>Ga0209012_1003408_pt1 | contig 12068 bp, 6 predicted proteins | sample RS3BMetagenome_FD_184735 | JGI IMG/M metagenome (GOLD analysis project Ga0209012, IMG submission 184735) | Ferric oxide microbial mat and aquatic microbial communities from Rainbow Spring, Yellowstone National Park, USA - RS3B (SPAdes) (version 3) ...
CCGGCCGCCGTAAAGCGCCTCTGCGCGCGAACGATTCGCGTATCGCCAGGACGTATCGTTGTGGCTTGTCTGCGGTCGGTTGCAGTTCGTACTGTGGTGGCGCAAACGTCGTCGGAAGTGTCTTTGGAGCTGAGTTTGTTGTGCGCGCGGCGAGCTCACAGTTCCCGCAGCAAAAAGTTACTCTTGCCGGTTAGTAACAGTTTTCCGACGTCGTCTTCTTGAGACCTTTTCCGATGCAGGAACGGAATAGGGAGAGCGCAAAGGAGCAGTCAGCTGGCGAACCAGCACAGCAGGTGGACATGTGGGCGGCACTGATGGGATCCAGCCCGATTCTTAAACTCGAAAAATTGAACAACGTCATGATAGAGGTTCCTCCTTGCGTCGGCTCGCTAGGAATTGAGCGTTGGTACGGACAGGACGCGCGCTACTCGAAGGACGCTAGTGCGGGCGTCGGTGCGAACGAAGAGCAGGCGCCCGACACAAGCCGAGACTGCTCGTTTGATGAGACACTTTCCGTGTCCAGTAGCTCGACAAGCGCAGTGACAGGCGCACCCACTCTGAATACTGATAACAGAGTAGACGCACCGTTTGTCCCTGGAACAACGGCAGGCACGAGCGCGCTCCGGTTTGTGTGCCCGCGTTGCGAGCGCTCTTTCTCGTCCGCATCACACTTGCGTCGGCACACTCGCGACGTACACCAGAACGTGAGAAAGCACGGCTGTGATTTGTGCGGCATGGCCTTCAAACGACGACAACACTTGACTTCGCACTATGAGGCGTGTGCCCGCCGGTTGAGGTATCCGATGCGGCCGGATCAAAATGCATGTTTGGTAGGGACACACCCGTCGCATGCACCGGCTGGGGTCATACAGGAGCATGGGCCCCAGCATGACGTCGCTTGCAGGACATCTGATGTGATGTTGACTGATGCGGAACGGTTCCTACCGCCGCTGAATCCAGTTGACAGTGCCCATCGACGATGTGTTCGAGGGCCAGCGGCAGCCGCTGCCGCCCCTGTGGCCTCGGAACGTCGCAGCCGTTTGCAGAAACGCGAGAAGGCGCATAGTTGTAGTGATCTGCTGCTACTCGATCAGGCGGAGCGCAATGCCGCGAAACTGTATGCGGAGTCCCGACCCCCTGCGGATTGGTTCTCAGAACTTCATAGTTCATCGCTGGCCTCGAGCGCGGCCTCAAATGAAACCGTTCTGATGGGTGAAGTCGAGTGTACCGGCGGCAAACGCGGTAAGGGACTAGAATCTTGCTACGGCGTGCCGGGCTCCACCCTCGAGGATCGGCTAAGCTTCTTTACGAATAATTCTTCCGGGACAGGCTCGTATCCAGACTGGCTGGCAGGATTCCGAGATGCCTCCAGTGAGGTAATGCGCGCTCGCAGTGCCTCGGATCCGAGCACCTGCATGCCGCCTCAGGATGCCCGTCGAGCAGTGACGCTGTCGCAGGCAGCACCTCATGCACAAGGCGCTGCTCTCGACACTACACTTCGAGCATCAAGGTCAGATTCCCGAGAATCCGCTGATCCGGAAATGTTGCGGATCCTGGATTCTTATGCCCGATATGTTTGTATATCGAAACTTTTTGAAGATACCGTGACCAAGTTGCGTGGCACTGATACCGGATCGGACGCAAAGTCGACAGCGGCGGCATCATCTGCAGCGAAGATGCAGCCTCCGATGCTGGATGAGCTGTACGCTATCATCTCGGAGGGTTCGCATCTGGCCCCTGATTCGGCAAGTTGTCCACATCATCAGAGCATGCCCGTGAGCTCGACCGCACCAACTGGTCCCACCACCAATGCGGCAGCTCCAAAACGGGGCGAATCGCTTCATGCCGACGCTTTAATGGCACCTGCACCACTCCCCACCAACCTCTACACCCATATTCCATCGGACACCTGTGGTGATGAGCGCTGCTGGCGAGATGAATCGATGCGATTTCATGTTGGTGAACGCTCAGGGCGCTCGAGACCTTATCGTGAATGCCCCCAGGGCGTATCGGCAATGAACAGTGCGGGCTCAAGTGGTCGCAGCAGAGCGCCTTCTGCCATGAAGAATCGAGGGCCACCCCAGACTGGAGCATCTGGAGACGAATCCGGGTCCGGAGGGCTTTGAATAGAACAAGTGAAGTCTACGACAACGAACATTATTATTTGGCGCGCAGCATTCCTGGCGCCCACATGTGCTCAATTTACGTGCGTACGCACTTGCCAGTGTGCAGGCGTATGCGTCCATCATACCATTGCGTGCGGAAGCGCTACTTGGCAGCCTTGAATGCAACCTAAAATTCCTCCGATGGGCTGGCATGTTTGCTCACGCTCTATCCGTAGTAGATTCGATTCGAACGCGGGCCCGCACGCATTGTTGCAGCCTTTCGATTTTCTCCACGAACTTTTCTTAAATGGTCAGCCTCGACATTTGAAGAGCAGCAAGAAAGGCACACGGATTCATTCGTACACTTAGGATTTGTGATCGTGTTTTAGGAGTGGCTCGTTCGATTGAATACTGCTGGAATTCGGTACGCTACCGGAATCGATGGTATTCGCACCAGACTCGAACAAGGGTCCGTAAAATAACCGATATTACCATTGGATTCCCATGTTCTCGAGTGTGTTGTTCTTTTCTCCTTGCGTGTCGCATGCCCGAGTCACGCATTTATCAAGTTTTTGATTTCTACGTTTTACGGCAACTCGGGCACGCAGTCACTCGCGCTACTGGAATGACGAGGAAATCAACGCAAATGCGCTCCTTGACGACGTGTACACCAGCCCATATCGAAAGATCACTATATTCATCGCACCGAGCAATGCATTCCGTTCAAATCGAAAATGCTCCTTTTCTTTATGGCATTCGACCAAACGCGATCCGAAGGCAGCGCGACACGTACGACCAGATATGCGCTCAGAGGTTCCAGATTCTCCGATTTCCATGGAAAGGCTCTTGGATTCGCACTTTAGTCATCGTTGCAACCGTTCCGAGTCGGAGGTGCGTCGCTTCTTTGCATGAAGGGAACGTTAACGGATCCATGCTTTTCGAGTTACGCTCCCGTCTGGATTTCCGTTCGTTGGACCTGTTTCATCATGGACAACATCGCATTTAGCATATCCTCTTCTGCTCGTTGCCCCGTTCGTTCATGAGTGCGGCTCAAGTTACTGGCGAAAGGCGCATTGCTCGTCTCGTGCGTCTCGTGCCCTGGATCAGCGCCTCTTTTGCTTCGATGCTCCTACTGTCGCTTCGATGAATCCAGGATGCCTCGGCGTGGGCGCCCGCTCTCCCCCGTTGCGATCAAACAAGACATGCCCAATTCGAGGCAATGGTACAGACTATCTGGAGATGCGTTAGGAAAATGTGGAAATATCTCTTCTTCGTGGGATACGAAACAGCTTGCGAGAAGCAGAAGCACCATCGTTTCCGTGGGCGACGTCTTCGCAAGCGGCAAGTCCATCTTCACCTCGGCGCCTCCGTCTACGGTCAATATTTAACGCATGCTTGTCATGCTCACCCTACCCTCCGTGCTGAAAGGGTTCCTACGACGCGCCGCTCGTGAAGAGCTCCCTGACGCCATAGCAGATGATGACCGAGTCGTTGACCGCTCTACTCTACGTCGTCAATTCCTACAAGCATCTGTGGATTCTAGCGCTGGCATAGTACAGGTTCGCAAAGTTTTTTCTGGCCAAGTACTTGTCTGCGTCGTCCAGGCTGCACTGAGCCGCCAAGAGTACGAGGTCCTCGACACTCGCAAAGCCGTTAACCAGAGAACCCGAGGTGCGCGCGATGTCGACGAAAGCACGGAGCAGATGCTTCGTATCCGACAAGTGCTCGAGCCGAGCAAGCGCATAAACTGCCTTCGGTGGCAATAACGCTTCAACGAAGCTCCCCATTTTTCCAGCGCGCACGACAGCCTCGAATTACGCGGACTAGATATTGAAGTGAGAGCATTGCTGGAGCGTGTTGCAAACAAGTACGTGTTCTCGGACGCGGGCAATGTGTTCCGGCAAAAGCGAGTACATCCCGAATCATTCGTTCATGATCGCAGTGCCGGATAGTGGCTATGATTAGAGCTCCTCGTTCGAGGGCGCACCCACGAGATGAGGTTCTCGCTGGAAGTCGTCTCGTCTGAAAGTGGCGACGTTGTCCAGGAGCGACGCGTACAAATCTTTCGAAACGCTCCATGATATCTATGCTGCCCGTTCCCCATTGTTTCCCTGGTATATACCTGGTGTGACTAGGCCGTGCCTCCGTTGACAAACAAGCGATACATATCTTTTTATTATAGCTTGTTCGTCTCTTTTCTTCATGCATGCAGCACCATTTTTGACGCGAAAATTCCATGACTTGCACAAAACAGGTGCCGACGAACCAGGCGGCCTCTGTCGCGGCGCCAAAAACAACGAGCACCAGTTCATCTCGCGGACGATCCGAGTTACCGAAACGTTCCCTTTTGCTCTGCATCCGTTCTTCATGCCGCGAAACTGTTCTAAATCAAATGGATTCATGGAGAATAAGTTGGATTGCTTAAGCTGAAGCTTGTTCTTTTTTTTGGTATTTCTCGAACAAAAGAAGATGCTTCATCTTCAACATGTCATAAAGCATGTACTCGGCGGAAAATCCAGACTAGAGAAGACGTCGAGAAAATTCGATCTGTGCACACTTCTGTTGCCCAAAGTACTGACGAACGCTGGTCTGGGAGCGATTGCTGCGATGATGCGGGTTCTCAGCCCCATTTCCATCCAAACAGAAAAGACGAACGCCTCTGGCAGCATGTCCCTTGTGAGGTGCCACGCTGCTGTTGTGGAATGCCATTTCGTGGATGGACGCAAGACTAAAGGCATTTGTCTTTCAACTTAATCTATGATCCTTCATGAGAAGATCAGTGACCCTGCGGCATGAGCTTGTGAGCAAGTCGTACAGGGATAATGTCGAGTTTTTCTCGCCGTCAATTCAGCGGCGCCAATTGCTATGTCGTCGAGTTGTCTCGAAACAGAGAGGGTTGAAAGTTTGACAAACGCGTGATTTGGCCATGCTAAATGTAAGAAATGGAGAAGAGAAGAGGCCAGCATGAATGCATTGGATCATGATACCAGTTATTTTACGTATACTTGATCGTGCGCGTTGCGAACCATCTTGTTGATGGTAACGTAACGAATGCCATCATCAAAGAGTCGAAGAAGCCACTCCATAGACACGCCCGAGAATCCTAAAACCAAATGTGAGCCTCCAGCCTATACTGTTGTTCTTCGCATGTCGAGGCTGCACATTCAGATCAACGTTCAGAAACATATCGAAAGGCACGCGCAGAGTAACCAGTCAAGTTTTCGGTATCAAGTCTGACACGGGTGTCGCTCGCGAGCGGCCGACACTGTGCAGCCGGCGTCCGCCACGCTGGTTTAGCGTCGCTCTTCCCGCGACTTGGTCAGAATCTCTGCGGGAGACGACTGGGATCCACGAGAAGCAGACGGACTCGAAGTCTTTATCCATATGGGGGCTAGCTGGGAGGATACGCCAGCTGCGTCTAGAATAGAATCAAACTTTCACGAGTGGATCGAGTTACAGTACGCCGCTGCTGGTTCGACAGAAGCGGCAGCGCCAGCACGGCAAACCATCGAAGCCTTGGTTCGTAGCGCTATCTCTTTAGATGGGTTGCACGCTCGACATCCGAGCAGCACTCGATCTAAACTATTTTATGCTTGGATAACGGATCGCTTGGCACGTGCGCTCGCTGCTGCCTGGCAGCGCTCGTCCACGGAAAGCACTGCGGGGCTAGCAGTGTTGCCTACGACGTTTCGTGAAGCTCGTTCGCGATTTCCAAGTAGCGATGCTTTCATTGAGACTTGCTTACTTGTCTCACAAGCTGTGCTTCGTTTGAGTCGCGCTCAACCCGATCTCCATGGATCGGAGCTGTTGGCCGGAGAGCGGGGCGCGCCTTTGGCACTGCTAGCCCAGACCGTCCTTGACGAGCTCTTCAGCTTGAAGTTTGAACAGTGCGGATGGCTTCGCTGGAGGCGTTTGCTTCAAAAAAATCGCTGGTGGATTCTTTTGTTCTTATCCAAAAGTGAAGCTTCCGTTCTACAACAATTTGGTGAAGCTGTAACGCGGGCACTCAAACGCACTCCTGGACAGTCATGGGGCGCGCTGACGCTTCTGCTACGCACACTGCTTCCGAGTCGTTCACGGACATGCACCAAGATGACGCAGACGGATTGTCGTGCTCGTGCTGGACGCATTGCTCCGGGCTCGATTGCCGCGCTCCAGCAGCTGTTGGAATACCATGTGCTACCCGTGCTGCCGAGGGCATTGTGTAGCGAGTCGCTGGCTGTGCAACGCGCCGCGGTGCGGGTTGTGCGGCTGAGCACCACAATTGCTGCCCATAGCGGCGCCGGTGCCGAGAGCAAACCGTTCACGTGGCATGCCGTGCTGTTGGAGCAGCTCCAATCCACGCACGGGGCTCGCGCACAGCCCGTGATTTGTGCGCTGCGAGCGCTCACGCTCGCAAACTCCGCTGGTACAGATGCCGGTTTGGCAGCGACGTGTGCCGCCGACGCGATGAACGCACTGCTTGGTTGGCTCGCCGCTGAGACGGATCCACCAACGCGCGTTGTTGCTGTTCGTTGCCTCGCATCCTATGTCGCTGTGGCATCTTCGCGGGCCCTGATCGATGCTGCACAACGACGCAAGCTCGAGCATGCCTACAGCGATGCATTCGGCATGAGGCAACAGCTGGACAGTGCCCCTGAGTTTCCGACGGCTCCCTACATTGCCGCCGAACTGCTCGCATGGGCACGTATGGATCTCGATCTTCGTCATAGGCGCCTGCGTTCGACAAACGCCTCAGAGAGCCCAACCACAAGGCCAAAAGAGACACGTACCGCCGCAACTGGAGCGGTTGCAGCTCCATGCTCAGAAGAACACAAGGAACGAACAAGAAAACTTCAGAAGCAGCCTTTACTAGCCGTATGTGCATATGCGAGCAGCATCGAGTCCGAAGCGGATCGCCTAACCGTGATCGAGCCTACCGAGCTCGCTGAAATGCTAACGCTGTTGCAGCAGGTGCAACGAACGCTAGCGCCGGATGATGGCATGGCGATCTTGACTGGCGGCAGCCGGATCGGCGCAGCGGCACTCGCAACGTGTCCAGTGGATGCGTGCGATGCGTGCGATGTTGCACGCACATGCGTGATCGCTGCACGCATGTTGTATCGGTGGTGCGTGCGTAGCGTCACGACGCCTGCGTTGCTGCAAGCGTTTGCGAACGTTTGGTTGGCGTTCTCAACACTAGACCTGCGCGTCTTTACGCCCAAAAACGTGACGGCGGATACACATGCTGCGCCTGTGGAAAACTCGAAGGAGAACTGGTTGCATGTGCGGGAAGTTGCTAGACTCGCTCGGTTGGAGTTGAGAGCCACAGATCGCGTCGACGTTGCTGAAGCGCTTTGGTCAGCATTGCGTTCAAAGTTTGTTCCCAGCTTGCTGGATCGTCTCGAACAGATCTGCATTGCTGTCCCGCGGTACGCAGAGTACACGAATGCCGCGGGTGTCTCGTATTGGCCCGTATACTCGACACGCCGGGGCTGGCTACGGGGGTTTCGGAAGCGTTTCGCGGCACTGATTGCTTCGATGCCCCTTGATGTACAGTCGCCAAACGCTATAGCTAGTGCACTGATGTTCATGGTGCACCCTTTGGCGACGAGGCAAGCACGACGTCGCTACGAGGCTTTCACACAGTGGCACATGCCAGAGGCGCCGCTCTCTACGCTGCTTCGGGAGATGAGTAGCGTTGCCGACACGCTGGGCCGCGCTCCTCACACTGCTATTGCCGAGTTCTCAATTGATGCCCTCGGTTTATTGCGTGCATCGATACGAACCTGGGGCTGGCTCTTGATTGAAATCGGACTGAAGCACTTTCCCGATTTGTCTAGTCTCTCAACGAATGTGTTCGAGACGTTCGTGTTGCCAGCGCTGACGGAAATCTGGCGCGAATCATGGACAGCTGACGACTTGCGGCTGGTGCACGACGCGATGCCGTCACCGCCACAGCCGCCACAGGAACCTGTTCGCAAACCGCCACGAGATCGCAATCCTGCTGATGGAATTTCAAGCAATCGCACGAAGCAGGAGCAACAAGCTGAGCGTGATCGCTACCAGACCGCAATGATTCGCTATGAAGAGCTATTAAGCATTTATCGCGAGAAGGAGCGTCGACGCGAGCATCTGTTGCAGCAGCAGCGCGCGTTGCATGACGCTTTAGCAGGAATCTGGGCCGGATGGTGCGAAATGCTGACAACGCTCCGTTTATCAGAGTTCGGCTCTGAGCTCTGCGATCTGTTCTTGCTTTCGATGGAGGTACTGCATCGCGTCACGAAGCACCTTGATAGGAATCGGGCTCGGGAGGTTTGGATGGCGCTGCTCCGGTCGGTGCAGCGCTTGGTGCATTCCAGTCCGATGGCAGCCGAGGACAGTGCGCAGAACGCTCGGCAGCGAATGCTGGCCGCAGTGCTCAGCGTACCGCTTCACGCGGACGCCGTGGTAGAACATCACGCGCTCAGTGGTGGCATCCCTGCGTTGCCTCGATACCCGTCGGATTTCATCCGTGGAGCGCTCCCGATTGTTCTCGCGTCGATGCAGAGCACTTTGCGCACAACCGAAAACCAAGTCCTCACGCTCGCTCCCTGGTTGTTCCTGGCGGAGAGCATCGTACTCGAGCCGCGAACTAGCCGCGCAGCGCTACCTGTCCTCCTGCCTCTCTACAAATTGGTGACCGACGAGATCGATCACGGGCCGATGAACGATCTGTTGGTCTCGTGCGTATGGCGATCTTTCGGGCTCACTGTTCTGCTCTGCTTCCTGACCGGGCAATGCGGCCTCGAATCAGTGGAAACAGAGACCAGAGAGGATCTCGAAAGCATGCTCTGGAAGCAGAGTCGATGCTGGCGTCGAGCGATGCGCTCTGACAGGGCCTCTGCAGAAGACCGGTGTGCGGCATCACCGAGAACCGCGTTTGAACCGCTCCCGCCAGAGATCGAGAGCCGGCTTCTCGCGGAACTCCGCGGCCTGCCGGGGCCTGCGGGAGCCTCACCTCCCAGTGATGATGATGATGATGATGATCCGATTGCGGCAGCGGAGACATCCGCTAGCTTTTGCCGCTGGCGCGATGTCCTGTGTCGGGCGCTGCCGTTTCCCTGGTCGAGTCAAGGGCTACTCATTCATCGCTCGATTCTGGAGCTTTTGCCTGGAGTCCTCGGCACGAACGCCTCCGTTCGTTCCGTATGCGTGTTCTTGGCAGAGCAAATTCCCGCAGAGTGGCGACGGCACAGTCTCGCCTGGAGGCTCACGCTGACGCTCGCGAGTCACGATCGCGTCCAGGAGGTAGCTTCGAAAGCGCAGCAGCTTCTCGAGCAACCTATTCACGACGTCAGTATGCTGGCGCCATGGCTGGAGCATCCTCACGCGTTCCTTCGACAGGCAGCCGCCGATGGCATCGCGGATAGCGTGGTACGCGCTGCCGACCCGCTTGCACTATTGCGTCAGTGGCTCCCTGTATGGTTTGCGCGTTTTCCCAAGCCAGTATCCATCGACCCGAGAGCGTCACCTGGTGCTCCGCGGAAACGCCCCGAGCAGGTCATGCACGCATCAGAGCAGTTCTTTGGCGAAGGTTTGTCGCAGGTGCTTATCGCTCTGGCTACGCGAGACGAACGTCCCGTCAGTGCGGACCTACTGCCCATGATATTCACGTTTCTCTGTGCTCGCGGTTGGCTGCATCTAGCAGCCTCTGTACGTCAGCGTCTGCGACAAGCTGCGATTTGTTTCATTGAGCAGCACGGATCCGTCGCTGTGCCCACGTTACTGGCTTTCCTCAGCAGCGCTCTGGAAAATCCTCCAGCAGATCTCGAAATTACCCTGCAAGATCTGCGACAAGAAAACATTGTGATCGCTCTAGGCATGCTGGCGCTCCATATTCCGTCCCACGAGCCAGCGCTTTTGGGAGACGTCGGTGCTCGGCTCGCGCGCGTGGCATTGGCGACGCCCGCCGCAGACGTCCAGCAGGCAGCTGCGGATGTGCTCGCGCGACTGATTCCCAAATGGATGATCATCGATGATGCGACAGTGCGCGAGCGTATTGAAAGCTGGTTTGAGTGTGCTCTGAGCTCAGGGAGCTACGGCGAACGCCGGGGTGCTGCACTGCTCTGGGCGGCTGCGCAGAGCGCAACCACTGGAGCAGCAGCACCAGCAGCACCAGCAGCAACGTCCTGGAGCGGCTCTCTGCCAGCACAACGGATCCGCAGGATTCTTGCTGATCGCGATGCTCCTCTGGAGGCACGTCTGGGGGCGCTGACGCTGCTGGAAGCGCTCGCGATGCGCCTGGAATCCGCATACGAACCCATCGGTGTGGAGATGTTACCGCTGCTGTTGCAGGCTTCGGGTGATACCATGACGAGCGTGCGTCAAGCCAGCGCTGACGCATCCCGCGCATTCATGCGCCATCTGAGTAAGGCACGAATGTCGGCGGTGCTCGATTCACTCATTGGACAACTTGATCAGACTGGTGCTGCATGGCGAACCCGCATGGCCGCTCTCGACATGCTCGGCAGCATGGCGGACATGGGTCCCGAGCAACTCTCCCAGGCACTCCCGGAAATCGTGCCTCGTCTGGTGACAGCACTCACTGATGTACATCCGCGAGTGCAGGAAACCGCTTCGCTAGCGCTTTCTCGCATGGCTGAATTGGCGATGCAGGTCCCAGCAGAGGAACTCGAAACTGAGAATGACAACGCGAAGCTGCAGCAGGCACTTGCTCGTTCCTTGTCAAAGCGTCTCGTGCAAGCATTGAGTCACCCTGAACAGTACCTGCTCCCCGTGCTTCACGAGTTGCGGCGAGAGCTGCAACGGACCCTCATGCTGAGCGGCATTCGTGGCGGAGGTTCAAGTGCTTCCGTCCTACTTTTGGATGCACTGCTGCTGCCGCTACTCCGTCGGGCGCTCTCACATCGCCAACTCTCGGTACGCGAGGGCGGCCTTGATGTGCTCCTCGAGCGTATGCGGACCAGTGATCGGTGCGCAGGCTATCGAGGCAGCAAGGCATACGATGCACTGTCATTTTCGTGGACACTAGCGCAGCTCGAGCAGGATGTTGTGTCGGTGATCTTACGAGACCCGTCACCAGAGCAGAGGCACAGGGCAGCCCTGGCTCTCCGCGAGCTCATGCGTCCGCTTTCGTCTGCCGCAGACGCTACGCCTTGGCAGCGAGCGACCAGGGATTGCGCTGCGCTGGACGCAGTGGCCGGCGATGTCAGCGAGCGTGCGAGCACCACATGCGACACCGCGGAGCGTTCTGGGGTGCTCGTCTCCGCTCGGGAATCGACGGGTCGGATCGCGTCGCCGCCTGACCCTGGTGTATTTCTAGCAAGTCTCTGGGATCGACTCGTTGCGGAGCTATTCTCGGAACGCAATGGGTTTACGGAGCGAAGCGGTGCTGCTGAGGCCCTGGCAAGTCTCGCCAGTCTCTGGTGGCGAGGCACAGGAAACGAAGTGCGCACAGGGACTGTTGCTGATGAGCAAACGCCAGTACCGCCCCCGCAAGCCGGTCATGTGGCAGCGCGACACGGTGAGCGTCAGCGCTACGAAGCATTTTTGAGGCCGCTTGTTTGGGATGCACTCGAATCCGGTGCTCCTTCGGGCAGTTCGTCGAGTATCCGACGCGAGAGTGCGCTGTTGTTCGTTGGCGCTTTGGCGCGTCACGGCATTCCGGAACACACTTCGCTCTGGCGAGCTGTTCTCGGCTCTCTGCACGATGCCCAGGAGCCTGTGCGACAAGCGGCGCTCAGTGCAGGCGCGGCACTGATTCACGCAGCACTGCAGGAGACTGCACGTTCAGAAGCGACCGGGTACAGTGCTCGGGAGCTGCCGTCGCCGGGGACGTCCTCGCACGATGCGCAGCAGATCGCTCGTCGCGGAACGCACGGGTTGGAGCACTGGTTCGAGGCTCCCTGCTGGCAAGCACTGGAGCAAGGTCTCCTCGCAAGTCACTGGCGGGTACGATGGGCATGCCTGGAACTCGGCGAC
>Ga0209012_1003421_pt1 | contig 12021 bp, 6 predicted proteins | sample RS3BMetagenome_FD_184735 | JGI IMG/M metagenome (GOLD analysis project Ga0209012, IMG submission 184735) | Ferric oxide microbial mat and aquatic microbial communities from Rainbow Spring, Yellowstone National Park, USA - RS3B (SPAdes) (version 3) ...
AAAGTTGCCTTTCCCAAACCGCTGATAAAAGGTCGACCAATGCTCACGCAGGTATTGCCAGGTGGCTCGACGTCCAGAGTCCGTGTTCGCAGCCAGCGTCGAATAGACGTAAATCGCATCCTGAGACTTGACCTGAGAACGATCAAGACCCCAGTCGAGCAACCAACGGATTTTGGCCGGGTCGCGCGTACAACCGAGGGCACGAATACAGCGCACCCGCTCCTCATCCATAACCGCTTGGGCGTACGCTTGCAGTACTGCATCAAAATCCGCATCTGTACCGTACTGGACGACCGCAGACATGACTGCGAGTCGAAGATCTGCCGGGACACGATCCGTTCCGTCCTGTTCGGCCTTCCAGCTCCGGCGAGCTTCGTTCACGGTGCTCGAATCGGCGTGCTTCACGAGTGCCCCAAGCAGGAGCGACCGCAGTAACGCGGTAACGTGTTCCTCGTTGGGTTCCGGTTTCCATCCGATGCGTTCAGCAGTGTAGCGCATGAGATCACAGGCAAAGCGGTCAAACTGCGACCGTAGCGAGGGCTCGTCGGACGCGAAAACCGCTCCGAGCTCTCCGAGAGAGCCAACCACGTCGAGCCAGCATGCATAATCGTCTTCTTTCGAAAACGCTGCGAGCATTTGGAGAGCAACAGACGCCGGCAGAATGCCAGCCTTCGTCAAGGCGAATGCGTCCATGGCGAGTCCAAGTCGATCGGTTGCGCCGAGCACCTTGGTCTGGATGGGCTCCACTAGGCGTTGCCACATTTCTGGGGTGTAATTCACGCGATACGTACCAGTCTGGTGCGGATTCATCTTGATCCAGCGCTGCTCCGAAGCATTCGACGCCGTTCCCAATATCGACTGAAGCTCTGCCTGCTTCGCATCGAGCAGGAAGTAGCGCGGCACTGCTGGTTGACTGCTATCCATCATGCCCAGGGGCACGACCCAGTGCGTCGGTGCTGTATTCGAGTCGCTGTCCGCGTTCGTATTCACTCGAGATGTATGGGAAACGCTTCCGCCATCCGCCAGAAAACGCTCTTGCCGAACGATCATGTTTGCATCATCAAAATAAATCACAGGATAGCCAGTCTGACGCGTCCACGAACGCATCATATGGGATATCGGTTTGCCAGACTCCTCTTCGAGCGCCTGCCACAGATCATCCGTGCTCGCATTCCCGTACGTAAACTTGTTGAGATAACGACAGAGGCCATTGCGGAAAACTTCGAGACCCAGATAGTTTGCCAACATGCGGATAACGGAAGCTCCCTTACAGTACGAGATTGCATCAAAAATTTCATTGACTTGCTGAGCACGAGCGACCTCCACTTCGATCGGGTGCGACGAGCGTAGCGCATCCAATCGCAGCGCCGCTGCAAACGTCGTTGAAACAAACTGCATCCATTGCTGCCAGCTGGGAAAGAGATGATCGACGGCAAGTTCTGCGGCCCAGGTTGCAAAGCCCTCGTTCAGCCACAAATGCGTCCACCATTCCATCGTCACCAGATTCCCAAACCATTGATGTGCAAGCTCATGTGCGACGACCTCGGCAACGCGGGAACGAGCGCTTGCAGCGCTCCGCTCCGGGTCCAATAGCAACGCGGTCTCTCGGAATGTGATGCAACCCCAGTTCTCCATAGCACCAGCGGCGAAATCCGGAACAGCGATTAGATCCTCTTTCGGGAGCGGATACGGTGTACCGAAAAACTCGGTGAAATACGAAAGCACTTTGACGGCACAATCGAGCGCGAAAGCGCCCTGATGAGCTACTCCTTTCTGCGTGTAAACTCGGACTTGTACACCTTCAGCGGTGCGCCCTTCGACATAATCGAACTCTCCCACGACAAACGCTACGAGATACGTCGACATGAGAGGTGTCTCTTCAAAGCGAACAACCTTCCGCCCATCCGAGGTCCGAACGGTCTCCTGCTCCACTGGCATATTCGAGATCGCCTGCCGATCCGATGGAATCACGAGAGTTATCCGGAACCGGCTCTTGAGCGCGGGCTCGTCCCAACAGGGGAAAGCTTGCCGCGCATCGGTCGGTTCAAACTGCGTCACAGCCATATACTTGACAGTGCCGCTCTCTGGATCCTGATATTTTGCTCGATAGAATCCGACCATTTTCGAGTTCAGAATACCCTGGAAGGTCAGCTCCAACCGCACCCGTGTTCCAGCTGCAAACTTTTGGCCAAACTCCAGGCGAGCTGTCTGAGCGTCAGGGTCACTGGTGATGCTGTGTGCTTCCACGCCGTTGAGGCGCGCACTGTGAATTTTTAGCTCAAGTGCGTTGAGAACGATGGAGCTCGTGTCCTCGAGCACCTCGAGTTCAACAGTCTCCTGTCCCTGGAAAGTAAACGCTGCATCTTCGTCTTCAGTATCACCTGGGTGTTGTGGCGATCCAGCTGGTGGCCCCGCTGGAGCGCTCGTCTCGCTCGTAACGCCGTCAGAAGTCGCCACCGACTCGTGTAGACGAGGCTCCAGTCCCGGCTCGAGAGTGATATCATATAAAAGCGGTCGAACCGTTTTCGGTAAGAGTTGACGTTCTACCATGGTACTGAGAACAAAGTGAAACAAAAAGCGGCAAGTTCCGTGATTCAGGCACAAACCGACTACCTTGAGACGAGCAATCACCCATTGGCGCTGCAGCGCTGACCCCAACGAATCTTGCTGAAAAAAAGAAGATATCTGCTCGGTACCAGTGTGGATCTCGATACCGTGACCTGCAAACGTGTTATCGCAGTGAATATGATCGAAGACTGATATGCATCGTGCAGAAGACTAGTCCAGCGCTGTATCAACGTTCCGTCGATGGGGATAATGCAGTGAATATGATCGACGACCGATATGCATCGTGCAGAAGACTAGTACAGCGCTGTATCAACGTTCCGTCGATGGGGATAATGCAGTGAATATGATCGAAGACTGATATGCATCGTGCAGAAGACTAGTACAGCGCTGTATCAACGTTCCGTCGATGGGGATAATGAAGTGAATACCATCGACGACCGATATGCATCGTGCAGAAGACTAGTCCAGCGCTGTATCAACGTTCCGTCGATGGGGATAATGCAGTGAATACCATCGACGACCCGGCGAGTATATTCGGCGTCGTAGTTAGCCGTCTTTTTCGAGTCCATCGACTGAACGTTTTCTTAGAGCGTAGGATTGCTGATACATAAACCTGGAATACGCAGTTGCGCGACCGTGATCCGCGACCGTCATGCTGCGCCATACCACCAAGTTCCAACAAGCATCACCACCAACCATACTTTCCTCCGGATCTGGCAGTTTGCTCGTACGTTATTCCGGGTATATAGCCTGCCGCGAGCACTCACCACGCCTCCTATCTATACGCTGCTTTGCTTCTGCGTTCGCGCACGGCCACCGAGGCGCTCGCGTGGCAACTTCTCGCGCTTCCTGGTGTACGCTCTTCATGCCCCGGGTACTCAGCGTGCAGTCGCACGTGGTGCACGGCTATGTGGGTCAGAAAGCAGCTACGTTTCCTCTACAATTGCTCGGCTGGGACGTGGATCCTGTCAACACGGTGCACTTTGCGAACCACACGGGATATCGCCACAAAGCCGGGGAGAGTCTCACCGCCGAGCAGCTGCGACGAATCGTTTGGAACGGCCTCCTACCGAATGGGCTTTTAAAAAGCGTAACGCACCTGTTAACAGGGTATATTAGGTCTCGCGAGCTCCTGGAGGTCGTTCGCGAGCTTATTGACCTTCTTAACTCGGAAAGGGCCGGTCAGGAGCCGGTTTGGTACCTCTGCGATCCGGTTCTAGGCGACAACGGACGGCTCTACGTGCCTCCCGAAATGGTCGAGGCCTATCGAGATATTCTAATTCCAAGGGCGCACTTAATTATTCCGAACGCGTACGAGCTTCAACTTCTCGTACCGCATGAGACCGACATCGAACGTGCCTGCCATTGGCTGCATACGCATTACCAGGTGCCTGTCATTGTGGTCACCGGTGCAGAGGCAGACGAGCACCAACGTCCCTGCGTGTACCTCTCGGAAGCGCTTCGGAAACAAAGCAAGTGGTTCCAGCTTCCGTCACGGTTTCCCGGATCATTCACCGGCACCGGCGATCTGTCTGCAGCGCTTCTGCTAGCGTGGAGCGCTCGGGTACCAAATCTCCAACAAGCTGTGGAATACGCGTTCTCAACAGTGTACCATGTGCTGCGGCGAACCCTGGATGAGGGAGAGATTGTTGAAGCAGGGGTCCCACCGGAACTCGCACTGATCCAATCAGCGAAGGACATTTTGGAACCCAAACTGGTGTGTCAAGTCTCAGACATGAGACCGGAACCGGACCGGGAATCGAATGATTGCGAGCAATCCCTCACGTGATAGACTTCATATAGTGCACGACGTTTTCAACAATTACAGATGATGGCGGCCCTGAAGCTGTTTCATCGCCGTCAAGAAACTTTCCAGCTATCCAGGGAAGCTCACGCGCGACGATCTCGTTGGCGGTGTTCGAATATCGACTCTGCTTGCTGCATGCGTTGACGTTGGGCACGGGGAAGCACGCGCCGAAGATGCGTTTCTAAGCGATGTCGAGACGCACGCAAAGCAGTGCGCGCTTGAGCGGAAACTTTCGACGATACGGTCGACCGTCGGCGGTTGGGTCGCAGGTCTGCGGGCAAGAATCCCTCAAGGGGGTCCGCGGCGACAGCGACAGTAGTCGTGGCGTCACTTGTAGTCTGGGCTCGTAGTAAGTGTAGCTCTGCAGCCTCAAACGCCTGCAAGACCTCTTCATTCACGTTCTCGCTGTTGCTGCTGATTCGGCGCTGGAGTAAACGCTCGATTTCGCTGAAGCCTCGTTGATTGATCTGCTCCGGAAGCGTGAAGTCTACAGCATGTTGCAGGGCATGCTGATTCGACGCTGTGCTGGTCGCGTAGGCATCAGTAGGTAATGATGGCGCATCTTGCGGCAGACGCTCATCATATACCTCTGTTGAGTCGGTTATTGTGTTTTCCCGAGCCCCTTCAGAATGAATCGGAGAAAAGGTAAGCGCATTTTCGGATGTCTCGGTCCCAGTGAACGTTTCTTGTATAGCGATAAAATCGATGTCGGCGAAATCGTTGTTCGCATCAAGTTCTTGCTCGCTGATCGCCATGTGATCATCGAAAGCATACCCTGAGGGTACTCTATTCTCGGTTGGATTGTCATCGGCGCTGGTAGCAGCTGGATGCTCGATGCCAAGCGTCTCCGCTTGTGACCACAACAGCTGGACCCGGGTCTCGAACGCAGACAGTCGAGCGTCCAGCCCACGCAGTGATGTGTGTACGGAGACTTCATCAGCGGTGATATGAGGCGTCGCAAGACCCGTCCACAGCTGTTGACGCTGCTCTAGGTCTGTTCGAGCGCTTTTCACCCACTTGAGTGTGTCTCGAAGACGATCACGATGCCTGGACCACAATTTCAACAGCTCTTGATTTGCGGACAGCTGCTGATTCGGAACGAGGCGCTGCATGGCTCCTGGATCAGAAGCGTCATCTATACCGAGATATCCGCTCGTGCGCATGCCGAACTCCCTCTCCAGAGTTCCCAGAAAGTTTTCATCGTTGTAGTGGAGGTGCTCTCGAGTTAGGCGTTCGATCAGCGCCGGAATCTGTACCCGCAACGAGGCTTCTAGTTCCTGTTGATTTCGAAAGAAGCGTGGTCGCAGAATAGCCTCTGTACACTGCAGCTGCGGCACGCGCAAGATCTCAAACGTGTAGAGATACGCTTGCTGAAATGATTCATCTACATCGGCAAAAAGATCACGCCACCGGCAAACCAACGCGATGACTCGGTCTCGAGCAGCCTTGGCAAACGCTAACGGGCCGGGCAGGGACGCAAGCGCCGTTCGCTCAACACCACTAACGATAATGGCGTCGATGAGGTGGAAAAGTCGAGCAGCGAGCCATCGCAACAGTGCCGGCCTTGACTCGACTGTCGATGCAGCGCTGAGGGCATCGCTTGTCGGTGTCCCTTGTCGACGTGCGTACAAGCCTACGATACGAGCGAGGAACGTGAGCAAGTGGACCAGCGTCCTGCTATCTGGATCGGAAGTGAACGCACCTGAATGACAAGTTCGCCTTCGTTTCGAATTCGGAGTAAGTTCGCACCTCAAACAACGTTGCATCTGACGGAAAATGACAGCACAGGCAGCGATTACTGCAGCATCTTGGTTCGCACTGCCGTTTATCCAGCGACGCAAACGCTCGAACGCCTCCTGTCGTGCGGCAGGGAGTCTGGTACAAACACCTAGTTCCAGCAAGCGCTCCAGACGAGGTACGTCCGCCTGTAGTTCCTCTTGTCGCTCGTTCAAGGCGGAACCAGAGTGGCTCCTCCCAACAGTGGCTTTTGAGTGCACAGATGACTCGGCCATGGCGCTGAGTAGGTGCTAAAGTTTAAAGGTATGCTCATTGGCTGCTGCTGCCGCCCTCGGTGTAGACTTGGAAACGAGTCCGAGTCGTTCGCGTATACAGAAGAGTCGTAGCGTTTCTCCGGTCGTATCACAGCGACAGGCAAAATTCGTGGCAAACAAGAAAGGCAGAGGCAATTGAGTAATATGAAAATAAACGAGACAGGCAGAAGTAGACGGCAAAAGCAGCTGTGTACGAGAATAGCAACAGTCGGTGGGCTCGTCTGCGCCGCGGCTCGACGGCGATCATGATGACGCTTTCCTGCTGGGTTTTGGAAAAACGGCAAGTCAACGGTGTTGTAGTGTCAAAACGAGACAACGCAACGCATACGGTTTCCTTTCGGCGTGCTGTAACCGAAAGATAGTGAGTCGACTCTAGACTTGGAGCCGTTCGAGGCCGCGTCCAGTGTGGGTAGTGATCCGGTCTGGAGGTCGCTCAGACAACCGCTTCAGTGAAATGGAGTCGCTGCACCGACTGAGTCCTCCGTCTACGCGGTGCTCTGTTGCGGACGGTCACTGCTGCGAAGACGTAGCTGCTAACGGGATCAGTGAGTTGGTCCTCTCGCGACCAATTCTTCCTGAACAATCGCAGCGGCTGCAGTGTGCTCAAGTTAGCGTCGACGTCCCGAGTTACAGCGGCCGGGGACGTCTCACCGAAGTTCCAGAACACAAAGACTCTAGAACTGACACGTCACCAGTACTGGTAGCTTCTTCATCATCGGATGCGACAGCGGCGGCCAAGTACGGCGAAGCGCTGGGACCTCCACTGTCGGATGGTGCGGTGCGACCTGCCCAGTGTGCACAGAGAACAGCACAGCTGGCCCGGAACTTGACTGCGGCTGATCCAACGGATACCACGTTTAATCCCAAATTCATGCTCATTGCTCTAGAGATAGGAAAGCGTGCAATGGAAAGGCACGCGGAAGTTCCCGTCGGATGCCTGCTGGTTCAGCGATATTCCGGCGAGATTATCGGTTACGGAGCGAACCGCTGCAACGAGCTCCGAAATGCAACCAAACACGCCGAATTGGTAGGTTTGGTTGATGTGCTGCACCGTTACCCTCATATGGAACGTCGAGAAGCGTTGCTAGCGAAATCCGATGTCTACGTGACCTGCGAGCCGTGTATTATGTGCACGGCTGCTCTGATTGCGCACGGCGTTGGTGGCTACGTCTACTTTGGTTGTAGAAACGAACGATTTGGCGGCTGTGGTACTGTGCTCCGAGTTCACGACGGGAGCTGCGGATTGCCGTCTAACCGCAAACCGCTGCGTGTTAGCGGGGGTCATTTTGCTCAAGAATCCATCGCCCTCCTGCACCGCTTCTACGAAATGGAGAACATGTTCGCCCCCGAAGAAAAACGAAAGGTGAAACGCACCCAGTGCAAGGAGCAGGCCAGCTTGACACCGTAAGCAGTGCCTGATGGTGAAGACGCGTAGACTTCGTACCAAGCAGCCGCGTCTATCGATGACGGGTACAGCAAGCAAGCCCCGCGATAGAACATCCGAGCGATCGCTACAGCACGCGATGGCATCGATGGTGCGGGCTGTCTAACCAAGAACATGACCAAGGGTCAGCGTCGGTTATTGACAGATGCGAGCGTGAGACGCTCGATAGCCTGCGGAGGCAACGAGCTGTCGCTGCGCACCATGCGGCACTCCGATAGGCGCCAGCAACGTGCGGGCCCTCAACTAGCGTTACACGCTGCACAGCACAACTTGGACGAAAACCTGCGCACTGCATGCGACAACACTCGCCTCCAGCCGCAACGAAGATGTACTAGTTCCTCGTTTGAATTGTAAACATCCGAAACATGACTCGGAACACGTGCAGTTTGATCATGTTGTGCGTCGTGGCTGCGAAATCCGTCCAGGAACACGAGGCATTGATCAGGGATTCGTTGATATTTTTGAACAGAGACTAGCGATGCACAGGCAACGAAATAAAAATCTCGTTCCCTCTCTACGATAAACTTTAAAACGGACAAAAGGTTTCCTTACTGTCGAAAGTTTACCTTCTAGGCGGAAGGTCCGGCGAGGCGGACGGGTCTGCTAAGCTGGTGCTCAGTGTGCCTCGAAAGTGGTGGGTGCTGTTGCGAGACCTGAGCAACTTGTCTGCAGCGCAATTTATTCTTGGACTAGGAACAGGTATGCTGCGTTTGGGCATCGCCTTGGTCGCCGAAGTATCCTGGTATATCGCTTCGCGCTGCCACAGGCAGTACGTCTGTCTGCGCAGCTCGCAGGCTCCCAGAATGCTGATGTACGCCGACCCCGTGTCGAGTGAACTACGCCTCGAGCGGACGCCCTCAGTGGTATGGCAAAGCTGTTTCGCTGCTGCGGTGCATCTGCTTCAGCGGTATGAGCGCTACGGCAGGCGCTCACGGCAGGCGCTCGACGCTCAATAGAGCATACGAAACGACCAGTATATCCGGAAGGAAGTCTGACTAATGGCACTTGAAGGTAGGTTGCATCATAATAGAAACTTTCCCGAAAGCCATTATCCATCCATCCCGAAACCTGGGATATATGGTAAATGGATGTTTTGTCATCGAAACAATCACAACATATGCGAAATCTGGGCCCGGCATCTCGAGAGGCAACGGAGTTTGCGGTCGGCGTCGTGCGCTCGGAAACGAGGCGTCACTGCGTTTCTGATTGCTGCACTTCTGCAGGTATTCCAGTGTTCACATAACCGAGGACCGAGCACCTCGGGCGAAGCGAAATGCACACTGGAGCAGTGGGAACGATGGAACTCGCTTCAGTTTCGGATGTTTTCAGCTACACGTTGCAGAAAACTCTCCGGGAGCTTGGGGAAACGCGTACCCTCCGTGGTAAAGGCCCAGTGCTCAACACGTTGAAAAATCTCCTCATCGGAAATACCGAACGGAAAGCTTGGGTCGTGGAAAGTGGTGCGCTCGCGAAGCTGCTTGCGTACTGCGCTGAAGATGCTGTTCGAATGGACAGTTCCGTGAAGGAAGCGTTGCTGGCGCTCCTGGGAACGCTGTGTTACGGCGACTGTCCACCTGCAGAGGCCGAGATTTCACAACAACAGCGTCTCCCGCGCTTTATTGCCGACTCGTTGCAGCAGTCGTCGCCTAATGCTCTTAAAGTCGCCGCGTTGCGCACCATGCGGCAGTTCACGGCCGCTAGGTTACGCGTTGGTTGCGATCGAGCGCGGTTTGCTTGGCGGAGTGCTGACGCGGAGGCACTGCTCCGTTGTGTCCAACAGGATCAGGGCTTGGTCAGATTGGAAGCACTGAAAACCATTGCGGTATGGGCACGGCACCACGAAGGGCGCACACAGCTGCTACAGGCGGGAGCGATGGATGTCATCGTCGCGGATCTCAAACGGATGCCAGATTCCAACCTGAACACCGAAAATGACGCAGACGTGCGTACCGTGGACTCTGATGGCTCTGAAGAGGATGCGGATGACCCAGGATCGCTCAGTACGACCATGCTAGAGTTGATATCGACGTTTATCGAGGACGCCCCCGCCGCCGCAGCGTTGCTTGCGGAGACCTTTGCGCGAAACTCTCGCAGTGCAAAACGCTTCTGGCGGGGTTTGTACGATCCGGTACCGCTGCGGAGGTTCTTCAGTGTCAAGGTTCTGGCGCACCTGTACATTGCCGGGATGCTGAATGACGCATCGAAACTCGCCGCCACCGCACTGCCGGTATTGCTCGCGCTGTTAGCGTCACCGAGCCAGCCGCAGCCCGGCAAATCCTGGACGCAATTCGGCATCTATTTCGATCCCAAGGTGCCCGCTCAGCAGCTGCGGCAAGCAGAAGTCGTAGAGCTTGTGGAAAAGCTCCTGGCCAGCTCTTCGCATTTCCAGCGAGTTGCCCTTGATGTTGGCGCCATTCCGGTAATTGTGAATGTTATCGAGCAGAGCTGTGATCGATTGGCATCGCTACCGGAATCCGTGCGTTCCCAGGAGAGCAAGCGCTCTAGACTGGAACTCGCAAGTCCCACGCGATGTGGACGCACATCTGCGGCTGCCTCGCTGCCATCAGCCAACCCGGGCGCCCAGAGCGAGCGTGAAAGCACGTCAGCGCTCCGAGCGTTGGCTCTGATCGCCTCAAATGGAGAGCATACTCAGCCTATTCTTGTAGACGACAAACTTATGGCGTTGCTATTGAAATTACTGGAATGGGTACGGCGGGCGCCCCCAGAGCTATCGTTCGGCGTGGCTGAGGCAACCGCCCAGGCGCTGGCTTCGCTCATGGCATTGATCCCGAACCGACAGCGTCAGGGTCTGCATCCGAGCCTCAGTGAGCGCCTTCTCGACATGATTCTGACAAGTTCGGCGCCGTATGTCGTGCGGTGCGCGGCATGTGATGCGCTTGCGCAGTGTGCGATGCCACCGTGTCCATTGGGAACAGCGCTGATGAATCAAGAGCGCGCTCTCCAGAATTTAGTCTCCCTTGTCCATGACTACCTGCATCGCTGGGACCTTTCGCATGACTCCGGCGCGCGAGCTGCGAATCCCGAAGCGCTCAATGCTGCCGATGTCTGGCGTGGCTGCTCTCCTGCGTTAGGCAGCGCGGTCGGACACGGCATCGCCGAGAGCAAGCAATCCGGTCCTAATGCAAGACATCAGACGGTTGCACGTACCGAACAACACCTTGTGGCGAAAATTATCAAAATCATCCGAATATTGGCGCTTGCAGCATCGAGTTCCGAGAAAAAATCGCTAATGGACCTTTTAACATGGCGATCGCTCGACATGCTCACGGACGTAAGGCAAGCCGCGGACGTCTGTGCGCAATCGTGGGCGCTGCTTCACAACATCGTCTACTCCAACGGCGATCAGAGCGAGCACGAAGCATGCTTGTTTCTGGTCCTGCAGAGCCCAATGGGGCTGTCCGAACGCCTGGACGCTGCGTTGCACCCGGACACGCACGTAGACGTACGCGTCCATGCATTGAATTTTCTCACGGTTGTGGCGGCTGCGGATGCGATTCCACTGCGAGCGCAAGTTCTGGCGCGTCGGGAGCTCTTACAACGTTTGGCAAGCTTTCTCAAATCGTCCGAGGTACTGGAACGCTTCCTTGCTTCCTGGTGTTTTACCAACTTGTTGCGGTATATGCCGCATCGCCTAGACACGCTGAGCGTTCAGGGATTCCACCGCAAAACCACAGCGGCCCCGTTGCCCCCGGCTGGTGCAGCGGAGCCCCCGCAGGAACCCGATCAGACCACGAAGCAAGTCATGAGGACGATTCGGAACCATCTCGCCCAACTGGAGGTGCTAGTACTGCTGCGTCAGGTTGCGGAACATGACGCAGCGCCTGATGTTCGTGAACGAGCCCGCATGGCACTTTGGAACGCGCAGCTATGGCGTCGAATCTGCGACGACGACAGCAGCAGCAGTGACCTCGACGCCCGTTTCACAGTGCCGCTGGTACCTGCTCGCTGAGTCGCTTCAACGTTCGTGCATGCAGATCCCATGACAAGAGTCGTCCTGCAACAGAATACGCTGCAACCGAGATCGCTCTGCTTCCAGTCATGGATACGTATCGCTGCAGCCATAGATCCAACTGTGCAGCCAAACGCGTTTCGGAGATAAAGATTCATTTTTTCGTTATCAGCACTCGAAA
>Ga0209012_1003426_pt1 | contig 12010 bp, 9 predicted proteins | sample RS3BMetagenome_FD_184735 | JGI IMG/M metagenome (GOLD analysis project Ga0209012, IMG submission 184735) | Ferric oxide microbial mat and aquatic microbial communities from Rainbow Spring, Yellowstone National Park, USA - RS3B (SPAdes) (version 3) ...
TGGTGCGGGTTCTCTCCGTAGCGCAGGACGTCCACCCGCTCCAGCGCCAAGTGCACCGCCGTCGGGAGCACGTCATCCAGGCCCGCGACCGGCGCAGTGGCGGCCTCGCCGTCCTTGGTCAGCTCCGCTGCGGCCTCGCCGTCCAGCCACGCCACGATCGCCTCGTCGTAGGCCACGCAGTGGGCAAACGCGGCACGCGCCAGGCGCCGGCGGGTCGCCGCCGAGAGCTCCCCGGACGTCCGGAGCTCGTGGAGCACTGCTGCGTACTCTCCCGGCGACACCACCACCCCGACGTGCGCGAAGTTCTTGGCTGCCGCCCGGACCATCGCCGGGCCGCCGATGTCGATCAGCTCGACCGACGGGTCGGAGCGGAAGGGGTAGAGGTTGCAGACGACGAGGTCGATCGGCTCGATGTCGTTGGCCGCCAGGTCGGCCAGGTGCGAGGGGTCGTCGCGGTCGGCGAGGATCCCGCCGTGGATCTTCGGGTGGAGCGTCTTGACCCTCCCACCGAGCATCTCCGGTGACCCGGTCACCTCGGCCACCTGCGTGTGGGCCAGCCCGGCGTCGGCCAGGGCGGCGGCAGTGTTGCCGCTGGCGACGAGATCCCAGCCGAGGTCGGCCAACCCCGTCGCCAGCTCGACCAGACCATCCTTGTCGTAGACCGACAGCAGCGCCCTCACCGCCACCCCTCCCGTCCCGTCATGGTCGGGCCCCGACCGCCGGGTACGTCGCCGGCAGACCGTCGACCGAGCGCCCGGCCGCCAGCTCGTCGAGCGCCGCCAGGACCGCCTGGGGGTAGAGACGCCGCTCGACCTCCTTGATCCGCTCGTGGAGGGTGGCGACGGTGTCGTCGGAGCGGACCGTGACCGCCTCTTGGGCCAGGATCGGCCCGGCGTCCATCGCCAGCGTCGCCAGGTGCACGGTGCACCCGGTGACCTTGACGCCGGCGGCCAGCGCGTCCTCGACGGCGCGCCACCCCGGGAACGACGGCAGGAGGGCTGGGTGGGTGTTGAGGATCCGGCCGGGGAAGGCGTCGTGCACCGGCTGGTCGAGCACGGTGCCGAAGCCGGCCATGGCCACCAGGTCGGGCCGGTGCCGCCCGAGGGCCCCGGCCACCGCCGCGCTGTAACCGGTCCGGTCGAAGGCGGCCGAGAAGCCGCCCCACTCCCGGCGGTCGACCAGCTCGGCGGCCACCGAGGCAGCCTCGGCCACCTCGAGTGCCCGGCACGCCCGGTCGGCCAGCACCGCCACCACCGGCACCCCGGCGTCGAGCATCGCGGCGAGGATGGTCCCGCTCCCCGACGCCAGGACGGCCACGCGCACGGCGCTCACGCTACCCGCCGGCCGTCCCGACCCTGCCGATCCCGGCCGGGAATCAGCCGAGCGCCTTGACGATCTCGACCATCTTCTCGCCGGCCTCGGTCGGGTTCTGGGCGACCGCCACCCCGGCCTCGGCCAGCGCCTCCATCTTGGCCTGGGCGGTGCCTTGCGAGCCCGAGATGATCGCCCCGGCGTGGCCCATCTTGCGGCCCGGCGGGGCCGTCACCCCGGCGACGTAGGCGACGACCGGCTTGGTGAGGTTCTCGGCGATGTAGGCCGCAGCCCGCTCCTCCTCGGAGCCGCCGATCTCGCCGATCATCATCACCGCCAGCGTGTCGGGGTCGGCCTCGAAGGCGGCCAGGCAGTCGATGAAGTTGGTGCCGGGCACCGGGTCGCCGCCGATCCCGACACAGGTGGTCTGCCCGACCCCCTGCTGGGAGAGCTCGTGGAGGGCCTGGTAGGTGAGGGTTCCGGAGCGGCTGACGATGCCGACCGGGCCGCCCGGCAGGGCGATGTCGCCGGAGGTGATCCCGATGTTGGTCTTGCCCGGCGAGATGATCCCGGGGCAGTTCGGCCCGAGCAGGCGGGTGCCGGGGTACTCCTGCTTCAGCCGGTTGTAGGTGAGCGCCTCGTCCTGGGCGGGGATGCCCTCGGTGATGCAGACGACGAAGGCGATGCCGGCGGCGGCCGACTCGACGATGGCGTCGCAGGCGAAGGGCGGCGGCACGACGACGAACGAGGCGTCGGCTCCGGTCGCCTCGACCGCCTCGGCCACCGTGTCGTACACGGGGATGCCGTCCACGTCGGTGCCGCCCTTGCCCGGCGTCACCCCGGCCACGACCTGGGTCCCGTACTCGCGGTTGCGCAGCCCGTGGAAGCGGCCCTGGCCGCCGGTGAGGCCCTGGACCACCACCTTGGTGCGTTCGTCGACGAAGATGCTCATCTCACTCCTTCCGGTGGTCAGCCGGCCATCGCCACCGCCCGGCGGGCGGCGTCGAGCATGGTGGGCTCGGCCACCAGGCGGTCGGACAGGTGCGGCGCCAGGATCTGGCGACCGGCCTCGGCATTGGTCCCGTCGAGCCGCAGCACGATCGGCGAGCGGATCTCCACCCGCTCGAGGGCCGCCACCACCCCGTTGGCGACCTCGTCGACCCGGGTGATGCCGCCGAAGATGTTGACGAAGATCGAGCGCACCGCCGGGTCGGCGTTGATCACCTCGAGGGCGGCGGCCATCACGTCGGCGTTGGCCCCGCCGCCGATGTCGAGGAAGTTGGCGGCCTTGCCTCCGACCTGGTTGACGACGTCGAGGGTGCTCATCGCCAGCCCGGCACCGTTGGCGATGATGCCGACCGACCCGTCGAGCCCGATGTAGTTGAGCCCCCTCTCCTTGGCCATCTTCTCCCGCGGGTCCTCGGTCTCGGTGGCGGCGTACTCCTCCCACTCGGGGTGTCGGAAGGCGGCGTTGTCGTCGAGGGTCACCTTGGCGTCGAGCGCATGGACCCTGCCGTCCGTCGTGAGGATCAGCGGGTTGATCTCGGCGAGGTCGCAGTCGCCGTCGACGTAGCAGGTGTAGAGCTTGACCAGCAGCTCGGCCGCCTGCTCCTGCGCCTCGAAGTCGAGCTTCGCCTCACCCACCCAGCGGCGGGCCGTCTCGAGGTCGAGCCCGACGACCGGGTCGACGTGGAGCCGGGCGATCGCGGCGGGGTTGGTGGCCGCCACCTCTTCGATCTCGACCCCGCCCTCGGCCGAGAGCATCCCGAGGTGGAGCTTGGCCGGACGGTCGAGGGTGAAGCTGGCGTAGTACTCCTTGGCGATGTCCGAGGCGTGCTCGACCCACACCCGGTGGACGACGTGGCCTTTGATGTCCATGCCCAGGATCGCCTCGGCGTGGCGCCGCGCCTCCTCGGCGTCGGCCGCCAGCTTGATCCCGCCGGCCTTGCCGCGCCCCCCCACCTTCACCTGAGCCTTGACCACCACCGGATAGCCGGCGGCGTCGGCCTGGCGCACCGCCTCCTCCACGGTGTCGGCCACCCCGCCCGGTGAGGTGGGGATGCCGAACCGGGCGAAGTACTGCTTGCCCTGGTACTCGTAGAGATCCACGGTTCGCTCCTTGTCTGTGTCGGTCAGTGCGCCGCACCGGCCGGCGGCGGGTCGCACCCGGCGGTGGGGCGGGGCGGTGTGAGTCGGGGCGCCGTCGGCGCCCCCGGTCAGGCTCCGGCCGCCTCCTCGCGCTCGTCCAGCGTCACGGCCAGCCAGTTGGCGATCGACGGCAGCGGTGCGCCGGGGGTGAACACCGCCGCCACGCCCATCTCCTTGAGGCGCGGGATGTCCTCGTCGGGGATGATCCCGCCGACCAGCACCACCACGTCGCCCCGGCCCTCGGCGGCCAGTCCCTCGATCACCCGCGGCACGAGCGTGAGGTGAGCACCGGAGAGGAGCGACAGCCCGACGGCGTCGGCGTCCTCCTGCACCGTGGTGGCGACCACCTGCTCGGGGGTCTGGTGCAGCCCGGTGTAGACCACCTCGAAGCCGCCGTCCCGCAGCGCCCGGGCGATCACCTTGGCGCCTCGGTCGTGGCCGTCGAGCCCCGGCTTGGCCACGACGACGCGATACGGACGGAGCATCCGGGCGATGATAGGCACCGGGGTGGCACCCGACGCCAGATCGGGCCCCGCCCGATCGTCGTCCTCGGGCGCCGAACGGGTCCTCGAGGTTTCACCGTCGTCGCACAACCGTGAGGCGGGGCGGGTCTCAGGCCCGACGCAGGGGGGTGGCCGAGAGGAGCAGGCTCTTCTCCCCCACCGAGGTGAACCGCACCCGGGCCTGGGCCCGGTCGCCGTCGCCGCTGGTCGACAGCACGACCCCGTCGCCCCAGCGCTCGTGGACCACCTGGTCGCCGGCGGTGAGCCCGAGGGCCTCGGCACCGGTGCTCTGCCGCTCCCGGCGCGGCGGCGGTGTCGGGCCGCGCCCGGACCCGAAGATGGTGCCGCCGGCCGGCCCCGACTCCCACGGCTCGTCGTCCCCCCGCCGGCTCCAGCCGTCACCGCGCCGGCCGCCGATCACCCCGACGTCTTTGACCAGCTCCGGTGGCACCTCGGCCAGGAACCGGCTCGGGATGTTGTGCGAGGTCGTGCCCCAGAGGTTCCGCACCCAGGCGTGGGTGAGGTAGAGGAAGCGGCGGGCACGGGTGATGCCGACGTAGCAGAGCCGGCGCTCCTCCTCCAGCTCGAGCGGCTCTCCGAGCGAACGGAAATGCGGGAACACCCCGTCCTCCAGCCCGACGAGGAAGACCGCCTCGAACTCGAGGCCCTTGGCGGTGTGGAGGGTCATCAGCGACACCCGGGCGCCGACGTCGTCGAGGTCGTCGGCGTCGGACACCAGGGCCACCGTCTCGAGGAGCTCGGACAGGTCGTCGTACTCCGCCGCCACCCCGACGAGCTCGGCGATGTTCTCGATCCGGCCGTCGGCCTCGTGGCTCCGCTCGGCCACCAGCTCGGCCAGGTAGCCGGTGCGCTCGGCCACCAGCTGGACCAGGTCGCCGGGGCCGACGTCGCCCATGACCCCCCGCAGCTCGTCGAGCAGCGCCCCGAGGTCGGCGGCGCCCTTGAGCGCCTTGCCGCTCAGCCCGGCCTCCTCGGCCCGGCCGAGGGCCTCGGCGAAGCCGACGCCCGCGGTGGCCGCCCAGGCGGCGAGCCGGGACACCGAGGTGGCACCGATGCCGCGCTTGGGGACGTTCACGACCCGGCGGGCCGAGACCTCGTCGGTCGGGTTGGCCAGCAGCCGGAGGTAGGCGAGGAGGTCCTTCACCTCCTTGCGGTCGTAGAAGCGGGTCCCGCCGATCACCTTGTAGGCGACGCCGGCGTGGACGAGCTCTTCCTCGAGCACCCGGCTCTGGGCGTTGGTGCGGTAGAAGACGGCGACGTCGCCCAGCGAGAGGTGCTCGTCCCGGGCCAGCCGGAGCACCTCGTGGGCCACGAACGCTGCCTCGTCGTGCTCGTCCTCGGCCCGGTAGCGGACGATCGGGTCGCCGCGCTCGCCCTCGGTGAAGAGCCGCTTGGGCCGGCGGGCCTGGTTCCGGGCGATCACGGCGTTGGCGGCGTCGAGGATCGTCTGGGTCGAGCGGTAGTTCTGCTCGAGCGAGATCGTGACGGCATCGGGGAACGCCCGCTCGAACTCCAAGATGTTGCGGACGTCGGCTGCCCGGAACCCGTAGATCGACTGGTCGCCATCGCCGACGACGCAGACGTTGCGGTGCGCCCGGCCGAGGAGGGTGACGAGCTCGTTCTGCGCCCGGTTGGTGTCCTGGTACTCGTCCACCAGCACGTGGCAGAACCGCTGCTGGTAGGCGTCGAGGACGTCGTCGCACCGCTCGAGCACGGCGACGGCGGTCATCAGCAGGTCGTCGAAGTCCATGGCGTTGGCGGCCACCAGGCGGCGCTGGTACTCGGCGTAGACGTCGGCGATCCGCCGCCGGAACGGGTCGGCGGCGTGGGTCTCGTCGCCGAAGCGTCCCGGGTCGGTCAGCTCGGCCTTCGCCCGCCCGATCACCGCCGCCACCGCCCGCGGCGCCAGGCGCTTGGTGTCGACGCCGAGCTCGGCCATCACCAGCTCGACGAGACGCCGGCTGTCGAGGTCGTCGTAGACGGTGAAGCCGGGGCGGTAGCCGAGCCGGACGGCGTGGCTGCGGAGGATCCGCAGGCAGGCCGAGTGGAAGGTCGACACCCACATCCGCTCGGCCCGCGGTCCGACCAGCTCGACCACCCGGCGCCGCATCTCGTCGGCCGCCTTGTTGGTGAACGTGATCGCCAGGATCTCGTGGGGCGAGGCGTCGCCGGTGGCGAGGAGGTGGGCGATCCGGCGGGTGAGGACGCGCGTCTTGCCCGAGCCGGCGCCGGCCACCACGAGCAGCGGCCCGCCGCGGTGGACGACCGCCGCCCGCTGTTCGGGGTTGAGCCCCTCGAGCAGCGGCGCCGGGTCCCCGATCGGGCGCCGTGCCGGGCGCCCCGGGCGCTCGCCGTCCCCGGGTCGAGCCAGCTGCTCGTCGGTGGGGTCGTCGGGGAGGTGAGGGGGTTGGGGCGGGTGGCCCGGCTCGGTGCCGCCGCCGGCCCCCGGAGAACCCGCCGCGCCGTCGTCGTCCCCCGCCGGAGCGGCCGGCGGGTCGTCGTCGAGCGAGAAGAGCTGGGCGTCGTCCAGGGGCCCGGCAGCGCGGCGGGCGGCGCTCACTCCCACTCGATGGTGCCCGGCGGCTTCGAGGTGACGTCGAGTGCGACCCGGTTCACCCCGTCGACCTCGTTGATGATCCGAGAGGCGATGCGTTCGACGAGCTCGTAGGGCAGGCGCGCCCAGTCGGCGGTCATCGCGTCGTCGCTCGTGACGGCGCGGATCACGATCGGGTAGGCGTAGGTGCGGCCGTCGCCCATCACCCCCACCGTGCGCACCGCCGGGAGCACGGCGAAGCTCTGCCACAGCTGGCGGTAGAGGCCGGCCCGCCGGACCTCCTCGACGACCACCGCGTCGGCCGCCCGGAGGACCTCCGCCCGCTCGCGGGTGACCTCGCCGACGATCCGGACCGCCAGCCCCGGACCGGGGAACGGCTGGCGCCAGACGATCTCGTGCGGCAGGCCGAGCTCCTCCCCGACCGCCCGGACCTCGTCCTTGAAGAGCAGGCGCAGCGGCTCGACCAGCTCGAAGCCGAGGTCGGGCGGGAGGCCGCCGACGTTGTGGTGCGACTTGATGCTGGCCGCCTGGCCGGTGCCCGACTCGATCACGTCGGGGTAGAGCGTCCCTTGGACCAAGAAGCGCGGGCCTTCGTCGCCGCTTCCCGCCCCGAGGTCGCGCGCCACCTCCTCGAAGATCCGGATGAAGAGTGCGCCGATGATCTTGCGCTTCTCCTCCGGGTCGGTCACCCCGGCGAGGGCGTCGAAGTACCGGTCGGCCGCCTTCACGTGGACGAGGTCGATGTGGAACTGCCGGCGGAAGGTCTCCTCGACCTGCTCGGCCTCGCCGGCCCTCATCAGGCCGGTGTCGACGAAGACGCACGTCAGCTGGTCGCCGACCGCCTTGTGGACGACGGCGGCGGCCACCGCCGAGTCGACGCCGCCCGACAGCGCACACAGCACCCGCTCGGCGCCGACCTGACGGCGCACTGCCGCCACCTGCTGCTCGATGATCGACACGTGCGTCCAGGTCGGGGCGGCGCCGCAGATGTCGAACAGGAAGTGCTCGAGCATCTCCGAACCGCGCTCGGTGTGGACCACCTCGGGGTGGAACTGCACGCCGTAGATCCGCCGCTCGGCATCGTGGAAGGCGGCCACTGCCGACTCGGCCGACCGGGCGGTGGCGACGAACCCGGCCGGCACGTCGGTGATCGAGTCCCCGTGGCTCATCCAGACGACCGACTCGGCCGGCCACTCGCCGAAGAGCGGCGACGGCGCGGTGACCGTCATCGTCGTCCGTCCGTACTCGCCGCGTCCGGTGCGGCTGACCGTCCCGCCGAGCTCCTGGGCCAGCAACTGGGCGCCGTAGCAGATGCCGAGGATCGGGACGCCGGACCGGGCGAGCTCGGGGTCGATCGTCGGCGCCGGCGTCTCGTAGACCGACTTCGGGCCGCCGGAGAGGATGATCCCCCGCGGGCGGCGGGACAGGATCTCGGCCGCCGAGAGCGTCGGTGCGACGATCTCCGAGTAGACGTGGGCCTCGCGGACCCGGCGTGCGATCAGGCGGGCGTACTGGGCCCCGAAGTCGACGACGAGGACAGGGTCGTCGACGGCGGTCAATGGCCCATGCCCACGCCCTGGGACCGCTGGAGCTGCTTGCCCTCGGTCTGCAGGGACGGCGCCACCATCACCTCGGCCTTCTGGAACTCCTTCACCGTCTCGTAGCCACAGGTGGCCATGGCGGTCCGCAGCGCGCCGAAGAGGTTCATCCTGCCGTCGTTCTCGTGGGCCGGGCCGAGCAGGATCTCCCGCAGCGTCCCACGGACCCCGGTGCGGACGCGGGCCCCGCGCGGCAGCGTCGGGTGGAACGTCGCCATCCCCCAGTGGAAGCCGCGCGCCGGTGCCTCGACCGCCGACGAGAGCGGCGAGCCGAGCATCACTGCGTCGGCACCGCAAACGATCGCCTTGGCGATGTCGCCGCCCTTGGACATCCCGCCGTCGGCGATCACGTGGACGTAGACCCCGGTCTCGTCGAGGTGGCGCATCCGGGCCCCGGCCACATCGGCGATCGCCGTCGCCTGGGGGACCCCGAGGCCGAGGACGCCGCGGGTCGTACAGGCGTTCCCCGGGCCGACGCCGACCAGCACACCGACCGCCCCGGTGCGCATGAGATGGAGGCCGGCCTGGTAGGACGCACAGCCGCCGACGATCACCGGGATGTCGAACTCGCGGATGAAGCGCTTCAGGTTGAGCGGCTCGCCGGTCTTCGACACGTGCTCGGCCGAGACCACCGTCCCCTGGATCACCAGGAGGTCGAGCTCGGCCGCCAGGACCGCCTTGGCGAACGCCTCGGTGCGTTGCGGGGTGACCGAGGCGGCGGTGGTGACCCCTGCCTCCTTCATCTGCCGGATCCGCTCGGTGACGAGCTCGAGCTTCACCGGCTCCTGGTACATCTGCTGCATCCGGGCGGTCGCCTTCTCGTCGTCGAGCTCGCCGATCTCGTCGAACAGGGCTGTCGGATCCTCGTAGCGGGTCCAGAGGCCCTCGAGGTTGAGCACCCCGAGGCCGCCGAGCCGGCCGAGCTCGACGGCGGTTGCCGGGCTCATCACCCCGTCCATGGCGGCGCCGAGCAGCGGGAGGTCGAACCGGTAGGCGTCGATCTCCCAGGAGACGTCGACGTCCTCGGGATCGCGGGTGCGCCGGCTCGGGACGATGGCGATGTCGTCGAACCCGTAGGCCCGGCGGCCAGACTTGAAGATGCCGATCTCGATCTCTGCCACCGCTGCCCTCCGGCGTTCGCTACGACCCGCTCGCTACGACCACAGCATCGGCGCCCCGACGAGCCGATGTCCCACAGTACCGTCTCGGTCCCGTCGGTCAGCGCCCCCGGCGGCCGGCACCGGTCGCCTCCCCGACGCTCAGCCGGGGAGCACCGGACGGACTCCGACCGCCAGCGAGACCAGCTCGTGGAGCACCCTGGCGGTCGCCCCCCAGACGATCTCGCCGGCCACCTCGAAGAACCACACGGCGAACGAGCCGTCGGTCCGGCCCGGCACCGCCGAGGCCACGACCGGACGGCCGGGGACCCTCCAGTGCTCCTCGTAGAAGGTGCCGTCGTCCAGCAGGTCGGCCAGCGCCACGTCGAAGACCCGGGCGACCTCGGCCGGGCTCGGCCGGAGCGCCGGACGCCGGTCCAGCACGCCCACCACCGGGGCGATCCGGGCGCTCGACGAGAAGGTGAACAACGGGTGGAGCCACCCGGCCAGCCGGACGGCCGCCGGGTCGAGGGCCACCTCCTCGGCCGCCTCCCGCAGGGCCGCCGAGGACGGCGTCTCCCCGTCGTCGATGCGCCCCCCCGGGAAGCTGACCTCGCCCCGGTGCGAGCGCAGCCGGCTCGAGCGCCGGGTGAGCAGGACGCGGGCCTCACCGGCTTCCTCGAACAGGGCGACCAGGACCGCCGACGGCGTCTGGCGGTCGGCGTCGCGCAACGACGCCGCCGCTTCGGAGCCGTCGACCACACCGCCGAGGGCCTCGAGCGACGGTGGGGGGACCGGCAGTCCCTGCCCGGCGGCGGCCAGCGCCGCCTCGACCCGGGCGAGGCCGAGGCCTCGGCGCTCGGCCGCCGGCACCGCCGCCCAGGCCGGAGGGTCGCCCGGGCGCCAGTCGGCCGGTCGCGGGATGACCTGGGGCGGCACCGGCGGATCCGGCGAGCCGCCGGTGGCCGGGCGGGCGTCGGACGCGGACGCGGACCGGCCGGGCCCTCGGGCCCGGCCGGTGTCGACGGTTGCCGGGGGTGCCGGCTCGCCGCCCGTGCTCACATCATGCCGCCCATGCCGCCCATGCCGCCCATGCCGCCGCCCATGGCGGCGGCGGCCGCCGCCGGGTCCGGCTTCTCCGGCTTGTCGGCGACCAGGGCCTCGGTCGTGAGGAGGAGGCCGGCGATCGAGGCGGCGTTCTGCAGCGCCGACCGCGTGACCTTGGCCGGGTCGATGATCCCCGCCTTGACGAGGTCCTCGAGCTGGCCGGTGAGGGCGTTCAGGCCGACCGGGCCGTCCTCGGCCTCGACCTGGCGGACGAGCACCGCACCCTCGAGCCCGGCGTTGAAGGCGATCCAGCGGAGCGGCTCCTCGAGCGCCCGGGCGACGATCCGGGCCCCGGTGGCCTCGTCGCCCTCGAGCGACTCCGCCAGCTTCTCCACCGAGGCACGGCTGCGGACGAGCGCGGTGCCGCCGCCGGCCACGATCCCCTCCTCGACCGCCGCCCGGGTGGCCGAGAGGGCGTCCTCGATGCGGTGCTTCTTCTCCTTGAGCTCGACCTCGGTCGCCGCTCCGACCTTCACCACCGCCACGCCGCCGGCCAGCTTGGCCAGCCGCTCCTGGAGCTTCTCGCGGTCCCAGTCCGAGTCCGTGTCCTCGATCTCCCGCTTGATCTGGGCGACCCGTCCCTTCACCTCGTCCTCGTTGCCGGCGCCCTCGACGATCGTGGTGTCGTCCTTGGTGACGATGATCCGTCGGGCCCGACCGAGAAGGTCGAGGCTGGCGTTCTCGAGCTTGAGGCCGATCTCCTCGCTGATCACCTGGCCGCCGGTCAGGACGGCCATGTCCTGGAGCATCGCCTTGCGGCGGTCGCCGAAGCCCGGCGCCTTGACCGCCACCGAGGTGAACGTGCCGCGGATCTTGTTGACCACCAGCGTCGCCAAAGCCTCGCCCTCGACGTCCTCGGCCACGATCAGCAGCGGCTTGCCGGTCTGCATCACCTTCTCGAGCACCGGCACCAGGTCGTGCACGGCACTGATCTTCTGGTTGTAGAAGAGGATGTGGGGGTCCTCGAGGACCGATTCTTGGCGCTCGGGGTCGGTGACGAAGTACGGCGACAGGTAGCCCTTGTCGAACTGCATGCCCTCGGTGAGCTCGAGCTCGATCCCGAAGGTGTTCGACTCCTCGACGGTGACCGTGCCGTCCTTGCCGACCTTGTCGATGGCGTCGGCCAGCACCTCGCCGATGGCCGGGTCGGCGGCCGAGATCGACGCCACCTGGGCGATCTCGTGCTTCCCCTCGATCTCCTTGGCCTGCTCGGCGATCGAGTCGACCGCGGCACGGACGGCCTTCTCGATCCCCTTCTTGAGCCCGGTCGGGCTGGCCCCGGCGGCGACGTTGCGCAGCCCCTCGCCGATCAGCGACTGGGCGAGGACGGTTGCGGTCGTCGTCCCGTCACCGGCGACGTCGTTGGTCTTGGTGGCCACCTCCTTCACGAGCTGGGCGCCCATGTTCTCGAAGGGGTCCTCCAGCTCGACCTCACGGGCGATCGAGACGCCGTCGTTGGTGATCGTCGGGGCGCCGAACTTCTTCTCGATCACGACGTTGCGGCCCTTCGGGCCGAGGGTGACCTTGACGGTGTCGGCCAGCTTGTCCACGCCGGCCTCGAGGCCGCGCCGGGCGGCCTCGTCGAACTTCAGGATCTTGGGCATCGTTGATGCAGGCTCCTCTCGAGCGCTTCAGGGTGGTCGTGCGGAGCCGGCGGGGCGTGACGCACCC
>Ga0209012_1003431_pt1 | contig 11996 bp, 12 predicted proteins | sample RS3BMetagenome_FD_184735 | JGI IMG/M metagenome (GOLD analysis project Ga0209012, IMG submission 184735) | Ferric oxide microbial mat and aquatic microbial communities from Rainbow Spring, Yellowstone National Park, USA - RS3B (SPAdes) (version 3) ...
CAGACCCCAGAGCAGCGTCTCTTCATGGCCGTCAGGCGCCCGGAGAGCGGACTCAACCGTCACGCTGCGGAGCCGGCCGAGTGAGCCGCGGATGAGGCGGCGGGTCTCGCCACCGAGAGACTCGTGACCGATGAGCCGGGCGGCGGATCCGAGGCTGAACTTCACCCGCCGGGTTGGGGGGCAGTCCTCGCGGAGGTACTGGGTTGTCAACTCGGCGAACAGCCGTTGGTCGGTGACGGTCAGCGGCTGCCCCGCCACTTGCCGGAACTGGCGGCCGTAGAGGACTGAGGGCGCGATGAGTTCCAGCTGGACCGGCCTGGCCCGCACGTCCCAGAGAGGCGCCCGGGCCAGGTTGGTCTCGTGGCCCAGGGTCTGGGAGCCACTGCCGCTAAGCGCGGCTGCCACGCGGCTGTTGGTCAGCTGCGTCACCTGGGAAACTGCCGGCGCTCCGTCGGGGCTGGGAGGGAGTGGGAAGCGGGTGCGGTCAGCCATCGAGGGGGCCTGCCCGGGGGAGCCGTGCCCGAACCGCGGAAGCAAGGCCGGGGTCGTCCTCGAGCAGGTGGAGTAGCGCTCGCATTACCTCGCTCGCGTCGGCCTCAGCGTCGAGGGCGAACTGCTTCAGGAAGCGGTGCTGCTCCCGTGCTAGGTCGAGGGTGTAGCGGATGGGCCGGGCAGTCGTGGTGGGTGGGCGCTGCGCTTCTGTAGGAGGCATCTCCAGCGCCGTGGTCGCGGCCTCCTGGTCCGGCGCTTGTTTGGTTGCCACCTGGCGCATCCGGGTCAGCAGGTCGGCGGCTCGCGCCTCGCCGCTCATGCTGCCGCTGCCCGGGCTAGGAGTTCGTCTACGACCGGCTGGTAGTGACGCAGGTCTGTCGGGGCTAAACCGAAGCCTGACGTGTATGCCTCGCGCAGGGGGATCTCGTGCTTTAGGACCGGTTGCCCCAGCTCCGCGAGAAGTTCCCGGGCCGCCTGTGCGCTCCGGGTCCCGGTGCGCACCCTGGTCAGCAGGATCCGGATCCGGATCGGGTTGGATGCCTCCACCTCTGCCAGCAGTTCCAGGGTGGGGCTCAGCCGGTCGATGTCGATCAGGCCCGTCGGGAGCGTGACGATGACCAGGTCCGCCGCCAGGGCTGCGGAGCGCACCAGTGCGGCATCGCCCGGGGGGGTGTCGATGACGATGTGAGCGTATCCCTCTCCCAGGCTGCCGACCCGGGTGGCCAGGTCCCGGACGGGCAGGCTGATAACTGGGAACGCGAAACCCCCTGCCGCTTCCGACCAGGAGAGAGCCGAACGCTGGGGGTCGGCGTCGATGAGCAGCGTGCGCCCAGTGCGGGCGAGGCCGCCCGCCAGATAGACGGCGGTGGTGGTCTTGCCGGTGCCGCCCTTCAGGTTGAGCACTGTGACGCGCACTGCCTACTGCATTCCCTTGATGCTTAGGGGCGGTGGTGCTGCGTGCAGTAATGCCGTAAGAGCTGCGCGCAGCACATCAGCCATCACTGCGATCGTAGCACGGGTGGACTCCTCTGGCCAAGTGTCTTAGCGCCTTGACAACTTGACGGCCGGTTATAATGGTCTGGTGCTTCACCCCTTCGCGGCCCAGGCTCGCGAGTCCTTCGGCGCCACTTTGGAGCGTCTCGGCGTCCGTGAGGAGGCCGGAGGCTCCTCGGCTGCGGAGCTCGGCCGCCGGGCGGCGATCCTGGTAGGGGCCGGGCGGGTCTGGGACCGTCACCTCGGCCCCATGCTGGGGGCTGACCAGGTGGCCGGGCTGCTGGGGGTCGGCACCCGCCAGGCGGTCCACGACCGGGTGCGAAGAGGCGGTCTGCTGGCTCTGCGTCGCGGTAGTCGGCAGGTGCGCTTCCCAGCCTTCCAGCTGATCGACCGTCCCGGGACGACCAGCAAGGCAGTGCTGCCTGGACTTCCCGCACTCCTGGGTGTCTTTCAGGAGGCAGGGGTCGACCCTTGGACCGTGGCCTCGTGGTTCTGCACCGCCAATGCCTTGCTGCAGGGGATGGAACCTGCGCGCTGGCTGGCTGGCGGGGGCAGTCCTGAGCTGGCCCTTGTGGCTGCCCGACGTAGCGCCAGCCGCCTCGGTCAGTGAGCCCGAGCCCCTCCCTGGCGGGGCCCCCCGAGGACCTGAGCGGCTTTCCCGCCCACCAGCTGGCTCCTGGCCAGGTTCTGGCCCGCATCCACCGAGCGGATCGCAAGAGCGGCTTCTACAGCTCTGACGGCTCCGGCCGCTTTGACCTGCCTTTGCCCCATGGCACGTGCTACCTGGGCGAGGAGCCGCTCGCCAGCTTCGTCGAGGTCTTCCGGGAGGCCGCGGTGGTGGCCGAGGCCCTGGTCAACACCAAGGTGCTGTCCTTCATCCAGCTTCCAGATGACGTCCGCTTGGCCGACGTCACTGCCCCCAAGAGCCGCCGCTTCGGGGTCACCGGGGAGATCCACACCAGCACCGCTTACGGGATCACCCAGGCCTGGGCGGCGGCGCTCCACCGGGCTGGCTTCGACGGCATCCGGTACCTGGTCCGCCACGACCCGTCCCAGCGCCTGACCGGGGTCGCGCTCTTCGGCCCGGGCGGTGAGCACGAGGATCAGTTCCTCACGGTGGAGACGGCGGCTGTCCCGACTTCGCTGGTCACGGCGGCTGAGGCACGCTTCGGCATCGTGATCCTGCCGACCCCCTGAGGCCCGTGAAGCGCCTGTCGCCGAGGGCTGGGCACGCCCAGAGTTCTCGGTACCTCAATCAAGTCCGCACGAGGCTGGCCAGGCCGTCGGGTGTAGCTGCCAATGGGGGGCTGGACCGCCAGCGCGCTACGTGCGTGGTTGATGAAGGTCCTGGCGGTCGGGCGGGCTGACCATTCGGCCCTCCAGGGGACGAAATCGCCCCAGCCTGTGGGAGACTACGCCGCAGCCACGCCAGGACGGTCATGGAGGGAGGGATGCAGGGGATGCCAACTTTCGGCAGCGAGAGTGCCAGCGTCCAGGACATTATCCGGCGATGGGCCGTGTCTTCGGACTCCGCGGGGGACCCTCGGGAGCGGGTCTCACGGCGAGCTGCGACGCTGGGCAACGAAGTCCAGCATTTCTTGAGCGCCACAAGGATTTCCGCGGCAGAGAAGAGAGCCGGTCGTGTCTGACCCTGATCGCCGGTCGCCAGATGACTTCACCGCCCGCGAAGTCGAGATCGTCTCGCTGGTCGCATCGGGCCTCACCAACCGTCAGATCGGGGCGCAGCTCCACATCAGCGAGAACACCGTCGAGTACCACCTCCATCACATCTACGCTCGGCTTGGCCTCTCGACCCGCACAGCCCTGGTTCACCTTTGGGATAGCCACCACCCCTCAGATGGAGAGTCCACCTGATCCGAGCCCTTCGCCCAAAAGACTACGGATTCCCGTAGTTCCATTTGACTAACATGACGCTAGACTTGACCAAGACGATTGGCAATGGGTGCGGCTCTTTTGAAGGGACGGGGCTGATAGTGGCAGCGGCAGAGATCCGGGCAGTCTTGGCGCCCGACTGACCGTCGCTGCCTGGCCTCGTAGAGCTGGGGAGCGGCCAGATGGGGACCGATCTCAGGTCCAGTTCAGCAAAGGGGGTGAGGATTGTGCTTTCATCTGTAGGTGAACTAGCTACAGATTGGAGGTGCTCATGCCCCAGCGATCCAGCTCTGCCTCCTCGCCATCAATGCTCCGCGGAGTCCTGTTCACCCTGAGCCGACGCTGCGGCAGGTCCAACTGCCACTGCGCCCGCGGGGAACCCCACCAGAGCCCGGCCCTGGCCTACCCAGAGCAGGGCCGGACCAAGACCCTGACTCTGACCGAGGCCGATGTCCCGGAGATCCGCCGCGCCCTTGCTCGCTACCAAGCAGCCAAGGCCAAGCTGGACGCGGCTGCCGCCGCCGGAGTGGCGACCTTGCGTGCCCGCGCCGTCGCCCGGCGGGGGAAGTGATCAGTTTGGCGGTGGCTCCGTCACCGCCATTTGCCGCCGCCAGGGAACAGTTCGAAGCGATACTCAGTTTTGTGGAAACCGACGACGCTTTCACGATGTCCCATGGCGATCTGGAGGCGGCGCTGGCGGCCCAGGGCCGCGAGTTGATCCGCCGTCTCCTCCAAGATCACCTGGATCTGCGGGCTGACCGCGAGCCCCGCCTGGAGGTGGTGGATGCCGCTGGGGTGGAACACGCCAGCGTCGAGACCGGCCACCAGCGGTCCCTGACCACCGTCTTCGGAGAAGTGGACGTCACCCGGAGGGCTTACCGGAAGCGCGGCGAGGCGAATCTCCACCCTGCCGATGGACGCCTGAATCTGCCCCGGGAGGAGTACTCTCACGGACTCCGCAAGCAGGTGGCGGTCGAGGTCGCCCGTGACTCCTACGAGGAGGTGGTCGCGGCCATCGAGCGGGCGACTGGGGTGCGGATCGGCAAGCGCCAGGTGGAGGAACTGGCGATTCGCTCAGCCGTTGACTTCGACGCCTACTACGGGGCCTGCTCCCGGGCGCCGTGCGCTCTGGAGGATGTGCTCGTCCTCTCCTGCGATGGCAAGGGGATCGTGATGCGGCCCGAGGCACTGCGAGACGGCACCCGCAAAGCCGCGGCCAAAACCCGGCAGAAGTTGGCGACGCGCCTATCGAGGGGAGAGAAGGGGAATCGCAAACGGATGGCGGAGGTCGGCTGCGTCTACGATCTCGCGCCGGTTCCCCGGACGCCAGAGCAGATTCTGCGGCGACCCGATGACCAAGAGGTGGCCCCACCGGCCCCGAAAGCCAAGGCGAAGTGGGTGACGGCCAGCGTCGTGGACGACGCCGCCACCGTGGTGGCGCAGATCTTCGAGGAGGCCGAGCGCCGTGACCCCGATCACCAGCGCACCTGGATCGCCCTGGTGGATGGCAACAACCACCAGATCGACCTGATCAACCGTGAAGCCCGCAAGCGCCAACTGACGGTGCATATCGTGGTCGACTTCATCCATGTACTGGAGTACCTCTGGAAGGCTGCCTGGTGCTTCCATGCGGAAGGCGACCCGGCGGCAGAGGCCTGGGTGCGCACCCAGGCCATGGCAGTCCTCAAAGGCAAGGCCAGCCAGGTGGCCGGGGCCATGCGCCGCAGCGCCACCCTGCGCGGCCTGGCGTCAGCCCGGCGGGAGGGCGTTGACACCTGCGCCACCTATCTGCTCAACAAGCGGCCGTACCTGGGCTACCCTCAAGCGCTGCAGGAGGGATGGCCCATTGCCAGTGGCGTCATCGAGGGCGCGTGCCGCCACCTGGTCAAGGATCGACTTGATCTGACTGGGGCGCGCTGGGGCTTGGCGGGTGCCGAAGCAGTCCTCAAACTCCGGGCTTTGCGGACCAATGGCGACTTCGAGGAGTACTGGCGCTTCCATCTCCTCCGCGAGAAGCGCCGGATCCACCAGTCACGCTACCTCCGCAACTCAATTCCGGGGGAGAACGACGTCCCTTGAAAAGAGCCGCACCCATTGAAAATACCGTTATATACAGACGAACCCCGCCGAACCTCCCGTCGAAGGTCTAGGGACCGAAACCGGCTACTGAACTCCGCAAGTACCGCGGGCTCAGCACCGTCATCGCCAAACCAGTCTTGAACCTCAAGGTAGTCGCGGGCCGCAGTGGACTCGACCGAACCAGAGTATCGATTTGTGAATACACTTGCCCAGTACCAGCGGCGCACCTTGCGGTGTGCATCCAGACGTCGGTTTGCGTCAACTGCGCCCGCACGGATCTGTAGTGCAGCGAAGACTGGAAGGATCGAGACATAGGGAAGATATTGGGGGCCAACTACGCCGAATTCTTGCGGATGGCGAAGCAGGGCAATTGCCTCGCTCATCGCCTTGACGGCGCCTGTCCAAAGGCGCTCAAAGGCAGACGGATCTGAGACAAGGATTTCTGATCGGAGGGAGCCATCGAGATCTCTAACGGTTTTGGGCTGGCCAGGCAGAAGATAGTACAGGTACTTAGGGGAACAGTACGCTTGTTCAAGGATGGACATGACCTGAAGTAAGTACACGTTCATCCGACCCGAGTCAATGAACTCTAGCTGAGGGGTCGCTTCGCGCCACATGAGCTTTAGCTGCAGGCCCTTGGGTTTGAGTAGTGCATTCATAAGGTCGAATACATCGAGTCGTATGCCCTTGCTGTTCACCTGCGTGAAGATGTCGCAGACCTTAGCCAGGTCGAGTTCCCGGTCGAGTTCCACGAATGCAATCTGATATTGTTCCGTGATGTCCTTTACATGCTCGCCAAAACTCTTGGCTCCTCGCGCATGGCGGTCACCCAACTCCGCCTGGGCCCGGTCATCGGTGGTGCGGGCTTGGTCCGCGACCCCTTGCCAGTAGTTCTCGTAGCCTTGGAACCAGTTGCCTAGCTCCCAGCCCCCCTTTCCGATGACGGACAGCGGGAATAGATGTCGGCGAAACTGTTCGGTCCTGTTGTCAAGGAGCTTCAGGCCGGTGGGTGTCCAGTCGTAGACAAAGGCTTCGTAATACGCCTCGTCGACAAAGCTATCGGCACGTATGAAGAACAGATAACGGCTAGCGCGGTTTGGCAGGGGCACGTCGGGTGCTACGAGAGTGTAGTACATGGCCGTGAGGCGCTGCTGCCCGTCGAGAACGATATGCTCCGGATGAGCGGTGCTGGAGAACCCGTAAATGGACTCACAGGCGAGTGCGTCAAACGTTTCCGGCTTGCCTTTCCAGAGAAGTAGACCGCCAATGTAGTAATCGAGGAAGATGGACCGCAACAGGTCGCGAACATCCGCGGGCTGCCATTCGAATTCACGTTGGAAGTCGGGTATCACAAAGCGGCCATCCTTCAGCCTCTGGATTAGCGTCACAAGGCTTACATGGTCAGGTTTCTGAGCATCCTTCATTGGACTTGGCCTCCGCACGGGTTGCGTGCTGGAACATTGAGAATCCTCGCTGGATGCTCAAGGCAGGCATTACGGAGAAGTGGACCCGCACTCGCTTTAGACGTTGGGTAACCCGACCGCGTGCGGGGTTCGTTGGCGGCGCGACCGAGCTGCGGTAGCTGTGGAGTGGACACGGGTGGGCGCTCCTGCACCTTGTGTGGGTCGTGGTCAATGTCCTTATCCTCGACCAGCCCGCGGCGGAGAGAACACCACCTGAAAGTGGTTGAGGAGACATGCGGCACCGGGGTGGCATTGGAGGGCCACTGCAACTTGGCCGGAGACTTATGGTGGGAGCCATGGCAGGGCGCAGCGGTTCGTGCGGTGCGGCGCCAATTTGGGTCCGGAGTAGACCGGAGCGGCGTGCGGAAGGCTAGGTTTACGCAAGGTCTCATTCGAGGCCCTCAGCCGACAGCAGATGATCCGCAAGTTGCCCTGGTACGGTTCCGCCGCGGATTAGGACTCCGCACTCGAGGTTGCGGACGAGCCCATAGCCCGTGAGGTTGGCGCTGCCGATCAGCGCGGTGCGGCGGTCCACTACGAGCACCTTGGCATGCATGGAGGCCCCGGTGGGCCGGTTCTCTGCCGGCCAGCTGAGTCGCCGGGCAGCGAGCCCGGGGAATGGGTCATCGCTTCCCTCGAAGCGGGGGTTGTCGGAGGGGCGCTCTAGTAGTAGTGAGATATCCACGTCTCTGGAGGCGGCAGCCTCGAGGGCAGATCGGACAGTTCGGCTGGGCTGCGTTGCGTAACTCACGAGGAGTATGTCGCTCTGAGCTTCGTCAATCAAGTCCGAGAGCACTGCCAACGTCAGTCGGCCATGCGCAGTCTCAGACTCGGGACCAGTCCAGACGGGCGTCAATGTCGGGCGTTCTGCCATCGCATCGAGCCAGCCAGAGAGGACGCCGCCCACGAAGGGCCCGTCGCCCCGGGCTGTTAGATCGAGAGCCACCCGGACCGCGGAGGCTGAGGCTGGGAGTACTGCCTCCGACCCGACTGCGAGCAGGGCGTCTGGCCCGGAGCGCAGGGCCATAACCAGGTGGCGGGCGAAGTCGCGAGGCAGCTCCTCTGCCCAGCGACGTGCGACGTCGGCGGGATCCACGCTCACCAGGTGATTGCGAGGCCATCGACGATCTCCACCAGCACGCCCCGGTGAAGCCAGCGGTTGCCCGACTCGCAGCTGGTCTCGGAGGCGAACAAGCAAGCATGGCAGGCAGCTGCGTGCAGCTGGTCGCTTGGGGCCTCGGGCAGCCGCTCTGCACAGAGTGGGTCCGAGGAGCATGTGCGCGCACCATCGAGGGCTTGATCTAGAAGCCGGCCGAGGAACCTCTCGTTCCCGAGGGCGACCAGTCCGCCGAGGGTACCTTCGCTGTCACTGGCCGCGGTGGAAAGCAGCAGGCCAGCCGTGGGCCGATCAGCAGACCCGACGTAGAGGCGCTCCCGGATGCTTGCCGAGGAGTAGCCGCACTCGAGGGCGACCTGGCGAAGCAGCAGGTGGCTGAGCGTATGGACTAGCAGGTAGCGGGGTATGAGGAATGATGTGTCCAGGGGGAGGTCTCGGTTCGTCCGCCAGCGTGAGTAGGCCTCGCGGAGAGCCACGATGTGGGGGTGGTCGTCTACCCGCTGGCACCATCGAGCGACAAGGGCCTCGTTGAGTTGGAGAAAGATCCCCTCACCTCGGTGCTCGACGGCGGGAACCCAGGCGGCCGAGCCGGCGGCCAGCGGCGCAAGCCGGCGGGGCTGAAGTCCGCCACGGCCAGCATCGTCGATGCGGGTGAAGCCGACCATTGCTTGGACCTCTCGGAGCCGCTCTATCTGAACGACCTGCCGCAGCAACTTGGCATGCTGTTGGGGCGGTTCGGTCGGTGCGGCTCGGAAGTCGCCATCCTGCTTCGTGGTCGTCGGGTGGCAGAGCAGGTTCCACTCGGCGTCCAGAAGGCCAGGGGGTGCTTGGTCGGGGTCGTGGTGGGCTCTTCGGTCTCGCTCGGCCTCGATCGCCTTGGCGAGCTCAGAGGGGCTGAGGTCCCGGAGGACGTGCAGAGCCGGCATGCCCGCGACGAGTGTCGAGAGGCTGTCTGGGGTCGGCAGGACACTTAGGATTTCCCAGAACTCGGTCACAGTGGCAGCGACGGGGTCGTCGGCGGGCAGATGGAGTGCGCTGACGGTCACGCCAAACCAAAGATTGGAAGCACCCAGCACCATTAGCTTGAGCTGCTGATCGCATGGCTCGAAGCGCTGGATGTGAGGGTGACGACCCCGGCATGTAGGCAAGTTCGCCGCGCCCTTGGTGCCTGCCGCATCGGAGATGTTGCGCCGGGCACCGCATGCCGTGCAGCGCACCGTGACTCGGGGGCCGAGGACGCTGCCAGCGTCGCGCATCTCGAGCTGAGGCCCGGGGCAGGGGCTTCCCGCGCTCTGGTGGACGAAGTCGACGTAAGGAAACTCATCGAGGTGCCCATTCACGCAGGCGACGACAAAACGCGCAGGGATGCACGGCCGCCGTCTCGCTGTTCCCGCCTTCGCTTGCTGGGGGCAGTGCCGGTGAATCCATTTGGCAAGGTCGGGGCGGCGGCCCCAGCGGTGATACAGCTCGAGCTGGTCAACGCCGTCGATCGGAAGTAGCTGATGACATGCTGGACAGCGCAACCACCTGGGGAAAGTAGTTACTGGCACGCCAACGGAGCTGTAGGGGTCGTCGGCCGTTGCGGGGTCAGAGGGTGCGGCCCGTAGCCCCGTAACACCGGCGCCAGGGAGGGCTAGCTGGACTTGAGCAAGCAAGCGCGGCTCAGAGATTGGCAGCCCGCCCGCGCCCCAAGAGTCGAGACCGCGAACGATGACACTCATGCCGGGCAGATCGACGACGGCGCCTACCCCGGCAGTTGTCATGAGCTGGCTCGGCCGTGCGCTCCCGATGCGTGTGGGTTCGCGAAGCCCTGGCATCAGGCGTCGCCTCCTGCAGGTGTCCCCGAGGACCCAAAGTCCCAAGGCGGGGCTGTCTCCCAGCTAGGATCGTCTCGCCGTAATTGCAAAAGCACTTCTGGTTCCACCTCGCGGAGGCTCATAGGCGCACTCCACTGGTCCCAAGGCACCTCGTCGGGCTTTCGCAGCAGCCCAGCTGCCGCCGCGCCGTCGGCCTGGTAGCCGAGCTGACCCATCGGCAGTGTTGCCCGCTTGTGCAGCCACCGGTCGAGCTGCTCTCGTGCTCGCTCATGCACCTCGGTTCCCGCCGGGTTGGAGTCGGTGACAAGCTCGGCACGGTCTCCGAGCAAGTTGAGCAGGGGCTCGGCCGCTGCTGGCCCGAGCGGAGCTACCTGAGCACCGAGGTTGGGTAGGGCGACATCGGTCGCGTGGCGGACGAGCCCGACTAGGACGCCCGCGAGGCCGCGATCCAGCGCGCGCTTGCTGAATGGAGTGGTGGTCAGTCCCTCGACCCACTGTCCAAAGGTTGAGTGGTCGTACCCGAAGTGCTCGTAGTGGGCCAGATCTCGGGGTCGGCTCCACTGATAGATCGTGATCACGAGCCCGGGCCCGGCGCTTGTGCGACCGACTCGGGAGCTCGCCTGGATGTACTCGGCCATATTCTTAGGCTGGCCCGTGACCACCATCAGCCCGAGGCGGGGCACGTCCACGCCGACCTGGAGCATAGAGGTGGCAAGTAGCACGTCGACCGGCCGGAGTGGAGGACCGGGCGTGTCCCTCTCAGGGGTATGTCTCCCGCTTCGGCGGAGCTCACGGTGCGCAGCGATGCCAGTGGTGCTGTCGTGGCTCGAACTGAAGTGGCGCTCGAGGTCGGCGAGCGACTGGGTGATTTTGCGACTGTCCATGCGGCTGGTCAACTCGGCCACAATCGGTGACCGGCGGCGGACGAGCGCGCCCTGGCGGCCAAGGCGGTCAGTGATGTCGTCGTCGACAAGGCGGCGCATCCCAGCGAGTTCTCGCACGCTGGTGAAGTAGTCAACTACAGTCATGTACGGATCAGCGGAGTCACCGTGACGGTCGAGAAGGTATTGACCGAACTCGAGCAGAGAGGTCATTAGCCGAATCTCGACCGACGTCAGACGTTCTCCTGGGGCGAGGATCCCCCTGTAGCGGCGCGCCGGAGTCATTGGACTTGGTGGGATCCGCCGTGAGAAGAAGGTGTCCCCGGCGTCAAGCAGTGGCGGGGGGAAGACGCTCAGGGTCCTGGCGAAAACCTGCCGAACCTGTGCCTCGGCGCGCCGAACCGTTGCCGTCGAGGCCACGAACGCGGGCCGAACTGGTTTGCCGCCCTCGACCCGAGTGCAAAGATGGTCAACCACCGTTTCATAGAGCCCGACCATCGAGCCGAGCGCGTCACTGATCAGGTGGAGTTCATCCTGGATGATGAGGTCTGGAGGGCGGAGCCGCAGTACCGTCTCCGGCTTGGTGGCGGGGAGCGCGCCCGCTCGGGGATGGCCGCCGTCACGGCACCAGTCGTTGGTGTCCGGACTGCGGTAACCGTGACGGCTGCAGGCACTTGTAACGTGGCCGAAGAGGTGAGCGGTGGAGGCGCGCCATGGGAGCTGCGCAAACTTGTCGACGGTGCCAATCAACAGGGCGGGCGTGAGCCGGTAGATCTCCTCGTCGACGACGAGGGCGGGGATTCCCTCCTCTGACTGGGCTTTGCTAAAGGGACACCGGCCGTTGACGTCGCCGCAGAAGAGCAGGATGCGCCGCCGGGGCTTGTCCGCATGTCCGTCGCGGCCAAGGTCCATCTTGGACCCGCACCAGGGGCAACTGGCGAACTGCTGCAACCCACCGGGCTGGCCTTCAGCGGAGTGACCTGTCGCCTCCTCAAGCTGACTGAGCGCGTCGTCAAACGAGTTCGGCGTGACTGCGACCCCGACCCAGAGGCCGACCCGGATGGGCCTGGTGCCCCATCGCAGGTCACCGCTCCTGATCCGCTCTTGCCGAAGCAGTTCGCAAGCGCAGATGAGGGCGGTTGCCCGCTGGAACTGTTGGGCCGTGAGCAAGCGAAGGGTGTACCGCATGAGTACGGCGACCCCGTCTGTCCCGTCACGAGCCTCATCTCCTCGACCAACCATTCCCTGCAAGCGGCGGATG
>Ga0209012_1003432_pt1 | contig 11988 bp, 11 predicted proteins | sample RS3BMetagenome_FD_184735 | JGI IMG/M metagenome (GOLD analysis project Ga0209012, IMG submission 184735) | Ferric oxide microbial mat and aquatic microbial communities from Rainbow Spring, Yellowstone National Park, USA - RS3B (SPAdes) (version 3) ...
CCCGCCGCGGCGTCTACCAGGCGTGCCGGCTCGAGCTGACCAGCGCCGCCCCCTTCGGCCTCTTGTGGTGGAGCCGGACGATCACCGTCCCTCTGGTCCGCCCCCTGCTCGTCGCTCCCCGCCCCGGCACCCCCGACCGCTCGGTGCTGGAGGCCGCCCGCTCCCAGGCTGACGAGGGCCGCCGGGTCGGCGCCAGGGTCGGCGAGCCCCGCTCGGTCCGCCCATACCAGGTCGGCGACCTCCGACACTGGGTCCACTGGCCGGCCACCGCTCACTCCCGCACGCTGATGGTGCGCGAGATGGAGGGACCGCTCGCCCAACCGCTCACCGTCCGCGCCGTCCTGCCCGACGACCCCGACGCCGCCGACCACCAGGCCGGTCAGGCCCTGGCCACCGTCGCCGAGCTGCTGGCCGCCGGCCGGACGGTCCGTCTCGAGACGATCGAGGCGCGCGGGCAGCGCGACGACGAGGTCGCCACCATCCGAGAAGCCGGGCGACGGCTCGCCCTGGCCCTCCCCGAGGTCGGCCTCAGGCGGTGAACCTCGTCGCCGCCGTCCGGCGGGCGAACGCGCCCGGCGTCCCCGAGCACTCGGTGGTCTTCCGGGTGGCGACCGCCCTGGCGGTGGTCGTGGCGATCGGGGCCTGCTGGTCCCAAGGGGAGCTGGCCCCATGGCTCGGCGCCGGCGCCGTCGGCGTGGTGGTCGCCGGCAACGTCTTCTCGTACCACCGCCGCGGGCGCCCCACCCCCTACCTCAAGCTCGTGCTGGCGGCGGCGGTCGTCGGGGCGTTCCTCTGGTTCTTCTTCTCGATCCGTCAGGCCGCCGCCGCCGGTGACCTGGCCACCGTCGAGGCGCCACTGGCCGTCCTGTTCACCCTCGTCCAGGCGGTGCACGCCTTCGACGTGCCGTCACGGCGCGACCTCGGCTTCTCGCTGGCCGGTTCGGCGACCCTGATGGCGGTGGCCGCCGCCCAGGCGGTCAGCCCGTCGTTCGCCTTCTACGTCCTCCCCTGGGCCGCAGCGTCGCTGGTCGGCCTGATGGCGATGTGGCGGTCGATGGCCGGCGGCCTCGGCACCCGGGTCCGCTCGGTCGCCCTCGTCCTCGTCGTCGTCCTGCTCGTCGGGGTGGCGGTGGTCGCCGCCCTGCCCGCCCCCCACCCGGCCAGCAATCTCGTCCTGCCGTCCGCCCTGGCCGGCGACGCCCAGGTCCAGCAGCCGGCCAGCCTGGTCGGCGGCGGGACCGACGGCCGCGCCCCGGCCGAGGCGGCCACCCCGTCGGGGCGCACCCGGGTCGGCGGGTTCCTCGGGTTCGCCGGCCCGCTCGACACCGCCATCCGCGGGGCGCTCAGCGACCAGGTCGTCTTCCGGGTGCGGGCCGACCGACCGTCGTTCTGGATCGCCGAGACGTTCAACACCTGGAACGGGCGATCGTGGAGCGAGCAGGCCGGGCGCGGTGGCGGCTGGCGGTCGGTCGGGTCGGGCCCGCCGTTCCAGATCCCGCCCGCCGCCGACCAGCCGAGGAGTGGACCGCTCGACTACCAGACCTTCTACCTGGCCCAGGGCGGCCCGAACCTGATCTTCCACGCCGCCGACGCCGCCGAGGTCTGGTTCCCGGCCCGCCGGCTCTACGTCGGCCCCGACGGCTCGATACGGGCGAGCACGACGATGGGCCCGGGGTCGATCTACACGGTGCTCTCGACCACCGACACCGCCACCCCGTCGCAGCTGCTCGCCGCCCCGTCGCCGGTGCCGGCGGCGCGTGACGGCCTCCCATCGCTCGAGCGGGCGAAGGACCTGGCGCTGCCGCATCCCTACCCGAGGGTGGCCGCCCTCGCCCGGCGGGTCACCGCCGCGGCGCGCACCGAGTACGAGAAGGTTGCCGCCCTCGAGCGATGGATCGGTGCGCACACCCGCTACACCACCGACATCCCGCCGCTCGGTCCGGGCCAGGACACGGTGACCGAGTTCCTCTTCGGCAACCGGCGCGGGTACTGCGAGCAGATCTCGACCGCCCTCGCCGTGATGCTCCGGAGCCTCGGCATCCCCGCCCGGGAGGCGACGGGCTACGTGCCTGGCCCCTACGACCCGATCACCGACCTCTACGACGTCCAGGCCCGTGACGCCCACGCCTGGGTCCAGGTCTGGTTCCCCCGCTACGGGTGGCAGAGCTTCGACCCGACCGCCTTCGTGCCCGCCGCCAACCCCTCGCCGGCAGCCGCCCTCGGTCACGACATCGCCGACGTCGTGCGCCGGCTCCCGCTGGTGCCGCTCGGCATCGCCGCCGCCGTCGTCGTTGGCGTCCTCCTGGTGGTCGCCGGGCTCCGCCGCCGGCCGCGCGGCTGGCCGGCGCGTCTCACCCGTGAGGTCCTGCGGGCCGCCCGCCGGGCCGGCCTCGCGGTGGCCCCTGGCGACCCCCTCCCCGACATCGCTGCCCGTCTCGACCGGGCCCGGCGCCGCTCCGGGGGTCCCGGGAGCGAGCGGCCGCGCTGGTCCGACCTGGCGGCGCTGGCCGAGGCGGCCGCCTTCGGGGGCCGGGAGCTACGGCGCGACGAGCGGCGCAGCCTGCTGGCCAGCGCCCGCCGCGCCCGATGGGCCACCCGGCGGCGGTCGTCCGACCGGCGCCACCGGCGAATCAGTCGAGAGGAAGGCTCGTCGCCTCCGCAAAGCTCGCCCCGGCAGCCAGCAGGGGCCGGAAAGCCATGAGCTTGCGCGGCCGCCCGACCGCCAGGGCGGCCCGCAGGCGACCGCCCCGCCCGTAGAGGGCGACGAAGCGCCCCTCGTCCGGCGAGCCGTCGACGAAGGCCACGTCGTCGGTCGGGTCCGGGCGCCCGAGGACCTGGACCCGCACCCCGTACTGGTCGGACCAGAAGTACGGCACCGGGTCGAAGGCCGGCGCCCGGCGGCGGCCGGCGAGCAGCGAGCGGGCAGCCGCCACGCCCATCTCGGCCGCCACCTGCCAGTGCTCGATCCGCACCGACTCGTCCAGCCCGTCGTGGCGCCAGCGCCAGCGGGCGACGTCGCCGGCGGCGGTCACCCGGCCGGCGGCGAACAGCCTCTCGTCGCACACCACGCCGTCGGCCACCTCGAGCCCCGAGCCGTCGAGCCAGTCGGTGTTCGGGCGCACCCCGATGCCGACCACCACGACGTCGGCCGCCAGCCACTCGCCGGTCGTGAGCTCGACCCACCCGGCGGCCCCCGGCGGCCCACAGGCCGGCGGCCCGTCACCCGGCGGCCCCGGCGGCCCCGGCGGCCCCGGCGGCCCCGGCGGCCCCGGCGGCCCCTGCGGCCCCGGCGGATGGACCGCCGTCACCCCGACCTCGGTGCGCAGCGTCACCCCCGCCGCGGCGTGGAGCGTCGCCAGGGCGGCCCCGATCGCCTCACCGACCGCCGGCGCCAGCGGGGTCGCCATCGCCTCGAGGACGGTCACCCGGCAGTCGAGCCCGGCGCACGTCGACGCCACCTCCGACCCGATGAACCCGGCGCCGACGACCACCACCCGGCAGCCGGGACCCTGGGCCAGCACCCGGCGGCGCAGCGCCGTCGCGTCGTCGAGGGTGCGCAGCACGGTGACCGCCTCGTTCTCCTCGGTGCCCGACATCCGTCGCGGGCTCGCCCCGGTGGCCACCACCACCCCGTCGGCCTCCAGCACCGATCCGTCCTCGAGGGTCACCGTGCAGTCGACCGCGTCGAGGGCCACCGCCCTCCGGCCGGCCGCCAGCTCGATCCGCAGGCCGTCGAGCTTCGCCCGGTCGGCCAGCACCGCCCGCTCGGGCGGCCACGTCCCGGCGAGCACCTGCTTGGAAAGCGGCGGCCGGTCGTAGGGGAGGTGCAGCTCGTCGCCGACCAGGTGGAGCCGCCCCTCGAACCCCTCGGCTCGCAGCGCCTCGGACGCCCGCCACCCCGCCAGCGAGGCGCCGACCACCACCGCCGTCCCGTCGATCGGCAGCCCGCCGTCGACGTCCACCCCCGGGCTCACCCGCCGAACATCGTCAGCCACTGCTCCACCGTCCGCGGCTGGAACACGAAGTTGGTCCGCCTGGTCTCCCCCATCGTGGCCGACGGCGCCGCCGAGTAGAGGTGCCCGGGGAACAGGACCGCCTCGTCCGGCACCCGCGCCAGGCGGGTGGTGAGTGACTCGTACATCGCCGCCGGGTCGCTGCCAGGGAGGTCGGTGCGGCCGCAGCCCTCGAGGAAGAGCGTGTCGCCGGCCACCAGCCGGTTGCGCACCAAGAAGCACTGGCTGCCCGGCGTGTGGCCCGGCGTGTGCAGCAGCTCGACCTCGACCTCGCCCACCCGGACGACGTCGCCGCTGTCGTGAGCCGCCAGCTCACCCTCACCGACCCCGGCCGAGCGCACGACCCACGGCACCTCGGCCCGCTGGACGTGGACCGGCACCGGCGTCCGTTCCAGCAGCGCCGCCACCCCCTCGACGGTCCACCCGCCGAACGACCCACCGACGTGATCGGCGTGGTAATGGGTGCCGAGCACCCCGACCAGCCGCATCCCGTCGGCCTCGAGGACGGCCAGCAAGTCGCCCACCGCGTACGCCGGGTCCACCAGCAGCGCCTCACCCGTCCGGCGGTCGCCGACGGCGTAGGCGAAGTTGACCATCTGACCGGCCATCGGGTCGCCGACAGCGAAGTCGCGACCCGACAGCAGCTGGCGGAAGTACAGGCGGTCGTCGCCGTCGGCCATCAGAACAGCCCCGGGGTGCCCGCGTCCTGCGCCGCCGACCCCGCCGACTCGGCGGCCCGGCCGAGATCGTCGGACACCCGGTCCGCCCGTTCGAGCTCCGCCTCCATCGTCGCCTCCTCCTCCTCCTCGCCGGCCCCGCCAGTCGGGTCTCGGCCCTCCCGCCCGCCCGCCGGCGGCGTCGACGCCGCCTGGAGCCGCGGCACCAGCTCCTCGACCTGCGCCCGAGTGCGACGGAGCCGGCGGTCGAGCTCGTCGACGATTGCCGTCGCCCGTTCAAGCCGGGCCACCAGCCGGTCGACGTCGACCTCCCGCTGCTCGAAGAAGGCGACGATCTCGTCGAGCTCGGCGCTCGCCTCGGTGTAGCTCAGCTCACCGACCGGCGTGTCGGCCGCGTCACGGTCACCGGCGCCGCTCACGGTGACCTCCGCCCGGCCAGCTCGATGTCTCGCACCACCGAGGTCGCTGTCCCGTCGGCGAACCGGGTGGTGACGACGGCGCCGGCCGCCAGCGACCCCGCCCCACGCACCACCCGCCCGTCAGCGTCGAGGGTGAGGGTGTAGCCGCGCTCGAGCTGGCGGGTCACGTCGTAGGCGGCGAGGAGGCGCCGCCAGGCGGCCACCCGGTCGGCGCCGCGCTCGAGGTGGGCGAGAGAGAGGGGCGCCAGCCGGGCACTGCGGCGCACCAGCGACTCGTGGTTGCCGGCCAGCGCGTCCGGTGCCCGCGCAGCCAGCCGGTGCACCCGGTCACGGGTCCGCTCCTCTTGGCGGTCGAGCAGGTGACGTGAGGTGGCGGTCAGCCTCGTGCGGGCCGTCCTGTCCGCCCGTTCCGCCGCCTCGAGCAACTCGATGGCACGGCGCTCGATCCGCACGGCCGGCGCCTTCACCCCGGCCTCCCAGAAAGCGGCCACCGTTGCCACGAGCTCGCTGCCGCACTCGGTCGGCGTGATGAACGTGCGGTTGGCGACCACGTCGGCCACCGACTGGTCGCCGGTGTGGCCCACCCCGGTCCACACCGGCACGGCCGCGGTGGCGATCGCCCTGGCCACGACCTCGCTGTCGAATGCCGAGAGGTCCGCCTTGGAGCCACCGCCGCGGACGAGCGCGATCACGTCGCACCGCTCCTCGAGGACCCGGATCGCCCGGGCGATCGAGCGTTCGGCCCCCGCTCCCTGGACGCTCGCCGGGACGTGCGCCACGCAGAAGGCGAACCCCGAGGCGGTCAGCTGACCGAGGAAGTCCTGGCAGCCCTCGGTGCGCGGGCTGGCCACCAGGCCGACCCGCAGCGGCGGCGCCGGGACCGCCCGCAGCCGGTTGGCCCGCAGCAGCCCTTCGGCCTCGAGGCGCTGCAGGAGGGCCGCCTTCTGCGCGGCGAGCCGGCCGAGCAGGGCGGTGACGTCGATCTCGGCCAGGATCAGGCTGACCTCGGCCCTGGCCCGGTAGAAGTCGAGCGCCCCGCGCAGCACCACCACCATCCCCGGCTCGAGCCGGATGCCCTGGGCGGCCAGGCTGGCCCGCATCGGCCCCCAGGTCCTCCGCCAGCACTTGACCCGCAGGACCGGCGCCTGCCGGTCGCGGGCGTCGTCGGGGTCGACGAGGTCGATGTAGCAGTGCCCGGTCTTGCCCTGCTGGTCGCTGAAGCTCTGGATCTCGCCCCGCACCCACAGGTGGCGCCCGCGCGGGAACACCTTGACCAGCGCACCCTCGACCTGGTCGTAGAGCTGGGCGATCGACAGTGCCCGGGGGTGGTCCCCTTCGAGGTCCTCGGCGGCCCGCACAACGCCACACCGTAGCGACTCGGTGTCGCACCGCCGGGACGACCGCTCGGTGCGCCGGGCCTGGCAGACTGGTGGCGACGGTGAGCCGGCCGGGTGGCCGCGGCCCGGGGCGCCTGCGTCGCCGGGTCGAGGAAGGTCGGGGCTCCGCAGGGCAGGGTGCTGGCTAACGGCCAGTCGGGGCGACCCGCAGGACAGTGCCACAGAGAGCAGACCGCCGATGGCGGGCCACCGCCCGCACAGGCAAGGGTGAAACGGTGCGGTAAGAGCGCACCAGCGGTCCGGGTGACCGGACCGGCTCGGTAAACCCCACCCGGAGCAAGGCCAAACGTGGGACACGGGTTGCCCGCCCCGCCCCCTCAACCGAGGGGGCAGTCCCCAGGTGGGCCGCGCAGATGGATGGCCACCCAAGCCTCCACGGAGGCTGGACAGAACCCCGCCTACAGGCCGGCTCACCGTCAACCCCAGTTCAGAGCCACTTTTTGACCCCGGCGACCCCCGTTTTGGATGATCAATTCCAAGGGGTCATCAGTGGTCGTAGGCGAGGGGCGAGCGGACCGGGTGCCGACCGATCTGGCCGTTGTGCCAGATCGCTGCGGTGAGTGCGAGCAGACGCCGGAGCACCCGGGTCACGACGCCGCCCCAGGTGCGTCCGCCGTGGTGTTCCAAGTCGAGCTGGCCTTTCAAGGTGTCGTCGACCGACTCGCGTCAGGTGGACCGTCGAGGGGCAGCGACCCTTGGACTTGCTCGTCTAGCCTGGCGGACGTGGCCCGGCTCTCGTTCCCCGAGCGTGGTTTCGGCGAGCACGTCGACTGGGCGCTGATGCGGTCGAAGATGGCCGTCGGGATGGGGGCGTTTTCGGAGGCCGTCTACGGCAACAGCGAGCTCTCGGTGCGCGAGCGCGAGGCCGCACGGTGGACGATCGCCCTCGTCAACGACTGCGCCGTGTGCCGCGACACCCGCGCCAGCGACGGTGAGCGCGCCGGGGCCGACGAGTCCTTTTACGGCGAGGTCGGGCGGTGGCGGACCAGCGAGACCTTGACCGACCGCGAGCGGCTGGCGGCCGAATTCGCCGAGCGGTTCGCCATCGACCACCTTGCGATGGACGACGCGTTCTGGGCGCGCCTCGGGGAGTCCTACGCCGACGACGAGCTGGCCGACCTCGTCATCTGCTGCGCCATGTTCCTCGGCCTCGGACGGGCGATGGCGGTGGTCGGGGTCCGCCCACCGGAGAACCGGATTCTCGTCTAGATCGTCGCCGCACTGCAACACGCCCCTCAGCGGAGCCACAGCCACCGGTGGGACAATGGGTGGGTGATGGATCCGCTGCTGATCGAGTCCTGTCACAGCACGTGGGTGTTCGACACCGACCATCGCCGCTTCCGGCGGGTGCTCAAGGGCGTCGACGTCGCCCACGTCCGGCCGGCCACCGACTGGTGGCCCTACGAGTCGCTCGAGCTCGTCCCGGGATCGGACGCTTTCGTCGTCGTCCTCAACCCCGAGGGCTCGCGGCTCCTTCGCTCCTGGCGCCACGTCGGCAACCGGTGCGAGAACTGCGGCGAGGTCACCGCCGAGCTGGCGGTGGACGACATCGACCGGCTGGTCGCCAGCTGACCGCCCGCTGAGCTCGGCCTCGGCAGGGGTCGGCGGGGTCTCGAGGCTGGGCGGGGAGCCCCGGGGACGGCCGATCCACGGCGGCGCCGAACGGCCGCCGGGCCGGCGTTTCCGATGGGGTTGGACGATCCGGTGGCGGGTACGCTGCGCGAGCCGGACAAGACCAGCCCGGGAGCCGCCAGGGTGTCGGCTCCCGACGAGAGGTGCCCGTGCTGACGATCGACCCACCCGAGCACGACCAGACCGAACCGGTACGGCGCGAGCAGGCACCGGCACCCCGACCCGCACCGGTCGAGGTCCCGGCCGGCGAGCGTCGGTTCGGCCGTCTCGTCATCGTCGTCGTCCTCGTCGCCGTCGTGGCGGCGGCCGTCGGCGTCGGCATCGGTCGGGCGCTCCCCCGCCCTGCCGGAACGGCTGGGCAGCGCCGGGCGTCGGCACCGCCGGCGGCCCCCTCCTACGACCCCGGCATGGTCGTCGACCCGTCGTTGACCGAGCTCTCGGATCCATTCGTCCTCCAGGGGAACGGTGTCGACTACCTCTACTCGAGCTCGTCGGGCTATTCGCCGCCGAACATCCCGGTCCGGTCCTTCACCGACCTTCGCCACCTCGGCCCGGCGATGGACGCCATGCCGACGCTGCCGCCGTGGACCACCGGCTGGACGTGGGCGCCCGACGTCCGGCGGGTCGGCGGCCACTACGTGATGTGGTTCACCGCCCCCGACACCGGCGACATCCTGCCGACCGGCGCGCCGGCCAAGTGCATCGGCGTGGCCGTCGCAGACGGGCCGACGGGGCCGTTCCTCCCCGGCGCCCAGCCGGTCCTGTGCGGCCCCTGGGGCAGCATCGACCCCCGCACCTTCGTCGACGCCCACGGGCGGCTCTGGCTCTACTGGAAATCCGACGACAACGCCGACACCAACGCCACGATCCCCACGACCATCTGGGCCCAGCGGCTGGCGGCCAACGGCATCACTTTGGTCGGGCCGCGCCACGCCGTCCTCTCGGCCACCGAGCAGTGGGAGAACGGGCTGATCGAGGCACCCGACATGGTCCGGGTCGGCTCGCGCTACTACCTCTTCTTCTCGGCGAACCCGTCCTTCAAGGCCTACAACGGGATCGGCGTGGCCACCTGCCGGGGACCGGTCGGGCCGTGCCAGGTGGTCGGTGACGGCCCGCTGTTCGGCACGAGCGTGCTCGGGCAGGGCCCCGGCGAGGAGTGGGTCTGGAACGACCACGGGACCGAGTGGCTGCTCTTCTCGCCGTCGGGCACCGGCTTCGTGCGGCGGATGGCGGTGGCCCGGCTCGGCTTCGACCGCCACGGCCCGTACCTGGCGACGTTCGACGGGCGCTCGCCCGGCCTCACCTCGCCCCGGCGTCACTGAGCGCCGCCACCGGTCCCCGGCCGGGGGCGTCGCGGACGGATCCTCCCGTTGCTCTCAGCCCTCCTCGGGGATGGCGTCCCACCACTGGCACCACCACTGTGCACCGACGAGGATGCGCAGCTTCGGGTGCCAGCAGTATGAGATCTCCTCGTAGGGCTCGAGGTAGTAGCGGCAGTTCTCGCACTTCTCGTCCCCCGACGGGTGGCCGCGCAGCACGGCGTTGGACGAGAGATGGCGGAGCTCGATCGACAGCTTCTCGTCGATCTCCTTCGGCTCCGGTTCGGGGATCTCGTAGTCAGCCATCGCCGCAACGTAGCGTCTCCGCCCGCGGGGCCGACACCCAGATCATCTGGCGACCGGTCTCGCCCGGCGCCGCTGCCGGCCGTGCCTCGACCCGGTCCAACCGGTAGCCGAGCCGGCGCGGGACGGCGGCGCTGGCGGCGTTCGCCACGTCGCAGTGGATCTCGACGCGCGAGATCCCGGGGATGGCGAGGGCGGCCTCGGCAAGGGCGGCGGCACACGCCGTGGCGAACCCCCGGCCGACCCGGTCGACGCGGACCCAATAGCCGATGTCGAGCGATCCCGGACCGCTGCGGGCGTGGAGGCCGCAGCCGCCGACGACCCCACCGGCGCCGACCCGGTCGCCGCGCCCGCCGTCGCTGCCGCCGGGGCGCTCGAACATCCCGTAGTGGAACGCGGTGCCGGCCCGGGCGGCAGCGTCGGCACCCTCGATGAACACAGCGACGGTCGAGATCGTGGCCGGCGACTGCGCCCACGGCATCCACGGCCGAAGGTGCTCGAGGCTGGCGTTGACGGCCTCGGCGAGCGCCGCCGCGTCGTCGGCGACATAGCGACGGAGCACCACCGGACCGGCGTCGAGAAGTTCCGGCGGTCCTATCATCCCAGCCATGCTGGCCGATCCCGCCACGACCGGCCACCGCGAGCGGCGGTGAGCCTCCCGACCGCCACGCCGTTGCTCGTCGGCGTCGGCACCGCCGCGGCCGGCGCCGAGCCGGTGACGCTCATGACCGACGCCCTCGTGGCCGCGGCGGACGACGCCGGCGCCCGGTCGCTCCTGGCGGCCCTCGGGCGGTTGGCGGTCCCGCAGGGGACGTGGCACTACCCCGACCCGGCCCGCCTCGTGGCCGACGCCGTCGGCGCCGCCGGAGCGAGAACCCATCTCGGCGAGATCGGCGTCTCGCAGCAGACCCTCGTCAGCGGCGCCCTGGCAGCAATCGCCGACGGCCGGTGCGAGGTGGCAGCGGTCGTCGGGGCCGACGCCCGGGCCTGGGCGCGCCGACCCGGAGCGGCCGAGCGTCCCCAAGGCGGCGTGCCCGACGAGGTGCACCGGCGGGAGCCGGACTTCATGGCGGCGCCCGAGCTCTCGGTGGGCGCCGGTCAGCCGGTCGTCCAGTACGCCATGATCGACAACGCCCTCCGTCACGCCGAGGGGCTCGACCCCGGTGCCCAGCGCCGGCAGATCGACCAGCTGTGGGGTGCCTTCAACGCCGTGGCGGCCGGCAACGCCGCCGCCGCCTTCCCGACGCCGCGCCAGCCGGCGTGGCTCGGGACGCCGGGGCCCGACAACCGGCCGCTCGCCTTCCCCTACCTCAAGTGGCACGCCAGCCAGTGGACGGTCGACCAGGGCGCGGCGCTCCTCTTCTGCTCGGCCGACGCCGCCCGTCGTCACGGCGTGGCGGTCGACCGGGCGGTGGTCCCGTTGGTCGCCGTCGAGGCCGACCACGCCGTCTCGCTCAGCCGCCGTCGCCTCCTCCACCGCTGGCCGGCAATGGCCGTCCTCGGGCAGGCGGCCGAGCGGCGTCTCGGGCGCCGGCTGGCCGAGATCGAGCTGGTCGAGGTCTACTCCTGCTTCCCCTCCGCCGTCCGGGTCCAGCAACGCGAGCTCGGTCTCGACCCGACGCTCGCACCCACGCTGACCGGCGGTATGACCTTCGCCGGCGGCCCGTTCAACAACTTCACCTACCAGGCGACGGCGGCCATGGTCGGCCGCCTCCGAGCGCAGCCCGGCGCCCTCGGCCTGGTCACGACCGTCTGCGGCCTGCTCACCAAGCCCGGGCTCGCCGTCTGGTCGTCGCTTCCTGACGGCGCCCCGCCCCTCGTCGCCGACCTGGCGGAGGAAGCTCGGGCCGCCACGCCCCGCTGCGAGGTCCTCGACGGCCACCGCGGTCCGGCGACCGTGGCCACCTACACCGTCACCTACGACGGCCTCGCCCCGGCACGGACGGTGGTGATCGCCGATCTCGACGACGGGCGACGGTGCCTGGCCGCCTCCGACGACCGGGTGCTGGCCGAGGAGGCGACCCGCCGGGAGCTGATCGGCACCACCGTGGCGGTGGACGGCCAGACGTTCACCGTCTGACGGCCGCCGGGGGCCGGCCGACGGCGGGCGGCGCGCCGACTGGGGTGGCCGGTCCGGGGCTGGGTATCGTTGCCGTGATGTCCACCCCGCTCGCCGAAGGGCGCGTCGGTGGGCTGATCGACCGCCGGCTGGCGTCCCGGGTGGCCGT
>Ga0209012_1003433_pt1 | contig 11987 bp, 12 predicted proteins | sample RS3BMetagenome_FD_184735 | JGI IMG/M metagenome (GOLD analysis project Ga0209012, IMG submission 184735) | Ferric oxide microbial mat and aquatic microbial communities from Rainbow Spring, Yellowstone National Park, USA - RS3B (SPAdes) (version 3) ...
TACGAAACATATCGGACTCCTTTCCGGTTCGCATGGTTGTTACTACTTGCGAAGATACGGGGGAGTCCGATCTTTTTAAAGTCTGCCATCATAAAAAATACACCTGAAAAATGGCAAAAGTCGAGCTAAGGGGCCGCCAAGAAATAACGTTTACAAATATGACGCCGGGATTTTGGCGTCTAGCAAGACGCCCGCGAGGAGCATATCCGCATGGATACGTAACCAGCGGGCAACGCGGCCAGAGGTCAAAAGACCAAGTCAGATTGGAAAGGTTATTTCTTGGCGGCCCCTAATAGATGACAATTCTACTTCGGTACAACATTGACTTACCTTTTTGACTTGCTTTTTTGGGACTGGGGGATCTATTCCGATCAGTTTCGGAATGAGTTTGGATGGCCGGAAGGCCGTGAACGGTTACACAATCATAACGAGGGTAATGCAATGGCAAATGGAAATGATAGTCGAATGTTGCTCATTGGGGCCGCCGCACTGGCGCTAGTCGCAATGGGATGTAACGCAGGGAGAATTCAAGCCGCTGCGCTGCCATTTAATAACCTGGTGGTATTTGGCGACAGCCTCTCCGTTAACGGCAATCTTTTGACGATCGCCACTCCTTTACTCGGGCAAGCTGCTAAGCCGAGCGGGCCGCCAGACGCGGAAATACTGGGACCCGAAATAGGTTCCGGCGACAAATAACAGCGCAAAAAACTGGCAGCCTATGCCTTCCCAAGTGGGGAACGTGGCAAACCAGTTTTCTATCCAGCCGGGAAAAGCTACCGGTAAGTTATGCGTGGGCAGCCAATTGGCCTGTTGCATTTCCTGCACGCTTTCCCCCACCATGACCAGCAATACCGCACCGATCATCACGCCGGTGAGAATCAGCATTTTACGGTACGGTAATTTATAATGCCCGGCAAATGTGAGAAATGCGACCATGACTGTCAGGGCTAAGCCAATGCCGGCCCCGGCCAGAACCACACTTTGCCCCGCCAGCAACCGCCACGATTGCAGCATGATGACCACTTCAAAACCTTCCCGATAAACCGAGGTAAAGCCGATGGTCAACAAACCCCAATACACCGCGGATTTGCTGTTGCTGACCGACTCTACAATATTTCGTTTACGCCGATTGTGATGGGTAATCCAGCCGGTCCAATATATTTTATGAAAAAACCAGTTCATAATCACCATCAGCACCACCACGGCCAGCAGGCCTGTGCCGGCTTGCACATTGAGCATGTTGGCGCTGTTGTTGGCGTTGATATCCGCCAGTATCGCGACCACCACAAAATAGGTAACGATCGTGGCGAGAAAAGAAAGGCTCGATCCAAGGGCCACGGGTTTCCAATAATTGCGGTCAGTGCGGGCCAAACTTGACGTAAGCGCCGCCAGCACGAGGATTGCTTCAAGCCCTTCGCGAAATACCAGAATACCGGCGTTGACCATCACGGATACATGACTGATATTTTTAGAGGCAGGGTCATTAGGATCCGGCGGATTTCCACTGGCGGTAATTCCCTGCCAGACCAGCACGCCCAGCAGCAGCACCAGCATGGAAATAATTGCGGATCGCCAAACAAGTCGAAAGCGGATGGTACGTGGAAGTTTCAGACCAGTGGCTAAGTTTTTCTCGGAGGCGTTAGACTGAATCATTGCAGGCATCCCATATATATTGAGATTGTGTCTCAAATTCCTAGTTGAGACAGAATCTCAATTACATGATTAAATGGTATAGCCATTTTCTTTGGGTGTCAACAAAAATATGATGCGAAAGAGAGGCTTTTGGCGCTTAGAGGCCGCCAAGAAATAACGTTTACAAATATGACGCCGGGATTTTGGCGTCTGGCAAGACGCCCGCGAGGAGCATATCCGCATGGATACGTAACCAGCGGGCAACGCGGCCAGAGGTCAAAAGACCAAGTCAGATTGGAAAGGTTATTTCTTGGCCGCCCCTTAGTGAAGAATACGCGGCCATTTCTAATCCGGCGGTGTGTAAAAACGATATCCTGGCCAAACAAGCGCAAGCCCTCCGCGGCAGTGTCCGCTTCGAGAACGCGATAGGCCTGCCCTCCCAGGGAAATGCGCAGGAAAAGCCGAATCGGCGGTTCATCTTCAATTACCAGGATCAACGCACCTGCTGATACCATGAAGGCTACCGATGAGGTCGTCCCGGATGACAAACTATACGGGATCAAGTCCGTGACCGGGCTTATTGATAAACAGAATGTAATAGGTCACGGGAATGACAAAAAGTGTAAATACCGTCGAGGCTAACAGCCCAAAGATCAGCGCCCAGGCCAGACCGGAAAAAATCGGATCGGACAAAATTGGAATCGACGACAGCATCGCCGCGGCGGCAGTAAGCAGAATCGGCCGCATGCGCACCACCACGCTTTCGAGAATCGCATCATAAAGTGATTGCCCGTTGGCCAGGGAGCGATGAATAAAGTCGATGAGAATAATGGCGTTGCGTGTCACAATACCGGCCAGTGCGATCATGCCGATCATGGCGGTGGCGGTAAAGAAGACCATATCCCGATACCCGCCAACATTGTGCGCGGTCAGCAGATTCAAAATCCAGAATCCGGGCATCACGCCGGGGATGGTCAGTGGAATGGCCAGCATGATTATCAAAGGCAACAGAAATGACCCGGTCTGGGCAATCAGCAGCACATAAATGCCGATCATTGCCGCACCAAAGGCCAGGCCTAAATCACGGAAAACGTTGATGGTGATACGCCACTCGCCTTCCCCGGCAAAATTAACCTGCAGCCCCGGCGGCAGTTGCCAGGCGATTCCTGATCCATCATGGAAGAAGGAACGATCGGCCAGCGGACGGGGCTTGACTTCGTGAATCCAGCCGCTGCCGATATGAGCCATGCCCGCAATGGCCGGTGTCGCGCGGTCCGGTAAGCGATCCGCCTCCGTATCTAATATCGCATTGACCGGCGGGCGTCCGGCGGTATCAGCATACACATAGACAATGCGGCGCAAATCTTTATGGTAAATGGCTTCGCCGACAGATTCGCGTCTCCAATGGCCCAGTTCCGCCAGTGGCACAAGCACGCCGTTGGAGCCGCGCACGAAAATCCTGGATAAATCCGCCCGGCTGGAGCGGCGGGCTATGGGCAATCGGAGGATAATGTTCAGCGGTTGACGCTGGCGCGGGGCGTGAATTGTCCCGGCAATTTTTCCACCCAGAGCTAACGCGAGCGTTTGAGAAATCTCTTCTGTGGTAACACCACTGAGGGCCGCTTTGCGTTTATCGGTGATAAACACCATTTGTGTTTGCTGTGCCTGTACCGAATCATCAACATCGACAACATCCGGCTCCAGCAAAAGACGATGGCGCAACGTGCGGGCGGCCAATTGCATCTCATGATAACTGGTGGTGGGAGAGCCGTGAATTTCGCCGACGATGGTATCGAGCACCGGCGGGCCGGGGGGAGCTTCCACAATTTGAATACGAACACCATATTTATGGGCGATGGCGGTGAGGCTGTTGCGGATACGCAGAGCGATTTCATGCGTTTGCATGGCCCGCTGCTGTTTGCCGGCCAGATCAATGGCGATTTGTGCGTCATTGGGAGAACTGCGGATAAAATAGTGCCGCACCAATCCATTAAAATCCATCGGCTCAGCCACACCCACGTAGCTGGTAATGTCCACCACTTCATGCAGCCGATCCAGCCGATGCACCAGCGCCCGGGTCGCGGCATCGGTGCTTTGCACAGTGGTGCCGCGCGGCGCATGGACAACAATTAAAAGATTGCTCTGGTCACTGAACGGCAGCATTTTCAGCGGCACCAGCCGCAGCGCAGGCAGAATCACCGCAAACACGGTCATGCCCGCCACGGCCAGAAGGAATCCCCACCGGGCCAAACGATATTTAAGCATGGATCCCAGCAATACCGAAAACACCTTATAGCGCCGCGTGCGCTGGATGACAGGAACAACATGCGGATCGGCCAATTCTTCGCGGGCGGCCAATTCTGTTTCACGATGCTTGTTTTTCAGCATGTGATAGGCCATCCACGGCGTGATGGTAAAAGCCACAAGCATGGACATGAGCATGGCCACGGGCACGTTAAAGGCCATGGGTCGCATGTAAGGGCCCATCATGCCGGTGATGAAAAACATGGGAATAAAGGACAGTATTACCGCCAGCGTGGCGACAATCAGCGGACCGAGCACTTCTGAAATAGCCTTGAGCGCAATAAGTCGTGTGGCTTTGCCTTCCAGAGCAAAATGGCGACTGATGTTTTCCACATCCACAATGGGGTCATCGACCAGTAAACCCAATGAAAGAATCAGCGCAAAGAGCGTGACACGATTAATCGTAAAACCCAGCATAAGATTGCAGGCCAGAGTCAGCCCGAATACCACGGGAATGGCCACCGCTACCACAAGGGATTCACGCCACCCCAGACCAATGGTCAGGAGGATAATGACGATGATAATGGCCACCAACAGCCCCTCCACCAGACTGTTAACCTTGGCATTGGCCGACAGTCCGCTGTTACGGGTAATAATCATGTTGATGTCCGATGGAAGCATCACCGGGGCAAGCGTCCGGGCGCGTTGAATAATGTCCGCCGCTACCGTTACCGCATTGCTGCCCGCTTTTTTGGCGATGGCAACGGTTACCGCGGGGGTGGCGGCATGTACGTGGCGCACAGGATGTCCGGCCAGGACAGTGCCGGGAAAATCCGGGGATTCATGCACGTCCGCGGCAGGCCCCCAATTATGCCAGACATAAGAATCAACTTCCGCCGGGCCATCGACGATCTTTGCGACATTGCTTAAATACACCGGCTGTTGATGCCAAACGGACACAACCAGGTGTCCCAATTGTCGGGCATTGGCAAAGGCCGTTCCGGCCAGGACATGAATTTCATTGTTGTTCCGCTGGTAACTGCCCGCGGTCATCGTGACATCCGCCGCCTGAATATCATGATCTATTTCCATGGGCGTAATGTTGTAGGCGTGCATTTTTGACGGACTCAGGTACGCATAGACCACGCGCGGTCGGCCACCGATTACATACGCGCGTGATACATTCGGTGTCGCCGCGAGGCGGGCGGCCAACTCTTCCGCCGTTTGCCGCAAAGCCACAGCGGTGGCGGTTTTACTGGTCAGCGTAAGGGTAACAATCGGCACATCGTTAATGGTTTCAGGTTTGATGACCCAGCCGGTGACACCAGCCGGTACGCGATTAAGATGTTGCTTAATTTTGCGAAACACCTTCACCACGCTGCGTTCCACGTCCTGCCCGACAAAAAATCGGGCGGTGACCATGGATTGATCGCGTTGGCTGGTGGAATATACATATTCAACGCCGTGAATCTGATAAAGGAGTTTTTCCAACGGTGTTGTAACCAGTTGTTCCACACTTTTAGCGCTGTGTCCGGGATAACTGACATAAATATCCACCATCGGGACGATGATTTGCGGGTCTTTTTCACGCGGTGTAATCAGCAGCGACGCAGCGCCCAACAGCACCGCTAAAAGTATCAGCACCAATGAAAGCTTGGAATGCAGAAAAATCTTGACCACGCGCTCGATGAGGCTAAGTTCGCCGGCGCGGGCGTCCGGTGGAGTGCTCATGGGCCCTGAACCTCCCCGGTGGTGGAATTATTGATTTGCGATTGGGAATTTGGAACTTGCGTTTCACGGGACGCCAGGACCAGACGCTGGCCAGCGACAACGCCGGATAGAATTTCCCGCATGGAACCAATATGCCGCCCCGGTTGCACGGTTTGACGCACCAATTGCCCATGGACAAGCAAGGTCACGAGATCCAGTTGACCAATATGCTCAATGGATGCCTCAGGCACGACCAGCACTTTATGCGAGCCGGTGGGAATAATCAGATTGCCATACATGCCCGGCCAGACACCGGATGGAAATTTGGCGGCTGCTTTAACGATAAAACTGCGGCTTTGGAAATTGACGCGCGGCACAATCTGCCGGATGTGTGCTTGCACCATGGTGTGGAAACCTTCCAATCGCACGGACATCGGTTGCCCCAAGTGCAGCAAAGAAGCAAGCGATTCCCGGACCACTGCCGCCAACTGAAGTTTTTGGGGATCATAAAGTTTGGCCAGCATCTGACCGGGCATAACGGTATCGCCCACGTTGGCATATTTTTGCATCACAATTCCGTTGATAGTCGAGCGGATGGTGGTATATCCCAGGACGGCCTGCGCCGCCTGTTTCTCCGCCAACGCACGTGCCAGATTCGCCTGATCCGAAGCAACCGCCGTATTTGCCACATCCATCGTTGCCGTGGTGACGTCGCCGGTGGCAAGCAGTGTTTTATCCCGCTTCTGGTCAATAATCGCCTGGCGTAGTTGTGCTTTGGCCAACAGCACCGCAGCTGTGGTCTGCGCCAACTGAGCCTTGAGCTGCGCCGAATCCAGGCGCACAAGCACTTGGCCTTTTTGAACCTTGCCACCGGCGATTAAGCGGCTGAAAACAATTCGCCCGACAATGCGCGGCGTCAGTAACACTGGTGAGATCGGTGTGATGGTGCCCACCGCGCGGAGATTTTCTGAAATGCTTTGAACGGCCGCCGTTGCCGTGGGACCCTTGAACGGCTTGCCAGCGTTGAAGGGCAGAGACCCAGGAGTGATTTTAGCCTTCAAAGCACCGGTGCTCCAAAGCATCAGTGCAATGACCAGCAGTATGGCCAGAAGCACCCCCGCGATGCGCCCGGAAATACGAGCTATATTTTTCAATTGGAGCTGGCGCTTCGCCATAATCCACGCTCCCGTTTAAAACCGCAAAACGTCCAACACCAGTACCTTGGGCCTTTTTTAGGCCTGATGCGCCGGCTTCAAGCCACATTGTCCCAGAATTTTCTCGGCAGGGCAAAAGCCCGTAATGGCGGATTGTATCAGATTCAAGCCGACAAACGCCGCCAGAACCAACCACCACTGGTTAACCCATACGGCCAAGGCCACACTGATAAGCACCATTGAGCCAGCTACGATTCGCACACCACGTTCAACATTCATGAAACACCTCAATAAACTTCGGCACAAAAAAAAGTTGCCGCAGTGCCGACGAAACACAGCAACTCACCGCATCAACGCGATGCGGCCAGAGAGAGTTGGTGAAGGGGCAGGCCCCTAATCCGCCCACACATTCTATGCCGGCAGAAGCTTCAACACGGAAGATGTCCGCCACCTCACCATGTATTCTTATATTCTTATTTAACGATAAAGTCAAGTGACGATGAATAGATCCAAAAAAAATCCCGCAGGGTTTAGCCTGCGGGACGGGGTTGTTATTCTGCATGATGAAGGTGTGAGCCGTTTAGAAGGAGATCGGGACTTTGGCGCTATGGCTCAGCGAATGGCTGCGGTGCAAACCGCCGCGCCCCTCAGGCTCATGCAGTTAAAACGTTCGTTTACTTGCCACGGCGGCCACCACGACCGGGACGGCCTTTTTGCAGGGTAATTGTTCCGGCGTCACCTGTAGTACCGGAAGCTACCGCAACGGGCTTCTGGACTCGCCCGAAGCCCACACCACGGTCAAAGACAAAAATCCGGTATTTGCCAACCGGTGCATTGTTAATGGTAAAAGTGCCGTCATCCGCAGTTTTGGTAATGCCACGAACCATGGTCCGCTTGATCCAGACGGTTTGTCCGGGCTGCACCTGATTGGGCTTCGTGCGGCCACGCTGCCATTGGCCCTTATTCGGGATCAACATCACATTAACCATGGCACCACTGACCGGATTTCCATTGGCATCCACAACTTTTCCGGTCAAGGTACCGGTTTGATCGGGACTTGCGGCGACCTGTGCACTGGCCACCTGCGTTACCATCGGAGCGACAGCTCCGGTAAGTAAAACCGCCAAAAAAGCCACCAAAATCTTACGCATAAAAAACTCCTTAGATGATTGGAAAACACTGAACGCGGGCCATCGGACCACCCGATTTCGCCCGACAATCGTTTCCTACATGGGAGCCAAACGCGCATGGCCGACGAAAGTTACAGGGGTACAAAAAATTGGATTCTAGTACTACAGCGCGACTTCGGCGATTGAGGGCCAAAAACGCCCTTCCTAATCCTGATTGTCGGCGATTAACGCACGCGGCGAGTAGAAAGTTGCGCTGTAGCATTAGGAGCCTCTGCGCTCAATGCGCAATGAGTAATGCGACGCGGTGCTGGGCACCGCTTAAAATGTTTGGAGCACGGTGGGGGTAAGCAATTTTGACAAATCACGGATCAATAATTCAACGATCAACGGTTTTTGGGGATGCCGGGGGACAAGTGGGACAAGTTCGGAAAGTTGCGAAACACCTTACACCACCTAAAATATCTCCAGAGTTGCCATGAATTGTTTACCCGGCTACGCTAAGGGTGTACGAGTAACGCAAGAAGGAGCGTATTGAATGAAATTTTCCAGTGATCCGGACTCCGTTGTGCGAAACGCCATGCATAACGAGCCATCCGCCAATAACCTGGTTCCGATTGTTGTGGAAAAAAGTGGTCGCGGCGAACGATCCTATGATATTTTCTCGCGGCTGCTGCGCGATCGTATTATTTTTCTCGCCGGCCCCATTGATGATGACATTGCCAATCTGGTTATTGCCCAGTTGCTTTTTCTCTCCAACGAAGATGCCAAAACTGACATTAATTTTTACATAAATAGCCCCGGCGGATCGGTTACCGCCGGCCTGGCCATTTACGACACCATGCAGTTTCTGCGCTGCGATGTCTCAACGACCTGCGTTGGCTTGGCGGCCAGCATGGGGGCGTGGCTTCTGGCTGCGGGTAAAAAGGGTAAACGCTATGCGCTTCCGAACAGCCGCGTGATGATTCACCAGCCGCTGATCGGAGGCGTGATGCAGGGCACCGCCACGGACTTGGCCATTGAAGCAAAGGAAATGATTCGCCTGCGCCAGCGGATGTATGAAATTATGGCTGAACACACCGGACAAAGCGTTGAGAAAATCCACCGGGATTGCGACCGCAACCTGTGGCTTGAAGCGGATGAAGCAATTGCGTACGGCGTAATTGATAAGAAGCTTGGCCGGATGGAACCCCCGCAACTGGGGCGCGGTGGCGATCTGGCCCCGCCGAGCGCGGATACCGAATCGCCGGATCAATAACAATGGGGCAACGCATGGCGAAATCAACAATGCTACGTTTCTTCAAACGACCCGGTATGGTCGTGGCAACACTGCTGGGTGCTGGATTATTTATGCTCGGTGTTGGCGGATGCGCCAACTACAAACAAAATGCTCCGCTGTATCATCAGAATGTACTATTACAAAACAAAAACACTGCCTTGCAATCTACGATCCGTCAGCAACGCTCCACCATCGCACAACTCAAGGCCCAGTTGGCCGCCCACACCCCGCGGATTGCCACGTTACCCCCCCGGCGACTATCCGAGATTTTTACGCTCAGCGCTGTGCGGATTACCGCGGATACCGCAATCGCCCACTTGAAAAACGCCAAAGCACTCAACGGCTTTCGCGTATTTGTTCGCACGCTTATGCCCGGTGATCTGGTACTGCCTGCCACCGGTACGGTCACCATAGAAGCTTTTGACCTCGGCATTGCCCATGGTTCCCAGCGGCTGGGCAAATGGGTATTTACACCACAACAGACAAAAAAACTCTGGTATGGGAACTTTGGCCTCAATGAATTTTGTTTTAATTGCCCGTGGAAAAAGCCGCCGGTGAATCACAGCATTACCTTTCACCTGACATTCCAGGACGCTCTGACCGGCCGGACGTTCACCGATCAGCGGGTCATTAAAATCAAGCATGTGCCAACCATCCCAGCCGGAAAATAACGGCCGAGTTTACCCGTGATGCATGACATACTGAACCTCAATGGGCCGGATTTTAAACTTTGGATTCTGCCCGAAAAATTCCGCCGGATTGTTGTGAAAAACCTTCAGCAGTTCAGGCAGTTTATGCCCGCGCCGCTGCGCCTCCAGCATTGTCCGATGCGTATTTAATGGATCACTGACGCCCCAGTCGGCGGCGGCATTGACACATAACCGTTCGGCACCGTGCGTTTCAATCATATCCACCGCACGCGCGGGCGTGGCTTTGCTGATTGGATAGATCGTCATGCCCGCCCAGAAACCCGCATCTTTCACCAGGGAGATGGTGTGCTCCTCAACGTGATCTATCAGCACCCGCGATGGGTCAATGGCCGAGCCAAAGTCGCGCAGCATATCCAAAATCATCCGCGTGCCCTTGAGTTTGTCTTCCAAGTGCGGCGTATGAATCAAAATCAGTTCGTGCTTCGCACCGTCGCGCGGCTGATGTGCTGCATCAATGGCAATCTGCACATGCTGTTGAAATACTTTGGCTTCATTGGGGGTATTTTTATTCAGTCCGATCTCCCCCACGCCCAGCACACTTGGGCAGGCTAAAAATTTCGGTATCTCCGCCAGCACTTCACGCGCTTTGCCCAAATCCTCCGCCTCCTTAGGATTCAGACATATCCAACAGTAATGCTCAATACCGAATTGCGCCGCCCGGCGCGGCTCAAATTCCGTCAATTGCCGAAAATAATCCATAAAGCCGGCCGGCGAACGATCAAAGCCCGCCCAGAACGCCGGCTCACTGACCGCCACCACGCCTGAAAGCGCCAGCATTTCATAATCCGCCGTGGTGCGGGAAACCATGTGTATATGTGGATCAATAAAAAACATAATCCAAACGCTCCGCGTTACGCCATTACTTCAATGAATAAAGTTCCTGAATTGCCCTTGCCCGGCCCGGTTCCGACCGTTGCAGAATCTGCAGCGAATCCTGAATAAACGTCAGGCGCGGATCTGCCCGAACCGCTCCCGCCCCCGGCGCACGATCTATACGATCCAAAGCCGCCGCCAACTCAATAAGCCGCGCGCGTGCCTCAAGAAAATAGGTATCAAGAACCTGCACCGCCGTTAATCCACCCGGCGATTGTTGTGCCATTTCCATTTTCACACTCCAATAAGCCTCAATCCACTGGAATCATGTCGCCGTTATGCCTCAATAATGCGCCACGCTTTTGAGATGTATTGCCAGGCGGAGACCACCGTCACAATCAGCATTGCCCAGATGGCGATGTTACGTGCCCATCGGAAACATTCCAGCACCGCCTGATTTTGAACCTCGTACACCAGCGCCAGATACACCAATACACCAATCACGGCGGCACATTGCACAATCATTTTGACTTTGCCGGTCCACATCGCCCGAAAATCAATGCCTTGGGATTCCGCCAATCCACGAATGCCTGTAACCAGGAATTCCCGGGCTATCAGCACCACTGCCATCCATGGCTGCACGCCGGTAAGTTCAGAACCTTGCGCCACGGGCGTGAGGGAAACATGCGGCAGCATCAGTTGAGGCGCGGCAAAAAATATAAAAGCTCCGCAGATGAGAATTTTATCTGCGAATGGATCGACCACGCGGCCAAAGGCGCTTTCCACTTTCCAGGATCGGGCCAGGTAGCCATCCAGGGCATCACTGGCCACCGCGAGAAGAAAAATAACCAGAGCTGTCCACATGCACAGGGGGATGCTGCGCTGATGGCCGGCAAAATTAATGGCAATAAAAAATAGTGCGGTGAGCACCAGTCGGCTTAATGTTATTAAATTGGGAATTTGCCGGTACATATCATTTCACGCCTGCACAGAACCACTTTGCCACTTCCTCAAGGCTATTGTACGCCATGGCGGGGCAAATCACAGCAAGCCTTCCAGCGGCATTTCACATCGGGGGGCGTAACGTCGGAAAGGCCGTCGCAGCTTCGCGATAGGACCACGGGGAAAGCCGACGACCGTTGAGGTAGTCTTTGCTGCCTTCGATGCGGTGAGAGTCCATCGGGCAATCCGCTAAGTAGGAACGCAGAATAAATCATGCGGCCTTGTTCCCCACTACATCATCATGATCAAACATGAATCCCATTTTATCGCGGCGGCCATTGACGCGTCCGACACCGCGGTGGAATGCGTCCGTCAA
>Ga0209012_1003435_pt1 | contig 11980 bp, 11 predicted proteins | sample RS3BMetagenome_FD_184735 | JGI IMG/M metagenome (GOLD analysis project Ga0209012, IMG submission 184735) | Ferric oxide microbial mat and aquatic microbial communities from Rainbow Spring, Yellowstone National Park, USA - RS3B (SPAdes) (version 3) ...
GCACGCTCGATGAGCTTGGCGTGGGATGCATTGCGTTCTCTCCGCTGGCGCAGGGGCTGCTCACGGATAAGTACCTGAATGGTGTTCCGGAGAACTCGCGCGCCAAGGGTGGCGGATCCTTCCTTGACTCCTTTCTCAACGAGCAGAATCTGAAGCAGGTGCGGGCGCTGAACGACATGGCGCGGGAACGCGGGCAGACGCTGGCGCAGATGGCGATTGCGTGGGTGCTGCGCGATGCGCGTGTGACCTCGGCGCTGATTGGAGCGCGCAATGTGAAGCAGCTCGACGATTCGCTCGATGCGGTGAAGAAGCTCAACTTTTCGGACGCGGAGTTGAAAGCGATCGACCAGCATGCGCAGGACGGCGGCATCGACCTCTGGAAGGGCGCGCGGGAGGGTACGGAGTAGCGTGTCAGGTGCGCCGCTGCTGCATCGCGGCGTCCGCTGCTGTACCTTTAGAGGTGATGCAACCCGGTATATCCACACACGTTTTCCTCTCGCAGCGGCTGCATCCCGGGCTGCTCGATTCGTTGCATAAAGGCGGCGCGCAGACGATTGAGCTGTTCGCTGCGCGTCATCACTTCGACTACACGGATCGCGAGGCGGTGCGTGATGTGGCGACCTGGTTTCGGGCCAACGGGATTGAAGCTACGCTGCATCAGCCACTGTACCTCAGCGATCGCGCCGATGCGCAGTGGTCGCGGCATGTGGCGGCGAACCTGAACCTGATCGATCCGGAGAAGTCACGGCGGATCGCGGCGATGGACGAGGTGAAGCGGGCGCTGGAGTGCGCCGAACAGGTTCCGGTGTCGGCCTGCGTGCTGCATCTGGGCCAGAAGGACGATGCGTGGAACCCGCGCGCGCTCGAAAACTCGCTGACCGCGATCGAACACCTGAAGGCCTTCGCGCATCCTCTGGGCGTAAGTATCCTGCTGGAAAATCTTCAGAACGAGATCACCACCCCGGAGCATCTGATGGAGATCGTTCGCGTGGGCCACTTCGACCGGGTTGGGTTCTGCCTCGATATCGGCCACGCGCATCTTGCCGATCCGGAGAAGAATGCGGGTATCGATGCCGCGTTTGAGCTGCTGAAGCCGCGCATCAAACAGCTTCACCTGCACGACAATCACGGAGCGAAGGACGATCATCTTTGGCCGGGTTCGGGCTCCGTGGACTGGGGCAACGTGGTTCGGCAGACTGCAACACTGCCCGGCGATGTTGGAGGAGTTCTCGAGATCGCGTACGAACCGGAAGAGACGCCGGAGACAGCGGCGGCGAAGTCGGTTCGCGCGTTCGATCTGCTGGCGAGAACCTCAGATGATTTGCAAGCCAATCGATAATTTGTAACTAAAAGAAGGACAAATGGACGTACTTGTAACCAAAGAGAGCACACATGCGGCGCCTGTCGCCAGCATTGCCAACATCGGCCAGTTTGAAGGCCAGAGCATTACGCTGCGCGGATGGCTTTACAATTTGCGTGCGTCGGGGAAGCTGCTGTTTCCCATCTTCCGCGACGGCACGGGGACGATTCAGGGCATTGTGCCGAAGGCTGCGGTGCCGGAGGAGATCTTCAACACGTTAAAGGAGCTGACGCTGGAGTCGAGCGTCGTCGTCACTGGCAGGGTCCGGGCCGATGCCCGCGCGCCTAGCGGCTATGAGCTTGACGTGGAGCATGTCGAAGTGGTGCAGCGGGTGGCCGACGAGACGCCGTTCCCTATCTCGCTGAAGGAGCATGGCGTCGACTTCCTGATGGAGCATCGTCACCTGTGGCTGCGCACTCCGCGCCAGTCGGCGATACTGCGGGTGCGAGCGACGATCATGCGGGCGGCGGCGGAGTACTTCGACACCAACGGCTTTGTGCGAACCGATCCGCCCATTCTGACGCCGAACGCCTGCGAGGGAACCAGCGAGCTGTTCGAGATGGACTACTTCGGCGACGACAAGGCGTACCTGACGCAGTCGGGGCAGCTCTACATCGAAGCGACGGCGCTGGCGCTGGGCAAGGTGTACAGCTTCGGGCCTACGTTTCGCGCGGAGAAATCGAAGACGCGGCGGCATCTGACGGAGTTCTGGATGATCGAGCCCGAGGTGGCGTACTACGGGCTGGACGATCTGCTGGTGCTGGCGGAGAACTTCATCAGCCACATCGTGGCGCGGGTGCTGGAACTGCATCGTGCCGACCTCAAAGTGATTGGCCGCGACGTGAGCAAGCTCGAGACGATCCAGGCGCCGTTTCCGCGCATCAGCTACGACGAGGCGCATGCGATGCTGGCCGACGCGTTCGCCAAGGGTCTGATCGAGAGCGAGCACAAGGATGGCGACGACTTCGGCTCGCCCGATGAGACCTATATCAGCAGCCAGTTTGACCGGCCGGTGATGATCCATCGCTACCCGGCGGCGATCAAGGCGTTCTACATGCAGCCCGACCCGGTGGATGCGAGCAAGGCGCTGTGCGTCGATGTGCTGGCGCCGGAGGGGTATGGCGAGATCATCGGCGGATCGCAGCGCGTGGACAGCTATGACCTGCTGAAGTCGCGGATCGAGGCGCATGGGCTGCCGCTGGATGCATTCCAGTGGTATCTGGATCTTCGGCGGTATGGCAGCGTGCCGCACAGCGGGTTCGGCATGGGAATCGAGCGGGCGGTGGCGTGGATCTGCGGGCTGGATCATGTGCGCGAGACGATTCCGTTCGCGCGGACGCTGAACCGGATTTATCCGTAACAGATGGACCTTCCGAGGCTTTGAGCACCAAATTGACTAGTTGCACCATATTTTTGGTTGGTGTAATTTGTAGGATTATGAGACTGACTGTAAATCTCGATGCGGATGTATATAGCTTTACCTCTGCCTATGCTGGCGCGAAGGGGATCTCGTTGTCCGCCGCAATCAGCGAACTGGTTCGCCGGGCCGAACAGGTGCCGGGATCTGGGAGCGATTCTCCCCGGTTGAGGAGGAACGAGCACGGGTATCTTGAGATCGCTGCGACGGGCGATGTCCTCACCCCGGAGATGGTGAAGGCAGCGTCAGAAGATGAACTTATCTAGATGAGCTTGTCTGAGGCTTCTGAATATTTGCTCGATGTGAATGTACTTGTCGCTTTGAAGGCGAGAAGCCATGTCCATCATGCGCTTGTCAAAGAGTGGTTCTACGCTTCTTCCGGGCTCCGGTGGGCCATGTGTGCCTTTACGGAGGCGGGATTTCTTCGCAATGCTACCGCGCCGCGTTTTGGCCAAATCACCATGAGTGAAGCCACGGCAATCCTGGAGGATCTCGCGCAGCATCCCGGTTATCGCTACCTGCCGATTACCGACGGCTGGCAGACGCTGTGCAGTCCTTTTTTCAAGAGGCTGTACGGCACCAAGCAGGTTACCGATGCGTATCTGCTTGGGCTCGCGGTGCGAGAGGGTCTGGTTCTGGTGACGATGGACAAGGCAGCCCTGCACCTTGCCGGAAGCGAGTACAGCAAGCATGTCCTCTTGCTGGAAGGACGGTAAGCGGGCTACTTTTCGCTGCTGGGCGGGACGAGGCCCTTGAGGCGGAGGTAGAGGGCGAGGGTGGCGTACTGCTCCTGGTCGTGGGCTACGACTCCCCAGAGGAGGCCGGTGCGGGAGCGGGTTCCATGGCCGGCGGCGAGCATCTCGGCCATGTTGGCGTCGGTGGCGGAGGCGTAGGCTTTGTCGCACTCGGCGAAGGAGGCTTTGAGGGCTTCGACGATGGCGGCTTTGTCGGCGGTCTCGGCGGGGGGCTTGCCCATGGCGTCGGGGGCGGTGTGGTTGACCGCGCCGCAGCTATGAAACTGGGCTTCGGTGACGTGATTGACGACGCGGGCGTAGGTGCGGATGTCGGGCGTGGGCTTGAACGGGAAGTCTGCGGCGGGCATCTTGTCGGCGGCTTTCAGGATGTTGGCTTTGACTCCGGCGTAGCTGTGCTGGACCTCGGCTGCGGGGCCGGAGGGTCCGGCGGGGGCCTGCGCGATGGCTGCTGTGGCCAGGAGGATGCCGGTCAGGCCGGTCAAGACAGATAGGTTACTTCGTTGCCGCATACTTGTGCACCTCGCTTCACTGAACAGAGTAATCGCTTTTCGTGGTGGTGCAAAGGCTTGGGAAGGGCGTTCGTCGCGCGGTTCCGGGTTCCGGGTTCGGCGGTTCTGGAGGTGGGGGGTGCCCCCCTCCCCCCCCTGTTTTCGCTAAATTGTCTGAATTGATGGAGTTAGCTCGATCGACCCGGGTAAAATATAGAAAATAGGGGAGTTATCTATCAAAGTATAGATTCTGAATGAGTTATTCCCCCGATTGTCTAAAGACGAAAGCCCCACCATTTGGCGGGGCTTTTTGATCTCTGTTAATAGTATACAGGATCGCGGAAACTAGTACGCCACTCGAATTCCCTTGTCTGGCGCGGGGATTTGCTGTTTAGGGCTTGACAAGATTTTTGGCGGGTGGGGTTTTGGGTCGGAAGGGCGGTCTCGCTTCGCGAGATGCCTACATCTCAGAATCGAGATATGGAGCACCCAGAGCAAACTTCGCTTAACGTCCGCGTCGCTTCTGACCGCCAATGGACCAGGCCTGGGATGGAGGGTGGGCATGACATCTTGAGTGCTAAGCTTTCAAGCGGGTGAGAGTTCCAGAGTGCATCGGAGCGGAAACGTGGATCGATCTCGGAACAACCCGCTTAGAGGAGGCCATGTGCAGGAAGATCGCATAGCGGACGCTGAACGGCCCCGCGAGACAGCCGTGGAAGGCGTTGCATCTACATGCAGCGTTCTAGTGATAGGACTATTCGTTCTCACCTTTGTATTTCAGAACTTCGTCATCCCATCCAGCTCGATGGCGAGCACGCTGCTTGTAGGTGACCACGTAGTGGTCGAACGCATGGCTCTGGTTCCAGCCGCGAGTTGGGCTCCATTCGTACCTTATCGCGAGGTGAGACGGGGAGACATAATTGTTTTCTACAAACCTACCGAACAGCCCAATGGAGATCACACATTCCTCGTGAAGCGTGTGGTTGGAATTCCGGGAGATCACGTCCACCTTCGAGCGGGGATTGTCTATCTCAATGGTATTGCTCAAAACGAGCCGCACGCAGCTAAGCCAACATCAGCGGTCTACCCTTCCTACGTTGACGATTTTCCTTCTATCAGTCCGTCGATGCAACCTGGCGTAACGGCAGAATGGTCGTTGGACCTTCCTACCCACATTCAGAACGGTGATCTCGTCGTGCCATCTGGAAGCTACTTTGCTATGGGTGACAACCGCGATAACAGCCAAGATAGCCGATTCTGGGGGTTTGTTCCGAGAGCGAACATTGTTGGCCGTCCGCTGTTTGTTTACTGGTCTATCCGAATGCCCGAAACGGGTGCCGACGAAGTTCCACTTTCTGAGAGAGCCGAAACGACCCTTCACGAATTCGTTCATTTCTTCGATGAGACACGTTGGACCAGAACGTTGCATCGCATCCAGTGATAGAAGTTCCGTGAAAGGGCGGTTTTTGGGAGTTGTGGCACTATGCGCCAATTTTATTTTTAGGCCTTGTTTTTTGGATACACTGCGTGTACGCTCAGGACAGGCGTACCGCAGTAGAGGGAAGAAAATCGCTCCAAGTGTCACTCGTTGAGCTCTTGACTGCGAAAACCGCACAAGGCAAGATTGATACATATCCGCTACGCTCGTAGGCGAGCATGTATTGAGGAAAGGCTCCTTTCGGGGGGCCTTTCCATTTTGAGGGACTATGAAATCTACGGTCGTTTTGATAGACGGCGGTTTCTTGCGCAGTCAGGCGAAGAAGGCTAACAAAACCTACAAGCCGCCATTTATTGAGAAATTTGCGTTGGCCTGTATAGCGAAGGATGAGGAATGTCTTCGTGTCTTGTATTACGACTGCGCACCTTACACAGGAAGCGCCATTCAGCCAGTATCAGGAGCGCCGCGCAACTTTACGGGCTCAGACAAATGGCTGGACGATCTGGCAACGTACAATCTTTTTGCAGTTCGGCGAGGAGTTCTAAAGTTCAGAGGATTCAAGCGCAATTCCAAAGTCGTACCTGGAAAGGCGCCGACTGATGCAGATTTCGACCCCCAGTTTGAGCAGAAGGGAGTTGACATGCGAATTGGTTTAGATATCGCAGCCTATTCTGCGGAGCATCTTGCCCATAGAATTGTGCTTGTTACAAATGACACAGATTGCGTCCCTGCAATGAAGTTTGCACGAAAGGCGGGTCTTCAGACCGTCCTAATCAGGGTTCCGAACTGCGATCCTGCGCCTGAGCTGATATACCACGCAGATTTCAAGCGGCCTGTCGGTTGGCCTTGAGACACTTCTACTCATGAAGAAGAAATGGGATGATCCAGTGAAGAGGCTCCCAAACCTAGAAACGATGAACACGCCCGGAGACTTCGAGCGGTTCACCGATCTGATGAGGCGCGAGATTGAGCTCGTACCATTCAAAGAGCTCCCTCAATGAGATGAGTGGAAGCAGCGCCGGCATCTCCGGGGTGGCAGCTACCTTGGTTGGGCTATCCGCGGGCGTTGCGGCGGCGGCTTTCGGTTCCTGCTCCGACACTGTGCGAGTAATGCCTTTCCCAACTGGTGTCTTCAATCATACGATTCTCCCAGAGGGGGAAATCCCCCATATCCTATGGGGTGCCCGGCACCCCCGTGAAATGCGGGAGTTTCTCCGCTCCGCCGCGCGATGAAGCTGCGCGGCTTCGGTCGAAATGACGATTTTTGTTGGATGTGAGTTGTCGGGCGGGTTGCGGGGGTGGTGGTGGTGGGGAGGTATTCTGTAAGGGAGAGTCGCGGGGCCGGGATGAGCTTCGCGGTGAAGGAACTTATACGACATGCCATTGAACTGCGGAATCGTTGGGCTGCCCAACGTTGGAAAGTCCACGATCTTCAACGCGTTGACCTCGGCGAAGGCCCAGGCGGCGAACTATCCTTTTTGTACGATTGACCCGAATACGGGCGTGGTGACGGTGCCGGATGAGCGGCTGGAGAAGATCTCCGACCTGATCAAGCCCAAGAGCCTGGTGCCGACGACGATGGAGTTCATCGATATCGCCGGGCTGGTGGAGGGGGCGAGCAAGGGCGAAGGGCTGGGGAATCAGTTTCTTGGGCACATTCGCGCGACCGATGCGGTGTGCCATGTGGTGCGCTGCTTCGACGATCCCGAGGTGGTGCATGTGGCGGGCGGGGTGAATCCGCTGCACGATATCGACATTATCAATACGGAGCTGCTGCTGGCGGATCTGGATACGGTCGAGAAGCGGAATACCAAGGTAGAGCGCGCCGCCAAGGCGACGAGCGATGGGAAGATCAAGGCCGAGCACGCGATGTTGAAGAAGCTGCTGGAGGTGCTGAATGCAGGCAAGCCGGCGCGGACGGCGGACCTGACCGATGACGAGCGGGTGCTGTCGCGGGAGCTGTTTCTGATTACCGCGAAGCCGCAGCTTTATGTGGCCAATGTGGACGAATCGGGGCTGATTGACGGCAATGCGCATACGGCTGCGGTGGAGCAGCGGGCGGCCGAGGAGGGCAGCCAGGTGGTGCGGATCTGCGGGGCGCTGGAGGCGGAGATTGCGCAGCTGGAGCCTTCGGAGCGCGATGAGTTTTTGAAGGATATGGGGCTGGCGGAGCCGGGGTTGAACCGGCTGATCCATTCGGCGTACCGGCTGCTGGATCTGATCACGTACTTTACTGCCGGGGTGCAGGAGGTGCGGGCGTGGACGATCCGGCGGGGGACGAAGGCTCCGGGGGCGGCTGGAGTGATCCACTCGGACTTCGAGAAGGGATTTATCAAGGCGGATTGCTACGCGTCGTCGGATCTGTTTGCGCTGGGGAGCGAGCAGGCGGTGAAGGAGAAGGGGCTGCTGCGGTCTGAAGGTAAGGAATACGTCGTCAAGGACGGGGATATTCTTTTTTTCAAGTTCAATGTGTAGAGGCTCATGTCCTGCCGGACGGGCCCACTGCGCGTGGGGCGACCACTTCGTGGTGTGTGTACGGGTCTGGGCGCTGCTGGCGGCATGGGGCCTCCCGATGGTCGGCGTGGAAATCTCTCATCCCGACCATCGGGAGGGCCAACCGAAGGGGTACACACCACGAAGTGGTCGCGCAGCGGGCCCCGTCCGGCAGGACCAATCTTTACTGGCCTACAGCGGTTCCTGAGTTGTGCGCGCGATGTGGGCGGCGGGTGATTCGATGAGGTGCGGCTCCGAAGGCCCACTGGCGGACGGGACCTACGTCGACGTGAACGAACTGCGACACGGGATAGTAGCCGACGCCGCCGGCTCGCAGGGAGAGCGCGGCGTTGCGCAGGCGGGCGGTGGCTACACCGGGGACCCGCATGTCGATTGCGTGACCTTCCATGTGCTGACTGTGTTCGGCGACGCCGGAGTGCGCCGATTCATTGCGGAGCGCCTCGTTGGTCTCGGGGGTGCGATAGCCGCAGAGAACATCGATCAGGCCGTTGGTTCGTCCCAGCCGGGACATGACTGCATGAAGGACGTCGAACTCCTTCGGCTCGTAGTGAACGACGTCCTGCGTGTTGTGATCGCGGAGGAAGTAGTTGAGTTTTTCGAGCGCCTCAGGGAGATAGACGTTGCCGATACGGTAGACAATAGAGAGGGTCTCGCCGGTGTGGAGGTTGGAGAGACGGAGCTGGTAGGGCTTGCCGGTGGCGGGTGGGTCGGACGGGACGATATCGGTGGCGGGATCGTCTGGCATGACGCCCGGAACAACCTCTTCTCCGTGCAACGTGACGGCGCGGGTAGATGCATGGCTGGCTTTTGCCTTGGCGGTATGGACCCGGCTGTGGACGGTCCGGGCCCAGGAAGATGCGCTGAGTCCGAAGAGAATGATTGCTGCCGACGCGGCGATAGCTACGGCTGATCTGTGACTGTTGCGCATCCACACTCCCCTGGGTTGGCTCGCGAATGCAGACTGCCAATGCGGTTTGCTGTTGGTCATTCGCTTGTACCAGTTTACTCAGCCATTTCGGGATAGGCAAAACTTGTTTTGTAACTTTCGTGTCATACGGGTTTCGGTTGGTTCCGAGGTTACTGGATCTTCTTAGAACCTGTTTAAAAACTCATAAACCGAAGGTGTGCGGTAGGCAGAAGGGCAAAAGCAAAGACGAAATGCGGGGGTTTCTCCACTACGCCGCGCGATGAGACTGCGCGGCTCCGGTCGAAATGACGACTTCTTTCTAACTTTTTTCTATTTGCCAGAGTTTTTATACAGATTCTTAGAGGTTCGGGGGTTGGGGAGAGTCGTTGGCTCCCACCCTTGGTGCAAAGGACGCACCAAGGATGGGGCACCCGGCAATCGCGTGTTCCGATATACGGCGGTTGAGCACCATTTTGCTTCCTATGGCAACCTTAGAGATATGCAGCAACTTGATTCTGTTTCGCTCCGCGTACTCGGCTCGTTGATGGAAAAAGAGATGACTACACCGGAGAGCTATCCGCTCTCGTTGAATGCGCTGGTGAATGCGTGCAATCAGCGATCGAGCCGGGACCCGGTGATGGATCTTGGGGAGGAGGAGGTGCGGCAGGGGATCCATGTGCTGGAGGACCTGGCGCTGGTTTCGGCGGTGCGGGATGCGCGGGTTCCGAAGTATGAGCATCGGGTGCGCACGGTTCTGAATCTTCGACGGGACGAGACGGCGTTGCTTTGCCTGCTGCTGCTGCGGGGGCCGCAGACACCGGGCGAGCTTCGCAGCCGGGCGGACCGGCTGCACTCGTTTGATGAGCTTGCGGCGGTGCAGGCGACGCTGGAGCGGATGGCGGCGCGGACGGCGGAGGCGCAGGGGAACGAAGTGGCTACGGGGCCGCTTACCACGGTGTTGCGGCGTCAGCCGGGATCGCGGGAGGTGCGGTATGCGCATCTGCTGGGCGGCCCTCCGGATCTTTCGGGGCCGGCGGCGGCTGTGGCGGGATATGGCCGGGAGAGCGCGGCGGCCCCTGTGTCGGCCAGCGAACGGATCGCGCAGCTGGAGGCTGAGGTTGCGGCGCTGGCTATGAAACTGGAAGCCTTGGAGGCGCGGGTGGACGGCCTCACATCGGGGTCGGAATTCGCGCGGGCTAACCCGCTTTCCCCGTAAGATAGAGGACGGCTCGCCCGCGAGACTCCATGCCTGACCCTTCGATGCCCGACCTTTCGCACGATCTTGCTTCGTTGCCGCATGACCGGCGTGTGCGCCTGCGCCGGGACGCCGATGCCGGCAAGGATGCGGTGGTGCGGCTGATGAGTCAGATTCCGGAGGCGATGCTGTGTTACGACCGGGAGTGGCGGATTACCTATGCCAACGAGGAGGCGGTGCGGATCAGCCGGATTCAGCCTTCGGATATCGGGACGAGGACGCACTGGGAGATCTTTCCGGAGACGATCGGGACCGAGCTTGAGGATGCGTATCGGACGGTGATGGAGAGCGGGGTTGCCCGGCAGGTGGAGTACTTCTATCCGCCGTTCGATCTATGGGTGGAGATTCACCTGCTGCCGACGGACGAAGGCATTGCGCTCTACTACCGCGATATCACTGCGCGCAAGCGAGCCGAGGCGGAGCGGGACATCGCAATCGGCCAGGTGCGACAGGTCCTGGACTCCTCACCGGACTCGATCATCTGTATCGACCCGGACTGGAGGTGCAGCTTCGCGAATCGGGCGGCACTGGAGATTCTCCAGGCGGACACGCTGGTGGGGGAGAATTTGTGGGAGCGCTTTCCATCGAATTGCGAGGAGCCGTTCCGGTCCAATTACCTGAAGACGATGGAGGAGCGCATTGCCACCGACTTCGAGGCGTATTATCCGGAGCCTTTAAATATCTGGTTCAGGGTGGTGGCGCGTCCGTTTGACGACGGCATCGTGATCTTTGCGTCGGATATCACGGATCGCAAGCGGGCGGAGATTCTTCGCGATACGACGGCGAGCCAGTTGCGCCGGGTGCTGGAGACCACGACGGATGGGGTGGTTACGATCGACCGCAACTGGAACTTCTCGTTCGTGAATCCGCGGGCGGCGGAGTTGCTGAGTCCGAAGGGCAATATTCTTGGGGCGAATCTGTGGGAGCGGTTTCCGGTCGCCGGACAGTCGAGCGATCTGGTGTATCACTACCGTCGCGCGATGGACGATGGGATTGCGGGGGAGTTTGAGTTTTTCTATCCGGAGAATCTGAATATCTGGATGGCGGTGCAGACGCGTCCGTTCGAAGAGGGGATCGCGGTGTTCTTCCGCGACATCACGGCGCGGCGGGAATCGGAGGCCGCGCTGAAAGAGCAGCAGGAGCTGCTTGCGGCGGTACAGCAGGCGGCGCGGGTGGCGACGTGGGAGGTGGACTATGCGACGGGGAATGTGACCTTCGGGCCAGGATCGTATGCGGTGTTCGGCCATCCGCTGGCTGCGATTCCTCACTTCGGCGCGTTCAAGAAGATTCTGGTTCCGCGTTTTCTGCCGGTGATCGCGGAGTGTCTTGAGGAAGCGCTGGAGACCGGCGAGATGGTGGTTCAGGAGTTCCAGGTGCGGGCCGCGGATGGGGGGCTGTTGTGGCTGGAGAGCCGCGGGCAGGCGGTGTACGAGGGCGGCGCGCCAAGCCGGGTTCGCGGGATGACGATCGACATCGGCCAGCGCAAGAAGAACGAAGCGGCGCTGGTGGCGAGCGAGGCGCGATATCGCGTGCTGGCGGACCTGAACCCGCAGGCGATCTGGATGGGCGGGGCCGACGGCAGCATCACGTATGCCAACCAGGGTTTTCTGGATTACATGGGCCTTACGCTCGATTCGATCAGCGGACTGGGGTGGCTCGGCGCGTTTGACGAGCGCGACCGGAGGCTGGTGCTCGACTCGTGGATGCGGTCGGTGGCGACGGGCGAGGAGTACAACGTTGAGGCGCGGATGATCCGGGCCAGCGACCGGGCTTCGCGGTGGTGGTGGCTGCGGGCGCAGGCGGTGCGCGATGAGGCGGGAAAGATTCTGAACTGGCTGGGCGTAGC
>Ga0209012_1003450_pt1 | contig 11948 bp, 11 predicted proteins | sample RS3BMetagenome_FD_184735 | JGI IMG/M metagenome (GOLD analysis project Ga0209012, IMG submission 184735) | Ferric oxide microbial mat and aquatic microbial communities from Rainbow Spring, Yellowstone National Park, USA - RS3B (SPAdes) (version 3) ...
GATATATATTCGCTAAATCATCCAAGGTAACGGTTATCCAGTAACGCCTACAGCACTCGCCGCAGAGAACACAGTTAAACCTGATTTTTGGGGCCACGAATTTAATCATTACTTGCCTAACGCCTTGCGAAGCTTCTCCTTGAGGATCGGCACGAATTTATATAAGTCCTCAACCACTCCGTAATCTGCGTATTGGAATATAGGTGCATTCTTATCGCTATTCACGGCCACAACTATTCTGGACTCAAGCATGCCAGCTATGTGTTGTGGTTGACCGGATATCCCTATAGCCATATACATTTTCGGCCTAACCTTGTGGCCGCTTAAGCCAACCCAATGATCCTCCGATAACCACTTCAAATCAGCAGCTATTGGCCTAGAGCACCCCACTTGAGCACCCAGCACCTCAGCTAACTCAAAGGCTATCTTAAGGTCATCCTGCTTCTTAAAGCCACGACCAACCGATACTATTAATTCCGCATCCTCTATTTTAAGCGACCCCTTTGGCTTCTCCTCCTTTCCCACAAGGCCGATTATGGGCTTTGCGATTCTCTTTTCAATGCTTGGCTGGGTCGGCTTCTCACTTGGTTGAAATCTCTTGGGTTGAACAACCAGGGCAGCCATGCCGTCGACCTCCACCTCCTCAGCTCCCCTGTTCCCCATGGAGTACTTAGAGAACTTGCCGGGGCCCATTACATCAACTATGTCAACCACATTAGGTATCCCCAATTTACCCGCAATATATGCCGCAATTGTTTTCCCATCCTTAGTAGCTGGGAATATCAAGTATTTAGCATTACTTAAGTCGCTGGATATAGCTTGGTAGAGAGCTGCTGGATCGCAGATTGATCCACACTCTATATTAATAACCTTACTTGCTCCATATTTTCCAGCCTGGTTAATCGCTTGTTCATCTCCATTTAACAGGAACACTGTGGTTTCATCGTTAAGTCTCTGGGCTAGTCCCATTATGTCGAGGGTTGATTGGAATGAGAATATCCCTATCACTTCAATCACCTCGGCGTTAATATGCCTTCTTGCGCCAAGTACTGAATTAATTTATCTGCCTTCTCCTCAACGGTGCCGCTCTCTATTATTATCTTCTTGCGTTGAATCTGGAGGGGCTTCAGTGATGTGGTTTTTATTTTGGACTGAATCGAGAGCCCTAGATCCGTCAGGGATAACTTGGTCAGCGGCTTCTTCATGGCCATCCGTATTTGGAGCAGCGGAGGTATTCGGGGAGTATTTATTTCCCTAGTTACTGTAATCACGGCCGGCAACTTGGTGTTTATGACTTGAACCTCATCCTCTAGATCCCTCTTCACGGTTATATTGTCATTGCCTAACTGCGTTATTTCCCTCACGTAAGTCACTACTGGTATTCCTAGTTCAGCGGCTACCCGTGCAGGCACTTGACTACTATAGCCATCTATTGTTGCCTCTCCCCCAATTATTAGATCGAATTGCCCTATTTTCCGTTTGAGCACTTCGCTTATTGTCTTCGCCGTGGCCGTTTGATCAGTGCCTATTAGCCCATCATCGACCACAACTATGGCTTCATCAATTCCCATTGCTAGCACTTCTCGCCCAAGGTTCTCGGCTTCCCCCGCCCTTTTTGCAGTAGGTGGATACTTAGATATCATTACTGCAATCGTTTTCCCGCTCTTGGTTTTTTCCTTTATTCTAATGGCTTCCTCGGCCGCGTTCCTATCTATATCACTTATCTTTAATGGAGTGTCCTCGATCATTATTTTATTAGCGGCTGTTCTCAAGTTACTTGTATCTAGAGCGGGCTTTACTAGAACCACTATATTCATATGTAGAATAGCTAGAAAATAGGCACTTATAAAATTTGCCTTTACGGCTTTTAGGTGTCCTATTACTGCTTAATTTGGAAATGTTTTATCTTAACAAGGGTTAAGGAGGCGGAAGACCCGCGAGGTGGGAATGGCCCCTTATAGAAACGTTTAAATGCTTCTATTGTACAATCCATTAATGCCCACCGTGGGGTTGTTCACTAGTGTAGAATAAGTACTAAAATGGGCATTGTAAGGCTAGGACAAGGCTCCTTTCTAATGATGCGTCAGCTTGTATTAAGAGATGGTGATCTTGGTTAACGTGATGTTTCCTCTACATGGATTAATCTTAAAAACCCCCTTAGTTATTGACAGAAGCATATGCCTATTGAGCGAGTAGTTGAGTATAGGATATCTGTGCCGTTTGAATCCGCGCTTGATGTCATTGCCAAGATTGGCGAAATCGGCGTTTTCATGTTCATGTCTAGGCCTCCAGAGATGCCGTCTCCGCCCATACCTCAAGATATTTACGATAAGGTAAAGTACGTGGAGGAAGCGTCGAGGGAGTTGAAGCAATTGCTTCCAGAAGTGGAGCCTACGTCTATTAATCAATATAGGTTTAAGTCGTTTAGTGACATGTTAATTAAGGTATATGACGACCTAAGCAATTTCATGCTTAGAATAAAACAGTTCCAGGACCAAATTAATAATGCATCTATAGAGATAGATAGGCAATCCATAATGTTAGCTGCATCTAATGTCTTGAAATCATTGCCAAGTGACTTAAAGCATTTCTCAGTGACTGTAGCCAGGATTTCTACAAAGGATCTAGGCGAAGCAGAGAAGGCATTGTCATCAATTAATGCCGTAACTACTGTGATTGCTCAGGATCAGGGACGCACTAGTCTAGCCGTGCTTTATCCAAGTTGGCTAGCCTCATCCGTGAGCAGCTCATTGAGGTTATTTAATGCTGAGGTATATGACTTCATCAACGTAGACTTAACTAAAGCCAATGAATCGTTAGTTAAATTGAGGAGGGAGAAGGAGGCTGCTGAGGCGGCGTTAAGGGAATTCATACAGCGAGAAACTATCCGCGCCGCATCACTAATAGAGTTAGCCTCATCCATATCAGACATATTCAAGACATATACCGGCAATGCCTTCGAGGAGGGCGGTGAATTCCTATCCAGGATAGATATGTTGAGGGAATCAATAGGCGAATTAAGGAAGCGAGTGGATGAGTTGAACCAAATGATTGATTTCTTAAATGAATTGAAAAGAAATAACATCAACTCGATTAAGCTAGGCGCCATTAGGTATAAAGTCTTCCTGGTCAAGGATGGGGTCCCGCCTGAATTAGAGAGATTACCGGGGTACGACATAAACATGGGCGGTCGCTATGCATATGTGGCCGTGAATCCACCTGATCAGCTCAAGATAAATGCAATAGAGGTGCCCACCGACTTGCTGGCTAATGTGGATGATGGCATTAAGGTAATGGAGAAGCAGAAGGAAGAGGCCCAACGAAAGCTTGAGGAGCTAAGCGGGGAGCTGCAGCGGATGATTGATTCATATAATCAAGTATCGAATTTCGGGGTTGATAAGGCTAGGGAAATACGGAGCGGTAGGGTAGTTACTCTCCGGGGATACGTGGTGAAGCGTAACGCCGATAAGTTTGATGATGCCTTGTTCAAGATATTCTCCATATTGGCCATTGATGCGAAGGTTAGGAAGTTCTCTAAAGTAATGCAGTTAACCACTGTGAATACAAGGGAAGCGCCAACCAGCGAATCATACCCATCAATAGTCGATTCATTTAAGAACATTGTATACATGTATGGCGTTCCGGAATATAGGGAGGTGAGTCCAGTGCCGATTGCTGCATTCTTCTTCCCAATATTCTTCGGCTGGATGTTTCCGGATGCCGGTCATGGATTGCTGGTGCTATTAATGGGATTGGCGCTGTATAAGTATAGATATAGGGGAAATAATTCATTTATGCGAGGCATATTCGGCGGCAAGTATAGTACTTGGGGCTTGATATTCATGTTGATGGGAATAATGGCCATCATATTCTCAGTGATATATTCAGGCGAGTTCTTTGGGCTTGATCTAATACCCACGCTTACTGGTCTCCACATAATAGAATTAACGGCAGGAACTGGTTTATCCCCATCCATGGATTGGATAGACTATACATTCACCGCAGCCATATTATTTGGATTAATCATTCTAACATTTGCTTTAATACTAACTGTGATAAATAAGATTAGGCTGGGCCATGTATTGGATGGGATAATATTGACATCCACAATCATAGTGTTCATAGGCGCAGCCCTGACATTCATGTCGGTCGGCCTGGTTCCAATACTTTATCAACCAATTTATAGTTACATAAGATCCATGTATGTAGTGGATATTTCCCTCTTCATCATTGGCATAATAATGTTCGGCGCATCGATAGGCTATATTAGGTATAAGTATAGGCATGAGAAGCTTGATATGGGCGAATTGATAATAGCATTCGCAATAGAAGGCATACTGGCGGCATTAGCCAATGTGATATCATTCATGAGGCTCGGCATAGTTGCTCTAGTTCATTCCCTTTTAACAGCCATGTCCATAGGCCTAGTGGATACGCTTGGCGGATTAACTAATCCAGCCGGCTTCATAGTATTCGTGGCATTAAATCTCCTAATTGCCTTGGGCGAGGGCTTCTTAACATTCATCCAAGGACTGAGGCTTCACTACTATGAAATGTTCTCCAAGTTCTTTGAAGGACTTGGAACGCCATTCACTGCATTCAGAATAGGCGGCAAGTTCACGATGATAGAAATAGGTTAATCCATAAACCTAAAGTTTCCAAGCAATAGATGCAAAATAACTTTCTGTTGCTTCGCTATGCAATTTATTGACGGAATTCTTGCGAGCGAATGCAGTAAAGCAAGTCCACATGAATGATTCAGCATGGATAGGTGGGGAAGCCATTTTTGGGTGTCCTCCAAGGGATTTTGGGGATAGTTCTAGAAAAGATTAAAAATAACTATTATTTCTAGATTATGTGGAGTTATCTCGAGTCAGCGATGTAATGCGTGAAATAACAGTCACAGTAAATGAGTCGGATCTCCTATTACTTGCCGTGAAGCTGATGATGGAGCATAAGATAAGCGTTGTATTGGTTACTGATGAGACCGAGACTCCCATAGGCATACTAACTGAGAGGGACATAGTTAAGGCAGTTAACTCCAGCCCTGGCTCTCTTCAATCACTTAAGGTCGGATCCGTGATGACTAGGTCCCCAATAACTATAACAAGGGACGCCAGCATCCTAAAGGCAATTCACATCATGGCCAAGCACCAAATACGGCACCTACCTGTAGTGGATGAGAATGGCTTCCTCGAGGGCATAGTGTCGATACGAGACATTGCTGTTGAGCTGGCTAGAATGCTAGTGGATATGGAGGTGATGGGGGTGACCACTGAAGAGAAAGAGATGATTAAGTCGCTCGGCGAGGAGATCGATGTAAATATAGATGAGGGGCGGGGATTCTAAATGGAGCAGCTGCCCAGTTCCCGCCATGTAGGCCCGAGCCGTGCGTCTTAGTCGGGTTGAACCCCCTAACCAAGCTAGACTACGGCCCCTCGATCAAGCATTGCCTGGTGCATTTTTATTTTTTATCCTAGAGAATCAGTGTTCTTGTATTTATGTTAACGATAATCTTTAAAATACAGTTGAAGTAGGGTGCCGCATATGGCGTATGTACCTAAGACACTGATGCTCGGTAGGTGTTGGAGATGCGGCAAGAGGGTTTATAAGGCGGATGATTACTATACTTGCTCTAAATGCGGCACCATGTACTGCCCCACCTGCGCAAAGAAAATGCGGGGAAAATGCGCAATAGATGGAGCCGAGTTGATACCCCATTAGTTCAATGCTCTAGAGCAAATCGGTTTTTCTTAAATAGGAATTCCTCAGCGGTAAAATTTAAATGGATTGCCGGGCAAGGATCATGAGCGGGGGTACCCGAGCATGGTCAAAGGGGGCGGGTTTAGGTCCCGTTGGCGTAGGCCTGCGTGGGTTCAAATCCCACCCCCCGCACCAAACTAATATTACCTCCCTATCGTACGTATTACCGTGGATTAACGTATTAATCAAATATATTTATTATTGGTTGGTAACTAATTAATAATAAACTAATTATATATGTGAATAATGCATATCACAAGGCGTATTTATTCATCGCCGATATTATCGAATTTAACCTCAGGTATTGTACCTATACCTGCATCAGCCTATGCACCAATCATTATCTTACAACGGTCAAGTCTCGCCCTTTAGGGCGGGGTTGCCCCACTACGTGGAGCTTTGTAACTGTTTCGGTTTTCATAACCAATTGTAACACTTATTACCGTTGATGACTAAGACGATGGGTTTATAAGCTCGATCCTAACATCCTTGTCGGTGATCCTGGGTTCCCGAGACCCGTAGGGCTGTGAGCCGCGGGCGACCATCGAGAAGGAGATAGTGGAGACAACAAGTCTCCGCCGTCTCCGGAGAGGCGGTAAAATGTAATCCTGAAGGCTAAAAATATAATTTACCACTTGGTGAGTAATGCGTCTTAGACTTGAGTATGCGATAGGTCGAGATCAGGTGAGTGTTAATGGTATTATTGAGGTTTGACGCTATTGGCTCGGTTTGCATCATCTGGTTAGTGGAGGCGGGAAATGCGCATACAGTCAATTTCATCGATTAATCTTCCTTGGTGTTTTCCTCGAGTATTTTCCTCGAGTATTTTGTCTGAACACCCGAGCTAAAAAAAAAGCCCTCAGGTTTAAGCAACTAATGATGAAGCCTCCAACTAAAACTAAGGGTGTAGGCTTAGGGTATAAACTATGGAAGTATGGTGGTATAGTTATTGGCTTGGCTTCCATATACATGATTGCACTCCTCATATTGAATTTAATAGGTCCTCCGATTGCACTAGCGTCCGCAGGTGGTGCTGTAGTAATTAAGCCAGCTACAATTATTGAATATTGCACTTCCACATGGGGTTCTACATCAGTCTCACCTGGACAGACTACATCTTTCCAGGTGAATTGCATGATGTGGGATCCGCTTGGTCTCTATTATTATTTCGTTGTTACGTACATAAATGGCCAGGGCTGGTTGAATGCGTTTAATCCGCAACCCCAGGTTACGTATTGGAGTTTACCTGGTTTTAGCGGTACTCCTACGTTTAGTTATACGACGACAGGTACATCGTTTTATGGCGTCTCAATACCTCCCAACAGTTGGTACTTTAATTCCGGTTGGATCTTTTATTTTGAACCTTCTGATTTCATAGTAGTAACTGCATCGTTGAACGGTCAATGGACCCCAATATATAGTGGTACATACCAAGGATGCGTATATAGTGACTTGAACATTTACTCACTATTTTACAATACATGGTCTTGCCAAAACTTAAATGTCTCCTGAATCTTGGGTGATGATATGCCTCAAAACTATACCCGTCTGTTGTATGGTCTTGGTGTTGCTGTTTTTCTTAACCCATTTGCATGGGTCTTCATCATTCCTCCTGTTCTAGTTAATGGTTTTTCGCCATCAATGCTTTATCAGGTAGCTATTTCAATCATCGGTTTCACGTTAATAACTAAGTTCATTAAGGACGATATTGCAGAATTTAGCTTTGGATTTAGGAGGGCCCTTCTTCAGTCCCTGATTTACCTAGCCCTGTGCCTAATCGTGCCCACTGGTGAGCTTAGCTTTATATATACTATCATGGGTTTCTCACCGCACCTAATCACCACACCTACACTTGGCGATTTACTTGCTCTTTATATGGCTACTTATGTCCCAGCGATGATAATCGTGGTACTGCTCATCTACGCATTCGCCATAACCCTTCTAGGCATGAGATGGTCCAGATTTCATCTTTCATTCTTTTCAAAGGCGTAGAATCAACGACATACTCGATTTAGCCTTGACAATTCTGATTTCCTTCCCACCCTAAAGGGCGGGACTTTAGGTGTGTTGTTGCTGTGTGTTATGTTTATGGAATTAAAAAGGTTCTTAAGTGCTTTTGTACTTATGTTCCTTGGTGATTAGGTGATGGGTGGTGGTAGGGATGTTGAGGTTATTAAGGTTGAGTTACCCAGGGATTTGGCTGAGAGGTTTCGTAGATACGTTGCCATGAAGCATGGGCTTAGGAGGGGCTCGTTGTCAAGGGCCATTGCTGATTTAATAGCCAGGGAACTGGCGTTGCATGGGGAGGTTAGTTGTATCGACACCATTGTGGGTCTCGGCCTTCAGTCTGACTATCAATGGGGCGGTGAGGACATAATTGAGGCCCTGAGGAGGACCCATGTACCTGGTTGATGCTAATGTATTCCTGGAGGTGCTTTACAGGAGGGAAAAGGTGGGCCGAGTGCTATGAGTTTCTTAACAGGGTTAAGAGGGGTGATATTAGGGCATACGTGCTCCACTTCACAATACACGCCGTCTCCACAATTCTCGGTAAGCCAGACTTAGTGAATAAGTACTTGTCTGAGTTAAGTACTTGGCGTGGGCTCGTAATAATTGATTCACCGATAGATGAGGAGGTTATGGCACCTGAATTGGCGTCTAGGGTGGATCCCGACTTCGATGATGGGCTTCATTACTACTACGCTAAGAAGATGGGGCTTAAATTGGTATCATTCGATAAGGACTTTGACAAGATGGGTATCGAGAGGCTGGAACCTCATGATGTACTACGAACATCATGAGACCTTAATACTGAATGACAACCCCATCATTAACTTGGTTTAATCTCATGGGTATATGCGTATGGTGTTTATATAATGGCGTGTAGTGTGGCCAGTTGAAAAATAAGCCGTTGAGTAATGATTAATGAGCGATTTTCGGCACTGCTGATATTACTACACTACTCTGGGTTCAGTTTTATATTGATCAATACCACACCATAAAGATCCAGGAATATGCCAAGCCCCACCTTAGTAATTGTGGGTGTTCCAGATGCTGTATTCCTAAACCATCTAGTGGCAACACCTATTGGGAATGCATACGCCTCAACCCTATTCTCAATAACTAGCCTTTGCAGGTTTGGTGCAACACCAAGAAATGTTAGCATAAAGCCCCTAATGAAGTCGAAATCAACATCCTCAATCATAAACTTAGCCACGAGATCAAGGGCGCGATTCCTAGCCGCAGGTAAGGAATCAGTAACAAAGAACAAGTCCCTCGGATGACCAGTATTTCTATACATCTCATAAAGCTTTAAGAGTAGATACTCAGGCGTCGTAGCCATGTTAAAACCAGACACCGCAATAACAGGCCCATCCCTAATAAAACCCAAGGCATCATTAACATCCACAACCTTTCTCATCAATTAAGAAGTTCATAGATTTAAAATTTAATACCGTAAAGATGCACTTTTTGCATATATGACGGACAAACTACATACGAATAAAGACATATGAAATTAAACAAATGAATACCCGGAGATTCATGGAAACCAGGACAAAAAATTAAAAGCCTGCGATGCACAACAAAACCTGCGGGAGTGCCCGAGCCAGGTCAAGCGTCCTAATCCTTGGTGGCTTTACTGTTAATAGATTGTGTGTAGACGACATCCTACTAACATGTGATCGGTAGATTACTAAGAATGCACGGCACCGGGATTTTCGGTGGTGTGGGGATTCAAACCCACGCAGGCTTTCCCGCAATGATGTTTGGTTTTACGGTGGTTATGCCTCTTGTGGTCCTCACGTTAGCACCACCTTCAGTAGTTTCTCCATGGTTTGTCTTAGTGCGTGTTGTTGTGTTGTGCGTTTGTCATTATGGTTGCTCTTCATGAGCATTGCGTGCATTATCAGCATTGCTAGCTGGCGCCTAATCATTAACCACCGTCTCTCCGGAGGCGGTGGGTTGTATTTATTTGCCTTGGGTGTTTTCTTGTTACCGCTGTCTCCTTCTCGGCGGCTTCCTCGTGGACCGTCTCCAGCCGTGGGAGCGGTCTCCGCCTGTCGCCTGGGGTTCATCCCTGACTCCCCCTCGCCGAAGGCGGCCCTAATGGTCCCCTTCGCCAAGCTCATCGGGTTCATTCCACCAACCCACCACTTCACCCAAAATTTAAACGTTCCACCGGCACCAAACGAAAACAAACAACACAAACAATCGAGAAGACGGAAACAGCCCATTGACTACACGGAGTTCATCCAGGGAAGGCGTGTGTTGGGTTTGATTTGCTGTGATGGTTAGCCCATCATTGGTTTGTGGGTTTAGGTCAAGTCCCATTCGCGGTCAAGTCGGCAACGTACTCCCTAATCGAGGCCATCGATTAATCAGGGCTCTGCTTAAAAGGGGTAGGCAATGGATTTGAGGATGAAGTTGAAAGAGACAATTGATTTTAAATGTAAATTGATTAATTCATCATGGCCCGCTTAGGCTTATACCGCTGCAAATTTGTGGTATGGAGTAGCCGCTTATCCATGAGCCGCTGGGTACGTTGGATTGGACGAATGCGAGACCATAATTCGCGGTGCTTATTGAGGTGGCGTTGCTCGATGATGTGGTTAAGCCCACATTCCAAGCCGTGTTGGCCCAGGCACTCCAGCATGGGTCGTAATATGCGTCATACTGAATCCCCGCGGTAACTTCTGCGTTGAATGGTAAGTAGAACCAGTAAGTGCCACCAGGCGAGTAATTAGTTGGGATTATCGGTGCGGACCCATCTTGACCTGCTATGAAGCCATTAACGAATGTTGTTGGGCCAGAGAATGTACTAGGATAATCGTACGTGAACGTCCATGTTAGGTTGAATGCGAAGAAATTATAGGGTGTGGTGGCATACGGTGTCGTTGAGACCGATATTAGTTCGTAACTGGGTGCGCTAAATGAAACAGAAACACTAGCTGGCCAACCAACACCAATTGAGTATGATTGAGTCCATGAGGTAGATTGCGGCTCATAGTAATCGGCACCTGTAAGGGCAATGTAGGCGTTGTAAAAATATGGGTAGTATACACCGTTAATATGCACATTATAACCCAGGGATTCATAGCTCGTGTACATGTCAAAGTCACCAAGCATGCTCAACGGAACAAGGCCATTAGATGCCATGGTATACGCAACATCACCCATCAACTCTGCCGGTATATATGGCGGAGATGGGTTGGCTACGAAATTATACATTAATATGCATGAGTCGTAGTAGAACATATCGCCATAGTTGTCCTCAACAGCCTCAACACCTAAATTCCAAGCACCAATCGCGCCCTGACTTTCTAAAAATTGCATGCCCCATAGGAAGATGAAGTTACCGCTCGTGTAAACGCCATTTGAACCCTGTGGTGCACTTAGGAAATTCTGATAAGTTACAGTGCATGGATCTTCATTCGTTGGGTCTTGGCTTGTTGTTGGTAGTTTAATTAATCCCTTGGCTGCCTCTATTGATGCTAGCCAGTTCCTGAATAGGTTCGGTAACTCCTCAAGGCTCACCGGCCCTACCAACACGGCTATCCCGTGTGGTGTCTCTATTGCGGTTGCCCCAATTAATGTGTAGTTGCTGTTTATCGGCATCTCAAGCACCGGCACTAGGTAGAAGTGTGCACCATTCGGCCCGTAAACAACTACGTTTGCCCCCTTCGCCATTGCATAGGAGAGGAGTAGCTCGGCAACTGGCGCCTCGGACCTACTCACGTTCACTAGGACCAAGTCACCCTTGGCGAATAGGTTTGCCAGCAACCCAACGGCTGGGCTCGTTAGGTTCAGTGTGATGTTTTTACCTATAGTGCTGTAAGCTATGTAAGGCTTAATCGCAGACCAATCAATAATGGCAATGCTGTTGTTAGGCAAACTAGGCAGTTGGTTCAAGCCGATGGGCTTAATCAGTGATTGTGGTACACCAACACCAACGAGCCTCTGGGTTAGTGATTGTGGTCCGATTACGTAAACCGGTGTGTTTAGGCTGATGTTTATTGGTGAGCCGATTGGTGTTAATGTGTTGAAATTGGCCCTCGTCGGTGTGCCTGGCTTATTGGTTACATGGGTTAGGGGCAGTACTGAGACTATTGTTGCGACCAAAACCGCTGCGGCGATTAACGAAACAACCCAAACAAGCCTAGACCTAGACCACATACGGGATTTAC
>Ga0209012_1003451_pt1 | contig 11945 bp, 15 predicted proteins | sample RS3BMetagenome_FD_184735 | JGI IMG/M metagenome (GOLD analysis project Ga0209012, IMG submission 184735) | Ferric oxide microbial mat and aquatic microbial communities from Rainbow Spring, Yellowstone National Park, USA - RS3B (SPAdes) (version 3) ...
AAACAGAGCTTTTTTTTTGGCGGATATGCGACCATGCTGTGTCGAGAAAACGTGGTCTGGTTGGCTGACTCTTTGAAAGCCGCGTCGCTTCGCCCAATGGTTGTCTTCGAGTCGGCTCAAAAAAATTCAGCGCTTTGCTCAGGTTGCTGATTCGGTGATGGAAAAGAGTGGCGCGACCATCGTGGCACTTATCAGCAAGTAGTGACTGCTGTATATAGGAAGTTGCGTGTCCGTTAAGGATTTAAGTGCAGACGAGTTTGACCGAATAGCAAGCGCCCTCAGGGCTCGAGGTTACCGTGTAACGCCTCAGCGGTTGAGCGTAGCCAAAAGGATTCTCAAGAACTCTGAACACATGTCCGCTGACAACGTGTATTTGCAGGTCAGGCAGGAGAACCCCACAATCAGTCTCGCCACCGTTTACACCACACTCGAGGTCCTAGAAACGGCTGGGTTGATCACCAGCTTGGTTACTTCTATGGGAAAAAGGTTTATGACCCGAAGACTTCTCCGCATATAAACCTGGTCTGCACCAAGTGTGGGAGAATAGAAGACGCATTCATGGATTCAGCCGAGTTCGCCGACATCGAAAGAAAAGCGGCCCATGAGAAGTACACGGACCTCAAAAAAAGCGTCACTGTCTACGGCGTTTGCAGCAACCATTCTGACGTAATCACTTAGCGAGCCCACTCTTCAGCCTGCTGGGTGAAAGCCTCCTGCTGATAAGGGAAGCCAGAACGGTTCCGCTGAGCTTTTCAAAGCGGCGACGCGCACCGTTGGAGGCATATACATAGAGAGCCTAGAAGAGTTTCTGGACCTAGCAAAACTCGTGCTTTCCGCTGAGCCCACCAAGCCCTCTGAACTCATCCCACCAAGCACGAGATCCGCGCCTCGTTGCCCATTCAAAAGCGCTCCCAGCTCTTCTGCTCGGCGTAACATGGCGCACAGATGACAACTGCCAACTCGTTTGCCAGCTTCGAAGTGTTTCGGCGCACGGCTCAGCCCAAAAGGCACTCAGGCGGGTAACCACAAGCGGATGCCTAACCAACCCTTGTTTTCTTTGGCTTCTCCGACCCAGCAGAACAGTGTTCACCGAGACTCCTTACTTGGACACTCGAAACTCGGAACCCGGAGTCCACCAACCCGACTCGCCTACGTGTCATCCCCCTGAGCCGCGAAGCTTATGCGAACCACGACCGGTTGGCCATCCGACCGCGCTCGAAAACGCAACGCAAGTGTTGAACGGTACGCAAGCGTACTCTAAGTGCAGTTAGCTGTACACTCGAGGTTAAATCGACTCGAACATTTACTAATCGACCAAAAATGATTGACCCACTCGCAGGTATGCTTTGGATCACGGGCGCGTCCGCACTCCTGATGGCGATTTATTTCGCGAAGACTCTGAATGCGCCAGTGATCCAGATGTTCAGGGAAACGGCTCAAAAAGAAACCAAGCAGGAAACCTTTGTCACAAATAAGTCACTGCTGGTTTCACTGGGTGGACTCGGAGCCCTCAGCTTGATTCAAGGAGTCTGGATGATGGACACTTGGCCACTTGTCGGCAGCTACAACATACTTTTCGGCGAAATATACACTGCCTTCGGATTAATAGTGGCTGCGGGAGCAGTGTCCGCCTTTAAGGGTTACAGCCTTAAAGGCTTGTCTTACCTAGGCGCATTAACGGGTGTCTGGGGCCTAGTCGACGCCTTCGGCATCCTAGCCGGAAACATGACCTCTGAACCGCTTGTGGCCGCTGCTTTATACGTGTCAGGAGCGCTTGCCGGAATCCTGTCCGTGCCGGCCACTCACAGACCCAGCAGGGCTACAGTCGGCTTACTGGTGCTCTTCCTCGTACTGTTCGCGGCGGCGGCGATATTCCTTGGAGCCTCAGCCAGCATCGAGCACCTGTCTTCGTTTTCGAAGTATTCGCCGTAACCCTTGAAAACACCGCCTCACTCATCTTTCTCTTTTTTGTTCACCCAAAGCCTGGTCCCCGGTATTCATATGCAACCCCTTTTTTTGTTGACGCTTCCGCGTTGAACACGACCAGTGGACACAGCTGTGAACCGAAGAGCCGCTCACACACATGGGTTACTTGTCAGGGACCACGCTTAGGCCGCCGAACACAGTGAAAGATGACGGATCAATCAGACAAACCCGATACAAAAACGTGTTTTGAGCTCCAAGAACACCCGAGAAAACGGGACCGCGCAGAGGCTACTCGAAAAGCGGAGCACTTCGGGTTTTCGAAGAAGTGAGCCACTACGCTAGACGAAGCCTCCCGAGTCAGCACTTTACATACCTCTCAAAGACCCAGAGTGAGACGGCTTAAAGCTTAGTCTGAGGCTCCCATAGGATATACCACTTCGGTGTGTATTCCCACGTTGGACCAGGGTTTGAACGCAGCTATGAGCATAGCTAAGACGGGATTGATGGAGGTATGGTTGGTGCGACCCGAGCTCATCCATAAGGAAATTTGTGTATTGAGCCCGCACGCAGTGTATGCGTAGCGGTAGGTGCCGCATACTGAACCGGGAAGCTAGGGGCTTTGGCTTGGCAGCGGCTTGCGAGATATGAGCCAGCGGTGCTCAGCCCAGACATAGACTCAACCGCCATCCACCCTCGTTGGTGCTCCGCGCACAACCTTTTTATTTTGCAATTCCATACTTACGCTTGTAAATATGGAAGAGTTTCTCAAATGGATGGAACAGGCTGAGGAAGACCTGAGAACAGCTCGAATACTCCTTGAACAGAGGGTTTACTATGCGAGCGTTTTTTTCTGCCACCAAACTGTGGAAAAAGCGTTCAAGTCAGTGTTGCTAAGAGGTGGAAAAGATCCTGGCAAGGTCCATTCGCTGCCAGACCTAGTTGAAATCTTAGAAGCCGAGATGGGTCTCAATGTTCCTGAGAATATTAGGTCAGACATGTACGAAATCAACCCACACTACGTGGTCACCAGATACCCGGACGCGGCTAACGGCGTCCCGGCGAAGGCGTACAGCCAAGCCAAGGCGCAGGACATCCTCAAGAAAGCCGAAGAGGTGTTGGAATGGTCAAGGCAAAATCTGCGTTAGACAGCCAGAGAAGAATGGGGCTGCTCGCCAGAGAGACCATGGAGAAGATTCAGAGAAGATTTCCGTTGGTCGAAGTGTATGTGTTCGGCAGTAGAGCACGGGGAGACTACCTGGACACAAGCGACCTGGACCTGGTCTTCGTGTTTCAAGAGATGCGGAGCCCAAAACTAGAGTTAATGGAAGAAGTATCGAGGTTCATCAGTGGGAGAGTTGACTTCATGGTGATGAGCCCTCAGGAGGCTAAGGAGAGCAGAGTTGTACGGGCAGCCAAGAAGATCTGGGACAAGGAGAAGGGCTTCGACCTCTCGATTTTCTATGGCACCACCTAAAACATCTTGGCCCGCTGGAACCCAAACGTTGACGAATCACGAAAATCGATGTGTGAGCCGCTCTAAAACCCTGCTTCTTTTCGAAGAGCCAGAGCTGTTTTTACATCCTCCACAGCAGGCTGCTCTGGGATCCTACCTAAGAAAGCTCGCTCAGAAACGGGAATTACAGGTTTTGGCCTCGACTCATTCGCCTCACTTCATAAGCTTAAAAGTTGATCAAATCGGAGGTATACTCCATCTTACCAAGACGAGCAAAGGAAGGACAATCATTGCTCAAGTGGACAGCGAAGCAATTTCAACCTATAGCGAGAAAGTTAAGCGTAACGCCCAGCTTATTCAAAGCGAATGCAAGGGGAATCCAAGTTATGGTAAAATGACGGATGCTGAGGAGGAGTTTGACAAGGCCAAACACTTCCTGTGGTTCGAACCCGACCGGTGCGACCTGTTCTTCGCCGAACACGTACTAATAGTGGAACGCATGAGCGCTTATCCGGAGACCATCTTCGATTTCAAGAAAAGTATATGAATTAGTCATACGTATGAATTAATGTATGACGATTAGGGTAAGGGTTGGGAGGAAGGGGCAGGTAGTGATACCCAAGGAGATTAGGGAGAAGACGGGTATAAAGGAGGGTGTAGAGGTGGTCGTGGAAGCCAAGGGTGACGTGGTGACGATTTCTAGGGCGGCCCCCCCCACGGAGGACTATGTGAGCTACTACAGTCTCACTTATGCTAAGAAGCTTGACCACGAAGTGGATGTTCGCGGTTTGCTGGAGGAGGAGAGAGCTGAACGCTACAAGCGTGTACGTTGACTCAAACGTGTTTATCACTCCTTTACTCTACAACAACCCGCGCAGGGAAGCTGCCGCGGCCGTGCTTAAGATGATAGAGACCAAGAAGGTTTCTGCGTATACGTCGACACTGACATGGGATGAAGTGGTATGGGTGGTTCGGAGAACACTTGGGAAAGCCGACTCCATAGAGGCGGGTAAAAAACTGCTCGGCTTTCCAAATCTGAGGTTTATACCCACCTCCGAGGAAGTGGTTAGAGGCGCTCAGGGTTTGGTGGCCGACTGGGACCTCGACCCGAGAGACGCGATCCACCTAGCATCCGCGCTCAGCAACAGGATCAATATTTTGGTATCCGATGACTCCGATTTGAATGTCCCCACCGGTATTAGACGAGTGAGCGCTAGCTCTTTCATGTAAGGAAGAGCGTGATCCACTTCAACACATATCAAGTGAACCTGCTAAATCGAAATCCTCTTCACCTTGAAGGCGGGGTTCCCTCTTCGCCGAAACTCTGCACACATGATGCTCACACTGCCGGGTTTCTGCGGGCCGTGCCAGTCAGAGGCAGCCCCGATATGGAGTTACCCCCAACCCGGCTGAATGCACTCCAGTCTGTGCTAAAGATTAGCCTCTCCTGTGCCTTACACCTCTACGTTCCGCAGTCCCTTTGAAAGTTCGTACAAGCGTAACACGGGACAGCGTTGTGCACAAGCTGATTTCTGTTAGGCTTAGGCGTCGGCGGTGCATTCAGCACCAAAAGGTGTACACATGTTACCCGCAGGGGCCTTCGTTGCCTGTCGCATGGTCGTCTCCCAGCACGTGGAGGTGCTATCAACTCGGGAGCCTTAGCGTTTTTAACGCTTGGGTGGCTATATCACGCACATTCGTGAGTTAACCACGCCTACGACGCAAGCTATTTATTACACGCCTTAGAGTATCGGTTGTGAGGTTAAGAAACCAGCTGGCGTTAGTCAAAGGTATTTCGACGAGTTCTGCGCCAAGTTAGATGGCGACGCTGACAGCTACGCGCTTGAAAGACTTAGCCAGCTGGTCCCACAAGTTTTATTCGACCCATCAGCCATGATGGCTGCACAGAGTACTGGCAGAAAGCCTGAGAACTATAAGAAGCTGGCTAGCTGGTTAGCGGAGGAGGCGGGTCTCACAGAAAAAGAGAAAGAATTCTTGGTGGGGCTCGCGGGTTTCAGAAACCTCCTTGTGCACGGTTACGCTCAAATTGAACCCGAGAGGGAGCGTAGCGCATCCCTGGAGATAAGGCAGAAAATACCTTCCGTCTTGGATAAGATAAGCGTGCACGTTACGGGTGACCCATCCCTTTCGGACGTTAAAAGAGTAAGAAAGGTTCTGAAAAGGTTTGGCGTTAGGTATGCGTACGTGTTCGGTTCGGTTGCGAGAAGGGGCAGTGGGCGGGATCTCGACCTTGCCGTGGTCTTCGAGCAGGGGGCCGACGTACTCAAGCTTGGCAGGCTCCTGGAAGAGGTGGCCGACACTCTGGGTTTGACTGACGACCTAGTGGACCTGGATTCAGCTGACTAGGGCATTCTCAAGACCATAATAGATGAAGGGGTAGTGGTCTACGGGGGGAAAGAAGCGGAGGTGTACCTCCAGAAAAAGTACATGGAATTATTCGATGTTATACCAACCCAGCCCTATGATTCGTAGGGCTGGTAACTCGTGGAGATTTGTTTGAGTCGTCATGGTAGGATGACCAGTCAATGATTTACTATGCACAACCCTTGGATTTTGGTGTTTCAGGGTGGCCTGGCGAGGTCGGGGATTGTGGATTTGAGGGTGGGGGACCTCGCCCCATTAGTTGTCCGCCATTTCACCGCCGTCTTCTCCTACGTTTTAAGGCTGATAGTCCCTCTGTACCCCCTAACCGCAATGTTAACCCTGTTTTGGCCGTTAATGACCGTTACAGCGAGGGTGAGGTCTACGGGTCCTTTCTCACTAAAACACTGTCTTACCCTTCCATACATACGGTCGGGCGCATTACTTTCCGAGACTGGGGTTACCGCTTCGATCCATTCAAGCGCAGCTGCTTCCCCTCTTGAGCTCCTTTTTGTGCTCCCTTGACAGGGTTACTGGCCAAGGCCCATTCAGGTGTCGAACTGTTTGTGGCGCGCGCTCGGTGCTTGTGCTGGGGTTTTCCCAGTCCCTGACAGAGCCAGCCGGGAAGCGTTTCGGTCTTAAGGGAGTCGTGCACCGTGAGTATGGTTGGCGATACGCGTACCGAGACCGGCCGGCGTCCCTTTTGCACGGTCACCACCTTCCCACCATCGGAAATCCCGACGGGGTCAGGCCTTAAATAGATCCTGAGGCAGTCGAAAAAAGATGACTCCTGGGCACAGGACGGGCATGCTTCTTGTCGTGGCCTTTGCAATCATGCTTGCGACCGCGTTCGGCTACTACCTTATTTACGCTTCGCGAACCACCTACGGTTCAGTGGACAGGTTGGTGCTGAACGGATACTTTAACGGAAAACCACTCCCGAAGGAAATGTCGCTACCCTATTACGACACTAACGTTACGGGAAAGTACGCCTCGCGGTTTTCCAGCATATAATCGCTTTTAACGACAGCCTGGGCTCGTTCAAACTTGGTGTAAGCTTCACACCAAACGGGTCTCTTTGGTTTCGAGCAAGCACATCGACGTGTGTCTACTTTATAATACTATGTTTCGCTTTAATTTTCGGGGTGCTGGTTTACGCTTCGTCAAGTGATTGTTACCTTCGATGTTTATGGTACGCTTTTCGACTGGCAGTACTCGATGGGTGCATATCTAGAGTTTGTTGGCGTTGATCGGCGCAGGTTTTTCGAGGCAGAGTACTCTAGGGTCTCGAGGGTTAAAGGTTTTAGGAGGTACTCGGAGATATTGAAGCAGAGCCTGGAGGAGTGTATGGGTTCGGGTTACTCGGAGGATGCTGGTGATGGACTTGTGCTCGCGTTTGCGAAGAGTCCACCCTTCCCAGACACCCTGCTTGGCCTGCGGGAGTTGAAGCGGCGTGGCCACAGGCTTGGCGTGGTCTCTAACACTGAGCGCAGGCTTATCCGAATCACGCTTTCGGGTTTGGAGGATCTGTTTGACTGGGTGGTGACAGCTGAGGATACTGGTCACTATAAGCCCGCTCTCGACGCGTTTACGAGGGCTTACAGCATTATGGGTGTAAACATGGAGGAAGTTGTCCATGTCTCAGCCTACCCACAGTACGACTTGGAGGCGGCTTCAAGGCTTGGTATAAAAACCGTGTTGGTGGATAGGTATGGCTATACTTGGAAACCATCTGTGGAGGATACTAGAGGCATAGCTCACATACTGGGCGAATAAATCTGCCTGTGAAGTGCGGATTTAAGCCGACCCGCGCTTCGATGAGACACGGGTGTGCGTGACGGGGCGAAGCCATGGGGATACATGGTGCTCGCGGCGCTCGCCTTCTACCCAGAGCTCTGGAGGTGCGGAGTTGAAGCTGTGGGTATAGCCAACCTCGAAACATCTCTACGCAACACAGCGGTTTCTGGTGGATCAATAGCTTGGCTCAAAGTGTACGTATTCGAGTTGTACGCCGCGTTGAATATCAGCGAAGCACTCAGGTTTGAACGAACAGTCGGAGGGGCCGCCCCGAATCAGGCATATCAAAACTCTGAGTGTCGCAATAAGCAAGCCACCCAGATCTCGGATTATGATGCCGCGACTACAAGGATTTCGGCGGTGAGGGCTTCTTTGGTTCTGCGGGAGAACCGGTTTCCGCTAAGCGTGTCGCTTTGTTCGACGAGTCCGGCGACCGCTTCAAAGCCCCCACGGACAAGTTGGCGGCGAGATTCCTCCCGGCGTCCGGTGAGCCTCTTAGGGGCCTGTCGCTTGATGCGGCCCCATAGCCATGAACACCGTGCAGGAAGCGGCGAAAGCAAGCGCTTGAAGATTACAGAAATGCGCCTCCGTTCGGACAAGGCCAGTCTACGAAGACGTGGAAGAGTGACTTTAAAGCACGTTACGAATCGGGGGCCCTTGCGCGGCGCATTAGTTTGTACACGTACTCGGAAGTAAGAGGCATTTGGTCGATGAACACGTTGATGCTACTGAGCGCGTCCTGCACCGCGTTTACTATCGTTGGCGTGGCCGCAATCGTTCCCGCCTCACCTATTCCTTTGGCGCCAAGTGAATTCGAATAGGTGGGCGACTCTAGCCTGTCCCATATAATTCGGGGGACGTCGGTTGTAGACGGTATGGTGTAGTCTGCCAGGGTGGATGTGAGGAGCTGGCCGGATTCATCGTAGACCACGCCTTCCATCAGCGCTTGCCCAAGACCTTGAACGACGCCTCCGTGCACCTGCCCTTCCGCCAGCATCGGGTTCAAGACCAAGCCCACATCGTCCACTGCGTAGTACTTCTCAATCTTGACCCTACCCGTGTCCGGGTCAACCTCGACCACAGCTAGGTGCGCTCCGTATGGGAAAGCATAGTTCAAGGGGCTGTACGCTGTATACTCAAACAAAGTGGGCTCAACTTCTTCAGGCAAGCTTGACCCATCGTAACAAGCTTCCGCTACCCTCCGGAAATCCACCGACTTTTCCGGCCTGTCAGCTGGGTATATCTTACCCCCCACGAACACGAAATCCATCGCAGGCTCCCCGAGGAGGTGGGCTGCGACCTTGCTCATCTTAGCCTTGATCTTCCTCGCACAGCCGAGCACGGCGCTCCCCGTCAGCGCGGCGCTTCGGCTACCAGCGGTGAGGCTGCTCCAAGGCAGCAGCCCGGTGTCGCCTTCCACAACTGTCACCTGATCAGGGGTTACCCCTAACTCGTCGCACACAATCTGGGTCATAGGGGTTTTGTGTCCCTGGCCATGCGGGTGCCCGCCTATCGCTATGGTGACTCCCCCTTTCGAATTCACGGTGATTGACGCGGTCTGGGGGAACCCCGGGGCGAACGAAGTTATCTCAGTCCAGACAGCTATACCCACTCCAACCATTCTGCCTTCAGCCTTTGCCTTGTCCCGGTATTTAACCAGTTCGGGGTAACCACTGATCTGTAAGAGCCTCCGCAACACGCTCTCGTAGTCCGCGTTGTCGTAGGTGTACCCTGCCGCGGTCTTGTAGGGGAAACTCGTGGCGGGTATGAAGTTGATTGAGCGGACGTGAACCGGATCCATGTTAAGGCGTCGGACCAGCGTATCTACTGCACGTTCAATGAGGTAAGCGGCCTCTGGTCTTCCAGCTCCCCTATAAGCGTCTTGAGGCACCTTGTTTGTTAAAACCGAGATAACCTCTGCGTGGTAGTTCCGGATGTGGTACACCCCTGTTGCCATCCTCATTGTTAACTCGGGATTCTCGAGAGCCCCGGCTGTAGCGTAGGCGCCCGCGTCAGACACGATGGTGATCTTCATGCCTGTTATCTTACCTTCTTTGGTGTACGCAAGCTCTAAGTGCTGCTTCTGCCCTCTTCCATGAGTGCCGCAGGCCATGTTTTCACGCCTCGTTTCAATCCAAACAACCGGCTTCATAAGCTTCATAGAAGCATAGCACACAACAACATCCTCGGGGTACAAAGATATTTTCGAGCCAAACGCGCCGCCCATGTCGGGAGCTATTACCCTTATGTTTGCTTCGGGTAGACCCAGCAAAGTGGAGAGGGTTGAGCGAAGCCCGTGCGGGTCTTGCGTAGTAGCCCACACAGTGAGTGTTTCTGCGCCCGCGTCGTAAGTGGCCGCTACCCCTCTGGGTTCAAGAGGAACGGGGGCCACACGCTGATTCACCACATCCAGCTTAATTACGCCGTCGCACAGTTTAAAGGCCGTTTCTATGTCTCCGCTTGAGTAGACTATTCTCTCAGCTACGTTGTCCTCAAGATGACCGTGTACCTTAGGGGACTCCGGTTTGAGCGCTTCTAGCGGGTCAACCACAGGAGTCATAGGCTCGTATTCTACGTTTACCAGTTCCGCTGCATCCTGAGCGGCTTCGGGTGTTTCCGCTAGAATCGCGGCGACTGCTTCACCGACGTATCTCACTTCATCATTCGGAAGAGGACGTCTGGGAGTGTGTTTGCGTCTACGCGACGCCTCAACGGTGGGCATATCCCCTACAGCCGTGAGGTCACTCGGCGTCACCACCCCTGCTACGGAAGGTGATCCCAATGCCGCTGAAGGGTCTATCTTCTTTATTCGCGCACGCGGAAACGGACTCCTGATAAAACAAGCGTGCAACGCGCCCGGCAGTCGCAGGTCACCTATGAACGACCCCTTACCCGATACCAGCTTAAAGTCTTCAACCCTCGGCAAGGATCTACCAACAAGTTTGGCGGCTTCCCCCAACTCCTTGGAGAAGGCTTCGACAGTATTAGTAGTGGAGGCAACTGTCAATTAACTCAACCACATCCTTTTCAGACAACCGTGTTTTTAAACATTAGCAGCCGCTACACATGGCTGAGGAACCGCGGAATCAAGGCAGGAACCTGATCTTACTGTTAACCCAGATCCTCGTCGAAAACCCCTATTCTCCAAAACGTGGATCAATTCAGCACAAGTACCGTGAACATACAACCCATAGGACACCCGTTAAACATCGGCACAATTTTTGATCAGGTTCGAACAACATTATGAAGTCTGTTTAGAAGTCACCGTTCTAAAAGAACTTGACGCCTCTGAGTGCGATATTTTTCAGCTCAAATATGTCCGGGAAGGCTTCGTGGTTCACTCTCAAATAGTCCCTCAGCCTCCTTACAAATTCGGTTCTCGTTTATTCAGTCGGGGGACTGAACTTTGCGGTGTCCCTCCCTTTTACCCGTATACCGCTAATAAGGTGCACAGACGCCGATCCAAAATGAATCGTTGGCGTTTCTTTCACGGCGACTCCGTATGTCTTCTCTGCTTGATTTAAAAATTTCTTGATTTTTGTCGGTTCCGAACTCGGATCTTCGGGATTTTCAGAACGTATTTTCCGAGGGCAACTTTCCCATGTCTGTGGTCCAGCTGACATACTCTCCTCGCTAAAGCTCGGAGGCTCTCACTTTTGCGGCTGTCTCCGCATCACTTCTCACGATCAGGCGGGTTTCGCGGGAACCCATTACGGAGCTTCGGGGTCGCCCCTGTCCCAAACGTTGCCCCTCTAGGGGTATCAGTGCTCCCCTTGCATGCATCCCTGTCTACGCGCAATCCGGACACGTCTTCACCCACACCGCTGGGGACAGACTGCGGAGGCGCTCCAAACCAGTTGTGGACTGGCTTTATCGTGGAAGTATCCTGCATGCCTCCTCCAGTGGTGAGGACTTATCCACAGGACTTTCCACACTCCCTACTGCCTATATTACAAAAACCACATTAATATTTCGACAATTCATCTCCTCCCTGAATCAAGGTCGAAGCTTTCTTACTCATCTCTTTGTAAGTGAACACGACCGCCTACGCGTTTAGGGATATACGAGCAACAGAGCTCTGAACCTTCCTTGGGCGAGAAGAGGATGTCAGATTCTCGGATAACGGAATGTTGGGGTCTTCAGGAGTGTTTCAGCTTCGCGCCAGTCCACCTTCCCCGTCTTGCTGCGGTATTCCACAAACGCCGCACCGGGCGCAGACCAAGATCGGAATCGACGCACAGCCTCCGAGTGAGGTTCCCCAACGACGAAACCACGCATACAGCCCTCATTCAACCAGACGGATATCGTCCAGAAGCTCTTCTTGGCGAAGTCTGTCCTCAGACCGTATCTCAGCAAACCATCTGCACGTTTGAGCTGCCGCTCTATG
>Ga0209012_1003455_pt1 | contig 11933 bp, 7 predicted proteins | sample RS3BMetagenome_FD_184735 | JGI IMG/M metagenome (GOLD analysis project Ga0209012, IMG submission 184735) | Ferric oxide microbial mat and aquatic microbial communities from Rainbow Spring, Yellowstone National Park, USA - RS3B (SPAdes) (version 3) ...
AGTCTCGGTCGTGTTTTCGGGATGGCTCTTTCGACGCTGTGTCGCAGGAATTCGTTACGTCACCGAAATCAAGTTGGACCACGAGGCTCTCGAACGAGGACTCGAAAAAGGAAACGATTTTTTCCTTACCCAACTCTAGAGCACAAACCACCACGCTGCTCCATTCCTTACGTTTAGCATACTCGGATCACGCATTCTCCAGTTCATAAAACGTTCGATTTCAAGGCAACTCGTGGGTTCATTCATTCATTCGCGCCGATGGACTGACGAGCAAAAAACTTCGACATCAACTATTGAAGAATTCTTCGTAAGATCATGCGGAACTTTCACATGGCTTCTCATGGAAATGTATTGATTCCGTTCGAAACACGAATTTTTCCATTTTTGTGGCGATCGACGAAGCGCCATGATACTTCTCACGGAACATGCTAACAGAGGCTCCTGTCCGTTCTGTTGCATTGGAAAAGGTCTTGGACTCGGACGTGAGTCATCGCAGGAATCGCCTCCAATGGAGCGCGCCTTACTGCTTTGGCATCGAGGGAGCGCCGAAAAATCTAAAAATCCCGAATGTATTCCTCCAGCCTGGATTTTCCTTCCAGGCCTTGTATCATCAAGAGCAACACCGCGTCCCAGAAATCCTCTATCGAAGGGAAGAGCATGCGCATGGGCATGCAGCGGGCAGCGTACTTGCCAAAGGGATCGGGTGCAAGAAGCTCGTGATCGTAGGGTACGGCATCAGGCACGAAAACGGAGAAGGACATCGAACGAATCCTTCTCTAGCCATCCAGGGCATGAGCTGAGCGACGCAGCAAGCGTTCACATCTCACAGGTCCGCTCTCGGAGGAGCTCTGGTGGAGACATGGGCGCATCTGGCCATGGCAAAGCGTTACCGCCACGAAGGACGCACCAATGCTCTTTACAAAGGAGATGAAATTGGCAATCGAGGCGTATCTTGCAAATTTGGCTCGTGGACAGAATGCGTAGACAAGAGCTAGAAGCTGTGGTATCGGGGCTTGCACAGTGCCATCAACGCCCCTCGACTGCTTACCACGGAGCTGGAAGAGCAGGAGAGACTCGCGTACGTAACTCGAGGAATACGAGACGGGAAACGGAGATTGATGAGGGAAAACCTCGCAGATGCTGGTGTTCATCACAGATGGAAGAGACCCGGAATTTTAGTGTGTTTGCCCGTGTCCGCAGACCCGTTCGATTTGATTCTTACATGGGTGAATGATGTGCAGAGATCGTCAGTGAAACAAAAAAACGCTTCACAATAATAGAGGGTAAGTATATCTACCCACTCGCAGGTGCCTCCCGACGTTTCTTGACCAGCCGCTTGCTATCGGTTTTCGCTTCTCCTTGTACGCTCTAACCCTGAGAGGCTGTCTCACAAAACTAGATCGCCTCAGCATCTCGGGTGTCGTCGTCAGCATCGTACACGTCCTGATATTAGTGGCGGTGTTAAAGTCTCGGTTCGCTACCTCCCTCCATTTCTAGGCGTTTTCTGAACTCATTAGTGCAAGGAGTCCTCGAACTCGCGCTCTCAGTATCATTTGCTGCTCTGTCAGCGCTCCGCTGGCTTTTCTGCATTCCGATCTCCTGAATTGTGCATTCATGCTCATTCCTTATTTTTTAAAATGAAAGCAATTGTTTATGCCGTTGTGTGAGGACCTACACGGAGGGACTAGGATTTGCATAAGAAAGACGAAAAATGCACCGGTTTCACTGTAAGGTGACACCCTCAGCGGTTCGCCCAGTGGAGCGATCAACACATTTTACGATAGAAAACTCTCCTTCAATGAGCTTGAACCACGGATAGTATGGAGGAATGAGAAGTAACTTTATTCTGATAGCATCGACAAAGCTCGGACGCAAGCAGAATGCTGAAATGCGACGTTGTATAATAGAAGAAAGTAAGTAGACGTCATGAGAAAATTGTTCAACGATTCGACAACGTGGTCTCTGCTGTGGTATGCACCTTTTCCACGAGCGAAACTGAGACTTCCGAATGAATCCATCGCCGCTAGAACAGACGATGCCCTCGTTTTCTTTGAATTCGACCGCACAAACAATGGGCTTCCTGCTCCGCGAGTACCCACATACGCTCCGAGCGTATCGCCAGAATAAAGGCTCATCGACTGAGAAAACAAACCCACTTCACTTTGCTTCATACCGGTCGCGACGTTCCAGCAATGCGATATTTGCGATTTCGATGGAAGATGGCCGTGAATGAGATTGGACTCTATTCCTACCATATTCCAGTGGTTTCAGGATCACACAAATAAGTTGCTGAGTAATACAGACGCCCGTGGTGGCTATTACCGTCGCTTTTGCTTTCACTAAGGCGATCAGCGGATCGTTTTCTTCCTTTGACCGCAAGCACGCCCTGAAAGTACCGGTTTTTTTGGCGCGGAGCGCATCTATTTGTTTCTTTCTTTCAGTGCTCCTCAGCTATCTGCGAACCGTCGTATGACTGACCTGAAGGAGGAAAGCAGTCCTCCTTCCACTGTTCATTAAAGAAGCTATCCTATAGCCAAATCGCCTACGATCTACAGGGTAGATGGCATCGTGATTTTTATCTCCTGCTATTCATCACAGCTCGGGTGAAACAAAAATGAGTTGAAAGATCATACGAAGCTGTGATCCGTGGCGTCCAGTGAAACCGTGACGCCTCTCGCGGACGTCTGGCAGTGGCACCATCTGCCGTGTTTTGTCTTTCACCTCAGCTGTGTTCCGCCCCTAAATGCAAGCCATCGAATGCTTTTTCGTGGTTATAGCTGATGCGTTAGTAGGGTGTTCATTTGAAAAAACAAAAATCCTGGGGAAAGGATTGGGTTCGTCGGTCGGGGATCCTGGAAGGCAGCCTTGTCGGGCTGTCGAAGAAAAAACGAAAAATCCTCCTCTCGCTGACCAGCGAACAGAGAAGCGCAAGCGGCGCAGGAGAACAACATGAGGGGAGATACGCGAGAAGAGGTGCTTTGCCGACGGGACAATAACGAGAGTGTCGTGGCACAGAGGATACCGGTTCGAGGACTCTTTGCACCGGTGCGATCAATAAGCGTCATTGAATGCATGCAGTTCGTAAACCAAGACTTTAACCCTACCATCAATACCAGGAGATGTACGGTGTTCAAGACGAGGCCCGAGGAACAAACACGAGCGAACTTTGTGGGGCAACCTCTCAGACTCGATGAATGCAAAGATAAGCTGAAGTCGATAGCAATGGGCCGGTCGAAAACGACTAGAATCCGCCTCCACATCGGTATTCATTTACCGTATGATCGCGACACGTTTTCCATTTTGCTGAGCACATGGAACAGCGCTTGGAGCTAGGTCCCCAAACGATGGATGCTTCTCCAATCGATGAAATCATGGTCATAATTGGGGATCTCCGGCTCTTGTCAACGAGCTATCGATCAGGAAGAATTCGGAGCGGCGCGTTTACGCCAGCGCACGTCTCAGGGCGGATGCGGGAGATTCTCCAGATTCCCGCCGGCAACGGAGTTCGCGCGTGGACATCCTACATCGCTTCCAAAAAACGTAAGATTCTACATGTATCGTGTTTCGTGCCTATGCTGTATCAGGTACTACGCGCTCGACAAAATTCGTGCACGGTTTGGTATTGACCTGCATGCACTAGAACAAGACCTTGGATAGCAAAGAACGTTTCATGCTATCGTTATCTTCTGAGCGCGTTGAGGCCTGCCAGGGAAGACGCGCTGCGCTTTGGCTCCTCTGGTGGGGTCTTCGGCTCCTGCTAGGAGGCACACTTGCGATCGCTTCATCTCCGATTCTCGCCGTACTATTTCTCGATTTGAAGCATACTGCTCTTGTGCGCGAATGGAGAAAAACGGCTTTAGTTCTTGCGCAGTTCTTGCTGAAAATATTTGGCACTGATGTCGTCCTCGCAGATAACGCACGTCAATTTCGGACAAGGTTAGGGTACTTGCGTGACCCGCTGGTGTTAGCCTGGCACTCAACGTTGCAAGCTGGGTATTGAACCTGCACATACGACCAGCCGGGGCGATGGATGACCAACCGTGAGCTCAGCGCGCTCGTTCGCCTGATCGAGCACGTTGGACGCAATTCCATGGACGCACTCCCGAGTTACGGTGTATTTGGGCCTAGACCGCGTGCAGCACTCGCTAATCGTATTGTGACGGTTGCATTCGCTCCTGACGGTGAACCGTGCGCCTTCACCGCAATGGTGTATCTGGACACGTCTGGCCTGGGCTCCGAAAGAGGCGCACACGGAGCGTACCCCTTTGTCATCCATCTCGGGCTCACCATGATCTCTATGAAGCACCGCGGGCGCCGGATACAGTCACCAGTCTTCAGCAAGTGTTTGATGCTGCCACTTCTGAACCAGCGGAGATGCACTTTCACCGTTACGAATATTGGCGCGTCGCCTGCCGGAATCGGGGCTGTCTGCGACTACTTCTTGGACGCCTTCCCCGACTATTTGGGACGGATTCCGCGTTCGACCTTCCACGTGGATATTGCACGTTTTATCCTCTCCAGGTATCGAGACGAATTCGGTTGCAGCAGGAACGCCGTCTTCGATGATGGTGTTTTCGTTGTACGTGGTAGTAACCAGGCAGAGGGCGGCGGGGCTGCCGTCTTCATCAAGGCCGACGGCTTACCGACAAGTCGCTATCGCGACGAGCGCTGTAACCGCTTCTGTGCGGCCATGCTGGACTTGCGCAGCGGTGATGAGATATTCCAGGTGGCCCGCATCCACTTGTTTGCGACGCTCTTTCGGTATCGGAGAATGCGCTCCACCGTACGAATGGATCCAGCCGCTGTCGCCGCCGCCGCCGCTGCTTCAGTCGATACAGGCGCGAATAGGAAAGGAGTTCCAGAGCGCCAACATGGAAACGGATTTTGGGTATCGAAGGTGCCCGATGCGGCACATTCCAAAGTTTCCACGCCCAAGAGTCTAGCAATAAGTGCTGCTGCCGAGAGCACTTGGGCCTCGGCATCCGTTTACAGTGTTGGTGGCGGTAGCGGCAAAGCCAGGTCGTTGCTGCTGCAGCGACCGTGCGTCAGCAGCGCGAGTCTCTTGCTGCTTTCGAGCATGGTTGCCTTGGGCGTAACGGTGGTGGTCATAAGCGCAGCGCGGTATTCTTGGCTCTTCGTTCCGACCCATCTTGGCACACCGTCTATGCTCTTGTTGCGGAGGCAGTGACTAGCGCGAAGCAGCAGCGCCGATCGCAACAGCCACGATGGTGAAGTGCCCCATCCCGGAAAACCGAGGGCTGCACGCAAACGAAGTCTCCAGAGTCAGGTGGCAACAATAACAACAATGACAATAACTTGAGAGGGGCGCTTGGCGCGAACGGCTCCACACGAACGCAACATGCAACGCGGATACAGACTCTCTGGAGTGCGCAGCTGACGCAGTTTGCTTTGGAAACATTTAGCCCAAGATGAGGGCGTTATACCGTGAAAATGGATGAATGAATGAATACAGGCATTCGGGAACGTGCGACAGACAGAAGTTGTGATGGAAAGTCTCGGCACATGCTGAGGTCATTCTACCGATAAAATGGGTGGATTCCCAGGCCCCGCTTGCATGACCGGCCGAGTTGCATTACAGCTCCGCGTCCTCACAAAGTCAACATCTAGGCTAACGTGTCTCTGGTGAAGTAGCACCTGCTTTGTAAGCGGGCCACCCAGGTACTGTAGAGAGCGCATCAGACCTATGTAGAACACACAACGAATGGCTCTGTTCCTAACTTGGAATTCTCTCCGAAATTAGTTTAGATGGACTGTCTCGACGTTCGCAGTCTCGTACCAAGGACTTGCAGACTTTTTTATAGATTTAGGATGCTCGGTAGTGCTTTCGGAGTACCTCATTTGACGCTTTCACACTGGAACTGGTTACGTCACCGGAATCAGGATCAATCGCGATGCCCGTGAACAAGGCTCGTACCTGGAACGATTTTTCTCCAATCTGTGCGTACAAGCCTCCACTCTTCCCTGTTACTCAGACGCAGAGTGCTTAAATCAAACATTCTTGAAGTTTCAATCCTTCTGTGTTAAAGGCAACCCGCAGAGGCGATTATGCACAACATTGGACTGACGACGAGAAAGATCGATGTCGTCCCTCGACGAATCCGTCACAAGCTCATGCTGAAAGTTCGCTGAGCGTGTCACATCAAATAATCGATTCCGTTCGAAAGTCATGTCTTCAGGTCTGCGTCACTATCGACAAGACACCATTCCGAAGCAGCATGGCACCTGTCATAGAACGCGCTCCTGGATATTCGTCTCTCTCTTCTCTTTGTACGTGGCAAGTTCTCGGACTCGGACCTAGATATCACAGCGCTCGCTTGCAGTGGAGAATGCATCACGACTTTGCAGAAAGGAGGCGTATATGGATCGAAATCTCTCGACTTGAGCCTCATCCTGGACTTCCTCTCCGGTGCTTGTTTTATCATGGGCAATATCGCGTCTCACGAATCGTCTGTCGAATGGGACAGCGTGTACCTGCAAGTGTAGCGCCCAGAGCACTCGCCGACGGTATCGCCAGGAACAGGCCCGTAATCACTGGGTGCGGCACCGGGCGCGGACTCTAATGAGAATATCGAGGGCATTGCCCTGTACCCGTCATGGACATGTACCAAGAGATGAAGCAAACGTTCAAGCGCTGCAGTGCAGCCTTCGGAGCATGTGATGTGCCAGCGAAAAAGGAATACCTGAAGATACCCAAGTTTTATCGCTACGAAGTGCGTACCACGTCTGTATACAAAGAAGATGAACATGGCAAGCGATGCTGAGATCGCGACTTGCGCCTGTGAATCAAATGCTTCGACAACAACCAGAAGCACCGAAATCTAAACTGTTGCTGCAGTCAACATCTTTTAACTACTAACAGCGGACCCGGCATGTCATAAGAGCCATGCGTAATGAAAGCCAAAGGTTCGAGAGCGAGATCAAGAAACAGTCACAGCAAAATCTCGTAAAGGCTGGTGTTGATCGAGACAGACAGAGAGCAGCATTTTCGAGTCTACCCGCGAGTTAGGATCGTAGACCCATTCGACCTGAACCTGTCATGTGTGTGAAGAGGACGCCGACGATCCCTTGCCGCCTTGCGCACGTGCAACCTAGATGCTCTTCGATTCCGATCTTGCGTCTGACATCCACTGGTACGTCATGGTTGCGAAAAACAGAGCAGGCTCCAAACCGGATCAAACGTTATACAGAATCTTTCGGAGGGCGGGATCCGACACAAACGCTTGACGCCCGACTGCATTCGTCGGTGTTCGAGTCCGGATCCCTGCGAGCACCGCCTCGAACCTGAACGATCCTCAGGGGAGAGCTTGCATGAATCAGTCGATGCCTTTCCCACAGAGTCAGTAGGGATGCATTTACATTTGTGTTCGAACTGTACGCATATGCTATGCCTACAAGACTAGGACGCGTCTTTTACCGCAATCCCCAAAGGACGAAATGATACGCGTCTCCGAACCGTGCTGAAGCGGCTTGTTTCCACGAGTTACGGCAACCGCCTGCAGTCACGTTCACTTTGCCTGCAGCCTCGGGTCTTGTTCGTTTCCTTTGAAACCAAATAACTGCTCTGTGTGAAACTGCAGCATCGGTCAAACTTGTTTGGCGTCTCTTTCGAAATGCTCAGCTCAGTCGCCACTGCAGCACCTGGTACACTGTTCGTTGCAGTCGTCGGCGTTACGCGCCCGCAGGGGCCGCGCTGGCGCGCCCTTGCATACCCCGTATTATCTCTAGTTATGGGCGTATTTCAGGAAACGCTGAAAGACGTAGGTCACGAGCCGTGCGCCGGCATAAATGCCCACCAACACGTAGACACTTGTCCATCTGCTCTGATTTTCCAAACCAAGCGTTCGCAGTTCCGAACGATAGTCTAAGTAGGGTGGCGGCGTTGCTCCGTCCAGGTACGGCTGCCACTCATTCAGAAGGATCGCTCGAAACGCCCAGCTGATCGGATTCGCGTAGTACAGAACAACTTTCCAGTAAATTGGGATGAGGCTCTGTGGCAGCAGATAGCCCGCGAGAACCGCAAACGTCATGTAGACAACCGGTGCAAAGGACGATGCGAACGTTATGTCCGGGGCAATCGCTGCCAGGCCCTGTCCAATACCCACTGCACAAGCATTGCTCAAGTATACGATGAAAAGGAAGAAAAAGAACGCTCCGACGTTCTTGCGGTAACCAAATGCCCAGTAGTCCAGAATGGAGAAAACAATCGCGGTTAATACGTTGAACGGTGCCTCCATGGCGATTGTCGACAGGTAATGCGCGGAGGAGCGATACGCACCGCTAGAGCGTTCACGATACATGAGCGCACGCCCTTCCAAAAACGCGACGGAGGTGCGCATAATCGCCATGCAACTGGCGACAGCCACGACAAAGGATGCTGCTGCAGTATTCTGAGCCAACGACGAATGATGCCGCAGAGCAGGCCAAAAAATCGTAGCCAGACCTGCGGGATTCACGAGGATCACCAGGATGAGGCGATAAGCGAGAAAACGTGGCGACGTCGCCTCGCCTTGAAACGCGCGTACCGTTAGCGTCCGGAATTGTCGCCACCAGCTCGTGATGTACGTCGGTTCACCGAACGCGTACGGCAGTCCGCACTCCCCGAGGCATTTCGCGCGGCTCTCAGCAACATAGCGAAGGCGTTTGTATTCGGTAGTCTGCTCCCAGATCTCACGCCATTCCTGTGGGGTGCGGCGAAATGTCATCATTGGTGACTGAGAGCGCTGCCGCTCGAGTATCGACTCGACGAGGGCGTCGTCGCCATCAGTGCGTTGCCTGATGGCTCGCTCGTGTTCCTCTGGCAGACTAGCGTTCACTGCGGAATAATGGGACAATTGACGCTGCTCGAAGGTGCGGCGAGCTACCTCGGCAATGTTGTCCATGTTTGATGCTGTACAACTGCGCTCACGTGTCATTCGTCTGGACCGCAGACTTGACTCTTGTGCAGCAAAGGGAAGCGTGAGCCCCGATATCCAGGTTTTCGCACGACGCTGACCGCGAGTGGATCTTTTGTGGGCCGTTTTGTTCATTTCAGCAAAATTGCCTTGTACGGTGTTGTCGTTACCATCACCTTCGAAGTCCTGATCCTCGTCCTCCTGTTCGTCATCAAAGTTCCTTGCTCCTTTGCCTTTCAGGCGATGCTCCTTCTTTTCGGCCTTGACACCAACGGCAATAAAGTAGTCAGGTAGAGCTATATGGAGGTTGTCCGGAATCGGGAATTCTATTCGCATAAGGTAGTCGCGGAAACGCTGCGCGCGTCCACTGTACAGCACCCGACCTGCCGCCAGGATCACCAAATTATCAAAGAGGGCCCAGGCATCCACTGAGGGCTGGTGAATCGTCGCAATGACCGTTTGGCCTCCGATGTGTGCCACATTCTGTAAAGCCTGGCATACAGAGTAAGCGGTGCGCGTATCCTGCCCACTCGTTGGCTCGTCAGCAAGGAATATTGGGGGATCGCCAATGACTTCCAGTGCGATGCTGACCCGCTTCGCCTGACCGCCACTGATTTGTCGATCGTTATCAGCGCCGATGCGCTGATCCGCTATTTTCTCGAGACTCAGAATTTCAATTACCTCTTCTACGCGTCGCCAACGCTCCTCGTCCGATAAGTGCTCCGGTAGTTTCAACTGGGCAGCGTACCAGAGCGCCTCTCGGACGGTTAAGTCACCGGGCAGGACGTCGTTCTGTTCACAGTAGCCGACGAAGCGTTTTGCCTTTTTCGGCCTTTGATGTGCGTCAATGAGAATCTCCCCGGCGACGGTCGCTCCCAGGGTACGGATGCGTCCCCCGATCTGATTTAGGAGCGTAGTTTTCCCTGAACCCGAAGGGCCCATAATGCCGGACAGCTTGCCCGGTGGAAAGTACGCGTAGACGTGCTCGAGCAAAGGCGCCACCTCAGCGCCACATAAGCCAAGATGAAGGAAGCCCGTGCCTCGCTTCGGCACGCAGAACGTAACGTCGCGCACGATCACCTCACCGTGATACTCCGTGCCACATCGCACACAGTGCGGCGAACTTTCGGCGCCAGCGTCGCGAGCGTTCTCAAGATCTGCAAAGGTAGAGTCCTCGGCACTCCGACGGTGACCGTCAAAACGATTCTGGCCCGAAGGCGGTGCGCCGGCTCGCTGCTGACCCGGCGAGTGCGAACGCTTCCGCGCTACGAACGACCGTCGGAGCCTGCGCGCCTCAACAGAGTCACCAAATCCAAGCCACCGTAACACATCGAGTGCATGTGTTCGATGGGTCCAGTCGTTATCATATAAAGAAGTCTCCAGCTGCGGAGCTGGTGCTTCTCGAGCATCGTTCGGTTCGGGCTCCGCCGCTGGAGCGACAGGTTGACCAAGACCCTGCGCTGTGTCGGTCCCCGCGTTCCGCTGCCCTTGCCGCGCTTGTGTTTTCGCCATCCAGCGAAAACAAGAAACACTTTGCTCCAACCTCCACACCGATATGTGCACTATGAACAAGAAGCTGCAAACTGAAACGCTGACCCGCCATGTGCGTGGAGGCTCGACACTCACGCGCGAATTCGTACGCATCGCGATCTTTGTGATCGAGCGTAACGCAGAAAAAAGAGTACAGAAACGAGCCGCGAACTAGCAACGAGATAACAATTTCTTTCCCCCTCGAACGGTAAGCATTGAAGGGGGAAAGCTTTCCGAACGGTCGAAAGTTCACCTTCTAGGCGTAAGGTCCCGCGATGTGGACGAGTCTGCAAGGTTCGTGCTTTATGCTCTCCAGATTGGCGGGTGCTGTGGCGAGATCTGAGCAGAAACTCGTCCGAAACGCAGTTTATCCTTAGACCTGGAGCGCGTATAATGCGTCCTGAGGTCATCCTGGTTACAGTGGGCTCCTGTAACATCGCATCGCGCTGTTGCGAGCAGTAAGGCTATCAGCACAACTTGCTCGTTCCTAGATTGATTATGAGCCCCGACTCCGTGTCAGGTGAAGCATTCCTCGGTCCGATATCCTCAGTGGTATGGCAAAGCCGTTCTGACTCTGTGCTGTACCCGCACCAGCGGTATAAGCGCTATCGCGGACGATCAGGGCGGGCACTCGGAGTGCGAAAGAACGTGCGAAGTGACCAGTGTATCCAAGAAGAGGTATGAGTAATGGAACTTGGAGGTAGGTGGAGCGTTATGGACGCTGTCCCGAAAGCGTATATCCATCGCGCAATCTAGATCCCAAGTACAGCGTAAACGTTCTATCAAACAGACAAATTCGCCCGGTGAAGCGAGCATCAAGTTCCACAATAGAAAACATTCCTTTAATGGGCTTGAACCAAGTAAAACATGCAGGAATGATAAACAGCTCTACTGCGATAGAATCGGCAAAAGCTCGAACGCAACGGGAATGATGAAATACCACGTTTACCAATTGAGGAACGTCGCGAGACTCCAGGGAAAAGTCTTTAATGATTCGACAAAGTGATCGATGCTGTGGTATCAGCCTTCTCGACGAGCGAAACTGAGGCCGTCAAATGAACCCACTGCAGCTGGAGCAGATAATGATGATGATGTCGTCGTTCACCTCGGGTTCGATCTTTCGTAGAACGGGCTGCCTACCCCGCGAATACCCATATACACCCCGACCGATTCATCCGAAGAAGGCCTCATCGACTGAAAAAAAACATATCGACGCCCCTGCGCTCCATACTCATCGCAACGTTCTCGGAACGTTATAGGTGCGATTTCGATGGAAGATGACCGTTCGTAAACTACAACGTTTTTGCGCCTGTATACCAGTGCTTTCAGGACCACACGAATAAGCTGTTGAGCGACACAGATCCCCGTGGCGGCCGCTATCGCCGCCTTTGCTTACCTTACACAGTGATCAACGACTCGTTTCCTACTATTTACCACAAGCACGCTGTGAGCATATCGGTTTTTGGCGCGGAGCGCGTATCCTGCTTTCTT
>Ga0209012_1003459_pt1 | contig 11924 bp, 13 predicted proteins | sample RS3BMetagenome_FD_184735 | JGI IMG/M metagenome (GOLD analysis project Ga0209012, IMG submission 184735) | Ferric oxide microbial mat and aquatic microbial communities from Rainbow Spring, Yellowstone National Park, USA - RS3B (SPAdes) (version 3) ...
GGCTGAGGATCGGTCGGCGCCGCAGGGCGTTGCTCATAGGTGGTCAGAGCGTTACGCACCTGCTGGGCCAGCGCGTCGTCGCTCGTCGCCGTCGTTGGCGGGTTGTCGCCGTATCGGGCAGTTAGCTTCCGGACCCGTTCAGCTCGAGCATTGAGACGGGCGGCTAGTGATCTGTCCGGTTGTTCCGTCGCGAAAGTTGGCTCCTCGCTGTTTCGTGTGGGTAGATCCACCGGTCCCTGACCCTCCCTGATGTAGCTTCGGCCCCAGGTTGTGGGCTGAGCAGCAGAGGAGATGAACGGTGGACGAGGTGGACCTGTTCAAGATGTTCGGGGCGGCGTTGGGGCTCAGTGCACCGTGGGGGGTGATCTCGGTGGAGTTCGACCAGGTGCTCGGGAAGCTCGAGATCGGGTTGGACTTCTTGCGGGGTTCACGGTTCGCCTGTTCCATCGAGGGCTGTTCGGAGTCTGCCTGCCCGGTGCACGACACGACGGAGAAGCGTTGGCGGCATCTGGACTTGGTCGAGCACCAGGCGTTCCTTGTCGCCCGGGTGCCGAGGGTGGACTGCGCCACCCACGGTGTGCACTTGGTGGCGGTTCCCTGGGCCCGTCCCGGTAGCGGGTTCACCCTCTTGATGGAGGTGGCGATGCTCACCTTCGCCAAACAGATGCCGCTCGCCCCGCTCGCACAGATCGCCCGCGAGCACGACACCCGCATCTGGCGGGTGATCGAGCACCACGTCAACGTCACCCGGGCCAGCCTCGACTTCTCCGGTGTCACCAAGGTGGGCTGTGACGAGACCTCGGCGAGGCGTGGAGGGGACTACGTGTCGCTGTTCATGGACCTGGAGGCTCGCAGGGTGATGTTCGCTACCCCTGGTAAGGACGCGGAGACGGTCAAGGCCTTCGCCGAGGATCTCGCAGCTCACGGCGGAGCGCCAAAGACCCAGGTAGAAGAGGTGTGCTGTGACATGAGCACTGCGTTCATCAGTGGCATCGGCGCGTACCTCGCCGAGCAGCCCGAGGAAGCACCAAAGGAGACAGACGCACACGTAGCGCCGGCCGAGCGAGTCCTTGCCGCCGTAGTCGATGTCACGGCCGACCGAACGCATCAAGGCTCAGGCGAGGTGGAAGAGGCGCCGGTCGAGCTCCATTGCCCCCAGATCATCTTTGACCGCTACCACGTCGTCGCCAAGATCAACGAGGCGGTCGACCAAGTGCGGCGTGGCGAGTCGAAGAGCCGTCCCGAGCTGAAGCGATCCCGCTACGTCTGGCTGAAGAACGAGGCCAACCTCACGACCAAGCCACGTGAGAAGCTCGCATGGCTCACCCGCCCCTCCATGCAGCTCAAGACCGCACGGGCTGCCCGTTGGCGCGACGACTTCAACGAGTTCTACAACAAAGCGAGTGCCGAAGAGGCCGAGGCGTACCTGAAGCGCTGGTGCTACGGGGCCAAACGCTCACGCCTGGAACCGGTCAAAGAGTTCGTCGCCACGGTCGAGGCCCACTGGGACGGCATCATCGCCTGGCAGCAGAGCCACCTCAGCAACGGACTGCTCGAGGGAACGAACTCGCTCGTCCAGGCCGCCAAACGCAGGACTCGTGGATACCGCTCCAAGGCCAAGATGATCACCATCATCTACCTCATCGCCGGGAAGCTCCCACTCCCCCAAATCCACACGATCTAGCGAGGAGCCGTCTTTCCCATGCCGGGTTCGCCAAGGAGGACTAACACGGGGATGTCGCCGTAGCCCTCCAGCGGGAGAACCTGCGGGTTCACGCGTTCTCCGCCCACAGTCTGGGCCCAGAGGAACACCCCGCGGTCCAATAGTGGGGTGGCGTCCCGCCGATACCAGTAGCGTTCCCAGTCGACATAGGTCACGTCGTCGAAGCCTACTGAGGACGGCTCTGCGATCCATTCTCGGTGGTCTTCAGCGTCGTTGCTAACTTGCCCGCCAAGGTGGTCCGACGGGGATTACCCCTGGAGAGGATCGTCGGAGAAGTCCTCCCACGGCGGAGTTGGAGCTTAATCCCATTGGCGTTCACCGGGCCCCCGGGAGCCATCGGCCAAGCGGCAGACTGACGCTGGAAGACTTGGACTGAGCCCGACCTCGCCCGTAGCGCTATCCCGATGCTTACGGTCACTCGATCGAGGTACGCTGTGAGGATGGTGGGGGAGTGCCCCGCCAGCGAGGAGACAAACTGTGGAACGTGCCCGACCGGGTACGTTCCCGCTGGAGAGCGGAGGAAGTCCCCCCTCCGACACGCATACCAGCCGACAAAAGTGCTGTTCAGGCGTCCTGTCCGCCGTGGTCGGTCGGTCCGGTAGAGTCTGAGCGGTCACAAAGTGGGCACAAGGCGCGAGGCGCTGTCGAGTTCTTCATTCCGGATCTGGCTGACGGCGCAACGGCCTCCTTTCAATCACGGCGTGTGATGGCCGGTAGAGCCGGCAGCCCACCCTCCGTGGCGACACGGCCCGCCCCTACCGTCGATCTGTCGCGGCCGAGTTCCGCCGGCGTGCCTGCCTCCGGGCACACAGATCGAACGTTCGGTCTGTGATCCTGGACGCGGGTCAGCCTGCGGCCGCCTGTGGCTCCACAATGGCGTTCGTGGAGCACGACCGAGAGTTGGCCGGCCACTTGGGGAGCGTGCTGGTCCACGGTGTGCAGCCGGTCTGGTTGGAGCTCGCCGACTACGACCCTTGGCCGGACTACTTCGAGCCGGGCCACCGTTGCCTTCGGGGCAGCGAGGCCGTCCTAGCGGTCAATCTCCACTGCTACGCCGCGAACGCAGTGAGGTTGTCCCGCTGAGGGTGGAAGTTTGAGGTGACGGTCCCCCGCCTGGGGCCTGCCGGGTGGTAGGTGTCGGGCGTCGTGGAAGACATCCGATCAGGAAAGGGACCGTCAACATGAACAACTACCAGATCGCGGGCCGCCGTGGGGGGAGCACCGGCCGGACCTCCCCGAAGAAGTCGAAGCTCGACGGGGGCCGGGCTGCACGCGAGGCGGCGCTGGTCCTGCCCGACGCGGTGAGCGTGGCGCTGGGCGACCTGGCCGGCGAGCTTGAGGAGGGACTCCTCGCCTTCGTCGTCGGCGCCGGCATGAAGGTGGTGCGGACGATGATGGAAGCCGAGGTGGAGACCGTCGTTGGCCCGAAGGGCCGTCACGACCCGGAGCGCAGCGCTGTGCGCCACGGCTCCGACGACGGGGTGGTGACTCTCGGAGGGCGTCAGGTGGCGATCAGCCGTCCTCGGGTGCGCAGCGTCGACGGCAAGACCGAGGTGGCGTTGGCGACCTACGAGTGTTTCTCCTCGACCGAGCTGCTCGGGCGCTTGGCGATGGAGAAGATGCTCGCCAAGGTCTCCACCCGCCGCTACCGGGCCGGCCTGGAACCGGTCGGCGCCAAGGTTGAGGCGGCCAGCCGGGGGACGTCGCGCTCCGCGGTCTCCCGCCGCTTCGTGGCCGCGACCGAGACCGCGCTCGGCGAGGTGATGGCGGCGGACCTGTCCGGCCTGGATGTGGTGGCGTTGATGGTCGACGGGGTCCACTTCGGCGGTCACTGCTGCGTGGTGGCGGTCGGCATCGACATCGACGGGGTCAAGCACCCCGTCGGGGTGGTCGAGGGCGACACCGAGAACGCCACGTTGGTGACCGACCTGCTGGTCGGCCTGCGAGAACGGGGACTGGACGTGACCCGGCCGGTCCTGTGCGTCCTCGATGGCGCCAAGGCGCTCGCCGCTGCGGTCAAGGCGGTCTTCGACCACCCGGTCATCGCCCGCTGCCAGCTGCACAAGATCCGCAACGTCGGTCGGCGCCTGCCCGACAAGGTCGCCGGCGTGGTCGAGCGGCGCATGCGGGCCGCCTACCGCAACCCCGATCCTCTCGCCGGCCAGGGCGACCTCGAGGCGTTGGCCAAGGAACTGGACCACGCTCACCCCGGCGCGGCGGCCAGCCTGCGGGAGGGACTGGCGGAGACCTTCACCGTGGCACGCTTGCGGGTCCCGCCCACCCTGGCCCGCACGCTGCGCTCGACCAACTGCGTGGAGTCGATGATCGAGATTTGCCGGGACCACGCGGCGAACGTGAAGCGCTGGGAGTCGGGCACCATGGCGCTTCGGTGGTGCGCGGCCGGGCTCGCCGAGGCGACCAGACAGTTCCGGCGGGTCAACGGCCACATGCACCTGCAGGCACTGCGAGCAGCGCTCAACGAGCACGCCGGCGTCGCTGTCACACCCCCCGTCTACGCTGACAAGAAGGAGGTGGCCGCATAGCACAGCCGATCGGGGCCGTCACCCAAGTTCCACGCCGAGTGGGACATCCTCGCCCCCTCTGGAGGTCACCGAGGTGAAGGCCCTGGCGTGTCAGTTGCCGGCGACGAGCGGCGTGCCGCTGTCACGTTGGAGCGCCAGGGAGCTGGCTGCCGAGGTCGTGAGCCGGGGCGTGGTGGAGGCGATCTCGGCGTCGACGGTGTGGCGGGTCCTTCGCGCTGACGCCATCCGCCCCTGGCTGCATCGGATGTGGATCTTCCCGCGGGACCCCAACATCGCCGCCAAGGCGGCCCGGGCGCTGGACCTCTACGCCCGGGTCTTCGAGGGCGAGGCGCTCGGCGACGACGACTATGTGGTCTGCGCCGATGAGAAAACCTCCATCCAGGCCCGCTGCCGCTGCCACCCGACCCTTCCACCCGGTCGGGCGCGGATGATGCGCGTGGAGCACGAGTACGAACGCAAAGGAGCGGTCGCCTACCTGGCCGCTTAGACGTGCACCGTGCCCGGGTGTTCGGCCGCTGCGAGGACACCACCGGCATCGAGCCGTTCGGCCGTCTCGTGTCCCAGGTGATGACCGCCGAACCCTACGCTTCGGCCGCCCGGGTGTTCTGGATTGTCGACAACGGCAGCAGCCATCGGGGCAAGGCGTCCATCAAGCGCCTGGAGGGCGCCTGGCCGACCCTTTGTTAGCGGCCTGATTGCTTGAGCACGGTGGGGGGCGTGGCGGTAACGCTTTTTGTGTATCGAGTCCCGGGGCGCTCGGCTGCGGGGGTTGCCGGCGACGACGATGATGGTGGGCGTCCCTGAACGCGATCGGGCCCCTCCCTTCTGACGTTGGCACGGTGGAGGGAGGGGCCCAAGGCGGTGTTGCCACCTGTGGCCATCGTATGGCCTTGCCCTATCCCCGTCGAGGCGTATGCGGCGGCTGGCCGTGACGTGGAGGTCCCTGAGCAGGCCTGTCCGGGTTGTGGTGGGCGTCTGGGGGGGTGGTCGGGCTATTGGCGTTTCGTCCGCCGCGGTCGTGGCTGCCTGCGTGTGTTCGTGCCCCGTGGCCGCTGCGGGAACTGCAGGAAGACCCATGCGCTGTTGCCGGCGTTCTGCCTCCGCAACCGTCTGGACGTGGTCGAGACGATCGGCGCTGCGCTCGACGCGGTGGCCGGCGGTGTTGGGGTGGGGTCGGTGGCGGCGGCGGTGGGGGTCCCGCATGCCACGGTGCGGGGATGGGTGCGGCGCTTCAGCGTCTACGCGGGGCGGTGGGCGGCGGGTTTCGCCGGACTGGTGGTGGAGCTGGGAGGCGAGCCGCTGGCCGCGGTCGCCGGGGATCGCCGGGCGGCGGTGACGGCCATCGCTGCGGCGTGGGAGCGGGCTTGTGGGTTGCCGGGGTGGTTGGAGGTCGGGCGGTGGCGGTTCGTGTCGGCGGTGTGCGGCGGCGCTTTGGTGGCGGCCAACACGAACTCCCCGTGGATGGTGATCGGCAGACGGCGTTTCATGCCTCCAGTGCCCCCGAGGGGGGTGTGAGCAGGAGGACGGGGTGGACGAGACGCAGCGGCAGGCGGTGGCCTTGCATCGTTGGGCGGTGATCGCCGAGGCGGCGAATGAGCGGTTGGGCCCGGCGGAGCGGGGTCGGGTTGTCCGGGCGATCGCGGGGCGCGTCCACGCGCATCCTGACGGCAGCGAGCGGCGCTACTCGAGGGGCACCATCGACCGTTGGATCCGGGCGCACCGGTCTGGGGGTCTCGCCGCGCTGGTCCCGGCGGCGCGTTCGGACACTGGGGCGGTGCGGGCCCATCCGGAGTTGGCGGCGGAGGCCGCGGCGTTGCGCTTGGAGTTGCCGGGCCGTTCCGCCGCGCAGATCGCCTCGATCCTGTTCCACCGCCACGGCATCTGGGTGTCGGAGCGGACGGTGCGCGCCCAGTTGCGCCGGGCGGGGCTGCACCGTGAGGCGTTGGCGGCGGAGCCGAAGGTGTTCGGCCGTTACGAGGCGGAGCGGCCGAACCAGCGGTGGATCACCGATGTGCTGGTCGGGCCGTGGGTTCCTCATCCCCGGGTGGTCAACTCGGTGCGGGCCAAGCTGTTCTTGATCGTCGACGACCATTCCCGGCTGATCGTGGACGGGGCGTTCTACGCGCACGAGAACGCCCGGGCCTGCCAGGAGCTGCTGCGCCGGGCGATCACCCATCGGGGGTTGCCCGAGGTCCTCTACGCCGATAACGGCGCCCCGTTCAAGAACGCCTGGCTGGCGCGGACCACCGCAGTCCTCGGGGTGCGCCTGGTCCACTCCCGGCCGTATTCGCCCCAGGGGCGGGGCAAGCAGGAGCGGGCCAACCGCTACATCCGCGAGGCGTTCTTGGCCGAAGCGGTCCACCACGGGATCGCCAGCCTCGAGGAGCTGAACGACTTGTTCGGGGCGTGGGTGGGGCGCGTCGCCAACCGTCGCATCCACGCCGAGACCGGTCAGGCTCCGATCGAGCGGTTCGAGGCCGGCGGCCCGCACCGGGCGGCGGAGGCGTCCCGGGTGGCCGAGGCGTTCCGGTGGTCGGTGACCCGCAAGGTGACTCGCACCGCCACGGTGTCGTTGGAGGGCAACGCCTACTCGGTCGACCCGGCGCTGGTCGCCCGACGCGTCGAGCTGCGTTACGACCCCGAGGACCTCACCTCGATCGAGGTGTTCTGCGACGGCAGGCCGGCGGGGGTGGCGACACCGTTCGTGATCGGCCGTCACACCCACCGGTCGGTGCCCCAGGCGGCGAGGCCCGCCCCGGCGGTCACGGGGATCGACTACCTGGGCCTGGTGGCCGCCGCGCACGAGGAAGAGACCGGCACCGGGGTCAAGGTCGACTTCTCCCGCATGGCGCTGCTCGGCGATGTCAACGGCAGCGACGGGATCGACGAGGTGGGCGGGTGACCGCCCCGGGCTGGGTCGGCTACTTCGGGCTGGAACGCACCCCTTTCGGGAAGCGGATCGCGGCGCGGGACCTGTTCGCCCGCCCCGCGCATGCCGAAGCGGTCGCCCGGATCAACTTCTGTGTCGCCGAGTCCGCCCTCGGTGTCGTGACCGGCGACGTCGGTGCCGGCAAGACCGTGGCCGCCCGGGCCGCCGTCGCCGGCTTGGACCCCACCCGCCACCAGGTGATCTACATCGCCAACCCGGCGTTCGGGACCCGAGGGCTGTATGTGACCATCGTGCGGGCCTTGGGCGGCGAGCCCCGCTACCAGCGGGCCGAGCTGATGGTCCAAGCCGCCGACCTCCTCGCCGCGGAAGAGGCCGAACGGCACCGCCGGGTGGTGTTGATCGTCGACGAGGCCCACCTCCTCGAACCCGCGCAACTCGAGGAGCTCCGGCTGCTCACCAACGCCGAGATGGACTCCGCCTCCGCGTTCGCCGGGATCCTCCTCGGCCAGCCCACCCTCAACCGTCAGCTGCGCATGGGGACCTTCGCCGCGCTCGACCAGCGGATCGTGACCCGCTACGCCGTCAGGGGCATGGACATCGGCGAGTCCGCCGCCTACCTCCGCCACCACCTGGCCCTCGCCGGGCGGACCGAGCCGCTGTTCGCCGATGACGCCATCGCCCGCCTCCACCGGGTCTCGGGCGGCCTGCCCCGGGCGCTCAACAACGCGGCCACCGCCGCGCTGATCGCCGCGGCCGGCGACGCCAAACACATCGTGGATGACCACTGCGCCAAAAAGGCGGTCGCCGAGCTCACCCGGGACTGACCAGGGTGGACGCCGAGACCGCCCACACCGTCACCGGCGACGCCGCCCGGCCCGACCCCAACCACGACGAGGCGCAGCTGCTCGCCCCACCACCCGGCTGGCCCGACCCGCCCGCCGACACGGTGTGGTCCGGTCTCGCCGGCACGATCGCCGCCGCGCTCGCCCCCCACACCGAGGCCGACCCGCTCGCCATCATGGTCCAGCTCCTCGTCGCCGCCGGGGCGACCATCGGCCGGGGAGCCTGGGTGGAGGTGGGCGCCACCCGCCACCACCCCAACCAGTTCGCCCTGCTCGTCGGTGACACCGCCAAGGCCCGCAAGGGCTCCTCGTGGGACCACGTCGAAAGCGTCCTGACCGCCGCAGAGCCCAGCTTCGCCGGGGTGGTCCACACCGGTCTGTCCACCGGCGAGGGCCTGATCTGGGCGGCCAGGGGCGACGGGCAACGGCTGCTGGTCGTCGAACCGGAGTTCGTCACCGTCCTCAAGGCCACCGCCCGGGACCTCTCCACCCTCTCCCCGGTGCTGCGCGCCGCGTGGGACGGCCGGCCCCTCGCCATCCTCACCCGCACCTCCCCGGTCCACGCCCCCCGAGCCCACATCGCCCTGATCGGCCACATCACCCGAGCCGAGCTCGCCGGCCACCTCCACGCCATCGAAGCCGCCAACGGCTTCCTCAACCGCTTCGTGTTCCTCGCCGTGCGCCGCCAAAGGCTCCTCCCCGAAGGCGGCCACCCCAACCCGCTGGCCGACACCGGACTCCCCGAACGACTCAGCCTCAACCTGGCCCGGGCCCGCCACGCCGGGCCCCTCCGCCTCGCTACGCGCTCACGCCCGCTGTGGGCCGAGATCTACCACCGCCTCGCCGTCGAGACCCCCGACGGGCCGCTCGGCGCGCTCAACGCCCGAGCCGAAGCCCACGTGCTGCGCCTGGCCATGCTCTACGCCCTCACCGACGGCGACGACACCATCGCGCCCTGCCACCTGCTCGCCGGCCTCGCCCTCATCCAGCACAGCACCCGGTCCATCGCCTGGGCCACCGCCACCACCACCGCCGACCCCGTCGCCGAACGCATCGCCGCCGCCCTGGCCGCCAACGCCGACGGGCTCACCCGCACCCAGATCCGAGACCTGTTCGCACGCAACCAACCCGCCGCGCGCATCGACGCCGCCCTCGCCACCCTGGCCAGCACCCAACGGGCACAATCCCGGACCGTCGCCACCGCCGGCCGGCCCGCCGAGATCTGGACCGCCCACCACCCCTGAACCCAACAAGCCAGGGCGGTCAAGGGACGGCCGCAGGCCGAGCGAGGACACGAAGCGAGCGTCAGCGAGCGCAGTCCCGCAGCGACCCTTGACGGCCCGGTCACCACCCGCCCGCCACCATGGGCACAAGGAGCCCGCCAGGGCTCCTTGGACGCGCCTCGGCCCGCCCCCTGACCTTCGGTCGTTCGGTCGTGGCCCCCACAGCATCACCAAGCTGCCGACCCGTGACAAGCAAACGTCGCCGAGGCATGACCAACCATCGCTGCCGGCAACACCCTTCGGCTCATCCACCTGCCGGTGCACGCCTCTTGGCTCGACTAGGCCGAGATCTACTTCTCGATCGTGCAGCGCAAGGTTGTCAATCCGAATGACTTCAGCGACACCGACCAGGTAGCCGCCCGGCTCGCAGACTCAGATCTCCCTGGGTAGCGCAGACCCAGAGCTGTGACCAGGGCCTTCGTGTCGAAGCCCATCTGCGAAAACAGTTGAAGCTTACGCTGCAATCGTTCCGTGGAACCGGGCTCGAATCGGTCAACGCGACGTGGGCTGAGCGTCAGGCCTCGGCCGAGAGCTTGAACAGCAGCGCAGCACATGTTCAGGGAGGTCTGAGACTTCGAGGACCGCTACAACGCCGTGGCCGAACCGTTCAAGTGGACCTTCGGGCGCGACGACCTGGCCAAGCTGCTCGTCCGCATCGCCACCCACGAACCCGCGGCGTAGCAACAGGCCGCCACCTACCATCGGCTGGCGGTGCCCATCCCCGATCCGGCCCGCTGGCGTCTCGAGCAGCGACTCGAGGCGCGACGGCGGGAGCGCTGGCCTGCCCTGCACGACTCAAGGTGCGCTACCGGGGTGACCACGCCTACCTCACCGGCGCCGATCCCGACGGCCGCCTCCCGCTGTGCCGGCTCACCTGGACCGGCTCACCCGACGACTGGGGTTTCGCCTGCTACCTGGCCAGCAGCGACCGTTACGAGCCGTCCATCCTGCCCACCGGCGCCTTCACCGGCACCCCCGAAGACGCCCTCGACTGCGCCTGCGGCCTCTACCTGGGTGATCCCACCGCCTGGTCGGACCGCCTGCCAGATCGCTGACCCGCATTCACGCGAGAACTTCCGCGGAGGACCACTAAGGCGCTTCCGAAGATGAGGGCGGCCACCCGTTCAGCGGCGTCGGTCTGCATGCCGGGGGCGACGTGGCTGTACGTATCGGCCGTCACGGCGGTCGTAGCGTGGCCGAGACGCTCCGAGACGACCTTGAGCGGTACACCAGCCTGCAGGGCGAGGGTTGCCCAAGTGTGACGCAAGTCGTGGAGTCGGATACGGCGCATCCCGAGGCGCTCGACCATCCGATCGAACTCCCTCGAAAACCGCTCGGGATGGTACGGCCTGCCATTAGCTAACCGCAAGGTGTGGGGCGGCAACCACACCCGGTGTTGACCGACAGCCTGGTTGGGGATGACGGCGACACTCAAGATGAGGATGGTTGGTCCTCGCCGTGTCGCTGGCGGTCCTCGCCGTGTCGTCGGCCGTGCTCATGATGTCGCCAGGTCGACCAGGCGGAGGGCCAAGCTCAGCGTTCGGCAGGCGAAATGAGGGCGCGCCGAAGCGGTCCGGCGGTCAGCGCAGCGGCGGGAGGAGGTCGCTGCTGGGCCGCAGGAGGCCACCGCCGGTGAGGGTGTTGATGACCGCCCACGGGCCGTCGTTGTCCGGCCCGAAGCGCACCACGACCGAGCGGGCCGCTGCGCTGAGAGCTTCGAGGGCGTCAGCCGCAGGGCTCCCCGCCGGCTCCAGCGGCCGTGCGTTGGCGTCGAGATCTGCGTAGCTGACCGTCCCGAGCACCCGTAGCTGCTCGAGGTGGCCGCAGAACGCTCGCAGCCAGCCGCGCACCGTCGAGGGCGGTCGACCCAGCTGCTGGGCGATCCGCCGGTGCCCCTGACCGGCAGCGAAGGCGCGCACTGCCTGGCCGATCACCTCGGCCGCGTCCCGTCGTCGAGGCAGCATCCACGCCGGGATGAGCACCTGGGTCACTCCACAGTTCCGGCACCGGGCCCGCCGAGGCCGCCACCACCGCGGCCGTGACCCACCCGAGAAGCGCACCAGACGGCCACGAGCGTGCCCCCACCCGCCCAGCAGCCCCGAACACCTCGAACACGACAGGCGGCCAGCGGCCAGGTCCCCCTCGAGATCGACCCTGGACCGGTAGACGATCACCTCGTCGGCTCCCCACCCTCGCAGCATCCTCGACCACCCCGGCGACCGGAAGGGTCAACTCGTGTTGCACCCTGCCTGGCGCGCCCAGCGCTGTCAACCACGACCAGCCGGCGCCGCCGGCAACGGCGACTGGCGCCCGCTGGCAGCGACGCCGGCCGCATCCGCCCAGACCAGACCACTCATCCTCATCGTGTCGCCACCCAGCGACACCATGAGCATCAACGACCCCCGAAAGCGTCCTCAACCCCAGTGTCGCCAGAGCCCCTCCCCATCTCCAACGAGAGTGTCGCTCAACACCCGGGCCGGCGCCGACACCTACGGCGTCATCGTCAGCGTGCTGGCCACCGGCGCCAAACGCGGAGTCGACGGGCTCGACTACCTCGCCGCCGGGGCCCGAAGCCCAGACCCCGGACTCGCCATTCTACTCGGCTGACCCCCCGGCCAGCCGACACCCCCCACCCCCACACCC
>Ga0209012_1003467_pt1 | contig 11901 bp, 6 predicted proteins | sample RS3BMetagenome_FD_184735 | JGI IMG/M metagenome (GOLD analysis project Ga0209012, IMG submission 184735) | Ferric oxide microbial mat and aquatic microbial communities from Rainbow Spring, Yellowstone National Park, USA - RS3B (SPAdes) (version 3) ...
TATCGGTACGCCGGCAGGTGTGACATTCAGAACAGGAACGGCCTGAAACTCGTGAATGCCGGCTCTGCAACCTCTGACCGTAAAGAAGTGAAGAATAGCAGACGCAGAACCTCTGCTGCCCTGGCAGAGAGGGTGTGCCAGTATTCACTAAAGTTAAATAAGCTGTCAGGGTACTAACGGTGTAATGCTTGAGGACCTTGACATAGGTAGGCTCAAAGGACCTGCTGTCACTTCGAGTCCTGTAGATGCGATGTACTGCGTTCTACTCCTCGGTGAAAGGGGCAGGCTTGGCAGGGAGCGGCTAGCCGGGTCCCTGGGCCTCGGGGCAGGTGCGGTCAGAACCCTGATTTCAAAACTCAGGACGAAGAAGATTGTTGAAGTGCAGAGGAACGGTGCTACCCTTACCAAAAGGGGCGAAAAGATTTACGTTGAACTTTCGTCAGTTCTAAAATTCTACGGATACGTTGACTGCTGGGACAAAAACCACGAAAACTGCTATGCAGCAGTTATGAAGAAACCCTCAACTGTGGCAAAGAGCATCTGTCTGAGGGACGAGGCGGTCAGGGGAGGTGCAGACGGTGCCTTGCTTCTCGAATGGAAGAAAGAGGACCTTTATTTTCTTGGCGAAGAGGTAAAATGTGGGGAGGCGTTGCAGCTACCACTCAGGAAAGTATGGAAGTCGGCGTTCGAAGAAGGTGACGTTGTCATCGTCGCATTCGGAAAAAATCCAAAGGGTTCGAGAAACGGTGCCCTTACGGTTGCACTAAGCCTGATCACGAATGGTAGGAAAGGGCCGCCCCGTCGACGCACTCCGGGAGGCCAAGGACGAAGTCTCTGAGGACATACGCTGCAACTACCGGAACGCCATGCACTATGCCGTTGTAACCCAGTGTGACTATTACGGGGACAACCCTTATGCCTGAAAGGCGGGAAAGCATTTCACATCTTTCCTTCTGCTTGGCAGCCGCCGATTTCAGCGATCGAGAGTGCAACCAGTGCTTGCAGTCAGCTGCTACCCAGAAGTCCTTGGTTTTTGCGACTACGTCAACCTGTCTTCGTCTTCCTGAGTAGCTAATCCGCATGTTGTGAACGACTTCGTAGTCAAAGCTCTCGAACACTTTCGCCACGAACCTTTCGAAATCCATCCAGTGTAGCACTCTCGACACACTTTCGGGGTGCACTCCAAGCCTTACTGCTTCGACCGCAAGCAGGCAGGAGTCAGTCACCACCGTTCGCTTCGCACCTGTGAGATCCGTGACTATCAGGGTACCGGCTAATCCCTCAATTGGCTCAGAGATACTTCCATGCTCAAGGAGCTTACACAAAGTGCGTGATGACAGGGAGCGCATATGCCCACTTTCAATATGATAGTCTACCTGTAAAGCCTTTCCTCCGGCTCAAGGCAAAAGCCTTTATGCGAAAAAGGGTAGTACCCAATAGTGATACCGTCATCGGACTCGGTTCTTTGAGCTCCTCAGCGTACTACTTCCTTGTGATACTCTTTTCAAGCGAACTCGTGGCAAACGCCTCCGATGACCTGAAGAGATGGTACCAGCCTGCCTTTATAGGCGGCTTTCTGCTCAGTCTTCTCGACAACATCCCAGATATATTTGTAGTCGCCTATGCGTTGCTCGCCAACCTTGGTAGCGTTAGCGCGAACGCCATCCTCGGTGGAAACGCGCTCGCTTTCACTTTGGGATATTCGCTTGTAATAACCGCTAACCTGTACTCTCACGGTGGCATACTCCACCTGTCAAAGGATGTAAGGAGGCATCTCAGCTTCCTGATAGTGGCGACCTTGGTTATACTTGCGTCATACTTTCTCGGTGCAAGGTCTTGGATTGCGGGTGGCTTTATGATCATACTTTTCGGGTTTTACGCCGCAGCTGGGATCAGAAGCGAGACTGGTAGAAGCGCAAACATAAGGCGACGTCTTGCTAGCTACAGTGAACGAGAAAAAAAAGTAGCGAAAAGCATGGTAAGTCCGTCGTTGCTTTCGATCGTAAAGGTTGCGCTAACCCTTGGTGTGGCACTTTTCCTGTTCGTGTACACAACCGGCCCCTTTGTAAGGTCGGTCTTGGAAGTGGGACGAACCTTTGGTCTTCCCGTCCTCTTCATTTCCTCTGTCATAATTCCCATAGTCACCGAGAGCCCAGAGCTCGTCTCGGGCTTCATTCTTTCAAGAAGGTCGTCGGACTCGGCCGTGGTTGCCGTCTCAAGCATGATTGGAAGCAAGGTCCAGTCGAACACTCTTATCCTCGGTCTGGTGTTCGTGATTGGAAGAGACCTAGGAAGACCCGTGTTCCTGTCAGGCTACTCAACACTTGCACTTATACTTGTAAACCTGTATGCGTATAGAGCAAGTTTTGACCTCGAACTGACCAAGACCGACGCTCTAGTTTCCTTAGGACTCTATCCCCTTGTCGTCTCCTTCCTTCTGTTTTTCCATTAAGGGAACATGATGCGACCTCTCCTTCACCCATCTTTCGAACCTGAATGCGAGTATGCCTACCCCTGCCGTGACCGCAAGCGATGAGAAGGCCTTTATCAGAAAGTTTTCCACTGTAGCGATAGATCCTGCGTTGTTTACAACCTCGTTGATGAGATAAAAAAGGGAAGGCCTTATGCTAAGGACCAAGGTGATCGCCGTCACGTCCCTCCAGAACCTGTAGGACTCGTTAAGGTAGGAATTGACAATCGCGGCCGAGAAGTATACAGTCATCGCCACTATATAGTAATCGAAGGTATCCTTCACCATAAGTGAGGCTGCTGCTTGGTAATTGCCGAGGTAGCTCTGGGATATAGCAAAATCGGTAACAATCGCAGCGACTACGATGAAGACGCTGATTACAGTACCCACAAAAAGTATGGGTTCCTTATCCCAGCTTCTTTTGATGAGCTCAGGAACAGAAAACCCCCTTGCAATCATTGCAAGGCCCAGTATGCTTGCTGCAAAAAGTGCGACGTATCTGGCAAAACCGAAGATAGCGAGTACTGAGACCGCAACGATTATTATTCCTGGGATACCGAGTGTATACTTAACCCACCTGGGCTCTGTGAGACCCTTCCGTATGTAAAGGGCTAAAACCCTGTATGTTTCCTCTATATTTTTTGAGTATTGCACAACGACCCTTGAAACGGAGATGATGGGAACCACCGACTGTATTATCGGAATGATCCTTTCGTCGTCGCCACCGTCGCTTACAAATACTACAGAAGTGCATCCGAGGTCAGAAATGAGTTTTGTAACCTCTTCATGAATTTTCATATCTGCTTCGATCCCTCCATTTACCGAGCCAGAAACCAAGGCAATCTCGGCATTCTCATAGCCCTCCTTCCTTAGTTTGTCAAACTGCTTGACAGCTCCGAATATGGCGTTAACGTCTGTGTCCTCCGGAGTGATTAGTGCAAGGGAAGTGGCAGCCCCAAACACATTCTCTCTTCCGATGATCGGGGTGGTCATGCCCGTTTTTGATACGTCATCATCGATGTCTATGACGAGCACCAGTATCCGCTGTCTTTGCATCCTGAATATTTCTTTCGTCGTGATGATTTAACCATTTCTAAGGCCGCTACCGGCTTAACGACAGGGCCAGAAAGGACGATGAACCGTACACAGTCCCTGTGCCCGCTTTATAGTTGTCGCGGTCACGCAGAGTGTGCGGGATATACTTTCTGGACTCAACCCAAGAATTAATAATTATCTACTTGCTTTTCAAAACGTATGTTCTCTTCGCAGATACGCTTCGGTACAGACGGCTGGAGAAGTCGGATGGACTCGGATTTCAACTCCTCAAATGTAAGGAGGCTTGCGTACGCCGTAGGCTCTTATCTTGCGAAAAAGGGAACCGGTAGCGTGATAGTAGGTTATGATACCAGACGCAACTCTGATGAATTTTCCAAGGATGCAGCACACGTTCTTTCATCATTTGGCTTCAATGTGAGGCGAACTTCTAGACCCACACCTACACCAGTTGTTGCATTCAGCGTTGCCAACACCCACGCGCTTGCGGCCGTGCAGATAACCGCTAGCCATAACCCTCCCGTATACAATGGATTCAAGTTCATTCCGGATTATGCAGGCCCTGCGTTTCCGGAAATTACACTTGAAATAGAAGCACTCCTCCCAGAACATGAAGTCATATGGCACGACTCGGGCTTTGAAACTTTTGACCCTAAACCTGCGTATTTTGAATTTGTTCGCAAAAACGTAAGGCTGGAGGGTCTTCACCATTATCACATAGTTACTGACCCCCTGTACGGAGCGGGCTATGGGTATCTCTCCGATCTCCTTTCACAAGCGGGAGCCCGAGTTGAAGAGATACACTCGACCCCGGATCCGGATTTTGGCGGTCTTTCGCCAGAACCAAATGAGAGGAACACGAAGGAGCTCGCGCAGGCCGTAATCAAGCGCGGTGCCGACCTAGGCATCGCTAATGACGGAGACGCGGACAGATTCGCGGCAATTGACAGGAGGGGCAGACACTACTCTTCAAACATGCTTGTTCTTGTGATCGTTGACTACCTGCTAAAATCCGGAAAGCTGGGAAAAAAAATTGCGAGATCGGTTTCAACTACGTCAAAACTCGACCTCCTCGTCTCCCGCTGGGGTGTGCAGGTGGTAGAAACGCCGGTTGGGTTCAAACACCTTGCAAGAGAGCTCATGTCAGGTGCGACTCTTGCAGCCGAAGAAAGCGGAGGTCTGGGCTTCGGCTGGTCTGTTCCTGAGAAAGACGGTATAATGAGCGGTGCGCTACTCTGCGAAGCGCTTAGCAGCACAGGTACTGGTCTCGACGAATACTGGGAGACTTTAACCTCCGAGCTAGGCGAATATCACTACGCCCAGTACAACCTGCCGGCAACGCAGGAGCTGAAAAACAAAATAGAGGCTTTACGCACGAAGGAATTCAGGGAATTCGCCGGTGTGCCTGTAAGGTCAAAAGTTACCATCGACGGGCTCAAGCTTGTACTCGAAGACGGGTCGTGGGTCTTGTTCAGACCTTCTGGCACGGAACCGTACGTACGTCTCTACATAGAGGCTGAGGCTGAACGCAGTCTTGAACATCTGAAAAGTGAAGCTGAGTTACTCCTCTCGAACTGACGCTATGATGCGGCTTCGAGCGATAGGGAAGCTTTTCGGAAATCCTCGATTACCTTTTCCTCTTTCAAATGCAGTATGTTTCTTTCCACCATGACCGGCCGCCCGTCTACTATCATATCCTCTACGTTGAGCGGGGGGGAGTAGACGAGGGAGCTTGCGACGCTCATCGCCGGATGTCCCTGAAGTGAGGGAGTATCCAGACTTATTGTGATTAGGTCTCCGATTCCTCCGGGTGCGAGCGGATGTCGGGGAAAGCCGAGAACGGCATACCCAGTTTCGGTTGCCATCCTCAGCGCAACAGCAGGACTGAGTACGGCCGGGTCCCAACGCATATGCCTGAGAAGGAGAGCACCAACCTTTATCGTCTCGAAAATATTCAGAGAGTTGTTGCTGGCTGCGCCGTCTGTTCCGAAAGAGACCCTCACGCCAGAGTTGATCATCTCTGGGATCGGAGGGTGTCCGCCTTCCGCGAGCTTCATATTTGAAACAGGACAGTATGAGACTGCACCGCGGTAGTTCCCTAGTTTGTTCACCTCCTGCTTGGTGAGCCAGACGCCGTGCGCGCCCAAGAAGTCTTCGCCGAGCAAACCGAGTCTTTCCAAGGCATCCACTTCCCTTAAGCCGTATATCTCCATAGACCTGTGCTCACTCCAGCGGGTCTCGGCAAGGTGCATATGCACCGGCAGATTGAGGTCATGCTTTGCCTGTGCCACAGTCAGCAGAGTTTCCTTTGAACATGAATACAAAGAGTGTGGACCGAGTGCCCATCTGATAAGATTAGAGTTTCTTTTGCTTTTCACCATCGCAAGAACGTCAGTGACATCCGACGCCGGGACGCCTCCATCAGAAACCGCCGGCGCTAGATGAGCCCTGAGACCTGCCTTCACAGTTTCTTCTTCGACCGCATCTTCAAAAAAATACATATCAGCAAACGCTGTCACACCACTTTTTATGAGTTCCACAAGACCGAGGGCCGTACCAGCTCGGACGTGGTCCCTACCCATCCTGCGTTCCGAGGGCCAGACTGTTTTTGAAAGCCAGTCTCTGAGCGAAAGGTCATCTGCCGCTCCACGTAAAAGTGTCATGGCGAGGTGCGTGTGGGTATTTGCGAGTCCTGGCAGGACGAGTTTCCTTTTGCAGTCGATTACAAGGTCAGTTTTATAGCCGGTACTGCTTTCAGAAACAGCCTCAATTATGCCGTCTTCAAGATAGATGCTTTTATCGGCATAAGTTCTCAACGAGTAGGGGTCATAAAGCAGCTTCGCATTGCTCAGAAGGACAGGACACATGCTTACTGGTTTCCGTCCCTGTTATTTGGTTTAGTGGCCATCTGACGAAAGCGTGTGGTCGGAATCTCGTCACAAGTCTGCATGCAGAAACTGAATTTCCGGTTTGATCCAGAGCATTAAGGCAACATTGTTGAGCTACATCCAGCCGGCGCTTCGAAGCTTCCCGCTTGAGCGACAGACATCTGCATGTATCGAATATACCTCATGCAAAGTGGCTACCTTTACGGGCGTATATTTGGACTGCGCGAACCCCACTTTTATAAGGCACATTTCATGCGATGATCTTGTCTGGATAAGCGTTCATTCGTGTCACCTCCACTCCGTTTATCAGTGCATGAATACTTCTAGGAAATCTAGGATGGGTGTGAGGAGCGTTTTCCTGGGATACATGTTGTTGTAGAACACCCTTGACCTGTCCTAGGGGTACCCGAAGACTCTACGAAACTTCTTAGCCCGAAGGTTTGGTGAACTTGGCCTCTGAAACCAGCTCTTGTGACCGCCGTAGTCTGCAGTTTCAAAATAGATAGGTTTATATAGATTTTCGGATTTGAGCATTTGTGTGCATGGGCAGTAGGGTGATAGCAGATAGAGACCCAAGACCTCCACTCGCTGAGGGAGGGGTACGTGCACACGTAGCGGGGAGAAGGAAGGGGACTGAAGATGGTCGGCGTTCCCCATGATGCCTTCTTCAGCAACGCAGAAGGCATATGAATGGGTGGGTACGTCGAGACAGGGGCGGAGCTGAATGGGATCGATGAACCCGTGAGGTCCCTGCATGATGCTGTGAAGCCCAAGCTCCACTACGCGTACGATAGGTATGCTGATGCGTACCTACGTGCGCCTACGTAGAGCGAAACCCCACCGGGTACATATCCGCTAGGTCCCGGCTCTGGACGCTGTTGCGAACGTCCGCACGGACATGACCGATGGTCCGGCCGGGATTTGAACCCGGGTCTCGGCCTCTCTTTGTTGACGGCTCGAAAGGGCCGAATACTTGACCGAACTATACGACCGGACCTGCGCTCAGTAACAATTTACAAAATTTTTAGGTTTTTCGGAAAAAGTTGGCCGCGCGCACGATGCGGTATTTCGCCCAAACCGGCATCGCAATGTTCTAGCCTCGGGCTGTTAGTAGTGGCAAGCTGAGTGCCTCGGTCGAAACCTCGGCACTTACACTCCCACCCTATCAACCCAGTCTTCTACTGGAGCCCTCGTCCCGCCGCTTGCGCAACGGGAGTGGTTGCCTATTTTCGGGGCCGGGTTCCCACTTAGATGCTTTCAGCGGTTACCCGGTTACGGCGTGGCTGCCCGGCGTCTGCCTTGCCAGACAACCGGTAAACTAGAGGCCGCGGCACCCCGTTCCTCTCGTACTGAGGGCACCTTTCCCTCAGGCAACCAGCACCCCCGATAGGGAGAGACCGACCTGTCTCACGACGGTCTAAACCCAGCTCACGTTCCCCTTTAATGGGCGGGCAGCCCCACCCTTGGCGGCTGCTGCACCACCAGGATGGGAAGAGCCGACATCGAGGTAGCAAACCGCGAGGTCGATAGGAGCTCTCGCCCGCGACGACTCTGTTATCCCCGGGGTAACTTTTCTGTCATGCCCAGCTCCCACCGATAGAGGCATGAGCGGTCGCTAGGCCTGGGTTTCCCCTCCGCGTCCCTCGCCATAAGGACACGGTCAGGCTGGCTTTTGCCCTTGCACTCTACGGCGGAGTTCTGACCCGCCTGAGCCAACCTTTGGGCGCCCATGATGCCTTTTCGTGGGCGTGCCGCCCCAGCCGAACTGCCCACCTATTGCTGTTCCCCTTTCGGGGTGAGGGACGTGGTTAAAGATGGGCGGTGTTTCAACGTCGCATCCACCGCGGCCGGAACCACGGCTTCCTCGCTCCCGCCTACTCTCCGCATCCCTAACCACGTCTCAACAACAGGCTGCAGTAAAGCTCCACGGGGTCTTTTCTCCCGGTCGGGGGTCCCTGGACTATGCACCAAGTGACGTAGTTTCGCCGGGCCCCTGGTTGGGACAGTGGTGAGCTCGTTGGTCCATTCATGCACGCCGGAACTTACCCGGCAAGGCATTTGGCTACCTTAAGAGAGTCAGAGTTACTCCCGGCCTTCAGCGGCGCTTCGCCTGGTTGAACCCAGGTTTGACGTCCCGCCAGTGGCCAGGATTCAGCCACCGTACAAACCGTTACCGGCTAGCGGTGACCTATGTTTTTATTAAACAGTCGGCTCACCCGAGTCACTGCGACCTGGCACCTCCACCTTACGGCAGGATGCCAGGCACCCCTTATACCAAAGGTACGGGGCTAAATTGCCAAGTTCCCTAACCAGGGATAAACCCGACACGCCTTGGGCTTCTCACCCAGGGGCACCAGTGTCGGATCTAGGTACGGTCACGAAGAATCCTTCCGGCGTCTTTTTTCACGGGCTCCGGGACGCAGCCAGATCCCTCTTGCGAGGGACTGGCACAACCTTGGTCTGGTTCTCGTCGTTATGACACTCCCCAGAGTTCGGTTCTACCAGCAGGGCGGCAGCCCCGCCTGACCTATCCTGAAGCGTCGGACGCCGGCACGCCTTGCGGCACGTATCTCCGTGGCAGGGGAATGTTAACCCCTTTTCCTCTTTTGACGGCACCGTGTTGCGGGCCATCTTAGGACCGGCTAACCCTTGGCCGAAGATCGTTGCCAAGGAACCCTGGCCCTTTCGGCGGAGAGGATATTCTCCTCTCTTTGCTGCTACTACCACCGGGATCCGCAATTCCAGTCGGTCCACAGGATTTCACAACCCTGCTTCTGCCCAACCGGAACGCCCTCCTACCCGCACTTCACTGAATGAAGTGTGCCGAGGTATTGGTGGCCGGCTTGAGCCCCGTCCATCTTCGAGGCCCTACACCTCGGCGAATGAGTTGTTACACACTCCTTAGAGGATGGCTACTTCTGGGCCCACCTTTTCGCTGTCTTAGGTGTAGGACGCTCTTTACTTGACACTTAGCCGGCACTTAGGGACCTTAACCTCAGTCAGGATTGTTCCCCTCTCGGCCTACGAGCTTATCCCGTAGAACCCCACTCCGACCTTCTCAGAAGCCGACGGATTCGGAGTTGGACGAGAAAGCGGAGCCTTTCGGCTCTCACTTTCTAATCCGTAGCTCTACCCCGTCGGCGATCTCCAGTCGGGCTGCGCTAGGACGCACTTCGGAGGGAACCAGCTATCACCGGGCTAGATTGGTCTTTTGCCCCTATGCCCGCGTCTGGGGAGCGATTTGCACGTCAGCACCCCTTCGGGCTTCCACCGAGCTTTCGCCCGGCTTCACCCTGCGCAGGTATAGATCGCCCGGTTTCTGGTCCCATGACCGTGACTCCGGGCCCTTTATCGGACCCCGCCCCTTGCGTCTGAGACGCTGCGGGCCATTGGTTTCCCTGCGGGTGCGGGCTTCTAACCCTTACCCTCGCCACGACCATGGACTCCCCGGCTCGTTTTCCAAGACGAACGGTGCGACCCTGGTGGCCCGTCCTCGTACTACCGCGTTGCCACGGATTCCTTCGGATGGACGTTAACCCTTATGAGCCGCACCGGGTTTCTCCATCTGGTTTCAGGCACTTTTCACCCCCCTTCCGAGGTGCTTTTCAGCTTTCCCTCACGGTACTTGTGCACTATCGGTCTCGGGACGTATTTAGGCTTGGAAGTCGGTAACTCCCACCTTCCCACGCCCGTCAGAGCGTGGTACTCTGGAACCCCGACAGGCCTTCTCCGCTTCGCGTACGGGACCATCACCCTCTATGGTAGCGTTTTCCAACGCGCTTCCGCTCGCAGAGCGAGACCCTACTCAGGGCCCAAACCCCACACATCCTGACACTCATCGCGCCAGATTTCGGTTTGGCCTCTTCCCTCTTCCCTCGCCGGTACTAAGGGAATCTCATTTGATTTCTCCTCCTCTTCCTAATTGGATGTTTCCGTTCGGAAGGTTCCCATGCCTCATCGGCACCTGGGTGGTTCACACCCAGAGGAAGTCCCATTCGGGATCGCCCGGATCTAGGATTGCATGCATCTACCCGGGCAGTTTCGCCGCTTGCCGCGCCCTTCTTCGGCGCCCGAGCCAAGCCATCCACCAGATGGATTAGGTGCAAGAACTTGCGATACCGGTTCAGTTGGCGTACCGAACCGTACACGCGGCTTCATCATGACAGGCATTCCTGTCACTGGCCCTTAACCCGAAAGCGTTCACGCTAACGGGCCGCACGTAAAACGTTCGCCATTCAGTTTGCCGGTAGCAATCCCCATGTCGGTCGTTACGTAGGAGGTGATCCGGCCGCAGGTTCCCCTACGGCCACCTTGTTACGACTTCTCCCCCCTCGCCGATTCCAGATTCGACAGAATCCCTCAGGACCCGGCCTCATCTGGGGCCAGCTCGGGTGGAGCGACGGGCGGTGTGTGCAAGGAGCGGGGACTTGTTCACCGCGCGATGATGACACGCGATTACTGGGGATTCCAGGTTCACGAGGGCGGGTTGCAGCCCTCGATCCCAACTACGGTGGAGTTTCAAGGATTACCTCCCCCTTTCGGGTTCGGATCCCATTGTCTCCACCATTGCAGCCCGCGTGCGGCCCAGGTGATTCGGGGCATGCTGACCTGCCGTTGCCCCCTCCTTCCTCCACCTTAACGGTGGCGGTCCCTCTAGTGTGCCCGCTTTCGCGGTAGCAACTAAAGGTAAGGGTCTCGCTCGTTCCTGGACTTAACCAGACACCTCACGGCACGAGCTGGCGACGGCCATGCGCCACCTCTCAGCGTGTCGGGCAAAGTCGTCAGCTTGGCCCTCATTCTGCTGTCGCACCTGGTAAGGTTCCCGGAGTTGACTCCAATTGAGCCGCAGGCTTCACCCCTTGTGGTGCTCCCCCGCCAATTCCTTTAAGTTTCAGTCTTGCGACCGTACTCCCCAAGCGGCGGACTTAACGGCTTCCCTGAGGCACTGGCACGGCGCGAAGCCATGCCAACACCCAGTCCGCATCGTTTACAGCTGGGACTACCCGGGTATCTAATCCGGTTCGCTCCCCCAGCTTTCGCCCCTCACCGTCGGACGCGTCCTAGCCAGGCGCCTTCGCCACTGGTCGTCCTCCCGGGATTATAGGATTTCGCCCCTACCCCGGGAGTACCCCTGGCCTCTTCCGCTCCCCAGCCCTGCAGTATTCCATGCGGCCCAACGGTTAAGCCGTTGGATTTAACACGAAACACGCAGGGCAGGCTACGGGCGCTTTAGGCTCAATAATCGTCCCGACCACTCGCGGAGCTGGTATTACCGCGGCGGCTGACACCAGTCTTGCCCCCCGCTTATTCCCCCAGGTGCTTGCTCTGGGGAAAAGCCAACCTTAGCGGCTGGCACTCGGGATGGCCCAGTCACGGTTTCCCGCATTGCTAAGGTTTCTCGCCTGGTGCGCCCCGTAGGGCCTGGGCCCTTGTCTCAGTGCCCATCTCCGGGCTCCAGCTCTCACTGCCCGCATCCGTTATCGGCTTGGC
>Ga0209012_1003470_pt1 | contig 11895 bp, 8 predicted proteins | sample RS3BMetagenome_FD_184735 | JGI IMG/M metagenome (GOLD analysis project Ga0209012, IMG submission 184735) | Ferric oxide microbial mat and aquatic microbial communities from Rainbow Spring, Yellowstone National Park, USA - RS3B (SPAdes) (version 3) ...
AGTGTAATCTTAATGTAACAATAAATGAAAGGAACAAGGAGGCTTTAAAATACATATTTAAAAATAGGGATATTAATAATTCAAATGCTTATATTACGAATTTCAATGCCGAAAGACAATTTCCAGATGGATATTATGATTATATTGATATTGATCCATATGGAAGTCCTGTACCATTTTTGGACTCTGCATTAAAATCAATTAAAAACAATGGAATAATTGGTGTTACATCAACAGACATTGCCAATTTAGCAGGTACCTATCCACATAAAACCTTTTATCTATACCATTCAACACCAGAATCAAATTATCTCAAACATGAAGTAGGTACTAGAATTTTAATATCCTACATTGCAAATAGAGCAGCAGAAAATGGATTTGGTATAATCCCACTTTTAACATACTTTGGGGGATATTATTATAGGATATTTTTCAGGGTAAGGAAGGGAAAAAAATGGGTGATAAATACACTTTCATATGTTCAAGAAATAAATAAAATGGGTTATTGGAGAAAAATAGGCCCACTTTGGATAGGAAACTTGCATGAAATAATTAACAATTATAAAATACCAGAAAATATTGAGAAAAGGGATCATATAATTAATATTTTAAAAATTGCGCCCTATGAAAATCTTCTATTTTTTTATTCAACAGAAGAAATTGGTAAAAGAATGGGAGGAAAGATGCCTAAAATTGATTATTTGATATATAAGCTTAGATTTAATGGATACCCTGCCTCAAGGACACAATTCTCGCCCGTAGGTATAAAAACTACATGTACCCTTCCAAAAATTATTGAAATTTTAAAAATGAAAGATTTATAAAGTAAAAGATGTTTAGGAATTAGATACTGAGGTGATAAATTATGCAACCGGCCCAAATGGCATATGATCGCGCAATAACTGTATTTTCTCCAGAGGGTAGACTTTATCAGGTAGAGTATGCAAGAGAAGCTGTAAAGATGGGATCAACTACCATAGGGATCAAGTTCAAGGATGGCGTTGCCTTAATAATTGATAAAAAGGTGAGGAGCAGGCTTATAGAACCTAAAAGTATTGAAAAGATATACATTGTAGATGAGCATATTGGTGCCGCATCATCTGGTCTAATGGCCGATGCCAGAGTACTAGTGGATTATGCAAGGGTGACTGCCCAAGTGGAGAAGGTTACTTATGGCGAGAAAATTGGTGTTGAACCTCTTGTAAAAAAGATCAGTGACTATGTACAACAATATACACAGTATGGAGGTGTGAGACCCTTTGGTACATCACTCCTAATAGCGGGGATCGATGATACTGACATATACCTTTTTGAGACTGAACCAAGTGGTGCCTTTACTGGTTACAAGGCCTCTTGTATAGGCAGGGGCAGGGAAACAGTAATGGCAATATTTGAAAAGGAATATCAGGAAAATATGCAAAAAGATGATGCAATAATGTTAGCTTTAAAGGCAATGAAACAGGTAAGTGAGGATCCCAGTCAGCCGATGGTGGTGGAGATAGGTCTTATTACAAGGGGCACAAATTTCAGGATATTACCCCAGGAGGAGACTGAGGCTTACATTAAAAAACTAGGCTAAGTGATATTATATGGTAAGGATTGAGGATTCTATCGTTGCCAGATATGAAGCTAAGGGTCATAGGTTAGAGATTCTTATAGACCCAAAATTGATAGATTTATTAAAATCTGGAAAGCAGGTTAATGTAGTAGATTATATGGTAATAGATGAAGTCTTTAAGGATGCAAGGAAGGGGGACAAGGTAGGAGAAGAGGTTTTAAAGGAGGTTTTTGGAACAACTGATATAAATGAGGTTGCTAAACAGATAATCTTAAAGGGCCAGGTACAGCTGACTACTGACCAAAGAAGGAAGATGCTTGAGGAAAAGAAAAGGCAAATAATAAATGAGATTGCAAAAAACGCAATAAATCCACAGACAAATGCACCGCATCCCCCACAAAGAATTGAAAAGGCAATAGAGGAGGCAAAGGTACACATTGATCCTATGAAAAGTGTTGAAGAGCAAATACCGATTGTACTTAAGGCAATAAAGGCAATAATCCCAATAAGGATTGAAAAGACAAAAATTGAAATAAAAGTTAGTGCAGATGGTTATGGTAAGATATATCAGGACCTTGTTAAGATGGGGACTATTGTGAAGGATGAATGGGGTGATGATGGATCTTGGAGGGCTGTAGTTGAGATACCTGCAGGTATGCAGGCGGAGTTTTTTGATATGTTAAATAAAAAGACTCATGGAAACATTGAAACAAAAATTTTGAAAGGGTGAAAAATATGGAGAAGATTAGAGAAATTGTTTTGCCAGGTGAAGAAATAGATCTTATGGGCAATAAACCTGGCAATGGAATATACATTGAGAATGGAAAAGCTTATGTGGAATACCTTGGAGTAAAAACTGTGAAATCTGGTTATTTAAACATAATACCTCTTTCAGGAAGGTATCAGCCACAGAAGGGTGATAAGGTGATAGGCAAGGTAGTGGACATAATGCCATCAAACTGGGTAGTAGACATAAATGCGCCTTATCTCGCTCCTCTTCATGTAAATGATACACCATGGAAGGTTGATTTTGGTGACACAGGAAAATACCTTAACGTAGGTGATACTATTATTGCAAAGATTATGAGCGTGAATGAGGTAAAACAGGTATGGCTTACAATGAAGGAGCCAGGTTTAAGGAAACTTGAGGGTGGCCATGTAATTACTGTGTCGCCTACAAAGGTTCCAAGGATCATTGGCAAGGATGGATCAATGATAAAAATTCTTAAGGATATGACAAATTCAAAAATATATGTAGGGCAGAATGGTATTATATGGATAGATGGATCTATTGATTCAATATTGAAGGTTGTTGGTGCAATAAGGTTGATAGAAAGAGAAGCTCACATAATAGGACTTACTGATAGGGTAAAAGATTTTCTTTCAAAAAATAAAAAGGAGAATGATGAAAATGGGAGGAATTAATAAGGATATAAAATTAATTGATGAAAATGGAAAAAGGATTGATGGAAGATCCTTTAATGAACTAAGGCCAATAAAGATAGAGGCAGGTGTTTTAGAAAGGGCAGATGGATCAGCATATATAGAATGGGGTAACAATAAGATCATAGCTGCCGTTTATGGACCCAGGGAGGTATATCCAAAACATATGCAGGATCCGAGCAGAGCAGTACTGAGAGCAAGATACAACATGGCCGCATTTTCAGTTGATGAGAGAAAGAAGCCAGGACCGGATAGAAGATCAATAGAATTATCACTTGTAATTTCAAATGCCTTGAGTTCTGTGGTTCTTTTAGAGCAATTTCCGAGGACTGCAATAGATGTTTTCATAGAGGTTCTTCAGGCAGATGCAGGTACAAGGATTGCAGGTCTTACTGCAGCTTCTGTGGCCCTTGCTGATGCGGGGATACCAATGAAGGATCTTATTGTAGGATGTGCAGCTGGTAAGGTAGACAATACTGTTGTGCTTGATCTTAACAAAGAAGAGGATAACTATGGGCAGGCCGATCTACCAGTGGCAATTATACCCAGAACTAAAGAAATTGTTCTTTTCCAAATGGATGGTGATATGACATTCGATGAGGTGGAGATGGGACTTAACATGGCAATAGATGCTGCATTAAAGGTATACGAGCTCCAGAAGGATGCATTAAGAAGAAAATACATAAACCTTGCACAGGAGGATGAGCAACAATGAGTAAATTTACCGAGAGTGTTGTTTCAGAAATAAAGAGGGATTATATTCAAAAACTGCTCTCCCAGGGATCAAGGATAGATGGAAGAAGTCAAAATGACTTTAGAAAGATTGAGGTTATAAAGAACTTTATTCCAAGGGCAGATGGATCTGCTCTTGTGAAATTGGGAAACACCCAAGTACTTGTGGGTGTTAAGATAGAGACGGGTGAACCCTTCCCAGATACACCGAATACTGGTGTTTTAAGCACAAATGCTGAGCTTGTCCCGCTTGCTTCTCCCACCTTTGAGGCAGGTCCTCCAGGTGAAGAGGCAATAGAGCTAGCTAGGGTAGTTGATCGCGGAATAAGAGAAAGCAAGGCCATTGACCTTGAAAGGCTAGTAATAAAGGAAGGAGAGCTTGTCTGGATAGTTTTTGTTGACATACATGTACTTGATTACGATGGTAATCTCTTTGATGCTTCAGCCCTGGGGTCTATAATTGCACTGAAAAATTCAACCGTGCCAGCAAGCAGATTTGGTCAAGGAGAGGATTTTCCCCTGCCAATAAGGCATTATCCAGCCACTACCACCTTTGCTAAAATCGGTGATAAAATAGTACTCGATCCAAATCTGGACGAGGAGAACATAGCGCATTCAAGGCTCACAATAACCACTGATGAAAACGGGAAGATAAATGCAATTCAAAAGGGCCTTGAAGGGACATTTACAAAGGATGAGATATTGAACACAATTAAAGTTTCCATAGAATCTGGGAAATATTTAAGAAATACATTCATATTAGGGGATGATTCAAAATGAGCAAAAGAACTAAAAAACTTGGTATAGTTGCGCGTTTTGGTCCCCGTTATGGTGTAGCGCCTAAAAAACAATGGAAAGAGATAATGGAAATGAGGATAGATACATATATATGCCCAAGATGTGGCCATAAGACCTTAAAAAGGGTAGGCACAGGTATATGGAGCTGCAGAAGATGCGGATATACAATGGCTGGTGGTGCATATACTCCATTTATTAGAAAGGAAGTGGCAAAGGAGGGTGAAAATGTCCAGGTTTAGATGCGCAGTTTGCGGGAAGATTTATGAAGGGGAGATAAACACCCCAAATCTGTCCTGTGAATGCGGATCAACAATATTTTACAAGGAAAGACCTAACGTTAAAAGGGTATTCACCTCAGATTAAGAAAAGTTTTTATTACGATTGCCTTAATCTTTTTAAACCTGTTAAGGGTCTTCAGGATACAAGAAATGTACCATAAATTACAAATATGTGAGGATGGTGAAAACATATATGGGCTTTAAGCCTGGTATTACACAGGAAACAAAAAGGGATCTTTCGGTATTGATCATAATGATATCAATAGTTTTTCTTGGGCTATTTTTGAGAACTTATTATGCCATTGGTCCATCTGTTGAAAACAATTTTGCTATTTCTGGAGGAGCTGATACATTTTACCATGAAAGGGTAATTGATTATATTGTAGCCACAGGACATCAACTTCTTTGGGATCCAATGCTAAATTATCCAGTTGGCTTTCCCGATCCAAGACCACCTTTCTTTGAGTGGTCTGTAATAGCCATGGCATATCTTTATCTCCCATTCGTAGGTAACATGCATAATGCACTTGGTTATTCCCTTGTGATGATAACTGCAATTTTTGGTGCCCTTATAGCAATCCCAATGTATCTACTAGGAAAGGAGGCATTCAATAGGAGAGTAGGAATAATTTCTGCATTTTTAATAGCAACAAGCGCCTCAAATATGATGAGAAGTGTTGCTTCATGGGGCGGATATGATGATGTAATTCTATTCTTTGCAATATGGGTATTCTATTTCTTCCTGAAGGCATTAAAAAATGTTAACAAATCTGTTTGGGTGGACAATTATTTCAGTTTAAAGGGATGGTCAAATGGAATTAAAAAATTCTTTAATGAAAATAAGCGTGCCACCGTCTATGCCGCCCTTTCAGGAATAAGCTTCGGTACAATTGGTGCAATGTGGCAAGGTTTCGTTTATGTTGAAGTAATTATATTAATTTATTTACTTATTCAGATATTTTATAATAGATTTAGAAACATAAGCTCCTTCCATATTTTATGGATCACTGTTATATTCATATTATTTTCATTCCCTGTTGCATTTCCCTTTTATCTTTTAGATAAAACAATTACACCCTGGTTCAATACACCACTTTATTTAGCATTGTTTATGGTCTTTCTTATTCTATTCCTTGAAATCACATCAAAATGGCCCTGGGTTCTTACATATTCAATTACAGCAGCTGTGATAGCTGTATTAGCTGTACTGGGTCAGTTATTCTTCCCATCAATAATGAGATACATATATACCGGAGAGGGTTACTTTGTAAAAAGTGCTCTTTATTCCACTATAGCAGAGGCACAGGCCCCTACCCTAGGCCAGATAATAATGAATGTTGGTGTGGGAGTTTTCTTCATATTTGTTGCGGGCCTTGCATTTATGCTTTACGATATAAGAAGAAATAGAAATGAATACTTCCTTTTCTTCGTTATATTCTCTATAGTTTCAGTATATATGGCATTCTCAGCTGCAAGATTCATATTTAATGCTTCGCCAGGATTTGTTATACCCGCAGCTTATATGTTGGATATTATAATAGAGAAAATAAATGTAAAGGAGATAGGTAATCTAATAAGATCAATATCCTGGAAGAATGCATTCAAAAAAAGAGGACCTTGGCTTAAGATTGCGGCAATAGCAGTTGTTGCATTTCTCATCGTATTTCCAAATATGTGGGGTGCGGTTGATGCAGCAATACCCTATAATAACAAGACTACATATGATAAGCAAATCTACAACGTAATGCCATCATTTTTAAGACCCCAAAATTATACCCCACCCTGGTATCTTGGGGCCTACGGTATTCAGCTTGATACAAATACAACAGATCCCTGGCAGGGGGCGTTTGCATGGTTATCCGAACAGGATAATAACCAGGCACCTCAATACAGACCTGGTTTTCTCAGCTGGTGGGACTATGGATTTCAGGATGTTCAGCAGGGTCTTCATCCTGCAGTGGCTGATAACTTCCAAAATGGTTATCAGTTAGCGGGGCAATTTATTACAGCACAAAATGAAAGTGAAGCCGTTGCTCTTTTAATATCAAGAATACTTGATGCATCACTAATGAATTCCACCTATGGAAATGAGGTAAAAAGCTTGCTCATACAGTATCTTGGATATCAGGAGGAGCAAAATATTTTGGATTATTATACTAATTTATCAAAAAATCCATCACCATATATTAATAAAATTCTGAACAATCCAAATTATTATGGCCTTTATTCAAAGAATATTACACCCCAAAATGCCAAATATGTAATGATAAAGGCAGATCTTGCAAATAAGTATAGTGAAAGCACCCTTGTAAATCTTTACATACTTTTGGAAAGGGTAACTGGATACTCCATAGATTATTTTGCCACAGACTATAGACTGTTTCCATTCTCTGGGATGAATACAGGAATATTTTATGCGCCAGCCTACCTGGCGGATAGAAGGGCAAACATAGTAAGTGGTCAAATAATACCATACGATTTCTATAATATAACTGCAGTGGGATCAAATGGCCTCACCTATTCTCTAAACAACATACCTGCAAATGTTCAGATTGTTAGTTATAATATTACATATAATCCAATGTTTTTCAATACAATGCTTTATAGGGCCTTTGTAGGCTACTCGGGTCTAAATTTAGGCATGGGACCTTACATTCCTGGGATATCATCCCAAATGAACTATTATCCTGTGATGTTTGCATGGAATCTTACACATTTTGAAGTTGTATATTCTGTTTCATTCTGGAATCCTTACAAGGATTACCAAAATCACACAAATGCGTGGAAACCTGTACCCCTTCAGGAGGCATATTATCTTCAAAAGACAAACAATGGTACTGTGGTCCTAATACCACCTGCAAGACAGATACTTCCACAGGACGTTGTTATATTGAAATTCTATCCAGGGGCTATTATAGAGGGCAGGGTTACATTACCTGATGGTACCCCACTTTCGAATGTACTCGTTACTCTTTATGATCAGTATGGTATTCCACATACATACACAAGAACAAATTCATCGGGTTATTACCAGATATATGCGGTTGCTGGGAATGATACAATACAGATTACAACAGGTGGGGGCTTTAACAAACTTTTCCTTGATGAAAAAAATTTGCTTGCATCTAGGGAAATATACGTGTCCGATGCCCAGGCATCAAGGATGGTTACTGGCATAAACCCTGATGGATTGCCAAATTATTATATTAATGACAATTTTGTAATTAATTCTTCATCACTTGATGGTGTTGTTTACTTTTCAAATTCTGGAAATAAGACCTATATCAATTCTGGAAAGGTTTTCCTAATAAATGAAACATATGGGTTGAATTATTCTACAGATATAAACAAGAATGGATACTTTTCAATTAAAAATCTTGCACCTGAAGAATACAATGTTTACATTTATTCAAATGGCTCCTATGCATTTGTAAAAACAATAACAATAAATCAAAATTCAAATGTCACACAGGATCTTCAGCTCTATGGAGATATACTTAAAGGTGTTGTATTCTATCAGAATGGTACACCTGCAATCAATGTACCTGTTAAAATTAATGGGCCTATTTCATATACTTTATTTACTGATAAGAATGGATCATATTTATCTTATGTAATACCCGGATCATACTCAATAGAGGTAAATGTGGATGGTTATTATACGCCCAAGAAGACTGTAAATTTTGATTCCTGGAACCTCTCATCAACAAATAATTTTGAGCTATTGACATCATATTCATTGAAGGGGGATGTTTATCTAGATGGAATACCTGTTCAAGGGGCAGTTGTAAGGTTTATGGATGAATTCACCTTTTCCAATACACAGATTTCCATTACTGACAAAAATGGAGAATTTTCATTCAATCTTCCAAGGAGCTATTACTCAGTTTATGTGGATTATTTTTATAATAATAATCATTATGTTTACATAGGAAGCTATGTACCCTACGATAACTCAACAATTAATATTTCACTTGCTAAGGCTATCACCCTCTCAGGTAAAGTTTACTATGGAAATGTTCCCATAGCAGATGCTGAGATTATGCTATTTAATGGAATGAATTTTCTCAGGGTATATACAAACGGAAGCGGATATTTCAGTGCCTATGTACCTGAGGGTACATACTCAATAGGAATTGTAGGTTACAATGCAACAACATCACAACCATATGCATATTATACCACGCTCATATTAAATGGAAACTTGAATGAGAAATTCTATTTAGAAAATACAAATACAATTAGTGGTGTAGTAGAATGGAATGGAACTATAATTAATAATGCTGTTGTATTTGTAAAGCTTGGTGATTTTTACTATTTTGAAACAAACATAGCCCCTAATGGAAAATTCCAGTTCTACAGCACAGGTGAAAACTTCGCATTTTATGCCTTTGCCTATGGATTTAAGTTTAATAATTTCAAAATTGAAAATAATAATGTTACAATATATGTAAATGAAAGAGGATGTAATCTAAATGGACATGTTTCATATCCAAATGTATATGCGGGTGATCTTTATATTCTATTTTCATCAAGGAGTGGAAATTTCAAAGCACAGGTAATAAATGGAGAATATAACATAACACTTCCATCTGGATATTATAATGTAAGTGTTATTGCTTCAAATGTAGAGGCATCAATTTCACCATCAGCAGTAGCAATAAATACAGGCCAATTAAACTATAATCTTAATTTCAATATAAAAATGAATGCACTAATTAGCCTATTCCCAAATCAAAAATATATATATTGGTTCGATGAAAATGGTAATCTTGTTAATTCTGGAAACAATGTTTCATTACCATTAGGAAAATACACCTACTATGCATTCACGGATAATTTATCCTCCATAGGCACTGTTAATGCCTCACAGAATATTATCCAGCAAATAAGCATGGTTCAGGGGTATTATACTAAGATAAACTTAATAAATAGCAGTGAGACGTTCAATCTTTTAATAAACTATGGTGGGCTAAAGATCATAAAGCCAGTGAAAGGTGGAACAATACTCCTACTTCCACCTGGATATTATGTTTTCAGTGTTTATAAGATAGTTTCAAATATTGAATATTATGGATCCCAGGAATCATACATTTATGCAAATGGTACAATTAACATTAACGTACAGGAAAAACCATATCTTTCAACTTTGAAGGGGTATATAACATATAACAGCGAAAGATTAAGCTTTGTTACAATTTATCTTTTCGGAAAGGATGTTTATTATGAAGTCCCATCCGGATCAGATGGTTCTTTCACATATCTTCTTCCAATAGGTAATTATACAGTTTATTCATATTCAGCAAATCTTGCCTTCATAGGTAATCTTAAAATATCAAATAATTCAATTTATTGGTATAATATTTCAATGGAAAAGGGTTATCTTATAAACCTACTCTTGATCTATGCAAATTCTACATACAGATCAAATGTAACTTTAAGTTCATTATACGGAAATATAACATTAATTACACATAATGGATTGCTTAGCCTTATTTTACCCTATGGCAATTATACATTAACTGCAAATGCAGAAAGAATTGAATATAATCAGACTGTAAAATACAATCTTTATTATGAACTGAATGTAATTGCCAACAAAAACTACACAATATACTTCTCGAGGGTAAATTTTGATAGCATAAGAATGACTACACTTACAGGCATTCAGAATGGTACTGTTGGAAGTTCAATCAATTATACTATATCAATCAATAATAATGGAAATAGACCTGAAAATGTTACTCTAGAATCTGTAGGCATTTGGAATGTGACATTTTCTAATAGGTATGTATACATTAACCCTGGTGATACTAAAATAGTAAAGTTAACACTAATAGTTTCAAATAAGGCAAGCTATGGCCTAAATACAATTACAATAAGAGGTGTCTATCAGAATTCACTTTATCAGGAGACAAGCATTAAGGTAAATGTTTCGGAATATCAAAACACATCTTTCACCTGGGCTAATATCTATGCATCTGGGAATTCCCTTTATGTAAACCTTACCATAAACAACAATGGAAATATTCCTGAGAATTACTCTCTCTCAATTATAAACTCAAATGAACTTAGGTCCATTGGATGGTCTTCAAATATCACCCCATACGTGAATATTGATCCGTGGTCTTCAAAAACTATTACCGTAGTTCTCACCCCGAATAAACCTATACCATCACCTTCCTTTGATCTAGTTATTGTTGCAACAGCCCATGGAATAGAATACACAGCACATAAACACATAAATATTGGTACTGTAAGTGCTATTTCTACGATTGTAACAACATCAAATGTCACATATGTAATACCTTCATACGAGACATTATTCTTTGAATTTACAATAGTTACGTCAGCAATTATATTTGCACTCGTTGCATTCATTATATGGAGGAGGCTGAAAAAATGAAAAAAATAGGAATTTTCATTGCTATTATACTTATATTTTCATTGATAATTCCAATATCCCAGGCAAGAGGTCTCAATGTTGAAATATATGGACCAACAACTGTTGGAACAAATGGTACCTATGAATATAAAATTGTTTTAAACGGCTACTTCGATGGATATGGTTATCATCTTTTTCTCACAGGGAGCAATATAAGTGGTGGAACAACAAATGAGTTAACAGGGCTATCTTATTCTACAAATGTTTTCTATGTTAACATAACATTTCCCTCCACACCTGAAACAGTATACATATATGTAATGGGAATAGGAATAGTGAATGGTTCCTCCCAGAAGGTCACTTCAATTAATTATATTCAAGTGAATGTTATAAAGTCTATTCCTATTCAGGTTAAGATTAAAAACTTGCAGCCATTTGAGGTAAAAAATATCACTGTTTCCTTCTTTTTGAACGGTAAATTGATAGGAAATTCAACAATTCAATCCATTTCCCCAAACTCAACTGCAAATGTTACATACAATTACATAGGTAGTTTTGAAAATGGAGTAAATACCATAAGTGTAAGGCTTAATACAAACCTTGTAAAATTTTCAACAGGATCAAATGTTACTACAATTTATTTCTACTATGGTAAACCACCAAACTATGACTGGCTCTGGTATCTACTTGCAGGCATTGTA
>Ga0209012_1003474_pt1 | contig 11878 bp, 10 predicted proteins | sample RS3BMetagenome_FD_184735 | JGI IMG/M metagenome (GOLD analysis project Ga0209012, IMG submission 184735) | Ferric oxide microbial mat and aquatic microbial communities from Rainbow Spring, Yellowstone National Park, USA - RS3B (SPAdes) (version 3) ...
GAGTTTACCTGACAAGTAGGCTAGGATACCCATGGCGCCAAGCGCTAAACCAAGCGTTACGAGTGGGCGCCAGCCGGTAAGCTGGTCTGGTGCTTCGAGTCTCACCCTATAGTCCTCAAGCGCCTGTATAACCCACTTACCACTGGATTTATGCATGAGGTGCGCTTTACCCATAAAGGCCAACACATATTCAAGCGTCTCATACATTGTGGGGGAACGCACCTTTACATTCGATGATAAATGCTCTAAATATTCACGTGATATTTCGATGTGCGAGTGAATGAAACCATCCTTGAAGATTCTGATATGATGCTCCCAAGGCTGTGCCACTATCTTGGATAAAAAGAGAACTCTACACCCATCGGTACACTAGGGCTCGCAACATTAAAAGCTTGAGTTATAAGGAAATCTTTAAACCCATTTTTTTCTAGGAACATACACGATTAGCGTGTCTTCCTGATTTTTGCTCTTCCTCAGATATCACCACCTCTGTACCGTTTTCAAGCAAAACGCGCCTTAGGGTAAAGCAACTCATAGTATCTCACATACGCCGACTGCAACCCAACCATATCCAACCATTATGTACGTAAGCAAATATAAACGCTTAGCCAATACATCTTGTAAGAGTTCACTGAAAAAGTCGACACATTTGTCGACTAGAAACTGTAACTACAATACTCTAGAAATAGAATTCGAACTATTGTGCAGTCAAAGCCACAATTTCCTTAATGATAGAGAGACCTTATCGGGTTTCTTAGAGTGAACATCTAAAATGGCTTTGGGAGTGGGAGCCGGAACTTTGCGATGCCAAGTACCATGCTTTGGGGTGTTCGGCTATGCGACCCAGCGTTCTCTCATCATGAACCACTGTGGCTTTAACCATAATGAAAAAAGGGGTAAAACACTTCTTAGTAGCGTTTATCATCGATTGAGGAGGTGGCAGGCAACCATAACTCCTTTCTCGACGGTGCGCAAGCTAGGCTCCACATCTCTGCAGACCGCCATGGCGTAGGGGCATCTCCCATAGTATTTACAGCCACCCGAATGTGTGGCCTCCTCGACATCGCCTGGAGGGATAGGTAAACCGCTCTCCCTATTACCGTCTAAGTCTGGCACAGCGGAGATCAGGGCCTTCGTGTATGGATGTAGGGGTCTGTCTATGAGTGTTCTGGTGGGCGCACTCTCAACTATGCTCCCAGCGTACATCACATATATATAGTCCACCAAGAGGGGTAGTGTGGCTATGTCGTGGGTTATCAGAACATAGGTGACACCCGCCTGACCTTGTAGCTTGGCCAGTAGCTGGAGTATTTGAGACCTTATCGACACATCGAGTGCGGAGACGGGTTCATCCGCGACGATGAGCTTGGGATTCAGGCTCAGCGCCCTAGCGATCGCCACACGTTGCCGCTGGCCTCCGCTCAACTCGTGTGGAAGCTTGTCGGCGACATCTTGGTCTAGGCTTACCAACTCTAGTTGTCGAAGAATGTCCTCCCTTGTAGGCTTCTTATTCGCGAGCCTGTAGAAGTCGGCTATAAGATCCTTAACACGCATTTTCGGGTCGAGGCTGGAGTACGGGTCCTGAAAGATCATCTGCACCGATGCCCTAAAATCTCTTAGCCCGCTACCCTTAAGTCTGGTAATATCCTTCTGACCGAAACTGATGGTGCCACCATCGGGGTCCAGTAGTTTGACCATTATTTTGCCGAGCGTAGTCTTACCGCTCCCGCTTTCACCGATTATGCCAACGCTTTGACCTAGGAAGATGTCGAGGTTAACATTATCCACGGCGGTTATCAGCGTTGTCTGGCCGCCGACGACCTTTGTGAATCTCTTAACTATGTTTCGGAGGCTTAGGAATGGTGGGCTGCTCACTTTGAGTCCGCCGCCATATGACACGCCACTAGGCGTCCATCGCTCAGCTCAGCAAGCTCTGGGTCCACGCTTCTACATATGTCGGTCGCGAAGGGACATCTTGGGTGGAATCTGCAGCCCCCCGGAAGGGATTTCAGGTTGGGGAGATAACCCTTCATTGCTTTAAGCCCTCTTCTAACAGATGTGAGTGTCGGGGTGGATTCGATTAGCCCCTGGGTGTAGGGGTGGATTGGTCTGCGAATTACTTGGTGAACGCTACCATACTCCATCATTTTACCAGCGTAGAGAACAGCAACCCTATCACATATGGTTGAAGCGAGCGCTATATCATGGGTTATGAAGATCATCGATAAACCCCCTTCCTTTAAGCCGCGGATGGTCTGTATGAGTTGGGCTTGTGTTATCACATCTAAGGCCGATGTGGGTTCGTCGAGGATGATGATTTTGGGCTTTTGGAATAGGCCCATAGCTATGAAGGCTCTCTGCCGTAGTCCACCGCTCAACTCATGTGGATATGCATCGAACCTAGCCTCAGGGTTCGTTACCCCCAAACCACGCATAAGGTCTATGGCCCTAGCACGCGCCTCCTTATATCCTAGTGTCTTATTTGTGACCGCTTTCTCGACAATTTGGGGGCCAACCCGCATCAGTGGGTCAAAAGCGGAGAGGGCGTCTTGGAATATCATAGCTATCTCTGTTCCCCTTACACGCTCCAATTCACTCTTGGATAACCCGAGAATGTCTTTCCCGTTGTATATGATCTCCCCCTTAACATTTGCGTCAGGTGGGAGAAGCCTCATGATTGCAAGCGCCAGCGTGCTCTTACCCGAACCAGACTCACCAATTATACCAAGTACCTCTCGGGTACCCAAACTTATTGAGAGGTTTTGTAGTGCGGGGGTCCCGTCCGGGTACGCAACGCTTAGATTTCTTATCTCCAACATCTAGACTCTACCTCCACATCTTCCGTAGACCTTCACTTATCATGTAGAACCCGAGGCTTGTGAGTGTTATAGCAGCGCCTGGAAAGAATGTCATCCACCAGCTCCCGTTAAAGATGTATTGCTGGGCCATGTATAGGTCGAACCCCCAGCTCACGCTGCCACCCGTAAAACCAAGGTATGAGAGAGCGGCCTGGATGAGGGTAGCGGAGGACATAGCTAAGCCAGAGTATACCAGAATGGTCTTAGCTTGGTTCGGTATCAGGTGTCTGAAGACAACGTGTATCCCCGAGGCTCCGGCCACTATCTCGGCGTACACGAAGTCCCTCTCCTTTAAGGAGAGTGTCTCAGCCCTGGTTATCCTAGCCAAAGAGGGCCATGTTAGGATGCCTATCGCGAACACGATCAGCGCGATCGACGAGCCGAATAGGGCGACTAAAACTAGGGCTAAAACTATTAGTGGTATGGAGAGTATTATATCCACGACCCTCTGGATGGTTATATCCACTTTATAGCCGTAGTAGGCGGAGAATATCCCCACTAGTCCACCTATCACCACGGTGAGTAATCCAGCCGCCACACCCACCTCTATGGATACGCTTCCCCCCTCTAAGGTTCTCGCGAAGACATCCCTGCCGAGATAGTCTGTACCGAAGGGGTGGCTCCAGCTTGGCGGTTGGAAGGCGGCTGAAAGGTGTTGTACGCTTGGGTTTATAGGTATGAAGTATTTTCCGAAGAACGATGTTATCGTGAAAAATAGTATTACGCTTATACCGAACATGATTTCGCCGTTTAATTTGGTATTAGCCACGAGATATCACCCTACTTTAGGTTAATTCGGGGGTCAATAAACACGTAAACTATGTCCACTATGAGGTTTAAGACCGCCACCAAGAGGCTATAGAAGAAAACAGATGCCAGAAGAATTGGATAATCCTTGTTTAGAATGGCTGTGTATGTAAGTAGACCCATCCCAGGCCACGTGAACACTATTTCCACTATTGTTGCTCCACCAAAAAGCACCGCGCCGTGTAGCCCTATAACCGTGATGACGGGGAGCAGTGCGTTCCTCAGCACGTGTTTTCGGAAGACCACGCCCTCACTCAACCCTTTCCCATAGAGCGCCCTTACAAAGTTTGCTTGGGCGACCTCCAGCATACTCGACCTCGTGAAGAAGTACACGGGGGGATAGAGGAGGAGGGAGAGGGAGAGAGTGGGCATAATGATGTGTTTAAGGTACTGGGCCAAGTTGAAGCCTGTATTTGAGACGTACACACCAGTCGAGGGGAGAAGCCTCAGGCTAACCGAGAATACGAGGATGAGCAGTATTCCGAACCAGAACACTGGAAGAGTATAGGAGAGGATGGCCAGCGTGTTGAGAGCTCTGTCGATTAAACCCCCTAAACTCGTCGACAGTATGCCAAAGAGTATACCTATTGCCGATGAAACGAGTATTGAGAAGCCTGCAAGCACGAGCGTGTTGGGAAGGTAATCCATAATAACCCTGATCACTGGTACACCATAGAAATAAGATATTCCGAAGTTACCATGCAAAACTTGATAGATATATGTAAAATACTGGATGAGTAAGGGTTTGTTTAACCCATACTCTGCCTGTAGTGTGGCCACTTCCTGTGGTGAAAACGAAGGGTCGCTCAAAAGTATTTGGAAAGGCCCCCCGGGTGCTAGGTGTATTAAAACGAAGTCGATGGTTATAACGGAAAAAATGGTTAGGGGTAGCAGGGCAAGTCTTTTAGCTATATACTTAGCTATACCTCTGTTAAGGTGCATTGTCAACTCCGTTCTGTCGCTTTTTCCTGAAAGATAGGTTTGTTTATTCCGAGACGCGTGGGATTCACCTTCTACGCATGAGTAGTGCAGCTAGGATGATGATAATGACAATGATAACAACCGCGACGATGGCTAAGGTGTTGGTGGTGCTCGTTGCGGTGGATGAGGACGTAGAGGGTGAAGGTGTGGATGAGGATGGAGTTGATGTTGCGGTGGAGGCGACGCTCGAGGTTGTGGGAGTCGTGGAGTAGCTGAGCGAATAAATCGAAAGCGGTAAACTCATCATACCACCAATGCCGTCATTGAAGCTAACCTGAGGACTCCAAGCATCCACTTCTGTCTCCGAAGCTAAGAATAAGTATGGGACCTGTTTATTCGCCAAGTAATCGATTTCTTGGAAAACCTGAGCCCTTCCTTGAGCAGACGTCACCTGGTTGCTGACGTTGTAGACTAGGTTCATAATTGTCTGGTCAACAAAATGGCCAGCGTTCCCATTACCCGGCCCGAAGAGGAAATTCGCTGGGTAAAACGGGTCAGCGGGTTCAGTCAGGTCGTACAGGTCTATGTTCCACGATTTCGGCTGGGGTGCAGAGAAACTGTCGTATACCCACTGCGTGGTCTGCTCTAATTTAATATTCAGATTCACCCCTACTTGAGCCCACTCCGACTTTAATATTTGCGCCGCCGAGACAAAGTAGGGAATTGTGGCTAAGGTGATCATTGTTATGTTTAATCTAGGAGTCTGACCGTTCCATGGATATCCCGCTTCGTCTAGAAGCTTGTTGGCCATCGACGTATTGTACGGGAACATCGGATCGGGTAACGAGGAGTTCCAAGCTGGATATCCTAGATACGTCATCCCATAGGGCTCAGCCTGACCCCACACCTTGAAGTATCCTGATGAGATAGAGTTGACTAGAGCGGTTATATTGGTTGCGTAACCGAGTGCCTCTCGTACTAGAAGGTTGGAGAGGGGATTGTATTCACCGCTCGATAAGTTCTGGTTCATGTTGAATTGCAGAAACATGACCCGATATTCTGGGGCAACAAAAGTTGTGAACCCCGCTTGCTTTAGGCTGTTGACGTCACTATAGGGTACGGCGGCCATCATCTGGATCGAACCACTACGAAGCGCTGCCTCTGCTGCACTGGCCGTCTGGAAGAATTGGAGAGTTAACGTCTTTACAGCTGGCTCCCCAAGCGGGAAGTAGGGGTTAGCTGTGAGGGTTAGATAGGAGCCAGGCACATAGTTTGAAGAAGAAGCCAAATACCACGGCCCAGATGTGACCAAGTGAGAGTTAATGTAGGTATTCGTAGTTAGATTCTGTCCCTCGTCAACGTGTTCGGGTAGAATATAGAAGAAGTCCGCAAAGAAGGCCACCAACGCTGGCTCCGAGTGTGATGGTTTTAAAATAACTGTGTAGTTATTAGGCGTCTCAACGGTGCTCATGTTGAGCGTGTACCCAGAGAACGTCGAGTTTGATTTTTCAGCGAAGGGTAGTAGCGACGTAACCCTAGTTGACTGTTGAATGTAAGCTTGCAGTGTGAATACAACATCCTTAGCCGTTATTGGAACGCCATCGCTCCATTTCGCGTTATTCCTGAGAATAAACGTATAGGTTAAACCATTTGGTGAAATATTATAGGACTGCGCCAGATAGGGTACAACCTGACCCTGCGAGTTATAGGTTACAAGTGTCATATAGAGAATGCTTTGAATCCAATGGTCTATCAGAGCAATCTGGGTGATAGGGTTAAAAGGATCCGAAGGAGTGCCCACCAGTCCTATCGTAACCTGACTGGATTGTTGAGCTGATAACACAGGCGACAAAATCGCCGCTAAACCCAAAACCAAGATTAGGGTGACCACCGATGTAAAGGCCTTTGGCTTTTGTCTAATAAACATGGTTAATAACTCGAAAACTTCTTAATATCCTTTTCTGTCAGGAAAATAATCCCGTGGAGCAAGCATTCTTTCATAAAACCTATTAATCTAATCTGGTCAATCAATCCCCAATACTGCAAAGAGAAATTCAGTACTATAACTATAGATAGCAACCAGCCCAACTATAATGTTACTCTGAACCACGCCATGCGGGACGGTAGAGCAAAATCACCCTCAGTATCCGCAGTTAGCAAAAACAGATTTTTGATTTATAGTGTGTGACGAGGCTTTGGAAACTTATAGGAAGACCCAGTTATAATTCTGATTAATCAGCCTTGACTACTTTCTCTCGACATTGCTTGTAGCTGGTCAGACTAACCGGTGCTGGCTAACCTTGTTTTAAGGCTGAAAGCATTGAGGAAGCACCGCTTATTAGGAGTTGGTCGTCTGAGCCCACGGCTATGAGTTTGTACCCTTTCTCGAGGTACGCTCTAGCGGTTTTGGGTGAGAATGCGAGTGTGCCTCCGGGGATATCATGCTTTATACCTATCTTCAATATTTTATCCATTGCCTCCTGAACGTCGACGGCGTCAGGGTTGCCTAGGTGTCCAAGCGATGCGGCGAGGTCGTTTGGACCGACAAACCAGGCGTCAACGTTTGGTGTGCCGATTATCTCCTCGAAGTTCTCAACCGCCTGCCTTGTTTCGATTTGAACTATTGTCATGGTTTCCCGATTGGCTGTTTTAAGGTACTCTGAATGCCTCGTGTAGTAGGAAGACGCTCTTCTAGCACCAAGACCCCGCACCCCTAAGGGCGGATACTTCACGCATCTTGTAGCCTGCTCTGCTTGCTCCCTATTATTCACCATTGGAATCATTACACCATGCGCCCCCAAGTCGAGTGCCTGTTTTATATACACTAAGTCGTTTGCTGGAACCCTTACTATCGGTGTTATCTTTTGGGGTGTGGCTTGGAGTAGACTCTCCAGTGATGCAACCGTGATTGGTGCATGCTCCATGTCGAATAGGAACCAGTCAAACTCGAGGAGGGAGAGTATTTCTGGTATCTCTGGGTGGGCTATGGTTACCCAGCAGCCAAGGGTGGGTTCTCTTCTCAAAAGCTTTTCTCTAAGCAGATTCTTCATGTGAGCTCCCACACAAGCCTAGCTTTAAGGTCTTTTGGAATTCAGGAGGGTTTTAGTGTTTTACACAGCCAAATAACCGTAGCACACTGTGAATCGGATTACAACACAACATATATGGTTTCTTTCTAGTAATGATTACACCTTAATGTCTCACATGAGCCTCAAGCTGCCCACACTAACACCACCCACTTCCACCCGTCAAAAAGCTCCAACGAAACCTTTATTCGTCGGCTAATAGGTCAAGTCTCCTCCAACCCTCCCAACCATGGTTACGTGTTAATACGAAAGATTATGTCTGGAGGCACTTCCCATTATTGTTTGGTAAGTGCGGCGCTCAATAGTCTACTGTTTTGGCTAAACACTTTAATAAGATTCGTTGCCGCGCCTTGTGAGTCCAACCAGTTGGATCGGTGTGTTTAAAAATTGGATGGTGACACTTTCTTATCTTCTAGTTCCCTGTGGTGGTTGCGGGATTGAGCCAAGTGGTTGTGGTTGGGGGAGGTATAACGGGGCTTTTCTGCGCGTACTACTTAGCGCGTGAAGGGGTGTCGGTCACACTCATCGAGGAGGGGGAACTTGGAGAGGGGTCTGTCCACGCGGCTGGACTGATAGAGCCAACAACGTTCTACCAGATCAACAACTCCAAGTATCTGAGGGATGCGTTGAGCTTCGCGAGGAGAGGTGTTCTCAGGTTTAAAAGTGTTAATCCCCGCTGGCTCCTCTCATATATTAGACACTTCGGCGAAACACTCAGCCCCGAGGACACTGAGCTCCTCGGTAATATGAGCGAGTATTCTATAGCTGAGTATAGGAGGCTGGGGGAGGAGGACTCCGCCTGGTGCTATACCCAGCCTGGCCTGCTCGAGCTCTACGAGGAGAAGCGTAGCTTTGAAGCGGAGCTCGACTCACTCAGGGCTAGGAAGGGGTGGCGCCGCGTTGAGCGGGATGGCTACGCGGGTGGAGTAATCTTTGAAGATGTGGGTGTAGTCAACACCGAGCGATTCGCCCAGAGGATGGCGAAAGAGCTGGTTGACTCCCGGGTGAGGGTTATACACGCGAAGGCTGAAAGAGTAAACCTTGATGGGGAGGTTGAGGTGGCTGGTGGAACCCTCAGACCCGAGCGCACAATAGTTGCGGCGGGCATAGCCTGCAGGAGGCTGGGTGTACCAATCACCGCGGTGGGGGGCGTGGGCTTCAGACTCAGCGTGGAGGGCGGCCGTAGAAGGGAGGAGAGACCCATAATAGTGTATGAGCGCTCACTCGCACTCGCCTGGTTCGACGAATGGGTCAAAATCACTGTTGGATTAGAGTTCGGCTTCTCACCGCCAAAGCCTAAAACCGACTCGGTTCTGCGTTACACCCAGAGGTTCGTTGGTCAAGCCCGGCTCATAGATTCGAAATGGGGCTTCCGCCCATGCTCCCCAGACGGGTTGCCAGTTGTTGGAGCCAAGGACGCCGTGGTGGTCGCCACAGGTGGATTCAGGCTTGGTTGGAGCTTCGCCCCGGCAATAGCGAGACGCGCCGTGGATCTAGCCCTAGGCAGAGGGAACAATCACCCCCGACTCTCAAGGTATACTAGGAAGCTACACTCAGGGACACTCACCTAAAACAACCACATTAGCCAGGGTAGGGGTAGTCACCCAAACACTGTGGTGATTCCACTGTTAGCTTACTGCAAGGAGGAGTGATCCCCCCACTACCATATATGATTAGGGTTAAATGCGTATATTGTGGTTGGATTCCCTAGTTGACGGGGGTTTTGCCTTCTAAATGAGCACTTAATGTGTGCCCCAAGCTCATTCACCGTGGGTCGTTACCTCTAGAATCCTTTCTATATCCTGTTTTAACCGCTCGATTGATGTGTAGTGTATTGGCCAGCGTATCCCGGCGAGCTTTGCGCCTATAACATTCTCCTCTCTGTCGTCTACGAACACGGTTTGGCTTGGTTCGGCGCCCACGGCCCCCAGCACGGCGAGATACGCGTCGCGATGGGGTTTAACAGCACCCAGCTCGCATGAGGTGAAGAAGCCGTCGAAGAGGTGTGGCCACCCATTTTCACGCATCACCTTCAAATGGGGAAGACACGTGTTCGACAATGCATAAACCCTGTAGCCCTCCCTGCGGAGTTTGGTGATGATTTGGACCACACCCTTCCTAAGCCTCGCCTTCTCCTTGAATGGCTGAGCTAGAAGTAGGCCGCCACTATCACCCGCGATGAGCCTCCTCCCAAACCCAGCTAAAACGCGCTCAACACATTCATCCGCATCACCATCACCGCTTTCAAGCCTCCTGACCTCTGGGGCCAACGCCCCCGTTAGCGGGTGGATGGGTAGCCTGTACCTCTGGGCTATGTACCTGTAAATCTGACCACTATTTCGCCACTTAATCACGACACCGCCAATATCAAACACGAACACAGGTAGAATCTTCGTATCCGGGTTTTCACGGCTCACAGGGCTCAGCCGAATTTATTTGAACCCTAATCTAAGCCTTCCCCCGTGTCATAGTGAGTGCACACTCGAGGGACATGACTCCACCCTCGCTCACGGAGGGAGTGGGAGGGATCTTCCACCCCAAACCCCACCGAGTTAAACGGGGAAAACAGGTTTAGCTAGTGGGCCAATTATGGGAACCATTAATATTGATACAGTTATAGCCGAGTCACTGCGGCCCACTTCCCAATTAAGCCAAAAAAGGTTGGGGATTAGCTACGCTTTGCTAGCTGGCTGGGGTGGCTGGGTGTTTATTCAGCTCTGCGGTGATCTGCTTGGCGGCTGAGCCTGCTGAGTGGCATGGAGTAGAAGGCTCCTGAGAGTATGAAGCCAACCGCCATTAAGCCTAGGTAGGCCTCCGCTGGAGCAACTCCACGCAGATATAGTAATCCGCCTAGCCCGGCGACCACAACGAAGACTAGGCCAAGCGTGCAGTGTGAACCCACGTGTAGCCAGGGTTCTCTTATGGCGTATATGAGTATCACTATCCCCAAGAGCCCTGCGAGCACACCGAAAGCCCCATGGATACCCACTCCCACGGTGTTCACGCCGACGACAACCATGTATACGCCGCTTACGAATTCCACCAAGATGAATAGAAGCTCCACCATTAGAAGACGCCTTAGACCTGTTGCACCCCTGTTTTCACTGCTCCCGCCACCCGCAGCGCTGGGTGCGCTATCCTGTTCTACTGTTGATTCACTCATCTAATAACACCCTCTTCACCAACTTATCAAGATAGCGGGGGAGCGAGGCCTCCCGATTTGTTGGGTTGAGTAGTCCCAGAAACCTTTGAGCGCAGAGTGTTAAGGGGGTTCGACCACGCGGGGGAAGACGATAATCAGAGTGTTCCACACCTTGAGCACTGAACATGGGGGTGCGGGGAGGGTTTAAAGGTGCTGTGGAGCCAGTGCTCAGCTTAAACGTAGATAGGCGAGTAGCCGTCTCCCTAGCGTCCTGTAAAGGTGGGTGAAGTTTAAACGTGTGTTGTGTCGTTGTGTTTTGTGTCTTCATCGACCACGAGTAGGGTCAACCTTCTGCGGGGCTTGGTTTGGCTGGTGCCACTCGTATTAGCCTGGGGCCTAGCCTACCCTCTCATAAAGCTTGTTTCAACCTCTGTTTCCCCAATCATAATATCCTGGTTCAGAGTGGGTGTGGGTGCAATCTTCTTCCTCGCAGCGGGCAGGGGGCTTTCGGTGGGTGTGAAACAATTCGTGAACGGGGTGATATACTTTGTGATATTCATGCGATGGTGTCCGGATAAGACTTCATCCGTGTCACCTCCACTCAGTGTACCAGTGCATGAATAGTTCTAGGAAGTCGAGAAGAGGTGTGAAGGGTGTTTTCTCCCGGGTTTATGTTGTTGTAGAAAACCCTTGTTCTATCCTTGAGGTACCCGAAGAATCGCTCAACAGAGCTACGCAACCCAAACGTCTGGTGAACGTGGTTTCTAAAACCAGCTCTGCTCACAGCCTCACGCTACCATGGTCCCCGATCCGTTAGGATCACAGGGTCACCCAGGCATCTTTTTCTCAACCTACGAAGAAACCTGAGGGCGTTCTGTGTGGTCCTTGTGAGTGAAACACCGAACCAGATGGGTTGCCTCGTTACAGCGTCCACACCAACCCACACGTATAGTGGTTGGCCCCCACACTTCACCACAGTCTCGTCAACAGCGATGACTGGATATTCGCGTGGCTTTGGGTTGAAGCTCAGCTTCTCCTCCGAGAACCTTTCTCGTCCACTCCTC
>Ga0209012_1003475_pt1 | contig 11871 bp, 9 predicted proteins | sample RS3BMetagenome_FD_184735 | JGI IMG/M metagenome (GOLD analysis project Ga0209012, IMG submission 184735) | Ferric oxide microbial mat and aquatic microbial communities from Rainbow Spring, Yellowstone National Park, USA - RS3B (SPAdes) (version 3) ...
CGCCAGAGCGGTCCTGTTCAAGACGTAAGCTATGGCCTGCCTCACTTGCACTAACTTCAACCATGGGTTCTTGAAGTTGAAGTATAGGCCCTTGTCAAAGGGTGCATTTACCACTAGCATAGGTAAGCCCGGGTTCAATCCAATCTTCATAGGTAGTGTGCTCTACTACGCTTTCCTCCCCATCCTGACCTTGACCTTGGTCAACTTCGCTGGATGGGTCCTGCAGATGAGGGCGAACACAATAAGCGTGCTGGGAGAGGACTTCGTGAACTACGCCGAGGTCAGGGGGCTCAGGAGGTCCATAGTGGAGAAGAAGTATATAGGCAGGAACTCCATCCTCCCCCTTTACACGAGCCTGATCATAACCATAGCCTTCTCCTTCGGCGGGGTTGTGTTTATAGAGCAGACCTTCAGTTACCCCGGCATAGGTTCCCTCCTGGTGTCGTCCATATCCAACAACGATTACCCCGTGGAGATGGGGATCCTGATCATCATAACAGCGGCGGTGATCGTGGGCAACCTAATAGCGGATCTCACTTACTCCTTCCTAGACCCCAGGGTGAAGGTAGGGGAGTGAGTAGGCGGTATGACCCGCCGCCTCAATTTTTTCCTAGGAAAGTTCAAACGTATTTCCTAATGTATGCAATTTGACATACAGGCGGGAACTCACCTCGCTTCCTTGACCCTGTCGAATAGGGGCTCCAGCCTCACTGGTGGAAAAGTCTCCTCAGCCACCACGGAGAAAGTACTTCTGGTCCTCTCCCCCAACCTCTCCACGACCTCCATGTCCTCCTCCAGGACCTCACCTATGACGTTGAACCTCTGGTTGGCCTCCCCGTCCCCCTTAAATATCCAGACTTGGAGATAGTGTGGGTTATCATTGATCACACATACAGCCCCCCTGAACCTCCTGACGATATTCCTTCGCCCTATCCTGTTCTCCCCCGCAGCGATCATCCCAACAGTGGTCTCCTTTATCCTGACGTCCCTGAACTCGGTCCCGAAGACCTTCCTCTCCTCCTCGGTGAGGCCTGGGTAGACGATCACCCTTATCTTGGTCACCTTGGCTGCTTGTCCCACCTCCCTGAGCTCCTCCTCAGTGGGCTCAGGCTCCCCGAGCCATACCCTGTCCACCACTCCCGTGTTGAAGAGGATCGAGGCCGAGGCCCCCACCTCTAACCTCCTCAGGGACTCCACCGTGGTTCGAAGTCCTCCCTTCCTCACCACGAAAGCCGCCACAGGGATTCCCCTTTGGTGGAACTCCCTGGACTTAGCCACCAGGGACTCCAGGGAGATCCCCGTGTAGTCCCATGGGTAGAAGTCGTGGGAGGCCATGAGGGACTCCACGTCCCTAACCCTCTTGAGGAGGGAGTCGAGCAGATCGGTGGGGAAGACGCTGGCGTTAAGCTCCACCTTGAGGCCCAGGTCGTTGTTGGCCATCTCCGCTAACTCATCCAAATTGAACCCCCAGTCCGCCCTTAGGCCCTGGATCCCCAGGTCCTTGAAGACCCTCAAGTCCCTGGGCGAGGCCCCCAGCTGTCTGAAGACGTCAGGGCTTACGTCCACCACGTAGTAGAAACCAAGGCTGGAGAGGACCTTTGAGACCTCCTTCGCCCTTGCTGCCGTCTCCTTGCCTATACCTGACCACACCTCCGAGAAGCCCATCTCCTCGGCCTTGGGTAACAGCTGAAGCTGTTTCGATAGGTAGTCCTGGTTCCAAAGGGTTATCAATAATCCTACTCTTCTCTCCATGGCCTCCCAGTGTAGTCCTAGATTTTAAGGTTTAGTCATATGGGCGATCAGGCTGATTAGGTCTGCCTATCCTTTCTGCTCACTTGGGACGAAAGTATTGGCTCTCAGGATCCTAAGCCTCCGATTTGAGGTCGAGCTCCATGGAGGACCAGGCGGAAGAGTGAGCAGCCCCTATGGGTTCAAGGACTTCATCGTATACACAGTCGGAGATCAGGTCCTCATGCTTGCTTAAAGGCCTGAGGGAGAAATTGAGACAAATTGAACTCACTGCCGCCCTATGGAGGGCCCACTCGAGGTGGGGATTTCCTTTCTCAGCCCTCCTTGCCGTCTTAGCCATAGTACGCCTGCATTACCCACGCAGGCCGATGATGGGGCAGAGACGCACCTAACGAACTAGCTTCAACCGGCCGACTCTGTGAGGCTCACTCGTCCATGACTGTGGTGAATAATAGAGTTGTTAGAGTAGTAGTTAAAAACACTCCTAGGGGCTATCCCCATGGAAGGGGACTTCCACCCTCTTAAACCCATTGAGGTGAACTACCCCGTCCTAACGGATGGGGCTTCCTGCTTCAAAGCCCCACCTTATCCGGCCACGGGTAGAGGGCTCCACAGGCACTGTCGTTCCCACCCCGAGCGCTGATGTAAGCCTACGGTGTCCCAATGTGGGACTGTTGATCGGAGCAGAGGCGTACCACATGGACCCTCGCTTGAACCAAGGCGTCTCGGTGAAGCTTACCCCGTCAGTGAGTGTCACTGATAGAATATTCCAAGAAGTGTATAAGAGTCACAAAGGGGGCTATCCATCCTCACGGAGGGACTTCCGCCCCCTTTGAACCCTCAGATAAGATAAATGTAGCAACATCCTCACCTCCTCCCCACCCTTGAGGGCTATGCTTTCACCCTTTTGTATAGGTTAACCTCACCTCAGAGGCGATCTCATGCGCTTCCCGATCAACCTAAACCTCCCTAACCTAGGGAACACAGGACGTTGAGGAAGTTGCATAGGAGGGAGTGTTCCTCATCCTCCACAGGGAGTCCTCCACCTGGTGAAGGACCAGGTGAATTACCCTCCTTGAGGAGGTCCACTACCCTTACCCGGGCATTTCCAGGGCCTAGACGAGGCAGCTGGAGTCGAGGACGTCCTCCAGACCCTAACTCTCCTCAATCCCATCCCTCACTATGGCTAAGTATCTGTGGATCGAGTGGATTAATTTACCGTAGGGTGTTGTGAGGAAGAGGGGGACAGTGAGGGCCAAGTGGACAGTGAGCACCAGGCCCCCGTAATTAGTAAAGCGAAGGGCGAGGGTCATCAACCCCGTTAGGGAGATCGCCGAGAGGAGGGCGAGGAAGGTCAGGTCGGCCTCAACCATGGCCCTGTCCTCGAGGTCGCGTAAGGAGATAGCCTTGAGGCCTATGAGCCCCGCTGCGCCTAGGCAGATCATGGTTCCGCCCACCGTTCCCAAAACCACTGGGACGCTCAGGAGAGCGAAGGGAGGATCGATCCTGAGGACGTCCTGATATACTGCCCCTGAGAGTGTAGATAGGAAGTCCAGTCCGAAGCCGAAGAACACTAATGCGTGAAGGAACATCCTGCCCAGGTTACCCTCCAACCTCGGGTAAGCGCATCCAGCCCCTCCTCCCCTGAACCAGATGTGTTCCAGGGCCTCGCTCAGGGCCTTCACATGAGCCCTTAAGTTGAACAACTCCGAAAAACCTAAACCCATGGCTCTCCACTGGGAGAGTCCCGAGAGGAGAGCGAAGGCCAAGGCAAAGACGCCTAGGGCTAGGCCGGCCCCGGCCACCAGTGGGTAAGGGAAGACCTGGTAACTGGAGTAAACCCTAGAGTATAGGGCGTCCCACTTCCTTAAGGTAGCCGCGATCCACAGTGTTAGGAACAGGGAGATTGAGGTAATCGCGGCCGTGAAAGCCGCGCTCCGCCTGAACGGGTAGGCCCATTTGGGCCTCGAGCTCCTTTCATAGGCAAGGGTCCTGACCATACTCATTGCCCTAGGGAGGTTGAGGTTGAACTCGTGTGGTGGCGTGAAGGGACACGCTGCGTAACACTGTCTGCAGTCGTGGCAAAGGTTGGCCAGGAAGAGGACGTCTGGGTCCGAGAACTCCCTCCTCCTCTCCATGGCGGGGAAAACAGGGCAGAAGCCCTCGCAGTACCTGCAGGCGTTGCATATGGTGAGGATCCTCCTCACCTCCTCTAATGCGTTAAGCCTCTGTTGCCCGTTCACCCGCTATCACCCCGAACACGGTGCCTATTGTGAGTCCGAATCCAGCTAAGTAGCCCCTCGTCAATATATTCCCCGCCATGACCTCTCCAGCAGCGAAGACGTTCCTGAAGGACCTCCCATCACTCCTCATGACCCTGGCCCTCGAGTCCACCTGTACCCCAGCGTAAGTGAAGGTGATCCCGGGTCTCAGGGGATAGGCGTAGAGAGGCGGATCCCTTAAGGGGAGGGCCCAATGACTCTTAGGGGGTTCCAGTCCAGAGGAGGTGCTGCAGTCGTCAAGCATGGAGGGATCGAAGTGGCACTCCCTGACGTGGGAGTTGAAATCCGAGATCAGTGAGGAGAGCTTCGAGGGATCAAGGCTTAACACCTTCGCTAACTCCTCTATACTATGCGCCTCGTAGGGCTTGAAGAGGGTAGGCAGGAAGAGGTCCTTGACCTTGGAGTCGAAGATCGAGAAGGCGATCTGCCCAGGTTGTTCCGCTATGAGCTTGCCCCATATGGCGTACCTCTTGGGCCAGAGGTCTTCCCCCTCGTCGTAGAACCTCTTGCCCTCAACGTTGACCATGAGGCTGAAGGGCACAGAGTCCACCCTGGTCACTATTCCCCCCTCGAACCTAGGTGACCTTGCGTCAACCGCAATGGCGTGGAACTCCCTAGGGTCCCCCACGGACTTAGCGCCCAAGTGGAGGAGCTCCCCGAGGAGTAAGCCGTCGTTGTGCCTAGTCCCCCTGACCACGAAGTTCCGCGCTGCACTCCCATAGGTTTTGGAGAGCCAGTCCAGGTTTGCCTCGAACCCGCCGGAGGCTATTACGATAGCCCTACCCCTCACCTCAACCTCTGCCCCATTAACCAGAACCCTGGCCTCCCTGAAGTGGTCCTGCTCCATGCGTAGGCCCGTGACCTTAGCCCCGTAGATCACCTTAACTCCGAGGTCCTCCACCCTCTTGTAATAGGTATTCACCAGCTGCTTACCTCCTCCCAGGAAGAAGCCATTGGTCCTGGAGAGGTGGAGTGTCCCCCTTATGGGTCTCTGCCACTTAACGCCATTGGAGTCCATGAACTCCTTCACCTTCCACGACTCCCTAACTGTGAGTTCAGCTAACTCCCTATTTGTCTCCCCCTTAGTCACGCTCAACAGGTCCCTCATGAACTCGTCCTCGTCGTAGGGGCCACTGGTGGCATTGTCCCTATCGTGCGCGTAGCGTATATCCCTCGTATACTTACTGTTCCCTCCTCTCTCCCACTCCTCCCCTCTCTCCAACAATACCACCTTGTGCCCCTGGCGCGCCGCGGAAATGGCAGCGCAGAGGCCAGCGTTCCCTCCACCTGCTATCACAACGTCGAAATCCAGCATGGCCCTTCCCTGAGGGACCTCACTGTCCCACTACTCCCACTTCCTCGAGCCTGACGTCCTTCGTCTCCCTGAGCGTCAGGACCCCCACTAAGGCTATTACCCCGTAGGCGATTATGAGGGCCACCAGGTAGGGCCAGGCGTGCTTAGCTCCTCCCAGGGCCTGGTTCACGTATGTAGCGAGGATCGGGGCTAATCCACCTCCGTAGACCTGGGAGATCTGGTAAGCTGCGTTGACGCCGGAGGCCCTATACTTGGTGGGGAAGTGTTCAGCGAAGAAGGCCGGCTGTGCAGGATATGCCAGCCCCACTGTTAGGCTGAAGAAGGCTATCTGCATCCCAAGGGCCAGCGGGTAGTAGCCCGAGCCTATGGCGAGCACGTATGGGTAAGCCAGTAATACCATGAATATCATTCCTGCGAAGATCACCCACTTCCTCCCTATGTTATCTGACAGGATGCCCCCCAGGAACATAAAGATCATGGCCACTGCCGCCGCAGCGAGGTTAGTGAGGGTGGCCCCCACGGAGCTTATGTGGTTCAAGGTCATGTAGGAGATACCGAAGACCTGACTGAGCCAGAAGGCAGCACCTATGCCTGCGTTGAGCATGGAGAGGTGGAGGATCGTGGTGATCTTCTCCCTCCAAACCCTTGAGGCAGGGTAACTGAGGATCTGACGCTTCTCCTCCACCTCCTTGAAGAGAGGACTCTCCTCTAACCTGAGCCTTATTATCACCCCGACTACGGCAGCGGCGAAGCCTATGTAGAACAAGATCCTCCACCCGTAGCTGTATACCTGAGCTGTGGGGAGAGTTAAACTCACGGCCAGGAACGCCCCTGAGCCCGCTAGGATGCCCAGGGGCAAGGTCTGGCCCACCCAGCTCCCCCAGAAACCCCTCCTTCCCGTCTTCGCGGCCGCCTCCACTAGCCACGTGGCTGCTCCCCCGAACTCTCCACCGAAGGAGAAACCCTGAACCAGCCTAAAGACGGAGAGGAGGACTAGTCCATAACTGCCAATCACAGTGTAAGCTGGAGTGAGGCCCATGCCGAGGGTCCCTAAACCCATGACTATGAGAGCCAGCATCAGGGCGTTCCTCCTCCCTAATTTGTCCCCTACGTGTCCCCATACATATCCTCCCACAGGTCTTATTATGAGGCCTAGACCGTAAATGGACACTGATGTGAACACCGCTTTGGCTAACGAGGTTCCCGGGCCGAAGAAGACGTGGGGCCAGACAAGGGAGGCCACTGTCCCCGTGACTAGGAAGTCGTATTGCTCTATTATACCGCCTATTACTACCCCTAGGGTCAGGAACCCTAAATTGGGTTTCGAAGAGCTCATTGTATAAAAGTTTATGATGGAATAATATAAACTTTACGGTTTATCGGAAACTGTTGACAACGGCTGAGGAGTGAAGTTTGGTTGAGTAATTGCAATGATGGGGGTAAGGGGAAAAGGCCCGCCAAGGGGACGGACAGCCCCTCGTTCAAATACCCTTCTTGATTTGTTATCCAGTGGTGCAGCGACGCCGCTTCCCAGCCCGGTTCAGGAAGTGGGACTGCGGGAGGGGGAACCAGCATTCCCTTCCTACATTCACGGGATCTGGAGGCGTTCAACGATGGTTCCCTTTCAGGTGGTCCTCTGATCCACTGCCCACCAGGTGTAACCCCTCGCAGTGGGAACCATGAACCGCCCTGGAACCAGGGCGGGAAGGAAGTCGATCTGGCATACACTACTGCGCGTAGATCCCCAGAACCCTCCTTCCTACCCATTCCCTCACGATCTCCGATATCTTCCAAATCGCCTCGCCTGAGGGAGAGTGCTTCATGTCCAGGAGGTGGAGTTCGCAGTTCCCTCCTCCCCTCCTTATCTCATCACACATGATCACGCTGTGGTCCTTTATGACTACCTCGTCCTTGGTTCCATGGATCAGTAACACCTCCCTAAGCGATCTTGCGTATTGGAGTGGGGAGAGATCTAGGTCCCTAGGGGGGAGCCTCTGTAGATCCTTGTAGATCCTGTTCTGCGGCGTTCCTTCGGGGAAGGTGGAGAGGTAGTTCATATGCATCCTCCTATTGACTGGGGCGGACACGGCGATCACTGGTTTGCCCTTCAATGCCCCCGCTATTAGAGCTATTAGCCCTCCCCTGGAGTGACCCGCTACCGAGTCGAAGTCGTATTTTAGGGCCCTTTGGACCCCCTCCGTCACCTCAACTTCGAACTCAGGCACTATTACCTCCCCGAAACCACGGAGAGGAGAGGCCAACCACTCGATCTTCTCAGGGGAGGAACCCTTGCCGTGGAGGACTAGGGACTTCATTGACTCTTTAACTCTACCCATGGTATTTATGACTGCCCGTCTCTGAGGAGTTCGGGGACTCGTTGGAGTTCACTGGGGAGAATACCATATTGTCCCTCAAGGAGAAGCACACGCCATGATCATCGCTGACCCACCTACTCCCCATAGGTGGGTAAATATTTCCCTGAATACCTTCTCGCCCCTATCACAAATGGAGAACGAGACGTAAAAACCCAGTGTAGGCGAAGCGAGTGAAGAGTCACCTGTGGAAAGCCCTGGAGTTCCTGCGTAAGTCCACATCTCGTCCACCACCTTGGTGACCATCTTCCCGTCGACGATCCCCTTAGCGTTGTCTCAAAGCTCAACTATTATCGAACTTCCTCTTATCGTAACGTTTGACCCACGTGAACACAATACCTAGGCATACTCCCAGCATCCTTGAGATGGCCCTCACGCTCATGTTTTTGGAGTACATCTTGAGTGCCTCCTCGACCTCCCACTTGGGATGGTGGTGGTAAATGGCATCAGCGAGGAAGTACTTACCGCAGTCCCTGCACAGGAACCTCTGCCTGCCCAAGGGCCTACCACACTTGACCACGTGATGACTGCCGCAGGACGGACAACTCAAGTCCTCCCTAATAACAGGCCTCCTACCTATGGGTAATACTCGTTATACAAAATACAAAAAGCTTAATGGCGACACTATGGATACACTGAACGTGAAAACGAGTCCAGCCCCGCTCTCCACGTCAAGGGTGGATTCAGTTCTGTTTCAATTTCTATAGTTGAGGATAGGGTTCTTGGAGTGGGGAGATCAACTCCTCCCCGTGATCCTCAGGGAGTAGGCATGTCTGCAGGGTCTCTCCTTGGGCAGGGCACACGTGAGCCCACTCTCACCCCTCTCCCACTGGATCCTCTCGCTCACCCCTAGCATCTTCACCTCTACCACTTCATAGGGGTGGTAGAGCCTCAGGTCTGTGGAGAGGGACTTTACGACAGCCTTCTCCCCGGGCCACTCCAAGAGGATAGCGTAGAGTTCCCTCCCCCTCCTGGTGAATCTGGCGTCCCTACCGGTGAACTGCACCGAACCCTCCTTGAACTCCCCAGCCTGAACCTTAGTTGGACCTTCGCCGTATACCTTCCACGGCCTGGTCCCGTAAATCGCCTCCCCATTCAGGTCGAGCCACTCCCCTATCTCTTCTAGGATTGAGACCTGCTCCTTAGGTATCTCCCCTGAGGAGTCTGGACCAACGTTGAGGAGGAGGTTGCCGTTCTTGCTCACTACGTCCACTAGATCCAAGATCAGCTCCGAGGCTGGCTTATACTGGGGGTCTTGGATGTAACCCCAGGACTTCCTGTCCACGGAGGTGTCAGTCTGCCAGGGCATCTCCCTGATCTCGTCCAGCTTCCCCCTCTCCAGGTCCAGGACCGCAGTCCCCTCCCTGAAGGCGTTATGTTTGTAGTTGATCACCACTCCTCTGCCCCACTCCGCAGCCCTGTTGTAATAATAGGCAGCGAAGACCAGGAGGTAAGGCTCGAAGACCGGAGTCTCGATCCACCAGTCGAAGTAGAAGAGCTGGGGCCTGTATCTGTCGATCAACTCCAGGGCCCTGAGGAGCCAGTCCGTGAGGAAGGTATCGTCTGGGTAAGTGTTCCTGGGCATGGCTGGGCCGTAGAGGGAGTAGTAGGCGGGGTCCCTGACGTCTGACTGGAACTGCCTCCCTCCCTCCATGAACCACCAGTGTTCGGCCCTGTGGTAGGAGACCCCGAAGACCATGCCCTTAGCCCGCACTGCGTTGACGAGCTCCCCGATCACGTCCCTCTTAGGTCCCATCCTGGCCGCGTTCCACTCGTTATACTTACTGTCCCACATGGAGAAGCCATCGTGATGCTCAGCCACCGGAACCACGTATCTGGCCCCTGCCCTGAGGAAAGTGGAGGCCCACCTATCGGGGTCGAATCGCTCAGCCTTGAACATGGGTATGAAGTCCTTGTATCCGAAAGTGGACTGGGGTCCGTATTTCTCCACGTGGTGCTTGAACTCAGGCCTCTCCCTCAGGTACATATTCCTGGGGTACCATTCACTCCCGAAGGCTGGGACGGAGTAGACTCCCCAGTGTATGAAGATCCCGAACTTGGAGTCTTTGAACCAGTCGGGAACCTGATACTTGGAGAGTGAACTCCAGGATGGCTCGAAGGGCCCTGAGGGCCACTCCACTCCGAAATCCCTGAGGGATTTGATTACCTCCCTTGGATCTCTCATGAAATGGGGAGAGTGGAGACAGGAAAAAAGGGTTTTGTCCTAACTATGTTAGCTCTATAGGAGGGTTAACTCTGAGGAGAGGACCTGTAGTAGGAGTTGGGTAGAGACCGGGGGTTTGGCGATAATGGCTATACCGTATCCACCCTTCACTGCCACTAGGGCCCGAATGTGGTTATGCTGGACCACGAAGTATGTGGCATTATCCAGGGTGCCGTTGGAGGTCTCCCATTGGTTCAACGCCGATCTCAGCCCTTGGAATCCCTGATCGAGGGCAGAAGCGTTGGAGGCCTTGAGTTGGAGGAGGGTGAGGACAGTAGAACCGTTGGAGTAGACAGTTAACACTGATCTCTGTAGCCCTAGTTTAGACAGGTTGTAGTGCATATCATCGCCATAGCCAGTGTGGTTTATCAGATCCCGAATGAGAGTGAGGTTGGAGTAGCCAGACGCTACCCTACTGAAACCAGGTACCAAGGGGGAGTTGACGCTGATCTGTGGAAAGCTGAAACCGCTTTTCTCAAGGTTTCCGAAGACCGCCAGGAGCAAGGTGACAGCATACTTGGAGTTCTGGGTCGTTCCATTTATTACTACCCCCGCTGCTGTGTGGTTCTCATAACCCACAGCTACCCCTAGGCCCCTATACGAGCCGTAAGCATACTGCACTCCGGAGGAGGTGTTAGTGGTGAAGTTCAGGAAGAGCACGAGGGCACTCTCCAGCTTCTGGAATGGGGAGGAGGAGTTCAAGTGCGCCAGGACCAGGAAGAGATAGGAAGTGGAGTTGTGGTATAACGCGTTAACCTCAACTTCGCCCAGTTGGTAAAGGTAGGACAGGCCTGAGTAATTAGTAGGCAAAACGGAGGACAGGTTATACACTATACCGCTGAAAGCTAGGCTATACTTGACTCCACCCGTGAGCTGCGACGCTTGTTCCGGAGAGAGGACCTCAGCTGAGGCAATGGAGTACCTGAACTGGGGGTGACGACTGTAAGTGAGGTAGAACAGACCTACGGAGGACAGGGCGATCAGGAGGATCCCCACTAAAGTGAGTGCTAGTCTCATTTGGGCAAGTTGGGTTGATGCAATTTAAAGTTTTGTCAAAAACAACATATTTTCTAGAGGCCCTGGATAATAGTGCTTACCCCTGGCGTAACTTTCCTGTTTTCATCCACTTCCAATACGTCACGGATGTCCCTCTTAATGGTTCACACAGGGTCACCCTCAACTCCTTGGGGTGGGGGGGAACCCACTACCCTCCCATCCGACTCCCCAAGCCCCGTGGGCAGAGCCAGTCATCAGTGGGGATAAATAGGAAATTACGGTGATATCGTAAACATAACTCGGAGGGTGTTTAGAAGTGATCAACAGCATTTGAAAGTTACGTAAAAGCACTACAGAAGGAGGGGGTTAAAGGGGCGGAAAGCCTCCATACTTAAGTACTTGTTCTTCCAGGTTCATTTTCAGTGAGGTTAACGACGCCCCTCCACTGCTCGGTTCAGGAAATGGGACTGCGAGAGGGGCACCCGAAATCGCCCTACCTTAATCACATGATGGATCCCCTTCTTCGGGATCCGGACTCAAGTGGGTCGGGCCTCTGAGTCACTGTCTACTAAATGAGGAGTGTAACCCCTCACGGTGGGAACCATGAGCCCCCAAACCCTTCAGAACGGGGAGGAAGTCAGAGTCTCGTGAAAACGCTTTCAATTAGCCCGCTCCTCAATAGGTGAGACCGAGAAGATGCTCCAGATCAGAACTGCTCCTCAACTACGGTCTGGATATTTGGATACTCGAGGTTCAGTGTAAATTACGTCGGAAAATCCAGATTGAATTTAATATTAGAATAAACCTGCTTTGTGGGTCACTTCATAATTATACAAAAATTTATAACTAATTACATCGAGTATTACCCATGGGAAAGAGTGAGCACAGGGGAAAGAGTAGGTACAAGAGGGATTGGCACAAGTACGACGAGAA
>Ga0209012_1003478_pt1 | contig 11861 bp, 16 predicted proteins | sample RS3BMetagenome_FD_184735 | JGI IMG/M metagenome (GOLD analysis project Ga0209012, IMG submission 184735) | Ferric oxide microbial mat and aquatic microbial communities from Rainbow Spring, Yellowstone National Park, USA - RS3B (SPAdes) (version 3) ...
GCGGCGGCCAGTCGGTCGGCGGTGGCGGCCCGGTAGCGCTGGTTCACCCGTCGCAGGAGCCATGGCATCGGCAACACGGTAGACAGTCTATTTGGTTGACCAGTCTGCGGAGCGTCGGGGGTCGCCCCGCTCGGCGGTCAACGCAGCTCGATCGTCACCTCTGGCGCCTGCTGCAAGGTGTTGTGGACGGTGCAGTGCGACGCCACCGCCAAGAGCGGCGCCCGCCGTTCCTCGGGGACGCCGCCAGGTACGGTGAGGGTCATCGCGATCTCGCCGACCCGCGCCGGTCGGCCGGCGATCTGGTAGCTGGCGGTCACCGCCAACCCCTCGGTCGAAAGGTCGTGGCGGGTGAGGTAGCGGCGGGCGTAGAAGGCCACGCACGACGCCAGGCTGGCGATGAGCAGCTCGGTCGGCGTCGGCGCAAGGTCGGTGCCGCCGTCGTCGAGCGGCTGGTCGACGTGGACGACGTGCCCGCGCATCGCCACCTCGAAGTGGTCGCCCTCCTTGTGCTCGACGCGTACGACGTCCATGGTCACGTGAAGATTATCTGGGCGCCGGCGGAGATCCCGTAGAACTCGCCGACGGTGATGACGTCCTTGACCTGCGCGACGAGGTCGTCCCAGGTGAGCCCGAAGAGGTCGACCGAGGCCTTGGAGCCGTAGAGGCCGGCGCCGCTGTCGGCGGGCCATTCGAGAAGAGCTCGTAGAGCTCTTTGATCGGGACGCCTGAGACCTTGGCGAGGGCTCGCACGTTCGGGGCGCCGCCCTTCTCCTCGTACTCGTGGCGCATGAAGCGGATCGCTTGCCAGTGCCGGTCTGTCAGCACCGGGATGCCCTCGGCGGCGGCGATGGCCACCCCGCCAGCGTCCCCCCGGTGCCGCCGCCGCCCACCACCGCTCGCCTGGCCATAGTCCCAGCTTCGACTCCGGCGGCGGTCCCCGGTAGGGCCCAACGTCCCGACCGGCGGCGCCATGACCGTTCGGCACCCGGCGACGCCGGTTGCGCTACGTTCCGGCGACGTCTCGGACCCGACGCTCGCCTGGCGCACCGGCGCGCTCGCCGCCGGGTGCACCCTCGGGGTGGCGATCGCCGGCGACAGCCGCCGGACGTTCGTCAGCGATGTCGCCGGCGTGCCCGACGTCCCGGCGCTCGGCCGGACGGGCGTCTCGCTGGCCCGGCACGACGCCCTGTTCATCCACGGACCGGGTGGGTCGCCCGCGACAGCCGCCGTCGCGACCGCATTCTCGCCGCGCGGGCTGGCGATGGTGCCGGGCGACCGTTACCTGCTGGCGGCCGAGTGTGGCGGCGTGACGGTGCGGCGGTGCTCGACGCGGCCCGACTCGACGCACCGCACGCCCGGCCGGCGTCGTGGGTCACCGGGCGCCTGACCAGTCCGGGAAGCGGGGCCATCGAGGCGGCAGTGTCCCCCAACGGTGCGTACGCCCTCGTCTCGATGGAGTCGAGCGGGGCGGTGGCGGTCTTCCGGCTGGCCGCCGCGCTGCGGCACGGATCCGGTCGCTCCGACTTCGTCGGGATGGTCCCGACCGGAGTCGCCCCGGTCGGGATGGCGTTCTCGCCCGGCGGCCGCCACCTCTACGTGACGAGCGAGGCGGCCCGGGCCGGCGGAGGCGTCGGGCGCGGCACCCTCACGACGGTCGACGCCGCCAGGGCGGTGCGTTCACCGGCCCGCTCGGTCGTCTCGACGGTGCCGACCGGCTGCAGCCCGGTCCGGGTGGAGCGGTCGGGCGCTATGTCGACGTCACCGCCCGCGGCAGCGACGCCGCCATCGAGCTCGATGCCGCCGACCTGGTGTCGCGGCCGACCTCGGCACTGGTCGGCGACGTGGCGGTGGGCGAGGCCCCGGTCGGGCTGGCCGCCGTCGACGGTGGCCGGACCCTGGTGGCGGCGACGAGGCCGTCAGCCATGACGGCCGGTGGCTGCTCGTCACCGACTACCTCGCCGGCGAGGTCCAGGTGGTGTCGGTCGGCAGCGTGCCGTGACCTTCGGCCCTGGCCGACCGCACGGCGGTGGCCGAGGCTGGGACCCGATGGGCATGGACGGGATGCGCATGGACCGGATGCGCATGGACCGCCCCGAGCGAAGGAGGTGTCGCTGGCGATGGCCGATCTCGTGGGAGTGCTCGCCGCCGTCCTCACCACCTCCTGCTGGGTGCCGCAGCTCTACCGGACGCTGCGCCGCGGCACGGCGTCGGACTTCTCGTGGTCGTATCTCGTGATCTACGGCCTCGGGCTGCTCGCCTGGCTCCTCTACGGCCTCGCCCGCCGCGACGACGTCCTCGTCGTCAGCAACGCCGTCGTGTTCGTGAGCGTGGCGGTGCTGAGCGCGGTCAAGCTCCGCTCGCGCCTCTACCGGTTCGCCCACGTCGAGCTCGTCGTCCCCGGCGGCACCGACGCGGCGACGGCGCTGCGGTCGCTGCGGGAGCTCGGGCCGAAGCTGGCGGCCGACCTCGAGGCGGTCGGCATCCGCGACCCCGAGAGCCTCCGGGAGGCAGGGGTGGAGGACGCCAACCGGCGGCTGGTCGACGCCGGCCTCCAGACCGGCGTGCACTCGAGGCAGGCGATCGAGGCCGCCCTCACGATGCGGCCGCGGCGTCCCGGGGCCGATTGACTGGTGCGTGGGCCGGCGGGGTGCTAGCTCGGACGCCTGGGCCGGCCGGGAGGGGACTGCGATGGACGTCGGCGTGACGATGTTCGCCACCGATCGCACGATGCCGGTGCACGAGCTGGCGGTGGCCGCAGAGGAGCGGGGCTTCGCCTCGCTCTACATCCCCGAGCACACCCACATCCCGGTCAGCCGACAGACGCCGCCGGCCACCGGCGACGACGACCTCGACGAGGGCTACCGGCGCACCCCGGACCCGCTGGTGGCCCTCGCCGCCGCCGCCGGCCTCACCTCAACGATCCGGCTCGGCACGGCGGTGGCCCTGCCGGCCGAGCACGACCCGATCGCCTGGGCCAAGGCGGTGGCGACCCTCGACGCCGTCTCCGGTGGCCGGGTGACCCTCGGGGTCGGCTTCGGTTGGAACCGGGAGGAGCTGTCCGACCACGGCGTGGCCTTCGCCGACCGATGGTCGGTGGTGCGCGAGACGATGCTGCTCGCCCAGGCGCTGTGGTCCGAAGAGGTGGCGGCGTTCGGCGGCCACCACGTCGCCCTCTCGCCGAGCTGGTGCTGGCCGAAGCCGATCCAGCAGCCGCGGGTCCGCACCCTGGTCGGGGGCGGCTCGGGGCCGAGGGTGCTGGCCTCGATCGCCGAGTGGGCCGACGGCTGGATCCCCTTCGGCGGCGCCGGCCTGCGGGAGGCGCTGCCTGAGCTGCGTCGGGTGGTGGCCGAGGCCGGCCGTGACCCCGACCGCCTGCACATCGTCCCGATGGGGGTCCTTCCGACACCGGAGAAGCTCGACTACTACCGAACGCTCGGCGTCACCGAGTGCGTCCTCCGGCTGCCGCCGGCCGGGCGCGACGAGGTGCTCACGGCGCTCGACGGCTACGTGCACCACGTCGAGGCCGGGTGAACCGACCCACCCTCCGCCGCCTCTGGACGGCGCTGCTGGCGCTGGCAGTGGTCGTCCTCGGCGGGTGGGCCGGGTTCTGGGCGCTCGGGTCCGGGCCGCTCGAGGCCCTCTACCGGACGGTGACCACGATCACGACGGTCGGTTTCTACCAGCTCGAGCCGCCGTCGGGCGGCCAGAAGGTGTTCACGATCGTTCTGGTGCTCGTCGGGGTGGCGGTCGCCTTCTACGCCCTCGGTGCGTTGCTTGAGCTGCTCGTCGAGGGCCAGCTCGCCGGAGTGTTCGAAGGGAGACGGATGGAACGCAGGATCGCAGCCATGTCGGGTCACGTCGTCATTTGCGGGTGGGGGCGGGTCGGCCGGGTCGTCGCCGACCAGCTGGCCCATCGCCGGGTCGACTTCGTGGTGGTCGACGTCGACGCCGAGCGGGTGGCCGACACCGAGTACCCGACGGTCGTCGGCGACGCCACCGACGACGCCGTCCTTCGCAAGGCCGGCATCGAGCGGGCGAAGGCGTTGGTGACGGTGATGAGCAACGACGCCGCCGACCTCTACGTCACGCTGTCGGGGCGGTCGCTCAACCCCGACCTCTTCATCGTCGGCCGGGCCAGGGTCACCGACTCGGAGGAGAAGATCCTCCGCGCCGGTGCCGACCGGGTCATCAACCCGCAGGCGATCGGCGGCTCCCGGATCGCCGCCCTGCTCCTCCAGCCCCACGTCGCCGAGTTCCTCGACGTCGTCACCCGCGAGGCCGGGATCGAGTTCCGCCTCGAGGAAGTTCGCCTCGACGAGCGGTGCCTGCTCTGCGGGTCGACGGTCGGGAGCAGCAGGATCCGGGCACACACCGGGGCGCTGGTGCTCGCCATCCGCCAGCCCGACGGGTCCTTCCTCACCAACCCGGCGCCTGAGACCCTGCTCCAGCCAGGCCAGGTGCTGATCGCCATCGGCACCGAGCCGCAGCTCGCCGAGCTGACCCGAATGGTCGGCGCCTGAGTCGCGCTCTACTACGAAGGCCACGCCTACCGGGCGGGGTCCCGGATCGGGGTGACGACCTCGGCGCCGAACGGGACCCAGCCGGTGTGGTCCTTCGGCCAGACCGAGCCGGCCGGCACCGCCACCGTCTCGATCGCCCGCTCCCCGTCGATGCCGTCGAGCCTCGTGCTGCCGGTGGTCCCCGGCGTCGCAGTGCCGACCCCCCTCCCGGCGTGCCCGAGCCTGCGCAACGAGCCGTGCCGGCCTTACGTGCCGATGTTGAACAACGTGGCCACCAGCTGACCGGGCGGATGTCGTTGCCGCGGTGGCCGACAAGACGTTCGCCCTCGTCCCCGACGAGTTGGGTCATCGAGGGCAGCTCGTCACGAGCTCCGCGCTCCGCCGCGGGTCGCCCGCCTGGCCCGAGGCTCAGGTCGTGGCGCTCCCAAGCCGCTCCAACTCGCCGGTGGGGTCGTAGTAGAGCTCCTGCTGGGCGATCCGACCCTCGCGGTAGCGGTAGACGACCACGTAGGTCGATCGCAGCCTGTCACCGTCACGGTCCCAGTCGAAGAGGATCCGGCAGTAGGCGCTCGTGGCGTCCGGCAACACCGCCCGCTCGTCGAGCTGGTAGGTGATGTTGCGGCACCGGGCGATCGTCAGCTGGATGAACTCGAGGGTGGCGTCGGCACCTTCGATCCGGGCCGGCCAGTCGAAGAGCCGCACCGTCGGGCTGAGGTAGACGACGCCGAGGTCGTAGAGGTCTCCTGCCAGAGAGATGTCGCCCGAGGCGAAGGCATCGGCGAAACGTTTCTCCTGTGCGTCGATCGCCTCGAGAGTGAGTGGCTGTCCCATGCGGGAATCGTAACGACGCGGCGTTCGTGCCTGGGGCCTCACTCTGTGGCCCTCGACGGGGCGAGCGCAGCGACGTCCTGGGCGCTGAGCGACGATGCGATCCGCTTTCGCTCCGTGACTGGCGTGGCAGCAAGGGTCGGACTGGCTTGCGGCCGGACACGTCGTCACCGCCGGGCGAGGCGCCGTCCGCTCTCCGTGGTGATCGCGGTGTAGTTCATACCGAAGTGGTGATAGAGCTTGGACTCGTCATCTTGGGACATCTCTTCGCCGTGCAGTTCGATGTCCGGAGCAGACTTCACCTGGTCTTTGGTTACGGTCACCTGTAAGTCGTCGGGCCCGATCTGCAGCCCGGCGAGTGGCACGAATGTCAAATGACGACCGATGAACCCTTCCTTCACCGTGCCGAACTGGGGTTCGTCGGTCTCCACGTCCACATAGACGTCTTCCAACTTCCCGATCTTCCCGCCATTGCGGTCGACAAGCATCTTCCCGTGCCATTCGCTGACGTTCCAGTTGGCTCGGCCAGCATCGTCCGTCATATGAGCCTCCTTCTCGCAACCGAGGAGGACAAGGAACAATCTCGACGGTCCGACACATCAACCTGCCGAACCACTGCTCCCACCTCTTTTTTGATTGTACTGGTTGGCGCGGCGATCTCCGAGGGCCGAAGGTCCCGGAGGTGACCAGGCGACGGCCCCCGACCAGGGCGACGACACCTCGCTGCGTGGGCATGCGTTCCCTCCTGGTGTTCCAGGCGTGCCGCTCACCGCGGATTGGCGTACCCCAATCCGCTCCTCCGCATGCATACCGTGAAGGCGTCGGGGCCTGCCCGAGACTGCCGGGAGCGGGCGCAGCGGACTTGGCCCTAGGATCGATCAACGCCATCTGCCGGCAACGGAGAACGAGATCATGAGCCACAGCGACGATTGGTCTCCCGACGAGCCATTGGGGACCGAAGCCTTCGAGCAGGGTGACGAAGCGTTCGATGAGGGCGTGAGAATTGACCCGGACCTGGTAGAAGACACCGAGAACGACCCGTCGCTCGATCCGACGCTCCAAGTCGACCAACGTGAGCTTGAGGAGGCCGGCGCCGACTTCGACGACCCCGAAGTGATGGTGACGCTCGACGGCGGTGCTGACGACCCCGACGGACTGGGAGGACCACCCGGCGCCAGCCGCTCCCGACGTGAGGACGAAGGTGGCTGGGACCTCGACGCGCCGAGTGTGCGTTCGAACGAGCCTGACGCAGGCTCGACGGGCTGACCGGCGGACCATCGTCGTGCAGCTCTTCGATGACTATGAAAGTCGAGGCACCTGAAATGGCAAAGGACTCCGAGCTCGACGCACACCACCAGTCCACTGTGGAAAAGATCTTCAACCATCCGGCCGGTCACAACATCCAGTGGCATGACGTCATGTCCCTTCTACAGAGTGTTGCCACTGTTATTGAAGTGGGCGATGGCCGTTACACGGTGACGCTTGGATCTGAAACCGAAACGTTCAACAGGCCACGGCATAACGACATAGATGAGCAGCAGGTGGTCGACCTCCGGCGAATGCTGAGGGGTGCCGGGATTACCCCGAATCCGACAGAGGGGTTCGATCCCAAGGACTCGCCCAGCTGAGGGCTCACGCCGCGTCTGATGGCGCATTGACACGTGGCTGCACTACTCGCTCGGGCCCAGCTTCGGGAAGACCACCAACGTGCTCGGACGCGCACCGCGGCGATCCAGCGAGGTGAGGTTTGGGGACGGCACAGCGTTCGATCCGGCTGTACACGCCTCGTACACGTGCCGTGTATACTACGTGTATGAGCCGAGTTCGGACCAACATAGAGATAGAGGACACTTACCTCCAAGCCGTCATGGACCGTTACGGTCTCCACACGAAGACGGAGGCTGTCGACCTGGCCCTCCGCCACCTTGCGGGCCAGCCCATGAACCGCGAGGAAGCTCTCGCCATGCGTGGGGTGCACGGCATCGGCAAGGTGCCGGCTGACACCGGTCCCGCTCGCGCCCGATGATCCTGGCTGACACGTCGGCATGGGTCGAGTACGACTGGGCAACGGGGAGCCGGGTCGACGACCGAGTGTCCGAGCTCATCGCTGATGACGGCCCACTTGCGACTACCGAGCTGGTGATGATGGAGGTCATGGCAGGGGCCAGGACAGACGGCCGGGAAGAGGACTTGCGCAGATTGCTCTTGCGATTCCATCTGCTCCCGTTCGACGCGGCGGCGGACTTCGAGGCAGCGGCCCGCATCTACCGCCTGTGCCGGCGAGCCGGAGTCACGCCGCGAGGCCTGATCGACTGCATGATCGCGTCGGTCGCGCGCCGCAACCGTGCCACGTTGCTCGCCCACGACGCTGACCTCACCCGGGTGGGAAAGGTAGTCGGCATCGCCATCGACCCCGCTTCTCTCACCTTCGAAATGTGACCTGGTCCCGGCGGTAAGTGACACCCAGTGACCGCTACGCGGTCGGGGTTCGGAGCAACGTATTAGCCTCGATCCACCGCGTAACGCCGTGAACTGAACCAGCGCGTATCCGCGGAAAGTGCCTCCTGAACTGCGAGGATAGGTGTTCTCAACGCACCGGTTCCCACAGCATCAAGGAGGCACTTCCAGTGAGGCCAGTATCGCGCGGCATCGACCGCATCGCGGTGACCTTCGACGAGCCGGGTCTTGTGGCCAACGCCGGGCTGTTGCTCATCGCCACCCTCGTGAAGCGCCTCGACCTCGAGGCGGTCGTCGACGCCACGGTGCGCATCCCGTCCAAGCTCGGTGGCTTCTCGCCCGGCCGAAAGGTGCTCACCCTCGTGCACGCCATGGTCGCCGGCGCCACCCACATCGACCACGCCGACGTGTTGCGTGCCGGTGCAACCGAAGAGGTCCTCTCTCACCGGGTGATGGCACCGTCGACGCTCGGGACGTTCCTTCGGGCCTTCACCTTCGGTCATGTCCGCCAGCTCGAGGCGGTCGTCGGCGAGGTGCTCCGGCGAGCCTGGAGCGCCATGACGCTCCCTGGACGCCTCGTCGTCGACGTGGACTCGACCATCTGCGAGGTGGCGGGCAAGAAGAAGGCCGGCGCCGCCTACGGCTACACCAAGGTCTTGGGGCTGCACCCACTGCTGGCGACGCGCGCAGACACCGGCGAGGTGCTCCACGCCCGGCTGCGCAAGGGGTCGGCCAACACCCAGCGTGGGGCCAAGCGTTTCATCGAAGAGCTGGTCGCCCGCCTGAGAAGAGCCGGGGCGACCGGGACCCTCGTCATGCGCTTCGACTCGGGGTTCTGGTCCAAAGACCTCCTCTCTGCGCTCGAGCGCCTCGAGGTGTCCTACACCATGGCGGTGCGGGCAGGCACCCAGGCGATCGCCCAGGTCATCGCCACCATCGCCGAAGAGGACTGGGTCAGAATCGTCTACCCAGAAGGCGGAGAGGCCGCCGTCGCCGAGACGACCTACAAGGGAAGGCGCCTCGTCGTCCGGCGCACCCGGCTCGTGGGACCCCAGGCTCAGCTGTGGCCCGACTGGCGCCACTTCGCCTTCCTCACCGATCTGACCGCCAGCGCCGTCGAGGTCGATGCCTTCCATCGTGAGCGGGCCCAAGCAGAGCTCGACATCCGAGACCTGAAGGAGGGGGCGGGCATGGAGCACTGCCCCTCGGGCAGCTTCTCGGCCAACGCCGCCTGGCTCCAGTGCGCCGTCCTCGCCCACAACTTGCTTCGCTGGACCCAGCTTTTGGGCGGTCTCCATGAACATGACGGACACCGTCCGGCCGTCGCACGGACCATCCGCACGCGCTTCGTGTCGCTGCCGGGTCGCCTCGTCAACCGCTCGGGGACGCCGACGCTGCGCGCACCGAGCCATTGGCCGTGGCAGGAGCCGTTCACCCGCGCGCTTTCGAACCTGCGCGCCCTCGCGGTCGCCGTCACCTGATTCCCTGGCTCTGCGGTCGGCGCAGCCGCAGACGACCCGCATCAGTGCGCTGACATCCCGCCAACCACAAGCGCCTCTGATCGATCACGCCCATGCTCAGGTCGTCCCGGCGTTTCAGCAACGAGAACGAGTCCTGCGCAACCGCCCTGTCATCGGCAGGCGGTCAGATGGGGTTACGCGGTGGATCGAGGCTCAGTGGCACTGTTCGGGGACGGCGGAGTCATCGATCTCCGGGAAGACTTGACAGGCTAACGATGTTAGCTAGCATGGCGAACGTCGTTAGCCGAGGAGGCCGATCTGCCCATGAGTGAGACGCCGCGCCACTATCGGGAACCGGGGTGGTTCACGAAGCACGTGTTCAACAAGGCCGTGGCCGGGGCCACGCGACTCGGCATCAGCGTCTGGGGCAGCAGGGTGTTGGAGGTGAAGGGCCGGAAGACGGGTGCCCTCCGCCGGACGCCGGTCAACCTCCTCGTCGTGGGGGACGCGGCGTACCTGGTGGCGCCACGGGGGGAGGCTGAGTGGGTCCGCAACGTGCGCGCCGCCGCCGGCCAGCTCGACCTCTTGGTCGGCCGGAGGCGGACCCACTATGTGGCTACCGAGCTGGTCGACGACGAGAAAGTCCCGGTGCTGCGCGCCTACCTGCAGCGCTGGAAGGCCGAGGTCGGGGTGTTCTTCGACGGGGTCGGCCCGAGCTCGACGGACGAAGAGGTCGCGGCGATCGCCCCCAAACACCCGGTATTCACCATCGCCGAGCAGTGACGGCAGTACCCGAGCCCACGACTCGGTCTGGCCGGGCGGCGGACATCGTGGCGGCGGCGCGGCGGATCCTGGAGGAAGAGGGCGTCGAGGCCCTGACCATGCGCCGGCTGGCCGGCGCGGTGGGAATGCGGGCGCCCTCCCTGTACAAGCACTTCCCGACCAAGCGCGCCGTCGAGGCGGCCCTCATCGAAGAGGGGATGGTCGAGCTCGGCCAGGCTCTCCACGCCGCCCTGCGCACGCCCGCCCGCGGCGGCGCGGTACGGAACCTCCTCGAGGCTTATCGCAGGGCAGCGGTTGGCAGGCCCGCCCTTTACCGTTTGGCCACCGCAGGGCCCCTCCCCCGCGACGATCTACCCCCGGGTCTCGAAGCCTGGGCTGGCGAACCCTTCTTTCTGGTCACTGGAGACCCCTGGAGAGCGCAGGCCCTGTTCTCGTTCGCTCACGGAATGGTGATCCTCGAGCTCGACGACCGCTTTCCCCCTGGAAGCGATCTCGGGCGAACCTGGAAAGCTGGTGCTGCAGCGTTCACAAAATAGGCGGAGCTCGACGGGCTGCAACAGAGCCCTCAGTGACGAACGGCACCGTGGAGAGTGACTCCGGAAACCGGCGATATGGGCGCTGCGGCGGCAGAGCAGAGCAGCCGTGCCGATGAGCCAGCCGGTCACGACCAGAGCTGGCGCATCACCTCGAGCTCGGCAAGGTCGGCGAAGGCGTCAGCGAATGCCACGAGGGGCCTCAACTCCGACGGGGCTACCGCATGGCGGCGGCGGCGTTGAGGTTCCGGGTTCGTCGCCCTTAGCTAATCTAGCTAGACTAGCGGTATGCAAGTCAACATGCATGACGCCAAGACCAACCTCTCTCGGCTCGTGGCAGCCGTCGAATCGGGCGAAACCGACGAGATAGAGATCGCCCGAGCCGGTCACGTGGTGGCCCGGATCGTTCCTCCTCGCGCGAAGCCTCCACGTCACCCCGGCTCTTGGGCGGGAAGAGTGCGGATCGGATCGAACTTCGATGATGATCTCCCCGACGAGCTCGCGACGGCGTTCGCCGGCGAGCCTGCGTGAACCTGCTGCTCGACACCCACGTGCTCCTGTGGTGGCTCGCTGACGACCCCGCCCTCCCCGTGGCCGCTCGAGCCGCCATCGCCAATCCAGACACGACGGTGCTCGTCTCCGCTGCCTCGGTCTGGGAGATCTCCATCAAGGAGGCCGTTGGACGCCTCGACGTCCCCGACGACCTCATTGACGCCATCGAGCACAACGACTTCGACACCCTTCCGGTCACGGCTTCCCATGCCCTCGCGGCTGGAAGGCTCCCCCCGCATCACGCCGACCCATTCGACCGGATGTTGATCGCGCAAGCCGAACAAGATCGGCTCACGCTCGTCACGGTCGACGGACGGTTCGCCGCCTACGACGTCGAGCTGCTTGCCGTTCAGTGAGTGACCCGGATCCAGCGCCCTGCCGAGCCGGCGGTCGGATCGGAGATGGGTCGGCTGCCAGCGAGTGCAGATCCATGTCTCCGAGCCCAACGAAAACGTCGAGCTGCGCCGGGAGCAGTTCGACGAGCCGGCGGTCGGGGACACGCAGGCGATCGCTTGGGAATAGGGATTCGGGGACACCTTGTAGATCCAGGGATGTTACAATGCAGCCGTGCAGGCCACGAGCGCAAGGGTGTCCCATCGGGGACAGACCAGCCTCCCAGCAGATCTTCGCCACCGCTGGGGCATCGAGGAGGGCGGCGAGATCTCGTTCATCGATCTCGGAGATGCCGCCCTCGTCATCCCAGGCGGGGTCCAGGTTGCTCGGAGGGA
>Ga0209012_1003487_pt1 | contig 11835 bp, 12 predicted proteins | sample RS3BMetagenome_FD_184735 | JGI IMG/M metagenome (GOLD analysis project Ga0209012, IMG submission 184735) | Ferric oxide microbial mat and aquatic microbial communities from Rainbow Spring, Yellowstone National Park, USA - RS3B (SPAdes) (version 3) ...
CAGTCCTGGACCAGCTTCTTTGCCACCGCGCCCCAGACCCGGCGACCGGCCGTCCGCACCCTGACCTACGCTGCCGCCGCGTCAGCCCAGGCGGCCTGACGGCTATCCCCGATTGTGACGTGCGCCCAGAGACGGCTCACATCAGATCGTATAGGCAAAAGAGGGCAGGGGTCCGCCTCGGTGAAAGGCGGAGGCCGACATCGACGGCGGTCGTGCACGGGACCAGGGTCCGAGCCTGCGGGTGGTCCCAACCGCTACGGCCGAAGGGGGCCAGCGAATGAATCCCGAGGACGTGTTCACTTGCCGCCGCGCGGCCGGGGTGTTTGGCTTGTCCGAGAAGCACCTGCGTCTTGTCCTCAGGCGCCGTGCGGCCGAAGGCGACCCGTGGCCAATGAAGGTCGAGGGCACATGGATGGCGCCTGTCTTCTGGTGGACTGCGGTCGTAGGAGAGCACATGGGCGCGCGGGAAGCTTCTCGGTCGACAGCTGCACCTAGGTGACCGCAGCCCCTTGTCAATGCCACCAACAGGGGTGCGCCACAGGTTGGTTTGGAGCGGCCGACGGAAGCCGCAGGAGGCGATAGGATGGTCCCGACAGACCGCGAGATTCAGCTTGCTGTGCTCCGAGCGTTGGTCAAACTCGGCGGCTCGCCGAAGGCCGCTGATGTCTATCCTATCGTGACGGAGCAATTCCCGGATCTAACGGAGGCGGAGCGTGCCGAGACGGTCAAGTCTGGTGGCCTACGGTGGATCAACACCATACGGTGGATGCGGCAACGGTTAGTTGAGGATGGCTGTATCAGTAAGGAGACCTATGGCGTTTGGGCCATCACCGACAAGGGGCGCACTGTCGCCCAGGCCGAGGCGGGCGCCGGTGGCAGCACATCTGGTGGCGCACAAGCCCCGCCGCCCATGTTCCTTCCGCATACGCTGGTCGACCTCGTCCAGGAGCACGAACGCACCCTCCGCGCCGCCGTCCTGGATTACCTGATGGGGCTGTCCCCCGAGGGATTCGAAGCCTTCGCTAAACGCCTGCTTGACGCGTACGGGTTCACCAGCGTCACGGTGACTGGCGGTGTTGGCGATGGTGGCATCGACGGCCACGGAAAACTCAAGGTTGGGCTGGCCCTCATGGATGTGGCGTTCCAGTGCAAGCGGTGGAAGGGGAACGTCGGCGGACCGGAGATCAACAGCTTCCGAGGTGCCATCTCGGGCTCCTACCAAGGGGGTCATGCTGACCACGGGGGGCTACACGCCGCAGGCCAAAGAGAAGTCCATTCAGTCTGGTGCGGTGCCCATCGTGCTTCTTGACGGCGCGGCGATCGTCGACCTCATGATTGAGAAGGAACTAATGGTACGGCGCAGGCCCGTCTACTGGTACGAGGTCGATGTCGAGCCCGACGAGCGATCCTCGTGAAATGCTGCGCGCGCGCAGACCAGTTTGTGGTGGGGCGATCTCATGAGGTCTGACCACGTGGTGATCGACTTCGCAGGCAATTGGTCTCCTGTCATGACCAATGAAGGTCCGTACCGGTTCCCAGAGGCCGCCTCGCACATCACCACGTCCGGGCCTTCCCTGTACCGGTGGGCCTTTGAGCACCAAGGGCGGCGGGTCGTCTACATAGGCGAGACCGACGACCTACGACGTCGCGTGGGGCAGTACCTAAGCCCGGCGCCAGCCAGCAGACGAACATCTGGCTGAACGGTCTATTGACCGACGCACTGTCGGCCTCTGGGCCGTTGAGCATCGAACTCGACTACTTCGCCATAACCGGCGATGCCGGGTCGATCAGTGTGGTCGCATTGCGTGACAAGAAGCGTCGTCTGATCTTGGAGAACGCCCTTATTCTCAGCCATATCGCACACGGAGTTGTCGTCGTTAATAAATAGCGCGGACACATGCATGGTTTTCTCCTCCACTGGATACACTTTCTGGTGGAGGAATGCACATGGCATGCTTGGTTGTAGACGGATACTGGGTGTTCAAGGTCCTCGGTCGGCACCCTGACTACACGCAGTTGCGTGAGTACTTGGCTAAAGTGGCCGGTGAGCAGATCGATCTCGCGTGGTATTTCGACGCACCCTCGCCCGGCGGCGCGGCAGCCTCGGCGTTCCACGCGCTTCAGCAGCCGTACCCGAAGGGACCCGGCTTCCGAGTGATCCAAGGGTGGCTGGCGCGGAAGACCCTTCGGTACCCCGACGGCCGCCCGGTGCCGGATCCGGACACCGGCGAAGTGATCCGGTTGTGGTCGCAGAAGGCGGTCGACACGTCTCTGAGTCACTACACGTTCAAGTCGTTCTTGAACGACCGGTGGCGGACGTTGGTTCTGGTCGGCGGGGATGGCGACTTCCTTCCTCTAATGCGGGACTTGGTGCTGGCGGAGGGCGTGCGCTTGATCCTGGCAGGCTGGACGGGGTCCATGAGCAGCGAGCTGATGTCTCTGGCCAACCGCGTCGTGGTCCTGGACGATTTGGCGGTGCGCTCCGCGCCCCTGCCCAAGGGTCGTCCGGCTTGACCGGCCACGCCGGTCCGGATCCAGACGTGGATAGTAGGCCCGACCTAGTCCTGTTGGACGCCACTGGGCGTGTGGTCGTGGTGATCGACCTCAAGTCGCCGGGTCTGTACAGGTAAATACGAGCGCGGGGATGGGGCTCTGGGGCGGGCCGGTGTGGCGGTACCGCCCCTGGGCGCCGGTTCGATGGCCAACAGGCGCACTCTGACGGACGATGCCGATGTGGCGCGAACGCACGTTTGGTTCAAAATGTGGAAATCTGTCCACTGCGGGGGAACCCTGTCCGCAACGATACGCGTGGCGAGTCTTCCAGGTGGAAGGAAACTCAAATTTGCTTTCGACGCGCACGTGCCGGTATTTAAAAGCCATACAGAGAAATGGCACGGCACGATGGATGCGCCAGGGGTGGTCATCTCGGCGTTTACTTAGAAAGAAACGGCGCCAAATATGTGATAACTTAATAATTCCATGTTCTATAAACACCGCTGGGAGTGGCCAGCCAACGCGCTAGAAGTGCTGGCGTATAGCGTACAAATCTTGGCTTGTTTTCGCGGGCGTTCTGTCGGTTGCGTGGCGTTGGGTTCAGTGCGTATGATCGCCATCGCCCGGCTTTGGCCAAGAGGGCGCGGCGAATGTCGCATTGATAACGGAAGTTGGTATTGCTTCAGGAACTCATGTGAGAAAGGGGGGCTCCGATACGCGTGGTCCATCGCAAGAGGAGCGGATCCGTCGTGGCTGGGGCCATGGAGCTGGCCCAGACTATCAGCCGTGGCGCCAAGTGCCGGTCGACCCGTCGACGGGCGTGGCAAGCACGCTGCCCGACCACAGCGGTCAGATTCACCACGTGTTCAGCAGGCTGGAGTGCGACGTCCTGCTCGTGCTGATGCACGACAAGCGCGTCGAGCAAGTCCGCGAGAAGTTCTGCCTGGCGCGTGAGGAAACCCAGGCGATCGCGCTCAGCATGGGCATTCGCCATCCTGACGTAGTTGGCAAGTCCGAGCCCGCCTACCTTACGTCCGATTTTGTGGTGACGGTTCGGGGCAGGGCGCAACACATGGTCAGGGAGGTGGTGCTCGAAAAGGAGCTCCAACGGCCTCGCGTCCGTGAACTGTTGGCTCTACGGCAGGGTTTCTGGGCGGCGCGACACGCAGATTGGGGCGTCTACACCGAACGTTCGGTGTCCCGGACCCTGGCAACCAATCTCGCATGGCTTCACCCATACTGCGATGCGTCCCTGGTGCCCGTCGAAACCGACGTGCGAGCCGAGTTGGGCCGGGTCCTCCTCCATCATCTGCAGCGGGAGCCGCGCAGGCCGTTCGCGCAGGTGGCACGCGAGTGTGACGGTGCCCTGGGGCTCAGCCCGGGTACAGCGCTAGCTCTTGGTCGCCACCTGATCGCGTCGGGAGCGTGGGATGTGGACCTCCGCCGTCCGCTCAAGCCGGGCCAGCCGTTGGTGTTCCAGGCAAGCGTGGCCGACACCACACCTCAGGTGGCGAACGCGAGTTGATTGCGCAAGGTAGTCTCATACGGCGCCTCGCGGGCACCGAAATTCAGGACGTTCGGGTCCTCTTTATAGAGGGCCAACGGGTGGTCCTATTCGACTGCACCACCACCGAGGAGCGAAACTGGCCGTTCGAGGAACGGCTGTCCACCATCGTTCAACGCCTCGAAGCAGATCCAGCGTGGGTTGTCCTCAAGCACGACCCATACGCCTCGACGGTTGCGATCGATACCCTACCTCCAACCGAGAAGGAGGCCCTTGCGCGGCGCTGGCGTCTCATTGGCGGGATTGCGGAAGATCCGGATATCTTCACGAAGAGGTTCCGGGGGCGCCTCGTACAGAGGGCTGTGGAAGAGGCGCGGCAGCGCGGCGATCCCAAGGGACCGAAGAGCTCCAGGACAGTTTGGCGACTGCTCAAGAGGTACTGGCGCGGAGGAGGGACTCAGGGCGCCCCCGTCTCGGACAGCGACCGTCGTGGAGGGCGCGGTGATGACCGCCGGGCCAAAGGCATCCGGTCGGGCCGGAAGAGCCGAACCGAGCACCGCACCGGAATGCGACAGGCTGCCACTTTTGACCAGCAGTCGAAGGACCTCCTTCTGCAACAGGCCACATACCTCGTCGACGTACGTGGCATTAAGGTCAAGAGTCGCGCCTACGATGTGTTCAAGGCCATGTACGGCGATCAGTGGCGCGAAAACATGCCAAGTGAGTGGCAGTTTCGGTACGCCCTCAAGCGGCGCAACCTGTTGGACACCCTCAAATCCGCTCTCGGCCCAGATGCGGTCGTCCAGAACATCCGGCCGTTGTCGTCGTCGACCTCCTTGCTAGTAACGGGGCCCGGGGATCGCTTTGAGGTGGACGAAACGCCTCTAGGCATCCCGATCTGCAACCGTGATCGCACCATATGCATCGGTCGGGCTCACCTCTATGCCGTCATCGACGTCTGGACGGACGCGTACGCGGGGTTCCATGCGACCCTGGCGGCGCCGAGTTGGATGGGTGTTGCCCTGGCACTCATCAACGCTGTAGAGGACAAGGTTGAGTACGCCCGGGCCTTGGGGTTCGCTGACGGCGACATCACTGCGGACATGTGGCCGATGCACCACCTGCCGTCCGAAGTGGTTGCGGACCGTGGGACGGATTCCACTAACTACCTCTCGCTGTCGCTGAATAGCATCGGCGTCAAACTCAGCCACTTGCCCGCGAGGCGCCCCGAGCTGAAGGGGAACGTCGAACGGGCCCTGGGCGTCGGCCAAGGCGCGCTTGCCGGTCTCCCGGGGACGATCCCCAAGCCAGGCGAGTATCTGTCGGACGAGGCCAAAGCGTGGGCCATGACCTTGCCAGAACTGAGGCGCGCCCTGTTTCTCGCCTTCGTGCGTCTCAACCACCGCGTGCAACGCGACCAACCGCTGATCGAGGACATGCCCCTTGATGTCCCCGACCAGCCCATTGCCAAGTGGCAGTGGGCTGTGTCTAACCGCTCCGGGAAGCTTCGTTCCATCGACGTCCGTCAGATGTACGTGAACCTTCTGCCGCAGGCGGACGCGAGTGTCACACGGTACGGCGTGACGTTCAAGGGGTTATCGTATCTCAACGCCCGAGTCGTTACGGAGGAGTGGCGCGAGCGGGTGGCGGCCAAGGGCACGTGGAAGGTGCCTATACGCTTCGACCCACGTACGGCGGGCCACATCTTCATCACGGTCGATCGGCGCACGCAGGAACGTTGCGATCTCGTGCAAGGCACCAACGATGCGGATGTTGCTGCGATGAGTTTCGACGAGTGGCAGGCCCTTCAGGAGATCCGAAAGGACGTCAACGATCAAGCACGCCGCGAAGGGGACGAATGGGGTCGGGAGCTTCACCGGCGGCAGCTCGAAATCGGTGAGCAGGCTCGTGTGAAGGCCAGCGCGGCAGCGACCAGCATGAGCAAGGCCGCGAGGCGTAGGGCGAAGGGCCCCGCCCGGGCCACAGAACGGAGCGCGGATGCAGCCCTCGACGCGCGGCGCCTCGCGGGTCCGCCTGCCGACGTGCCCTTCGTCGAGGAGCCGCTTGCGGAGCCACCTCCGCGCGGGGAGGCGGCACCGTCGTCTAAGTCCGCACGCGCCGGGTGGCTCCGCGTACTGGATAGGGAGGGTGGACATGACTGAGCGCAATCCTCTGATCGCCGCCTTGTTCAGCGCCAGTCAACCGGACCTTGCCGGGCTCATCACCGACCTGCCGCCCTTCGACCCGCGCGACAGGCTGCTCGATCAGGACGAGCGCACGGACCGCCTGGGTGCGCTGTACAGGTTCCGGGTTCCGTTCGAATGGCACAGAGACCTGAAGCGCCGGTCGGACGAGGCGATGCAGCTGGGCTATAGTCAGCGAAACCCGACCGATCTGGAGTACGAAACTCAACTCGATCAGCAGCTCGACGCGCTTGAGCGCGGCGAACGTGGCTATGGAGGCGCTGCCCGCAGTTTCAGCCTGCGGGGCGAATCCGGTATGGGGAAGACGTTCGCCATCGAGGCTATCGGCCGAACATATCCACCCTGGGTTGTACACGACACCGCAAACGGAGAACGTCACTTCTCCGCCACTCAGATTCCGCTTCTCTACGTCAACACACCTGCGATCGCGACGCCCAAGCAGGTTAGCCGCGACCTCATCGGTGCCCTGGATACTCGGCTGGAGCGCATGCAGTACCACCTCTACCCAACGAAGCCACCCGCACGGCCGTTCGCGGCGGACTACTCCGGTAGGTCCACCGTGGAGGACCTAAGCGTCGGCGCTGCCAATCTCTTGCGCCGATTTCATGTCGGCCTGGTAGTTCTCGACGAGATTCAAAACTTGTCTCCCGCTCGAAGCGGCGGCGAAGACCGTGTATTTCAGTACATTCTCAACCTCACAAACACGCTCCGCGTTCCCATCTTGTTCGTGGGCACGCCGCACGCCCTGGATTGGCTAGAGAGTACCGAATATCTGGAGCGCAGGTTGGAGGGCTTGCCGCCGGTTATTGTTCACCCGATGCGGCTTGGTGACGACGACTGGGAAACCTTGATTGACGCCCTCTTTCGGTACGTCTACTTGCGTGGCCCGGTGGACCGTAACGCGGTGTCGGAGGCACTCTGGAATGTCAGCTTGGGCAAGACAGACAACGCCATCGTCGCCTTCCGGGACGCTCAGGAGGTCGCCCTCGAACGCGGTGTCGAGACCCTCGACCCCGCTGGGATCTACGACGCCTTCGCCGCCAAGCACCCCGGGCGTGCTGCACGGTTGCGGCGCGTCACGGGCGGATCTGCACCCGCGCTCTTGGCCCCCCCTCAGCCCCTACCTAAGGGAGATGCACCTACCGCACCGTCTGCCGACGACGACCCGCCGCCTGTACGTCGGGCGCGCCGCCGAGGCAGGTCCCAGGGTGGCCCCTCCCAGGGTGCCCAGGCCACGGCACAGCAGGCGGGCGCGCCGGAGGCGATGGACGTCGACGCCTCCCGGAAGGACATGATGGAAGACCTCGCACCGGATGGTCCGCTGTCTCGACCGAACAGGGCCTAACTGCACAACGCGGAACGCGGGAGACGGTAATTGTGCTGTGGCTGTTCCCCGAACCCTACCCTGACGAGTCGTTCCACGGCGTAATGACAAGGTATCACCTCAGGACCAAAAGCCCCCGCGAGGCGACCACCTTCAGCGACATATTCGGTAACCCGCGCAAGACGCCACCCAGTTTTCCTTGGCGATTGGCAGATCTTGCGACCCGCCTGCCGCCGGGGGTGATGGTCACGACCGCCGACCTTATACAGGGTCACACGCTCTACCCGTACTTCGCGTACGCGCTCCCGCCCGAGCGAGCGTCGCGTCTGTACGATGCTCTTGTCAGCACCCGTGTCCAAGCGAGCTACGCGCATGTGATCACGGGCGTTCAGGCGGCGGCAGTCCCCTGGGCCGAGACGGTGCAGGTGTGCGTGGAGTGCCTGGAGGCGGACCGACAGGTGTGGGGTGAGCCCTTCTACCACCGCGCTCACCAGTTGCCAGCGGTGCTCCTATGCCATCGGCACGGGTCGCGGCTTGTTTCAACGCCGATCCCCCTGCGTACGGTCCGGGGTGGCAAGACGCTTGTTCCGGCGGCCCACCTGACGGGGCTAGGCGGACGGGGTCAAACAAAGGCCGCCGCCCCAGACGCGGGTCGATTCCTCCTTGCGCTTGCTAAGGATTCGGCCTGGGTGCTGTCGTGTCCGGTGGCGCCGGGAGACGCCGTGCTTCGCCGCGCATACGTCGGCCTTTTGGTCGCGCGTGGGCTTTGCGACGACCGTGGCGCTACCGACACCGAGTCCCTTCGGCGTTGGGTTGAGAGCAGAGCCGAACGGTCAGCGCTGGCGGCGGTCGGGTGCGCCCTGGACGGCACGAAGGTGCCGTGGTACCTGGCGATCATGCGCCCCTCGTCACCACAGCGGCAGCCCCTGATCCGCCACCTTGCGTTCCTCCGTCTTCTGGGCACCTCGGTGCAAGATGTCCACCCGAACCTCGCAGCGCTGTCATCACAACCCTTGGCAGAGCGCCCGCCCCGGGGGATCGCAGCGGAAGCCTTGGCACGTTGGCGCCTAGAGCACCATGAGGCTGACGACGCGCGTGTACGCGGTCTTGTGCAGGATGTCGTCCAACACCTCCGGAGCCAGGGGCGCTCGGTTACGCTGACCTCTCTCCGGCGGGCGCTGGGAAGAGACGCCTGGAGGCTCGGCAATCTGCCACAGCATCCGCTGACAGAAGAACTGCTCGTTGAGCAGGGCCTCGTGGGTATGGTTGGCGGGGTGTCTGGGGAAAATAGCCACGGGTGATAGCGTGCTGCCAGGCTTCCCTGAACTGCTCCCGGATGAACTCCTGTACAGCGCCCTGGCGCGGTACGGGGACCACATGCGCTTCCGCAATCCCGGTGTGCTCGCGAACCACGTGTTTGGTCGCCGATTGGTGCCCGCCGTTTGGGACCTGCCCGGCAGGCTGGGTCAGTTGGCTTCCACGATAGGACGGGGCGTGACGGCCGCCAGGCTGGCCGAGAAGCATACGCTCCTGCCGTACTACGCATGGCCCGTCCGGGCCGAGCGACGCCGAGTGGTGTTCGAGGCCATGGTCAACGAAACGGCCCGCCGACCTCGGTTCCTCTTAGGACTGGTCGCGGCCAAGGTCGGTCAGCCGAAGGGGCTCCGCTTCTGCAGGCTCTGCGTGGCCAGTGATCGAAGGGTGTTCGGGGAGCCGTACTGGCACCGGGCTCATCAGCTGCCCGGTGTCACGATCTGTCCGCACCATGACACAGCCCTTATTCTGGATCGTGAACCGGCGGTACCTTCCAGCCGGTACCGGTACCTGCCTCTGCGGCGTTCGTCCCTGACCGTAGGGCCACCGCCCGCACCCGCTCGCCATGACCTCCACCTCGCGGTCAGCGGGCTCAGCTTCGCGGTGTTGAAGGGAAGGGCGCCGGACCTCGACCCTGTTGGGTACCGGGCCACGCTCGCGGCGCTTGGGTATGTGTCAAGCGGCGGCTGGCTCCGCCATGCACCGTTCTTCACGGCTCTAGCAGACGTACTGGACGAGAAGGTCGTGGCCGCCTGCGGGTGTGGCAATCCCAGGGAGTGGGGACCTGAGCTGCTCCGGCGCACTCGTCGTCGCGCATCGGGCGGCCACCCACTCCACCACATCCTGTTACAGATCGCCCTCAGGCAGATCGGCACGCACGTGCCAATCAGGGGACCGCTGTTGGCCGTACCGGCGTCTCCCGGGGCGGTGGACCAGGCTGAACTGGCTCGGCGCCGCGCGCGATGGCTCACCGTCATCGCCATGCATGGTGGGGAGGGCTCGAAGGCCATGCGTCGCCAGGAGCCCGCCGCCTATGCCTGGCTCTACCGCCATGACCGACGGTGGCTGGCTGCACACTGCCCAAGGAGGCACGGGAGACAGGCGAGGCCCGTCCGCGTGGATTGGGCCACCAGGGACCGCGAGTTGGCACTGGCGGTCGAGGGCGTGGTGGCGGCGGAGATGGAAGGCATACGCCGTCCGACACGGTTGACGGTCACACGCATGGCGACTGCGATCGGGGCAGCGACGATGTGGCGTCGTAACCGCGCCCACCTACCCAGGTTGACGGCCGCGCTGCGCGTGCACTCCGAGAGCCGGTTGGCCGCCGCCGAGCGCCGCCTGAAGTGGGTGCTGTCGATGGCGACAGCGGACTCTGTCGGCCCACCTGATTGGGTGGCCGCACGCATGGCTGGCCTGCGCCCTGACGCGGCGCAAGTTCTCCTCGGCAAGCACGCGGGTCCGCACAAGCCGGGCGTGGTATAGTGACCCCAGGATTTGGATGTTGGGCTGGGCGAACCGGCAGGATGGGGGGGCGATGCCTGTTCCCACGCTCGAAGACAAGCTCGTGATTGCCGTTACGTCACGGGCACTCTTTAATCTCGAAGACAGTAACCGTGTGTTTGATACGGAGGGCGTCGAAGCCTTCCGTGCGTACCAGGTCGAGCATGAGAACGAGCGTATGGACGGCGGCGTGGCGTTCCCACTCGTCCGCAAACTGCTCGACCTCGATGGCGGCCAGTCCGTCGAGGTTGTGCTGGTGTCCCGCAATGACCCAAGCACTGGACTGCGCGTCTTCAACTCCATCGAGGGCCTCGGGCTGCCGATCACACGGGCCGTCTTCACTGCTGGCGCGTCGCCTTACAAGTATCTCGAACCGTTTCACTGCCAGCTGTTTCTGTCGGCCCACGACGATGACGTACGCGCCGCCCTTGCGGCCGGTCACGCTGCGGCCAAGGTTCTACCCGGCGGTCACTTCGACGGCGACAACGAAGAGGCGGAGGATGTCATCCGCGTGGCCTTCGACGGCGACGCCGTCATCTTCGGTGACGAGGCAGAGCGAGAGTTTAGGGACGGGGGCCTGCCAAGGTTCGAGGCCCATGAAGTGTCAAATGCCCTCGTGCCGTTGGCAAAAGGTCCCCTCCAGCCGTTCTTGGCGGCTCTGTCTGCCCTTAAGGCGCAACACGAGGGTAAGATTCGAACCTGCCTCGTCACGTCTCGTAATGCGCCAGCGCACAAACGAGCGGTTCTTACTCTGAGGGCGTGGGGCCTGGAAATGGACGACGCACTCTTCCTCGGGGGCTTGCCGAAGGCGCCGTTCCTTCGCGTGATGCGTCCACACATCTACTTCGATGACCAACGAGGGCACCTCATGGATGCCGCCGATGAGGTGCCGAGTGGGCACGTTCCCTATGGCGTGGCTAATGAGGACTATCCACGGCCAGTCGGCTAGCTGGAGGTGACGCTGTGTGACGTCGCCCTTCGACGTCTGGGTGGCAACGCACATGATGCACGGCACTTTGAGTTCAGGCCTTGTGGAAGCCGCCCCAGACACCGGCCCTATTGGGTCGACCGCCGCCGTTACATCTCCACTCCAAAATATGTCTGCCTATGTCGCGGTCATTGGTGCACTCGTCGGTGCAATCGCAGCATTCGTTGGTCTCGCGTTCGCGGCTTACTCGGTGTGGGTGTTTCGCGTAAATAACAAAGCATTGCGAGATGAGGTGAACAAAGCAAGAGAGGCATTGCATACAGAAACGGCCAGTGCAGTATCGAGCGTCTACGACGCCACGTACGCTCTGGATCGGGCTGGGAACCGCTTACTCCCATGGGAGATACGAATGGATGCCCTCAACGAAGCCCGGCAAGCGTTTGGTGTAGTCCGCGAAAGTCCGGGCGCGGGTTGGGGGGCGCGAACTGGTCATTGGCTGAGGGGGAGAAGTCGACAGGGATGCCCGGCGCCGGTAGCGGCGTCGTTTTGATGGATGGGTTGTGGTGAG
>Ga0209012_1003488_pt1 | contig 11833 bp, 10 predicted proteins | sample RS3BMetagenome_FD_184735 | JGI IMG/M metagenome (GOLD analysis project Ga0209012, IMG submission 184735) | Ferric oxide microbial mat and aquatic microbial communities from Rainbow Spring, Yellowstone National Park, USA - RS3B (SPAdes) (version 3) ...
TAATCGATTCCATATTAGGAGAAATTTTCGAAAATAGGAACTTAATGGATAAGTATACGGTTAATCTATCTTCAGCTGTAATTGGAACTTTATTGGCATGGTTAATTATATAAATTCCATATCAATCACATAGCATGAAAATTTTCCTTCTTATAGCAGATGGTTTAGGTGATAGACCTTCTAAACTTCTAAATGATATGACTCCTCTGGAGGCTGCCAATAAACCAAATTTAAATAAAATGGCATATCATGGAATGGTCGGGTTAATTGATCCGATAAAGCCAGGTATAATTCCAGGTTCAGATACTTCACACCTGAACTACCTGGGTTACGATCCAATGAAATACTATACTGGTAGGGGTCCATTCGAAGCTTTGGGGACAGGTCTAAAACTTGAACCAGGTGACATTGCCTTTAGGGCTAATTTTGCAACGGTGGATGGAGAATTTGTTGTAAGGGACAGGAGGGCAGGTAGAATTAGAAAGGATACAGATAAGCTTGCAAATTCATTGAACATGGAAATAGATGGAGTAAAGATTATGTTTAAGGAAGGAACTGAACATAGGGGTGCTCTCGTCCTTAGAGGGAAGGATTTAAGCCCCGAGGTTTCTGAGAATGATCCTCATCACGAGGGTTTAAAAGTCAAAGAAGTTACACCCCTAAAAAAAGAGGCCGAGATGACTGCCAGAATACTTAATGAATTCTTTATTAGAAGTCACGAAATTTTAAATTCCCATCCCGTAAATGAAAATAGAGTAAAACTGGGGGAGCTACCCGCAAATGCCATTTTATTCAGAGGAGGAGGAATCGTACCAGACATTCCGAAATTCAGGGATCTGCATGGATTTTCTGGAGGATTTGTTGCCGCAGTTGCATTAGTTTCAGGAATTTGCACTCTAGCAGGCCTTAAAAATTATACTCCTCCAGGAGTTACAGGCTCTCTAGATACGAATATTGAAGCCAAGCTGAATGCAGGCTTAGACGCTCTAAAAAATGAAGATTTCGTGATAGTAAATGTAAAAGGTACAGACATTGCCGGTCATGATGGAGACCCGGTTGCCAAAATGAAATTCATTGAAAGAATAGACCAAGCGATTGGGAAAGTCCTGTTGAATAGAATGGATGATGTTTTATTCTGTTTTACAGGTGATCATTCTACACCAGCCACATATAAGGAACACTCATCAGATCCAGTACCAATATTAATTTACTATAAAGGGTCAAGGGAAGATAGGATAGAAAATTTTGGAGAAAGTCAATGTAGATTAGGTACTTTGAGATTAAGAGGTAATGACCTCATGGAGGTTTTAAAAAGTCATGCCGGCAAGGCTGAAAAATTTGGGGCTTAGAAGGCTTCGTCAAATAATTTTTTTGCTTCTTCATCATTTTCCATATTTACTATGCCAGAAAGAATCTCTCTGGCTTCCTTTTTATCGCCTAAAGCTAGGTAGAGCCTTGCCAGGGCAATTCTAGCATCCCTGCAATTTTGATCAAGCTTTAGGCTTAGATCTCCTGAAATTCTAGCATCATCAAGTCTTCCCAATTTTAAAAGTATTTCTGATCTGAGTGCCCAGTATTTTGCATTTTTGTTTTCCATCTTAATAGCTTGATCCACCGAAGCTAGAGCCTCTAGGTATCTTTCCATGCTAAAAAGGAGTTTTGCTTTATCATAATAATACTTTGGATTCTTTATAATTGATATTGCTCTATTTATATAGGATAAAGCAAGTTCTTTGTCTTTGTTGAAGTAATACCTAAAATAGGTTCTATAGGTCTCCGGATTGCTGGGATATAATTCAGAAAGTTTTTTCAAATATTCCTCTGCTTCCTCCCCTTTCTTTATGGCTATATCGACTAGAAGTGATAATGCGTCAAAATTTTCCTTTATTTCCAGGCTTTTTAGTGCATGCTTTTTAGCTTCATCATAATATCCGTCCTCATACAGTTCCAAGGCTGCCATATATTCATCTTGGCTTTTAGCTACGGAAGGGAGGCTAGGTCCATCTGCCATATTAATAATATATAAAACTAGAAAATAATCTTTTTTAAAGGAAGGGGTTTATATCTCATTTAATTATGGCAAGTAAATGAAGGTTTTTATTGTCGGATTTGGAAACATAGGCACCAATTTAGTAAGAATAATTACTGAAAAAAATAACGAATTACAGCAGAAATACGGAGATTCATTTCAAATAATAGCTATAGCGGATAGTAGGGGTGTTTATAAAGGGTTTAAGAATAACGAGGAGATTTTAGAAGCTAAGCTGAACGGAAGAACTGAAGAATTTAGAATAAAGGATATTGATATTACCAAGTCCATTGCAGATTTAGAGTATGATATTCTGGTAGAGGTAACAAGCAGCACACCATCCGGTGAACCGGGGATTACTTATGTCAAAAGGGCTATGGAAAAGAAAAAACATGTTGTTACGGCAAATAAAAGCATTCTGGTTCAAAATTTTGATATCATTGATTATGCCAGAAAAATGGGGGTAATTTTTAAATTTGAGGCCACAGTCTGCGGTTCAATTCCGGTTTTCAACACAATCGACAATTATTATTCCAAGGCCAAGATAAAGAAAGTTTCGGGTGCATTTAATGCAACTTCCTCTTACATAATCAGAATGATGGAAAATGGATTTAGTTTTAGAGATGCGCTAGATATTACAATAAAGGAAGGACTAGCAGAAAGGAATTATGAAGATGATTTGCTTGGTATTGACTCAGCTAGGAAGGCTTTAATTTTACACAATTATATTTTCAAGAAAAGAATGAAGATGAATGAAATTGAAAATTTAGCAAAAATCGAGGACGTAAAGCCAGGAATGGGGCTTATATCAGAAATAGAAGATTCAAAAATTACTACCAAGTATGTGGAAAAATCAGAAAAGAGTAAAATCTTTGATTTCAATGGAGCAGGCATGTCATTTACAATTACAACAGATTTATTTAATACACAAACATTAATTGTGGATCAGGATGGTCCCTGGGAATCAGCAGCTGCAGTTTATTCTGATCTTGTTGATATATTGAAGGTGGGGATTCTTGAATAGAGCTTATAAATATTTCGTTTATTTTATGGCACTTCTTTGGATAATTATGGTTTTATTGGATATACTTTACTCTCTAAAAATTTATAATATGCTTTTAAGTCAGTTTTTGCACGTTCCTTTCATAGTATTCATAATAATACCAATCCCCGTGGCCTTGTTTGAGCTTCCTGGAATATTCACATACTATTACTTAATTTTTTTATTGCTCCTGATAACTGCATTTTTCATCTATTCTATCTTAAATCTGAGTTCAACTAAAGAAAATAGCGCAATTTTTAAAATTGGAGAATTTTTTGCATTTAACCTATTCTTATCCATAGTGTATTTTGAATTTATAAATTCCATAGGGCAACCCGTTCATGTACCAATAACAACATCTGTTCCATTTTACATAAATTTCTATGAACTGACCAATGCGGGATTGTATGAAGAGCTCATTTCGAGAGTACTTTACATTGGTATCCCTCTATTTTTATATTATAGATACAAGGGGATTAGATTACCATGGTATAGAATGATATGGGGCGGAAATTACAAACTAGGGAAGCCAGAAATTATTGTATGGATAATTTCTTCGGTCATATTTGGTATAGCGCACTCTACAGCATGGGATTGGTCTAAAACTCCCCAGGCAATGCTAGGGGGATTTTTATTGGGTTATCTTTATCTTAGGTACGGACTATTTGCTGATGTGCTTTTCCATTATTCTATAGACGCAAGTGATGCAATACTAACAACTGCGCTTGGAAGTCCCGTCGCCACTTCATCAACTCAGGGTATCCTGGGTCTGGAATATTTAGTCTTTATATTCGGCGGAGCGGTAGTTACTGGGAATTACATATACATGTTTGTAACTGGAAAATATAAAGACGGGCAAAACAAAAATGAAGGAATCAAGATTTCCCAGTTTCCCATATGTCCAAATTGCCATTCTACGAATGCTACATTAATATACGATAACATTTACAAATGCAATGACTGTAATACCATCTTTAGAAAAATCAATTAATAATTGGCCATATTTTCTATTCTCATTATTTCCCTCATCAAAGATGTAGCATAAGAGCCTGGAGGCAAAATAAAATGTAAGGTATCTAATTGAATATTCATATCTGATGCCTTTTCAAACATATTCCTTCTCTCACCCTTGGAAGACAAATTGTATGGAAGTTTAAAATCAACGAAAGAAACCCCTTCTTCTTCCATAACCTTCCTTTCAATATCACCCTGAATCCCCGATGCATATTCCTGTTCATGTCCTATTATCAATCCTGTAGGTTGAATTTCCCCTCTAATATATTCTTCTTTAAATTGAGAGTAATTCAGTGAATTCACTTTTATAAATTTACCATTTTTATTTACAACATCCCCAATTTCTAATTCCTTGGAGATTTTTAGCCTCTCAGACAAAATTTTATTGAATAGGTAAGCTTGGTAGGCATGAATAAACATACTTACGAGACTTGGAGGTAGCGTTTTCAAGGCACCAACATAATCTTCAGGATGTTCCCTGAGATGCATCAAAACTGCCTTTTCCAAATCCAGAGCCTCCGGAAATCTGTCAGCATATTTCTTCGGATCCGGATCCTCATAATATTCATTTCTTATATCGGTGAAGTTGTCTTCACCCGGCATACCTATAAATTTTCTGGCTGCTTCTTTATAATCCCTCCTTATGATATCCCTCCCAACGAGGTGTGATACAGGTCTTAAATTTCCAAATCTCTGTGGGCCATAGAAATTGGGAAATATTCCTTTAATTGCAATTTGATTGAAATTTTCCTGTAATATATCAATTTGAGTATCCCTTATCTTTATCTTGAATAAATTTCCCCTATGATTTCCCAAATATATTCTTTTATTTGAATAAAAATATTCCAGAATTTCAAAGTCTTGAAGGTTTATTTCTTTGAATTTTGCGCCGTATATACTTATATACTGTACTTTTACTGCCCTCCTATCCTTAGTCCCAGCAAATCCAATTTTCCTGGGGGAAACACCATAAGCCCTAGCAATGAATCTTATCAATCTATTATGTTCCCAGTTTTTAGCTCTAATCTTCAAAATTAGATTCTTCCCATCGGGATCTTTTGGAATTTGATCGATCATTTCCTCTACATAAAAATCATCTGGTTCGGTTCTTAATTTCCCACCAGCTTGTTTGAGATTATAGTAATATGAATAGATTCCAATCTCATCAAAATTTGGCATACAGTTATCGGGGGAATATTAATTAACTATATTTCATTATCTCTTGCAATGTGGGAAGGGATTAAAGGTAATCGATTACAAAACGGTGCGAAGGGATTATTATTTGGAATAATCGTTACATCGTTTCTATTATACCTTTCATTTTATTTATATTACATCTACATCCTTATACCGATAATACTTGTAGTTATTTTTCATTATTCCGGATCCTGGAGAGTCAGTGATAGGGCTTTTTATGGCTTTATTGCCATATTCATAGCATTCTTAATTTCAGTTGCAGCCATATCATTTAACCTGGAAGGTACGCCTCATAACTCTATAACAACCATTAAGAACTCTCTCGGGACATATTCAGTTTATTTTAACTATACGAAGGAAAGCAATTTAATTGAGATGTTCATAAAACTAAATACAACAGAGGTTTATAATGCAACAGCAAGATTGTATGACTTGATCAATGCAAAGAATATAGAGATTGTAAATCTGGTATTTAATAAGGTTGGAGAAAACTCCACAACGTCTCTCAGTTTAAACAACTTATCGGGAAGTATTTACATTATATTCCTGAATCTGACATTTCACAGTTCCAACTCCACAGTTAGCACAAAATTAGGTCTGCTTGGTCCAATTCTTGTATCACCTGTGGGCTTATGGCTCTATCTCGTTAAGGATTTAGCCATAAGTTACCTCTTGGTTACATATGGTTTCTTCATTATATTTGTTGCACTAATAAGATTCATGAATAAATCAAGGGAAAGAAACATGGGAAAGAAGGAGGAACCTCAAAATAAAGGAAACGAAGATTCTCAGAACCAGAAGGAAGATAATAATAAAAATCAATGACAGTTAATTAATTAATTTTAATTCTCTTAATTTTTCCAATACCTCTTGAGCATGTCCTTTCGGTTTGACCTTATCGAAAATATACACAACCTTTCCATCTTTATCGATTATAAATGTAACCCTCTTGGCTGTAGCCAGGCCAAGCACTCCATATTTCTTGGCTATCTCCTTGGAGTTGTCTGCGCCCAAAATAAAAGGAAGCCCATATTTCTCCGCAAATTTCTTATGTGTCTCTGCCGAATCAACTGAAACCCCAATGATTTCAACGTTGTATTTTTTAAGTTCATCATAATGGTCTTTGAATTCATTTGCTTCAGTTGTACATCCGGGGGTGAAATCCTTCGGATAAAAATAGAGAACTACAGGCTTCCCCCTCAATTTGGAGAGGGATATTTTGTTTCCTTTATGATCCAGAGTTTCAAGATCCGGGGCTATATCACCTACCTCAATATTCATAAAATAAGATAATTTTTAAATAAAAAAGATTTATGTCTTTTCAGTTAGAAATGACCGAAGAGATTAATATCAATTTGGAGCAATCTCACAATCTTTTTGACCGAGAAATTTTAATCTCTAAGGATATATCAGAGTCGGATGTAATAGGCAATCTATCAAGATTCGGATCATTCATACTATTTTATGACCCTTTTGATAATGTTTCATACATTAAATTAAATAAGAATAATCAAAATTATTATTCAATTTTAAAAACGCTATCGTCCCTGGATTTGAAAGTTAAAGAAATAAGTAGTCGGACAGTTGTCGAATTGGGAGGTTTCAGCAAAGATGAGGTGGAGTTCCTATCAAATATTTCATCTATAAATGGAGTGATGCGCTACCCGTTTTCATTAATGTATGAGAAGAAATTATACTTCAGATTCTTGGCTTTGGAGGAATCTCTTGAACCAATAACCAAGATTCTTATGGATTTTTTGGACAAAAATGACGGTTGGAACCTCGTTTACATTAAGAAACCTACTTCTTTGTATGATTATTTGAAAAAATTCAATTACGGTAAATCTGCAAAAGTTTACATATTAGGGGAATTGGATTATGTTAATATAAAGGAAACCTTTCCCCACTACGAATGTAAGCATCTGTTTTATCTTATGTTAAATGAACCTTATATAGGCACAGAAAGAGCCCTAAGGTTTAGTGAATGCCTTACCAGCCATGGCGGAATTATCAAAGAATCTAAGTTAATTAGGAACGGCACTTTAAAAATATATGAGGATATTAGGCATGTAAATGAAATTTCGTTTGTCAACATAATTAAGGATCCAAACTATTCATTTCCATTAGAGGTAATTCAATATTTCGACGGAAAGAATGTATATCTTAAATTAGCAGTAGAGCATGATGATGAAAAAACCCTGTTTATAAGGATGAAGGATTATAATAAAGAGCACGAAGGAAAGATAGAATTTGTACTTGAGGAGACAATGGATCAGCTTTAAATTATTCCTCCATCTACAGGGATCATAGCACCTGTGGTTGCTCCAAATGTGTCATCCTTTATTAAAGCAATTACAACATTGGCAACATGTTCAGGCAACACTTCTATTTTGAGCAAATTGGACTTTTTATATTCTTCAACAGTCATTCCCTTTGTCTTTGCTCTATTTTCCAGCACCCCTCCTTCCCATATCTTTGAATCTTTGAATATTTTATCAGGATTTATAATATTACTTCTAATTTTATATGGGCCACCCTCTATCATAACATATTTTGCAACTTGGGCTGCAAAAGCCTTTGAAGATCCATAGGAAAGCATTCCTGCCCCGGGATTAGTTAAATTCTTAGTTATGTTAAAAACAAAGTTTCCACCAATGTTTTGCGCTTTCATAATCTTGAAAGCCTCTCTAGTAATCAAGAATGTACCAATTGAATTAACATTAATATGTTTCATTAGATCATCAAGTGTTATTTCCTCAATTTTCGCAGGATGCAGGTAGCCAGCATTATTAAAAACTATATCTAAACCACCATACTCTAACACGATACGATTAAACGCCTCTGTAACTTCATTTTCTTTGGTAATGTCGCAAACTATACCCATTGAATAATTACCCAAACTCTTTGAAAGATCAAGGATCTTGAGATCTAAATCAAGACCAACAGGAATAATCCCATTTTCATAGAGTTTAATGAATGTTGATTTCCCTATGCCAGATGCTGCCCCTGTTACAACACCCACATATCCTTCAAATTCCTGTCTCCTGATCTTACTGAACTTTGCCTCCTCGAGCGACCAGTATTCCATTTCAAATCCTTCTTTCTTTGATATGAATTTATTTTTTCCAAAGGACTTTGCTGCTAAATTAACGTATATACTATGCTCCATGAGTTCGCTGATTATTTTAGCTTCTTTCTTGTTAGTTGATGAAGTAATCATTCCTAACCCTTTGATTATAATGACGTTAGGATAAGGGTCATGCATCGGATATTTGCCATTTATGAACTCTTTATAATCTTCTTCATACCTTGCGGCATATTTCTCTATTTTTTCTGGGAGTTCTTCAATGGAGTTGGCATAGACATACTCAAATTTGGTCCTAATAATCATATCAGGTGTAGCCGGCCCTAGTGACTGAAACTCTTCGGCTTCTGGCAATGTAGAAAACCAAATGATCTCTGGTTTCAAGTCTACATTGAGTATTTTTCTTTTTTTGGAACTTAGCTTGCCCCTTATTTTGGGCAGATTTGTTATAATATTGTCTATTTTATCTTTCTCCAATTCTAATTTTCCCATCCCATTGAACCTTTTGTTTATTTCATTCTTTGCCCTGTTAACTATCTCCAAGTGTCTGTCGAGACTTTCTTGAGCAGTTTTACCCCATGTAATTAGGCCATGTTTTCTTAACACGACTCCCTTGTAATCGGAAAGGTTGTAATTATTTGCCAATTTCATGAATTCCTTAGCCAATGGAAACCCCGGTGGAACATAATCCATTATAAGAATATCTCTTCCTAATATGTCCAAGATATTGTCAATGGTAAGGTCAGTATTGGTTATGGCCAGAATGTAATCGGCATGGCTGTGATCCACAAATTCAAATGGCACAAAGGCATGCAAGAAGGTTTCCACAGATGGTGAAGGTTGATCAGGGGCTACCATGCTATCCTTAAAATATTCAGTCATTTCTAAGTCTGTCATTTGTTCAATGGACGATGCTCTCAGCAAGTCGTCTAGTCTCAAAGCTGTAAATCCATTTTCATCAATTGTAGCCAAATCTGAGCCTGATCCTTTTACAAAAAGTGCCTTGACCCTTTTACCTGTGTGATCAATGATTTCCCCCTTAACACTTGTATTCCCTCCGCCATGAAGTACAAGTGTTTTATCTGATCCTATCATTCTTGCAGTCCTGACTCTATCCTGCAGTAAAACTTCGGATTCTTTTGTGAGCTTAAATAACATGCCCTATGATAGTAAACTGGATAAAAACTTTTTACAGAAGAATCAATAAGCATGGGAAAAAGATGTACGATAGCGAATTCTCCAATTGGGATCAGGATGTATTCATCATAAATCTAAAAGAGCAAATAGATAGAGGGGCATTGATGTCCAGATATTCAAGAACAAAAGAAAAAGATCTTAGGAAACTGTGGTTAAAAGAATTCAAAGACAATCCAGAAAGGGGAAAAAATTTTTACGAAAGGGTTTTTGTTGAATACGGAGATGAATCAATTGCTGAGCTGGTTACAGCCCAAGTGGGAATTCAGAATGTTAGTAATATTGTATCAAAAATAATTGAAGACAATAGAATAGGTTTATCATATATTGAAAAAAGCTCAAGGTATGTACCATATGATGAAAAAGTAAATGGAAGGTTCCTCTACATTGAAGGGGAAAAAATAGGATTGGGCGGAGAGTTATTAAGGATATACAATGAAGCATGTGATTATCTCTTCGAAACTTATTCTATCCTATTAAAAAAGTTGTTAGAGAAATTGAAGAAAATATATCCGATTGAAACATTAGAGTTTGAAATTGACGGAAAAGGAATGGGACTTAAAGAAATAGAGATAGAGAATGCAGATGTATTAGTTAAAGCATACAACAATGCTATTAGAAGCAGGGCATTGGATGAAGCAAGGTATCTTTTGCCCGCAGCCACTCTCACAAATGTGGGAGTATCAGGAAACGCTAGATCCTATATCAGACTCATGAACAGGCTTCTATCGTCGGACCTTAAAGAAGCCAGATCACTTGGAGAAAAGTTAAAAAAAGAGCTTTATCCGGTATTCTCAAAGTTAATGGATTCAATGGAGAAAGATTATGGAAAGCAGATGATTGAATATGAATCAATTTACAATGCAATGGGTGTAAACCTCCTATTAGAAGATAAAAAGTCAACAGGCAAGGAATTAGTTAAGTTAATAAATTACCCTAATGACGAAGATGCTGTTGCCAATTTTATATTACCTTATGTTTTTCAGAGAGCTGGATATTTCGGTGCTGATGTACAAGAGCTGATTAAGAGTGGAAAAATTAATCATAGGGAAATAATTGAAAAGATATCTGAAATTAGGAAAAACAGAAGGAATAAAATTGGAAGGGAAGGTGAGTTTGTTAACTACACTTTTATGGTTTCAACCAATTTTGGTGCTTTTAGGGAGCTACATAGACACAGAACAATGACAATAATAAGAGGTAAACTAACCACTGAATACGGTTACCAGATCCCTCCTACTATTATGAATGATGAAGAGATGTTATCATTGTTCAATGATGCTGTAAAGAGGACTGAAGAAGTATACAGAAAGATAAGGGATTTCAACAAAGATATTTCGCAATACTTAGTGACATTTGCTCATACCTATCCTGTTTTGATTAACGCAAATTTAAGAGAAATTGTTTATTTAACAGAGTTAAGATCTACTCCTCAAGCACATTTTGACTTGAGAAATATTTCTATTGAATTGAAGGAAAAGATAACCAGGGTTAACCCTTCTTTATCGCCACTATTTAAATTTGTAGACACTGGAAATTATCCATTAGGACGGCTGCGGGCAGAGATAAGAAAAGAGAAAAAGATAAGCGAGCTTGAGAGATCGAAAAATGAATAGTTATGAAATAGCGTAGAGAATTTTTTGAAAATATATTTTATAAACATATACATCAATTTCATATTCAAGGGCAATTTGAAAAACTTGTTAAACCTTAGATCTGTATACTTATTTATGATTACAAAGTTTGCGCTTCTTCTATAATAAAGAAAGATTAGTTTTCACCTTTCGTAATGTATTTAAATATTTAATTAGCTCATCAATTTGCTCAGGGTCCCCTTCTTGAAGGAGAATCAGCAAGATAGCATGGATCATCAATTGATAAATAGAATCCCTCGGGCTCCGCAAAAGTGTTTACATAATTGAGGTCAATCCTTTTATCTCCAATTTTTGCTTACTTTTCAGAACTATGACTTAAAATTTTTAATCCAAAAATATTGTGAAATCTAGTATCGATAAAAACCCAACCATTTTCTTCATTAACAGCCAAAATTGAGCAATGAGTTTTAATCCCCTATGTTTTCCGTATTAAAATTTAGTTATTTATATAAGTTAGATCTTTTAATCTTCCTTGGTCATATAAGTTTAAAGGGATCTCTTTTCCGTCCAGTTTTTTCTAAGAGTCTATTGGGCCCACCTAAAATTCTACTATGCAATATTTTCTCATTGAATTGAAGTAATTTGGAGGACCGTAGGTATTTTTTCATCCCTAATTT
>Ga0209012_1003491_pt1 | contig 11823 bp, 10 predicted proteins | sample RS3BMetagenome_FD_184735 | JGI IMG/M metagenome (GOLD analysis project Ga0209012, IMG submission 184735) | Ferric oxide microbial mat and aquatic microbial communities from Rainbow Spring, Yellowstone National Park, USA - RS3B (SPAdes) (version 3) ...
ATGCCGCGAACCAACCACCGGGTTATTCCCGGCGCGCCGGGACTCTATGCTGCCGAAATCCGTTCTGTAGCGGTATGGTTCAATCGCGGATTATCGGCCATTGCCCGCGGAATCTGTCACGCACCCGTTTTAATCGACGGCATGAACCGTTGGCTTTAACCTTCACAATCAAGCTCGGACAGAAGTGTGCTCGGGCCTGATCTTATTTTGGGTATTTAATCAACTGCGAGCGGATGACCTGTTGGCGCGGCAGAATACCTGTGCACCATTGGGCCCCGCCGCGCTGGCTTTAGCCAAGCAATATTGCTGGTTTTCGGCTTTCACTTTTGAGCATTCGGCTTGTGGCCATACGAATCAACACACTGCGCGAAACGTTTGAGCTTTTGGTAGTCTCCGCGCCAAGTGGTGTACATATATCCCCGCACCCCATGCGTTTGCGCCGCTGCGGCGAGCCAGAGTCGCAAGTTCGCCAGCGGGGAGTCATAGTAGCCTGCGATAATCTGTCGGTAACCGTGCGAAGCGAAAAAATGCAGCGATTGGCTCCGGTGGTTGAAGTTCCAATTGACAATAACAACCCGTTTGTTCAATCCGCGCCACGAACCTTGCAGGCTTCCGTGCACGAGGAAGTAATGGGCGCGGGCATTGTGGTATGGATCAAACATGTCACTCCACACATACGCCCGCGCGTGGCCCAACAGCCCCGTGCAGAAGCGGGCGCACGCGGCCAATTCCTGGCCGGGCGACTGGCCGGGCGGGTGGGAGTCTCCCCAGTTCATGACCCGAATTTCATCGAACTCCATCATATACGCCGCCGGTTTGAATACTGCCCGGATCGCCTTAATTTGCCGGCGCAGCAATCGGTGCGTCCGTCTGGATTCAAAGCAGATGCTGACTTGGCCGTTGTAGAATATCGGCGGGTAATACCACGACACGCGAATGATTGTTCCATCCGGCACTGAATGTAGAAAGTCGATGACCGGCGCTCTGTGCCAAGCCTGGTACTGACCGGCGTAGGGCTCTTTGCCCAGAAGCGGATCGTGGATTGGCGCGTAGTCGATACCACTGCGGTATCCTGCCACAATTGTCGGTGCACCGGGACGGCTTAAAACGTTTACCAAACCGGCTGTGCTGACGCTCCATCGCTTCCATTGCAGAATACCCCGGGCGCTTCCCCAAACGCCGAAATACACTGCGACATGCCGATGGTTCAACGAGTCAAAAACCACATCGTAACGCCGCCATGGCTCTGTGGCATGCACGCTTAGATGCTCATATTGCAACTCCCGGTTCTGCCTGGTCAGCACGCGAATATGCGGCGCTCCAGAGTAGCCAACCGTGCGAATCCATACCCGGATGTGATATGCGTGGAACGCTTTAACCGGTATCGAGAATACCAGGCGGCTATTGCCGGAATTGTTTTGGATGGTCGCGATGGAGGCTTTTAATTGTACACTGCGGTCCTTCCACGACGGCCGCGATGTCGGCCGCACGAGCCGGTCTATCACGGGCGTGGCCACGCGATTATGCACGACAAATGCCACGTTACGAACGGGTAGTCCCTCCGCCAGAGTCGGATTTTCAAATAACAAATCATTTGAATAGCCGATCTGAAATACCCCCGGGACAATGTGCAGGTGAAGCCTCTTAGCCAGAGCGACGATTGTTTTGACATGTGCCATGTACTGCTTGCCAATATCTCCCAGGGCGTTGATTCTCGCGAGTTTGCTGTCGTTCAAAAGCACATGGCTATACCCGTATTTTGCCGCCTGCCGCCATGTGTGTTCCAGAGCTGCAACATTTCGCGGCACCAACAGATTGGTTGAATAATAAAGCCAGAGCTGTGGCCGGTGCCGGGCCGGCGAGCCCGCCACACCAATAACGGGACATAGCCCTAACATCAATATCGCAGCGAACGAAAAAGCGCACTTCGTGGTCATTGGCGAACTCCAACTATCCAACGGCTGATTCGAATAGCGGTGCATGGCATATTTTTTATGGACATAACTTTTCCGCGAGTCGGTAAACCCGCAATTGCGTGTCGCTGCCACTTCCCGATCATGACTGTTTCAGGTCCGTCGCCACTTCACCGCTTTGGTCGCAGGCGGTGGCGCCAACAATAACGACGCGAGAGCAGGTTGCCGTGCCGCTGACCCCGTAACTGGAGTCGAATGTCACACGAAATCCGGCTGAGTCTCCGATATTCTCCGCCTCGAACACCAGATCAAAGAGCACATTCTGGCGATTGAAGTCGCATAAGTCGACAGACGCGAGGCGTTCGAGGCGAATTGTCACAAGGGTATGATTGATTAGGATGTAGAAGCCACGATCGTCCAATGCTTCGGTGGTTGTCCAGACGTGAACAGTGAATTCAAGGTCAGGCCCGCGCCGGTCCAGCACCATCCGTGTCACCTCGGCATCGTGGAACGACGGCCAGCGTCCGAAGCGGGCGATCAGTTGCTCGGCCCCCAATATTCTTTCCAAGTTTGTCATTGGTCACCAGACAATGGGTTGAATTACAGCACGATTGGGTCCGTTAAAGACGCATGAGCACCCGGATGAACATTACCAACAGGCCGAAGTCGATCTCAACAACTATCCACCAAATCGGGGCGGTTTCACCCAGCCCCAGTCCAAGCGCAATCCAAAACAATTCCGATTTCTGGCTGCCGCGGCTCTGGGTCAGGCCAGCCACGGCAAGCGACACTGCCAGCAGCCCGCAAATTGCGCAGCCCGCGCGGAAAGTTTCGATGAAAGGATCCCACACCGTGAAGTTCGTGGTACCCAGGGGGATCAAGCGAAACGCAAGCAGGGCCACGCCCAACCCAACCGGCAGGATCGCCGAAAAAATTGCCGCTACCAACAGCGGCGGGATTTGGCGGTTATCTTGCACGGGCCTTCCCTTCGTAACGTGGTTCCTTCTCGATAGGCTCCCATTTCGCCATAGCCGACTGCTCCGATGCAGTCAGCGATGCTGCTCCGCCATAGGGAAAAAACATCCAGAAGCCGCCGCCTGGAAGCGCTCCTTTTCCTCCAAAAATGGTATTTCCGCCGAATCCCACTGTTACGCCATCGGATTTTGCTGCGATTGCAGGCACAAATCCAACCAGCATCGGGTACCAGACGCGAGGTTGAGAAGAAATCAATCTAATAGATCGAGCCTCGGCGGATTTTGCGACAATTCGGTCGGCCATCCAGCCGGTTGCGGTTAGCTCTGTGATCTCCAACGTGCCGCGGGAATGTGCCCAAAGTGTAAAACTCGCGTTCATGCATACCTCGTAAGAAAGGGCCATTGCGAAAGCCACGGTCGCGACGCGAAGCAGGATTCGAGTTAGCATGGCAGAGGCTCCGGTTGTCTGCTCGACGGGAAGACGCGTATGTTGGAAATAGCGTCTGATTCCGGCAACTACCGTGCCGCCGGTGGCACAAGCTCCGGCTGTACCAGCATCATAATGCGATCGGTCACGTCCGGGTGTTTGATACGCCAGCGGATTTGCGCTACGCCGCGCTGGCCGATGGCGCTGGCGCGGATGTCCACCACGGTTGGGCGCGGATTCAGTCCAATGAGATACGGTTGTTCGTTGTTTACTGAAACAATCTCAACGTCACCGGGGCCAATCTTTACGCCCTTGCGTTGCAATACCGGCTGAATCATCGCGGCCTGCATATCATCGGCGATCATGATTCCAGTGGGGCGGGGGGACAGGGCCAGGTAGCGGTCCGCAATGCCTTCAATGGTGGATTGATCATATTTGAACCAGTAATCAGAACTCGGCTTTATAACGTCATCCACGCGGGTTACCGATGCGCCCAGTTGTTCGGCAGCCGCGGCAAACGCCTGATAATAAAGCCGGAATGGCCAATGCTGCGCGTCCATATTCATAAATACCAGATGCTCGTGGCCGTGCGAATGCAGATGCTCGGCAGCCAGGCTGCCGACTTCATAATGATTCGGCATGACCTGATCACCCCAAGTGGGGCGCTGATGATTTCCCATCAGCCATAATGCCGGAATTTTTCCGAGTTTCGCCTGAACCTCAGCGCTGGGAATTTCGCCGTGCAGCAGCAGTCCGTGCACCGGTGTATCCAGCAGGCGATCCGGCGGGCGCGTTGGATCCTGATGATGGAAAATCGCCAGGCCCATGGAACTTTTATTGACCGCTTCCGATACGCCGCGGACAAGCTGCTCAAACCCCGGCGTGTTGCCATGATGTGTGGATCCGAAAATAACAAAAGCTACCGTGGGTTTGGCCGGTACAATGCGATTTAATGGTTTGGGGCCGGGGCGGTTATCCGATGGTACATACCCCAATTCAGCCATGACTTTCCGCACGGCCCGGGCGGTCTCCTGCGCCACACGGGGGTGGTCATTCATGACCCGCGAAACGGTGGATGGTGAAACACCAGCCTTTTGGGCAACTTCGATTATTGACATAAAAAACCATCCATTTCGGCAATAAAGTGTTGTAAAATCCGGCCCAATATGCAATCACGCGCTGTGAGCCTGCAAAAGTGTAGCAGCGCCGCAACGTGAATGCAATATTATTTACCATTAATTTGCATTGCCGGTATACTCTTTCGCCATGACGCTGAAATTTGAAATTATTGCCAGAGATTCTTCCACCAACGCCCGCTTAGGCCGCGTGCATACTCCCCATGGCAGTTTTGACACGCCCGCCTTCATGGCCGTTGGCACACGCGGGACGGTCAAAGGCCTTACCCCGGATATGCTCCATCAGGCGGGTTGCCAGATTATTCTGGGAAATACCTATCACCTGATGTTGCGGCCCGGTTCAGAGGTGGTACGTGATTTGGGCGGGTTGCAGAAATTTTCCGGTTTTAACGGGCCTATGCTGACCGATTCCGGAGGATTTCAGGTTTTTTCGCTGTCGGATTTGCGACAATTTGATCGCGATCATGTTGTTTTTAAATCGCATATTGACGGTGCTACCATTCGCCTGGGTCCCGTGGAATCCATGAAAATACAGCATGAACTCGGTGCCGATATCGCCATGGCCTTTGATGATTGCCCACCCGCGGACTGCCCGCCGGAACGTCTGGCGCAGGCCATGGACCGAACCATGCGCTGGGCCGGTATATGCCGCGAAGAACATGAAAAACGTGATGTGGATAATCGGCAGGCCTTGTTTGGCATTGTGCAGGGCGGAACAAACCTTGCGGAACGCCGGCGCTGTGCCGAGGCATTAATTGCCATGGATTTTGATGGCTATGCCTTGGGTGGTCTGGCGGTGGGGGAGGGGCATGAACGGATGATTACCACCATTGACCATGCCGTACCGCTGCTGCCGGAAGATCGTCCGCGCTATCTTATGGGCGTGGGCTATCCCCTGGATATTTTAGAGGCTGTTAAACGGGGGGTGGATATGTTTGACTGTGTTTTACCCACCCGTAATGGCCGCAATGCGTTGGCGTTTACCTCTGCCGGGCCGCTGCGCTTGCGCAACAGCCAATACATCCGGGATACCCGCCCATTGGACCCATTGTGCGATTGTATTTGCTGTCGGCAATTCTCCCGTGGCTACCTGCGGCATTTATTCGCGGTTGGGGAAATGCTCGGGCCAACACTGATCTCCTTGCACAACCTGCGATTCTTCCAACGTTGGATGCTGGACATTCGACAGGCGATACGCGACAATCACGGGTCTATGCTCGTTGCTCCGGGCGCGGTGGAGCATGAATAGAACCTGAAACCTGAAACCCAGGCGTTCAGTTGGAAGCTCAAGCGAGCCGGCGGGTTTATCCCGCCGGACCGTCAGCGGCATCAGGCGCCCCTGGCCGCTTAATAGATAATGTTACGGAAGTAACAGGTTATGATTGTCAGTTGAATTTGGGATATGACATAGTTAGCAGTTTAAACAAAATGGCTGGGTAATTGGTAAACCATCAACCATTCTAAGCTCCTGACTTCGACATCCTTAATTCTCGTTCCTTTTTGGAGATTTTCCATGAAATCATGGTTAGGTTCTTTTTGTCTTTCTTGTGCGCTCATCGGTGCGCCATCGGTTGCAGTCGCTGCGGCGCAGCCGACAATTGCTACGGCCAAGCCGATATCCGGTAGTAATACCGCAGCACCGGCGGCTCCTGCTGCCGCCACCCCGGCCCCGACGGCTCAGGCCACAGTACAATCTGCCGCCGCCAAGGCGGCCACCGCCGCACCGACTACCGGCCCTGCGACGGCCGCCACCAGTCAACCCGCCCAACCACCGGAAACGCTCACCAGCGAGATCATGAGTTTCGCGCCGCTGGCATTAATGCTCATTGTGGTCTTTTTCTTCATGAGTTCCGGGCGCAAACGCGAACAGAAAAAGCGTGATCAAATGTACAATGCGTTAAAGCGCGGGTCGCGTGTGGTCACGGCGGGGGGGCTGATTGCCTCAGTGGTGGAAGTGCGGGATGACGAAGTCGTATTGAAAGTTGATGAAGCCAACAATATCAAAGAACGCTACACCAAATCCGCGATCATTAAAGTGTTGGATGAAGGGGATGCGGCCCCGGATAAAGTCTGATCAATTGCTGATGATAACCCGGTAGTGCCGGGGGGTACACAATGGCGGGCCGCCGCGGCGGCCGGAGAATTCTGGAAACAAAATGAAATCCAATCTGCTTTCCCGGTTTATTCTGATCTTCGGTGCCATTGCCTTGGCGCTGTTCTGTATTTTTTCCAATGGCCTCAAGGGCGGTATAGATCTATCCGGTGGAACCGATCTGATCTATCAGCTTAATGTGCCGCCGGGATACAAGGGTGATCCCAATATTCTCGCGCAACAGGTTATTTCCGTGTTGCGCCGTCGCGTGGATCCTGGTAATGTGCACAATCTGGTTTGGCGGGTGCTGGCGGGTGAACGCATTGAAATTCAAATGCCCCTGGCCAGTGCCGAATCGCGGCAGGCACAAAGCCATTATCAGAAACTCGTTGATCAACTCCTCGCTGAAAATATCATGCCCTCGCAAATTGGTGCCGCCATGGCCTTGCCGGGCAATCAGCGCCAGGCCCAAATTAAAATTCTCGCCCAGGGCAATCCCGCGCGTTTAGCCCTGCTGGAAAAACTCGCGACACGGTATGACGCGCTGGCCGCCGCCCGAAAACTTGCCGCCACATTTGCCAATGATCCTCAGAATATGCCCGCGCATGATATTGCCTTGTTGAACCGCACGACCGCCGCGTACCAACATACGCTGCAAAAGGTTCTTGCGTTTAACGTCAATGTGCAGCATCTGGCCAATTTGCTTTCCTCCACCTACGGCAAGAAAAATCCGCAGGCTCAGGCCGCCCTGACTGATCTGATCAAACGCCATTCTGATCGGCAAAAACTCATCGACCAGATTCAAGCGGCTTATGCCCAGGTTCAGCAGCACAGCGCCGGTCTCGATAGCCCGCAGGAACTTGAACGCATGTTGCGCGGTGCCGGTGTTTTGGATTTCCGCATTACCGTCAATCCGCAAAATGCCGATGCCCAGCGTGCACTGGCTCAATTGGCCACCAAGGGGCCGCACAATGGCTACACGCCCGCGGGAACGGCCTGGTTTCAAGTCGATCCGCGCGACGGGCACGACATGTTGCGAAAAAACCGGTATGGTCAGTACAACTACGTCATCGGACAATACGAGGGTCAGCATTACGTCCTCCTATACACTACCAGCGCCCGCGCTCTGACGCACGGCACCAGCCGTGCCCATTGGCAGGTTAATAACGCCCAACTGCAAACCGATCCGCAAACCGGCGAACTGGCCGTCGGATTCAATTTAGATACCGTCGGCGCCGCGTACATGCGCGCGTTGACCAGCCATAATATAGGTCGTTATATGGCCATTTTACTTGATGGCAAAGCCATCACCGCCCCGACCATTCAAAGCACGATCGCCGGCTCCGGGCAAATCACACTGGGCATGCCTTCGGCCCGGAATCCCGCCAAGGATATTCAGCAGCAGGGACAACTCCTCGTGCAAACACTTAATGCCGGATCATTGCCCGCCACGCTGCAATCGCAACCGATTTCCGTGCAGACCATCGGTGCCACGCTCGGTGCTGATAATCTAAAAGCCGGCTTGCGCAGTGCGGTTATCGCGGTAATTGTGGTGTTGGGCTTCATGTTTGTCTATTACACCATTACCGGCTTATTTGCTGATGTGGCGTTGATGCTCAATTTGCTGCTGACACTTGGCGTTATGGCCCTGCTGCATGCGACATTTACTCTGCCGGGCATTGCCGGTGTCGTGCTCACACTGGGCATGGCCGTGGACGCCAATATTCTTATTAACGAGCGCATCCGGGAAGAAATCCATAAAGGGGCCTCGCTTTGGCTGGCGGTTAAACAGGGATATGACCGTGTATTTTGGACTATTTTTGACGCCAATTTAACCACCTCCTTAACCAGCATCGTGCTGATATTCATGGGGTCGGAAGATGTTAAAGGCTTCGGCATTACCCTGCTGATCGGTTTGGCTGTCCACATGTTCACAGCGTTGTTTGTCACACGCACGCTGATGATCGCAGCCATTCGGGCCGGCATCATGCGGAAAATTGATGATCTGTCCATTCAGGAATATTTCCGTGATCTCTTCACTTTTACCTGGCTCAAAGGCCGCTGGCCTTTCATGCGGGTCTTTACCGTTACCAATTTTGACTGGATTGGAAAGCGTCGCATTTTCTGGGTCGTTTCCGGTATTATTATGCTCGCCGGGATTGCAACGTTTGTGGCGCGGGGAAATAAAAAATATGACACCGAATTTAATGGTGGTACGCAGGTAACCCTGCAATTGCGCCCCGGCAAGCAGATGTCTGTCGCGGCGGTGCGCAAACGCGTGGAGCAAATTGGCCGGCAGGACAACAATCTCAAAGCTCTTCGCCATGCCACAGTCTATTCCGTTGGCACGCATCATAATCAATTTGTCATTATCACCAGCATTGTTAATCCGCCGCAGACAAACGCGGCCAAGGCCACCGCCGCCGCAGCGGCCACCGTGGCAACCGCACCGGTCCAGCAGCTTACGCACGCCCTGGAGGCAAAATTTGCGGATTCGATCAAAGTAACGCGCCGGCTGAAATTTTTGCATGTGGATGTCCGATCCCGGCATATTCAGGATTTGCTGGATGATGGCACCGTCATGCCCATTACCCATGCCAATTTAATCAATATGGGCCCCGGACTGCCCAATGCGGATATTGGTGATTTCCGCGGTGGCGTGGCGATTTTCCTGCGGCATATCAGTCCCGCCCAAAGTGCCTCGGAAATTGCATCGCGTATTCGCGCTATGAGCCAGGAACCGGATTTTGCCTCTTTGCAATATCGTCCATTCCGCGTTATCGCATTGCAATATGCGCCCGCCGCACCGGGCCAAAAGCCTGCCGCGACCGATGCCGTCGTGCTGGCCTCCGATCCCAGTTTGCTGTACCGGGCGGATAACAGCGGCCTGGTTTCACAATGGAAATCACAGGTTGCTGCGCCGGAATGGCGGATTGTCCGCACCGCGCTGACCACCTCGGGTGGTCTGGCCGGCGTTACGAGCTTTGCGCCGCAGGTGGCCAGCGAGGCCCGGCTCAATGCGGTCATGTCCGTGCTGGTTTCGCTGTTGTTAATCGTGGCCTATGTCTGGATACGTTTTGGCGGTGTGCGTTACGGCTTTGGGGTTATTTTCTCTTTGATGCACGATGCCATTGTGGCGGTGGCCGCAACCGTTTTGGCGGTCTATATCCATCGCACCTGGTTTGGGCATTTTATGCTGGTGGATAATTTTAAGATCAACATGACCATGATTGCCGCATACCTCACGATTATTGGTTACAGCGTCAATGACACCATCGTTATTTTTGACCGTGTGCGCGAAAACCGCGGACGATCCCGGCAGCCCCTGACGCAAAAACTCGTCAACGATTCCATTAACCAGTGCTTTGGCCGAACCATCTGGACCACGTTCACCGTGTTTTCGGTCGTGCTGATTTTGTACATCTGGGGTGGTCAGGGCGTGCATGGTTTTGCGTATGCCATGCTTATTGGTGTGATCACCGGTGCGTACAGCACCCTGGCCATTGCCTCACCAATGCTCCTGCACATGAAAGACGCACCGGTGAAAAAAGCAATCGCGGGTAATCCGTATAAGAGCGACACCAAGGAACTGAATCCAGGAAGCTGAATGGGTGCATGCCGCACCGGTGCTGCATCTGGAATCGGAACCAGGGCGTGCATAGGAAGGATCAAGAGACTGCGGATGGCGGAAAAAATTCAGATACAGGATTGTCGAAGCGCGAAACGCAGCGCGATTGAAACCGCAACCGTCTGATTCTCTGCCCACTGCCAAGGAGTTTCCATGTCCCGCGAATACCGATTAACCTGCCAACTCTGGCTTCCGTTGCCATTGGAGAAGGTTTTTCCATTTTTCGCCGATGCGCGAAATCTATCGCGCATTACCCCACCCTGGCTGAATTTCACTATTCGCACCCCCGGCGATATTGTCATGCGGGATGGCACGCTCATTGAATACACCATTAACTGGCTGCGTATGCCTATCCGCTGGAAAACGCGCATCGCCATGTACAATCCGCCGCGCCAATTCCGTGACGAACAACTCCAGGGGCCTTATGTAAAATGGGTTCATACCCACCGCTTTTGGCCCGAAGATCAGGGCACCGTTATTTTTGATGAAGTCCTGTATCGCTTGCCCATGGGGGCTTTTGGCGTGCTCGGCCACCGCCTGATGGTGCGGCGGCAACTGGCGGAAATTTTTAATTTCCGCCAGCGTGTCATTCCCGAATTGCTGCTTGGAGACCAAAGCGGCAAAGCTCGCCAAATTGAGCCTGTCACCATTCAACGGCAGGCGTGACGGCGCTGGGAATCATGCTGAGTTGTCATTTTCATTGAGTATTTGCCGCCACTGGCGCGGTGAAAAAACTAAACTTTTGGCACCGCAACTGCCCGCAACCAATGTTTTTGCACCCGCACTGCAAGGGCTTTGCTGTTAAGTTGTGCGCATAAATCAATATCCTCTTCAAATCCGCCTTCGATGAGATTGATTCCCCCCGCTCCAAGGCGCAACGCGGCCCCCAGGCGTTCGCGCACGGAGGCAAAGCAGTGATACGCCATCCATGCCGTATCCGTGTATGGCAAGTCAATGCGGTAAGTTCCACCAAGCAAATGCCACAAAACCGCCCCGGCCCCGATGACGTCTTCCTGCGCTATTTGGCCATCCGTTCCCGCCAGCACCAGCAGTGTGTGCAGATGATCCAGTTGCGGCTGCAGGGCTTCAGCGGTTGCCTGCGCGTTGAGCAGCGACCCAATAAAAATCTCTGCCGCGGCCTGCGCCGCCACGACTGCCCGTGTGCCATTGGTGGTGCTTAGCAAAACCGATGCTCCGCCTACCCGATGCGTTTCATATTCAGCCGGGGAATTGCCCAGATCAAATCCCGGCACCATCACGCATCCACGTTCTCCCGCTGAAAGTACCGGTGGCGGTACCGCGCCACGGCCATGCAGAACCGCATCCACATCCGAAAACAGCCGCACCTCGCGTGCCCCATTGCTTAACGCGGTGACAATGGTGCTGCTGGCGCGTAAAACATCAAATACCACCACCTGACTCTGCGGCAAGATCAACGCATTGAGCATTCCGGGCAATAATACGACATCAATCATCAGCATCCTCTTTCAAAGCGGAATATATAATACAGTATCTTCAATTTTACCGGTGGGCCTGTGACAGTTTCTGCCAAAGGGTGAATGTGTGTAAAATAGAAAGGTACCAATCCACAGGACGTGGTTTGGGATTAATGTCAACTTTTCAAGGAGGAACAATCATGGCGGCAACCACCAC
>Ga0209012_1003494_pt1 | contig 11810 bp, 10 predicted proteins | sample RS3BMetagenome_FD_184735 | JGI IMG/M metagenome (GOLD analysis project Ga0209012, IMG submission 184735) | Ferric oxide microbial mat and aquatic microbial communities from Rainbow Spring, Yellowstone National Park, USA - RS3B (SPAdes) (version 3) ...
TGACGGTGATGGTCGCCAGGTGGTTGGGCAGGTCCTGGAACGGCGGGACCTCCACCAGGGCGACCGGCCAGGCGGCGAGCAGGAACAGCACCGCGCCGATGAGCAGCGCCAGCTGGCCGTCGGTGGCCCGCGCCAGACCGGCCGTCAGACGGCGGACGACGCCGAGCCCACCGAGCACGGGACGAGCGCCCGCCAGCGGGGCGTCGAGCGCCGCAGCCTCGCTGCGGTGGAGCGTGAAGTCGGGGACGACCTTCTGCATACGTGTCGGTGTTTGCGCGAGATTCGGGTTGCGGTGCGCCGCGGGGCCCTAGCAAATGCCGGCCCACGGCACACCTCAGCCGTGCGCCGCACGACGAATCAAGAGGGTCGGAGCGTATCGCGCCGATCCCCACCTGTCCACGGGACGCACTGCGCCATGACTTCGCGATCATGGGTCGGCGCCGGGCGGCACCTCGGGGACCGCGGGCACGCGGCGTGAACAGCAGGCTGCGCGATGGCCGCCGACGCCAAGAAAGCCCGCGAATGCCGGCGGGCCTGGATCGCGCTCCCCTGGATCGCGCTCGCCCCGCTGCTGGCGGCCGGCTGCAGCGCGCCGGTGGGCGGTCCGGGCGACGAGGCGACCGCGACCACGAGCTCGCCCATCTACGGGGGGGTCGAGGACAACGACGCGCAGCAGAACGCGTCGGTCGTCGCCCTCAAGGTGGGCGACGGTCAGACCTTCGAACTGTGCTCCGGCTCGCTCATCGCGCCCAACGTGGTCCTGACGGCCCGCCACTGCGTCAGCGTCCAGAGCACGACGTCGGTCTCGTGTGACCAGAACGGCAACTCGCTGACCGGCGACAACTTCAGCGGCGACCAGCCGGTCGCTTCCATCCACGTCTTCGTGGGCGCCACGCCCGGGCTGCTCGGCACGCCGGCGGCCAACGCGGCGGCCCTCTTCCACCCCGCGGGCAACGTCCTGTGCAACGCCGACGTGGCCCTCGTCGTGCTCGACACGAGCATCACCAGCGTGCCGCCCATGCGCGTGCGCCTCTCGTCGCCGGTCGCGCAGGCCGAGAGCGTGCGGTCGGTCGGCTACGGGCAGAACGACCAGAACCTCCCCATCGGCACGCGCTTCCGCAAGGACGGCGTCACGGTGCTCGCCGTCGGCAGCACCGTCTCCGCGTCGATGACGGCGCTCGGCTCCAACGAGTTCGAGGTCGGCGAGTCGATCTGCGAGGGCGACTCGGGCGGGCCGGCCATCGACGAAAAGACCGGCGCCATCGTCGGCATCGTGTCGCGCGGCGGCGCGTGCACCGACGACTTCGGCCACGTGTACACGTCGCTGGCGGGCTTCCAGAGCGTCTTCCAGCAGGCCTTCGCGATGGCGGGCGGCGCGCCGATCGACGAGAACGCCCCGGCGCCCGCCGACGCCGGCGCGGCCACGGACGGCACGGGCGCCACCTCCTCGTCGAGCGGCGGGGGCGGCGGCAATGGCGCCACGGGGGGCGGCACGACGCACTACGACGGCCCGGTCAACCTGCACGCGGGCCAGGGCGCCACGTGCAGCGCGGGCGGCGTGCCCGGGCCGGGGCGCTCGGCGCCCGCGGGGTTCGCGCTCGCCGGCTTCGCCGCCTTCGCGACGCTCCTGGCGCGCCGCCGAGTGCGGTAGACTGAGGGCCATGCCCGACACCGCACCGCCGCCGTCGGACCGCCGCTCCGGCGAACGCCACCTCGCCTGCTTCCCAGCCGAGCTGCGCCGCCCCGACGGCGAGCAGCGCCCCTCCATCATCCGCGACCTGAGCGAGTCGGGGGTGCTGCTGCTCGTGCGCACGACGAAGATCGGCGTCGGCGACCGCGTGCGCCTGCAGCTGTACATCTCGGAGGACAACTCGACGCCGCGCGACGCCAGCGGGCAGGTCGTGCGCGTCGAGGAGCTCGCGCCCGGCGACGCGGGACCGTGGCTGCGGCGCGTGGCGGTTCACTTCGATCAGCCGCTCACGATGTACGCGGCCGACATCGCGTCCTTCCGCGAGCGCGCCCAGCGCCTCGGGCTGTTCTAGCAGGCGCGGACGGACGCGCGTCGCGGGCTCAGGATCCGCAGCGCTCTCGGATCGGCGGCGGCCCGTCGGGGGGCGCCTCCGGGGGGGCGGCGCCCTGCGGCACGAACTCGATGGCGGTGACGCGCGCGTTCAGGCGCGGCGCCGCGTCGACGTGCGGGCGGCCGTCGCAGCCGATGTGCACCTGGACGTGGTCGTAGTGCGAGCGCAAGTCGACCAGGATCGCGTCCGCGCCGAGCTCGCGGGCGTCGCGGGCGGCGGCGGCCACCACCTGGTCGAGCGCGGCGTCGTCGCCGCGCGACCGCACGCGGATCTGGGCCACCTCGCGGTAGGGGCGCCCCGGGTTCTCGTTGAAGTAGGCCGGCACCAGCGCGTCGTCGGGATGCGGAGGCAGCCGGGGCCCGGTGAGCACGTGGGTGACCTCGAGCGAGCCGCCGCACGCGCCGAAGGCGAGGAGCGACGCCGACGCCAGCATCACCCGAAGGGTTCGATGCAGCATGCCCCCCAGCATAGCGTCTGGTCCGGGGACGCGCCGTCAGGGCGCCGCGGGCGCCGGCAGGCTGCCGCCGGCGCGCACGTACTCGACGACGGCGTCGACCAGGGCCGCGTCCGCCTTGGCGCACGCGGCCGACACGTCGCCGGTCATGGCCCCCTGGCACTCCTTGCCGCGACTTCGGTGCGCCTTCTTGACCGCGTCGCTGCCGACGATGAGCGCGTCCTGCATCTTGTCCGAGAGCCGGTGCCAGGCCAGGTGGGCGCTTCGCGGCCGATGCGGCCGCGCCTTGGTCAGCATGTCGGCGTCGACCGCCGTCGAGCACGTGCCGTCCCAGCGCAGCACGTCGTAGCTGCCGTCGGCGCCGCCGACCTGGATGCCGCCCTTGGGCACCGCGTGGTAGCGCAGCGCGAGGACCTCCTCGTCGAACGCCAGCTCGTCCATCTTGCCGCGCAGGTACAGGCGCGTGAACGGCGTCGCCTTCGCGAAGAGCGCCAGCGCCAGGTCGGCGTGCGTCCTGGCGCAGAGGCGGTCGACGAAGTCGCCGGGCGGGGTGCACACCGCCGCCGCGGGGTCGGCGCACTCGGTCGGGACCGCCGGGGAGGATGGCTGGTCGGTGGGGGTCGACTTGCCGGTCCCGGTCTCGACCGGCGCGCTCTCGGGTGCGCCCCCGCTGGCCGTCTCGGGCGGCGGCCGCGACGCCGACGAGCCACCGCAGGCGACCAGCAGCACGAGAGCCGGCGAGGAGAGGCGCACGGCGCGGGAGATTACTCGCGCCGCGCGCCTCCGATCGCGAAAAAAGCGTCTCGTATCGAGCGAATGGAGCGTCGATCGCGAGGGAAGAGACTTCCGTTCGAGCAAACGTGACGTCGATCGCGCAGCAAGCGCCTTCCGTTCGAGCCGGCGTCACGTCGATCGCGAAGGACGCGACTTCCCTTCGAGCCGACGTCACGTCGATCGCCAAGGACGCGACTTCCCTTCGAGCCGACGTCACGTCGATCGCCAAGGACGCGACTTTCTTCGAACCAGGAGGCGCGTTCGTCGAAACGAGAGCGTGCTCCCTCGAAACGAACGCACGCTCCCTCGCGCAATCCGGCGGCATCTCACGGGAAAGCTGCCGCTCGGCGGGACGCGGCCGTCGGTCCCCTCCCCTGCTATCGTCGTCGGCATGCAGCGAGCCACCGTCCTTCTCCTCGGCGCAGCGCTTTTCTCGCTCGCCGCGTGCTCCCACGGCGCGCCGGGCGCCGCCGCGCCGTCGTCGGCCGACGCCGAGGCCGCGCTGAAGCGGCTCACCGTCGACGACGTGGCGGCTCGCCTCGCCGCCAACGACGGGCGCACGTTCGTCTACGACGAAAACGCGCGCGAGAGCTGGGAGGTGGGCCACGTCCCGGGCGCCAAGTGGCTGGACGAGGACGCGGTCACCGCAGCCGCGCTGCCGCCCGACAAGGGCGCGACGCTCATCTTCTACTGCCACGACGATCTCTGAAGCGCTTGCCACACCGCCGCGGTCGCGGCGGAGAAGCTCGGATACGCCCACGTGTACATCATGCCGGCGGGCATCACCGGGTGGGTGAAGGCCGGCAAGCCGGTCGAGCGGGCGTTGTAATAGGCTCGAGCCCACCCATGCACCGCACGAAGACCGAATCCGCCCTCGCCGAGGCCGAGGCCGCGCACGCCGACGACCCGGAGCGCGCCGAGCTATTGCGGCGCGCGCGCCGGTTCAAGGCGAGCTGGATCGAGCTCGCCGAGGCGCTGACGGCGGCCAAGCGCGGCGGCCGCTGGAAGGAGTGGGGCTACGACTCGTTCGAGGCGTACGCCAAGGGCGAGCTGCACCTGCGCCAGGAGACGGTCGACAAGCTGACGGGCTCCTACTCGTTTCTGCAGCGCCGCGCCCCCGCGGTGCTGCGGCGCGACCCGCTGCAGGAGCCGATGCCGAGCTACCAGGCCGTCGACTTCCTCCGCCGCGCCGAGGAGAGCGACGGCGCGCCGCGCGACACGGTCGAGGAGATCCGCCGGCGCGTGATCGACGAGGCCGCGCCCTTCGGCACCGTCTCGCGCGCGTACAAGGACGTGGTCTTCCCCGTCGACGAGGACACGCGCCGCGCGCGCGACGCCGCGGGCGTCAAGAACGTCGCCAAGCGGCTGCGCGAGCTGCTGCAGGAGACGCACGTCGTGCCGCGCCGCCTCGCCGGCGAGGTCGGCGAGGCGCTCGAACGGCTGCTCGAGGCGCTCGAAGAGGAGGAAGAGGAGGCGGCGTGAACACCGCGCCGTAGGCCACCGCAAAACGCGGTAGTCTTCGGGGCCGTGCGTGTGTCTCCGCTTCGTTTCGCTTTCGCCGCCCTCGTCCTCGCCGCCTGCTCCGTCGACACCATCCCCGCCGGTCTGCGAGCGACCCCGCCCGGCGACGGGCCCGTGGTCGTCTTCGACATGTACGCGCAGCCGCTTCCCGACATCCCGGCGCCGAACGACATCGCCACCTTCGCCGACCCGACCAGCCGTACCGGCCGGCGCCTCAACGCGAGCCTCATCGCCCCGACGCGCATGGAGCGCGCCGCGCGCGAGCAGTTCGACGAGATGGAGGGCTGGGGGACGTTCGCGCCGATCACGGTGCGCTTCCGGCGCGGCCCGCACGTCGGGCCGCCGCAGCCCGCCATCGATCTCGACGACGTGAAGCTGCGCATGCAGGGCGACGGCTGGGACACGACCAACGACCCGGTCTACGTCGTCGACCTGACGACCGGCGTGCCGGTGCTGCTCGACGTCGGCAGCGGCAACTTCCCGCTCGGCGTCATCGATCCGAACGCGTACTTCCCCAACGATCCGCGCGCGAGCGCGCAGAACCTGCTGTTCGAGACGGCCAACGAGGCGGTGGGCGCCTGCGCCGACGGCGTCTACCGCCCGCAGTGCGACACCGATTTCGACGGCGTGCTCGATCGCCCGGACACCCTCGGCGGCGTCTCCGGCAAGCAGATCCAGGGGCTCGACAACCTGCTCACCTGGTACGAGCGCCAGACCGACACCCTCGTGTTGCAGCCGGTGCTGCCGATGGACGAGAAGACCGAGTACGCGGTCGTGCTCACCGACCGGCTGCACGGGCCCGACGGGCAACCGGTCCGCTCGCCCTTCCCGGAGGTCTACCACCCCCAGCAGCGCGACGCCGTCGCGCGCGTGCGCGACATCCTGAACGATCCGGCGCGCGCGAACTACTACGGCAGCATCGCCGGAACGGGGCTCGATCACGTCGCCTTCGCGTGGAGCTTCACGACGCAGCCGGTGCAGGAGGACATGTTGCTCCTGCGCGACGGTCTCCACGGCAAGGGGCCCTTCGGGCACTTCGCCGGCGACTTTCCGGTCTCGAGCCTTCAGGCGTTCGACATGGTCGGCAAGACGACCGACCCGACCGCCGAGCCGCCCGGCTGGCAGAGCGACCCGGTGTGCGCCCGCCTGAACAAGACCGCCTACGTCGTGCACTGGAGCGACGCGCAGGCGTCCATCGGCGCGTTCATCCAGTACCTGTTCCCGTTCAACCAGGCGCAGCTCGACGCGTTCGAGGAGACGCTGAAGAACGTCGATTACCTGGTCGTCGGCACCTACGACTCGCCGTACCTCCTGGGCGACCCGCAGTCGCCCGATCCGGACCTGCACTTCCACGTGAACTTCCAGACCGGCCAGGGCGACGTGCGCCACACGCCGGTGCCGTTCATGATCGCGGTGCCCAAGACGACCGCGCAGCACAAGCCGCCCTTCCCGGTGGCGTACTGGCGGCACGGCACGGGCGTGTTCGACATGGAGATGGTCGTGCACGCGGGGCTCTACGCGCGCCAGGGCATCGCGCTGGCGAGCATGGACGCGCCCGGCCACGGCCTGGCGCTGCAGCCCGGTCAGCGGATCATTCTCGAGGCGCTGCTCAAGGGGGCGTGCCTCGGGCCGGCGGCGAAGGCCCTGGAGGCGAGCCGCGCCATCGATCTGAACGGCGATGGGCAGCCCGACTCGGGCGGCCTGGTGTGGAGCGCGCACCTTTTGCACACGCGCGACACGATGCGCCAGTCGGTGCTCGACGGGCTGCAGATGAACCGCATCCTCGAGAGCTTCGACGGCACGACCCGGAGCGGCCAGGACTACAACGGCGACGGCGATCCCACCGACGACCTGGCCGGCGACTTCAACGGCGACGGCGTCGTCGACGTCGGCGGGCCGGCGCCGAAGGCGGAGTACTACTCGTCGGGCGGCTCCTTCGGCGGCCTGGTCGCGCAGGTCGACGGCGCGCTCGATCCGTCGTTCGTCGCGAGCGCCCCGGTCTCGGGCGGCGGCGGCTTCGTCGACATCGCCCTGCGCTCGAACCTGACGCCCGACCCGGTGCTCGAGCAGGTCATCGGGCCGCTGATCGTCGCCGTGCCGGCGAGCGCGCGCCCACCCGATTCCTCGGGGATCCCGCAGACGCAGTGCGCCGGGTCGCAGATGAGCGTGCGCTGGGTGGTCGACGATCTGCTCTCCTCGCGCGAGATCGAGATCGCGTGCCTGAACCCCGACGAGCTGTCGCGCGGGATGACCGTCGTCATCAGCAACGACGGCAACGGCGAGAGGCGCTGCGCGCGCACGCTCGCCGACGGCGGCTTCCGCGTCCCCATCCCGACCACCGACGGCGATCCGATCGACATCCAGGTGCTCGGCGCGCCGGACGCGGTCGACTCGTACGAGACCTGCAACGTCGTGCCCGGCGCCCCCTTCGGCCGGCACGTCACGACGTGGGAGCAGCCGGCGACGCAGTTCACGCCCGTCGCCACCGAGGGGCTCACGTGCGACTCGTCGAGCGGCTGCCAGCAGTTCCGGCAGACCTTCTATCCGGTGGGCTCGCCGCTCGTCGCGCCGCAGGAGGGCCTCGGCCTCTACCGGCAGTCGCCCGACTTCCGCAAGCTGATGGTCCTGTCGCAGGCGGCGCTCGATCCGGCGGACCCCGTCAACTTCGCGAAGCTCTACATGCTCGCGCCGCCGCTCGACCCCGACGGCAAGCCGATGCCGGCGCGGGCGCTGCTCGACGTGCACACGGTGGGCGACTTCCTCGTGCCGACGGCGACGGGCATGGCGTTCTCGCGCGCGGCCGGAGCGCTACCGTTCTTGCCGCCGAACGCGGCTCAGTCGATGCCCGAGTACGCCGACTGGGCGACGCCGGAGGAGCTCTGGCAGGCATGGGGCGGTCGCTCGCCGGATCAGGTGATGATCGACGGCTGGGAAATGGAAGGGCTGGCCCGCCTCGATCGCACGCCGCTTCCCCCGGGCTGCGGCATCAACTACGTCTCCCCCACGACGATGCAGTGCAACGCGCCGCCATCCAACGACGCCGCGACGTGCGCGCAGACGCTCTTCGACGGCGACTTCCTCGGCGAGACGGTGCAGAAGGTCGGCCAGCCGCACCCCAATCCGCCGGTGCGCCTGGCGCGGCGCGCCGACGTGCGACCCGGATCGATCGCCGCGCTGTCGCAGGCGTGGTCGCCGCGCATCCGGGGCGCGCCCTTCTCGGTCGACGGCTCGTGGACGCCGGCCGGCGTGCCGCTCGTCGGCATGCTCAACGCGTACATCGAGCCCACCGGCGACCACGACTGGTCGTTCGGCGACCCGTGCGAGGCGTGGGACGCCGTCACGTACATGGACAATCTGCTCGCCCACTTCTTCGCGACGCACGGTCAGGATCTGTACTACCTGAGCCACGCCAGCTCCCACGAGTGCCTCGCCACCAGCAGCTGTCCCTTCTTCCCTCCCCCGTCGCCCTGATGAAGGTCGGTATCCCCAAGGAAGTGGCGCGCCTCGAGCGCCGCGTGGCCGCCATCCCGCACACCGTCGCGGCCATCCGCAAGCTGGGCCTGGAGGTGATCGTCCAGGCCGGCGCCGGCGACGGCTCCGAGGTGCTCGACAGCGAGTACGCCGAGGTCGGCGCGACCGTGGTGCCCGACGCCGACACCCTCTGGAAGGAGGCGGACCTGGTGCTCAAGGTCCGCCCGCCGCAGGAGCTGCCCGACGGGCGGCACGAGGCGGACCTCCTCAAGGAAGGCGGACGGCTCATCGGCTTCGTCTGGCCGGGGCAGAACCCGCAGCTGGTCGAGCGCCTGGCCGCGCGCAAGGCCACGGTGCTGGCGATGGACGCGATGCCGCGCATCACGCGCGCGCAGAAGATGGACGCGCTCAGCGCCTTCGCGAACATCGTCGGCTACCGCGCCGTGCTCGAGGCGGCCGTGCACTTCGGCAACTTCTTCCCGGGCCAGATGACGGCTGCCGGGCGCGTCAAGCCCGCGCAGGTGCTGATCATCGGGGCGGGCGTCGCCGGGCTGGCCGCCATCGCGTGCGCGAAGAGCCTGGGGGCCGTCGTGCGCGCGTTCGACACGCGCCCGAGCGTGCGCGAGCAGGTTCAGAGCCTGGGGGCGACGTTCATCGAGTTCGAGATGAAGGAGTCGGGCGAGGGCGTCGGCGGCTACGCCAAGGAGATGAGCCCCGAGTACATCGCCGCCGAGCAGGCGCTCATCGCGCAGCACGCCAAGGAGTGCGACGTCATCGTCTCGACGGCGCTAGTGCCGGGCAAGACCGCGCCGCAGCTCATCACCTCCGGCGCCGTCGTCAGCATGCGCCACGGCTCGGTCATCGTCGATCTGGCGGCCGAGCAGGGCGGCAACTGCGCGCTCACCGAGAGGGACAAGGTCGTCGAGAAGTTCGGCGTCAAGATCGTCGGCGCGACCGACCTGGCGAGCCGCATGGGGCGCCAGTCGAGCGACCTTTACGGCACGACGATCCTCAACGTCCTGAGCGACGTGTACGACGCGCACGAGGGCGACATCGCGCTCGACCTCGAGGACGAGATCCACCGCGGCATCGTGGTCCTCGACGCCGGCAAGCTCCTCTGGCCGCCGCCGACGCGGCCCAAGCCACGGTCGGCCGCGCCGCCGCCGCCCACCAAGGCGGCCGCCGCCGCGCCCCCCGCCCCCAAGCCGAGCGCCGCGGGGCCGGTGTTCCTGGCGCTCGTCTGCGGCGCGCTGTTCGTGGCGGGGCTGTTCGCGCGCGGCGACTTCCTCGAGCACCTGACGGTGTTTCTGCTGGCGTGCGTGGTCGGCTGGCACGTCATCTGGAACGTCACCCCGGCCTTGCACACGCCGCTCATGAGCGTCACCAACGCCATCAGCGGCATCATCCTCGTCGGCGGCATCCTGCTGCTGCGCACCGGCGGCGTGAGCGTGCCTACGGTGCTCGCGGCCGCCGCCATCCTGCTCGCGTCGATCAACGTCGCGGGCGGCTTCCTCGTGACGCAGCGGATGCTGCGCATGTTCCGGCGGTGAACGGCATGGCGAGCGAGGCGGTCGCGATGCTCCACCCGATGCAGACGCTCGTGTACATCGTCGCGAGCCTGCTGTTCATCCTCAGCCTGCGGGGGCTCTCGACGCAGGAGAGCGCGCGCCGCGGGAACGTGTTCGGCACGTTCGGGATGGTGCTCGCGGTGGCGATGACGGCGATCGTGCTGCTCGCGCCGGGGGCGGGCGCCCACGGTTCGGGAGTGGCCCTGCTGGCGGGGGCGGTGGGCGTGGGCGCCGCCGTCGGCGCGGTGCTCGCGGCGCGCGTGGCGATGACCTCGATGCCGGAGCTCGTCGCCATCCTTCACAGCTTCGTCGGCGCTGCGGCCGTGCTCGTCGGGATCGCCAACTACCTCGAGCCCGGACGCGAGGGCGGGTCGGTCCACGAGGTGGAGATCTTCGTCGGCGTCTTCATCGGCGCGATCACCTTCACGGGGTCGGTGGTCGCGTTCGGAAAGCTGCGTGGCACCTTCGGCAGCCGCCCCCTGCTGCTGCCGGGGCGGCACGTCATCAACGCGGCGATCGTCGTCGCGTGCGTCGGCCTGGGGGTCTCTTTCCTGCGGGCGGCGCCACCCGCCGGCACGACGCCGCTGTACGCGATGACGGCGATCGCGTCGGTGCTCGGGCTGCACCTGGTGGCGGCGATCGGCGGCGGCGACATGCCCGTCGTCGTGTCGCTGCTCAACAGCTACTCGGGCTGGGCCGCGGCCGCCGCGGGCTTCATGCTCTCGAACGACCTGCTCATCATCACCGGCGCGCTGGTGGGCTCGAGCGGCGCGATCCTGAGCACCATCATGTGCCGGGCGATGAACCGGTCGATCTGGAACGTCGTGTTCGGCGGCTTCGGCGCGGCGCCCGCGGCGGGCTCCGGTGGCGGCACGGCGGCCGTCAAGGCGGGGCCGGTGCGCGAGGCGAACGTCGCGCAGGTCGCCGAGCTGCTGCGCGCCGCCAAGAGCGTCGTCGTCGTCCCCGGCTACGGCATGGCGGTGGCGCAGGCGCAGCACGCGCTTCGCGAGCTGACGACGCTGCTCGCCGCGCGGGGCACGAGCGCGCGCTACGCCATCCACCCGGTGGCGGGCCGGCTACCGGGCCACATGAACGTGCTGCTGGCCGAGGCCGGGGTGCCGTACGACGTCGTCGAGGAGATGGACGAGATCAACGGCGACTTTCCTGCGACGGACGTCGTCGTCATCGTGGGCGCCAACGACATCGTCAACCCGAGCGCTCTCACCGATCCGTCGAGCCCCATCTACGGCATGCCGGTCCTCGAAGCGTGGAAGGCGGCCAAGGTCGTGATGCTCAAGCGGGGCATGAGCGCCGGATACGCCGGGGTCGACAACGCGATCTGCTACAACGACAACACGCTGATGCTCTTCGGCGACGCAAAGAAGAGCGTGACGGCGCTGGTCGGGGCGCTGCAGGGGTGAGCGGGCGCGGGCGCGGGCGCGGAGACGAGGCGCCCCTGTCGGGCGCTCGTCTCCGCGTTCACGCCGCGGCTCTCGCTAGAACACGTTCTTCGCGAGCGTCGCGCGGATCTTGTCGAGCCTGTCGAGCAGCACCGGATCGAGCTCCTCGACGTACCCGAGCGCCAGCGCCGAATCGAGGCAGCATCCGGTCTCCTTCGCCGACCCGAGCGCGTTCTTGTACCGCTCCCTCCTCGTTCCCCCGCTGCACCCGCTCCCCTCGCCCGTGTTGAGCGCCATGCTGGTTGCGCAGCGCTTGAGCTGTCTCGCGAGGTCTCGGTCGTGCTGCTCGATCTGCGCGATGACGGGTCTCAGCATCCGGAGCACTTCGAGAATGGTGTCGTAGATACGGAGCATGGACGTTCCTTTCGCCTCCGCGGTTGCGTGCGAAGGCGCTCGCGCCCACGGCACCGCGCGCAGACCAGATCAAGGCTCGCGAGGTCGCGCACGCGACCGAGCGACCGCCGCGCCCTGCGCGGCGGCC
>Ga0209012_1003497_pt1 | contig 11794 bp, 9 predicted proteins | sample RS3BMetagenome_FD_184735 | JGI IMG/M metagenome (GOLD analysis project Ga0209012, IMG submission 184735) | Ferric oxide microbial mat and aquatic microbial communities from Rainbow Spring, Yellowstone National Park, USA - RS3B (SPAdes) (version 3) ...
GGTCTCAGAGGAACCGGTGGCAGCAGTCGTTCGATGATCCGCCAAAGCGATTCGGGCAGAAGGGGAGCACGCATTCCCCCTCATGAATCAGCCCGCATCAGAGTACAAGGGTTTTGAAAGGCGTTCTTAGTGGGTATGGGTAACAACCGGATAGGCAAGGGTGCTTTCTCTAATCCGGCGATTGCGCACAAGGAGCGCGGCACCGCGCCTTATTCAACTCTTTAGCTCCTTCTTGATGCTCTTCAAGCACATCTCAACGTAGATCTCAGTAATTGAATCAGCATCCATCCCTCCTTCAGGTGAATACCATGTGCAAACGCCAGTGAGCATCGCCAAAATTCCATATGCAGCGACTTTTACATCTCCTGCGTCGAAAGCGCCGGTCTTCTGCCCCTTCTCGATGATCTGAATCAAGATGAGTTCGTAAGAACGACGCTCTTCAGTTATGAATCTGTAGTTATCCGGTTCAAGGCTGCGAAGTTCAAAGTTCCCAACGTAAACGTCTTGCTTGCGCGTGATGTGGTAGGACACATGAAAACGAGCGAACGCGCGAAGTTGCAAGATAGGATCAGTCAAGTCTCCTAACGCCGCTCGGCATCCGTCTAATACACTCTCTTGATGGGTTCGCATCAGATCGAAAAGCAACGATTGCTTGCTTGATATGTGATTATAGAGCGAACCTGCTTGTATGCCGACTTCACGCGCCAGGTCGCGCAGGTTCATGGTCTCGTAACCATGTTTGTAAATCAAAGCGAGTCCGACCCTTCGAATAGCGTCCGATGTTGTCGGTCCATGCGATCCTGCCTTGCGAGCCACGAGGGTACTTACCTTACTCCGAGAAAAGCCGATCAGCTCCGAGGGCTGAGGAGGCATCAGTAACGATCAATACTGCCTGGAATCGAGGCATCTTTTATGGCTAGCCTCCAGGAATTCGGCTCGCCTGCCTGCTGCGACATCCGATTTCGAACCTCATTTTATCGAAGGCTGCCCCCTTGTCGAGGCACAGCAAGGCGGCTTGACGTAGAAACGAACGTACGTTAGTGTTCCTGTTCCTAAGGACGATTGATCGCATCGGCGCCCCAAGCAACGGGCTGGCAAGGGAGGAACAATGGCCACCGAAAAGGAAAACAAACGACCGCTTGCTGGAATCAGGATTCTCGATTTCAGCTGGAGCGTGGCAGGCCCCACCATGACACGTTATCTGGCTTCACTCGGCGCGGAGGTTATTAAGGTCGAATGGCCGGAGCACCCGGATCCAATGCGAAGCGCCATGTTCCTGCGCGACGAAACAAACAAAACGCTCAACAACGGAACTTTCTTTGCCAATCTCAACGTTGGAAAGCGAAGCCTCACGCTAAATGCCCGCTCGACGCGTGGCATCCGGGTGATCCGCGACCTCGTTCGTAAATGCGATGTGTTGACGGAGTCATTTTCGCCGGCGGTGCTGGAAAAATGGGGTCTCGGCTTCGAGCAGCTCAAGGCATTGAATCCAGGCATCATCTACGCAAGCATCAGCGGCTTCGGGCACACGGGTCCCCATAAGGACAAGGGCACCTGGGGGCCGACGGCCCAGGCGATAGGCGGCATGACGTTCATGTCCGGCGTGCCAGGGTGCCAGCCCGCAGGCTGGGGATGGTCCTATCTGGACGTCGCGAGTGGCTATTTTGGGGCCATCGGCGTTCTTGCCGCCCTCCACGAGAGGCGCCGGACGGGCGAAGGCACTCGTCTCGACCTGTCCCAGGTCGAAGTGGGTATTTCGCTTATCGGTCCGGCGATGTTGGATCACGCCGTAAATGGCCGCAGCTTCGTCGGCCAGACTGTAGTTCCTGGTGGCAACCGCTCCGTCGCGCCGAATGGCCAAGTCGTTGGCTATCGTGGTGACGAGGGGGCACCCAGCGGCGTGTATCCCACTCTTGGCGGCGGCCCGAACGACTACTGCGCAATTTCCGTCCTAGATGATCGTCAGTGGCAGGGATTGAAGAGCGCGATTGGCGGGGGCACCTGGGCGGACGAGGCTCGTTTCGACAAGACTCATGATCGCATCACCGCGCAGGACGAAATTGACGGTCATCTGGTCGAATGGACGATGACCAAGGAGAAATACGAGGTCATGCGGCTGCTTCAGGCGCATGGCGTACCGGCCTCGGCCGTCCAATGCCCAAGGGATCTCGCTGAGCATGATCCTCAGATTGGGGCGCGTGGCCTTCATGTCACGCTCGAACATCCGAGGCTTGGGCGGCAGCGCTTCGAGGGGATGCCTTTTCGGATGAGTGGCACTCCTCTCGATCCCACTCCCCAATGGCCGATTCTTGGTCAGGACAACGATTATGTCCTGCGGGACGTCTTGGGATACTCGCAGGAGGAGATCGGGTCACTGGCGTCGGAGAACGTGACCTGGCCGAAGAACGTCCCCACAGAACCCAGAGTCGAGAGGTCGCTATGGTGACGGCTACGGGCTTTCGCCCCTTGAGGGGTGTTCGAGTAATCGAATTCGATCTCGGCATTGCCCAGTTTGCTGGTCGTATCCTGGCGGATGCGGGCGCTGAGGTCATCAAGATTGAGGTGGCGGCTGGCAATACGCCGCGGAACTTTGGCCCCTTCTTGGACAATCGACAGGGGAAAGATCGCAGCTTGAACTTCTGGTATTACAATACGTCGAAGCAATCAGTGGTGCTGGATCTGAGCAGCCCGGAAGGTCTTGATGCGGCCCGGGAGTTGGCGGCAGGTGCCACTGTGATAATCGACGGGATGGAAGTCGGCCAACTCGACGCGCTCGGCCTCCGCTATGAGGACCTGAAAGTCGTCAATCCACGCCTAGTCTATTGTGCCGTGACGGCATTTGGCCAGGACGGTCCATGGCGGGATTACGCCACGTCCGACTTGGTTCAGCTTGCAGCCGGCGGCTTGCTTTCGGTTTGCGGTTATGATGAGCCCGATGGTCCGCCTTATCCGGTCGCACCGACGGGTGGGCAATCGCGGCACATCGTCGGAATGACCGCCGCGATGGCCGTTATAGCCGCCTTGATCGCGCGAAGCGATGCGGATGAGGGGCAGTTCATCGACGTTTCGGCGCATGACTCGATAGCCGTCTCCCTGGAGATGGGCGTGCCGTTCTGGTTCTATCAGCAACGCGAAGTCGTAAGGCATACGGCCCGTCACGCCATGCCCGGCCCGACGCCGCGCTGGCAGCATCGATGCGCCGACGGCAAATACCTTCTCGCTCTGCCGCTTTATATTGATGATACCCGCTTTGCCGCCTTGGTCGACTGGTTCGGTTCGGAGGGCATGGCAGAGGACCTTACCGACGAGAAATATCAGACGGCGGGTAATCGGGCCGGCGCCATGGATCACATCATCGATGTCATCGGTCGGTTCTGTGCTGCGCATGATTCGGCTACTATGTTCCACGGGAGCCAAGCCCGACGCCTGCCTTGGGCGCCGGTCAACGCGCCTGATGAAATCCTCGCGGACCCGCACTTCACCGCGCATCGGCATACATTCGTCGAAGTCCGTGATTCTGTTTCAGGGGAGCCTCACCTCTTTGCGCAACTGCCGTTTCTGGTCGGCCAAGGGGATGCCATCAGTCGTCCACCCAAGTTGGGGGAGCACACGGACCTCGTGAAGGCTGCACTCAAGCATGATGGAGGCAGCGACAGTGCCAACTAATAATATAACAGATCGTGCTTACATCGCCGGAGTTGGTGAGACCGAGTATGTGCGCGGCACGGCGAAGAGCGAGAGGCAGTTGATTCTGGAAGCATCCACGGCCGCTTGCCGTGACGCGGGCATTTCACCCTCAGAAATTGACGGCATCATAGTTGGATGGAAGGACATCCCCACCAACGAGGATTTCATTGCTGCGTTGGGCATCAGGGATTTGAAGGTCCACAGCCATGTTCATATCGGAGGGGCGTCTCCGACCGCCGCCATCGTGCAGGCTGCCGGCCTCATTGCTGCCGGCCTTGCAGAGCGCATCGTAGTTGCCACTGGCCACAATTTCTATTCAGCGGTCAACCGCTTAAGTTCCATGATGCAGGCGCCAGGTGGAGTGGGTAATATTCCCGGTCAGGAAATTCGCAGCAATATCGAATACCCGGCCGGTATCCTGGCTCCGATGCAATGGTACAGTCTGCACGCCAATCGCTGGTTCCATGAGACCAAGGCCGATCCCCTGGGCATGGAAATTGTGGCACTGACGATGCGCCAGCACGCGCAGCTCAACGCGAAGGCTTACATGAGGGGCCGTCCGCTGACGAGTGAGCAGTATAGGGCGTCGTCCGTTCTCGTGAAACCTTTTAGGCTGTTCGATATATGCCTGGAAACGGATGGTGCAGCTGCCGTGCTGGTGGTTAGCGCCGCCGAAGCACGCAGGCTCGGCAAGCGATCGATCGCCATCGCGGGGGGAGCCGAAGGCCATCCGGACTCTCCAGACGACATTGCGAACCGCCCCGACATTCTCGACATGGGAATTCGGAAGGCAGCGACGCGCGCTTTTGATATGGCGGGCATCAGACGGGACGAGATCGACTTTGCCGAGATCTATGACTGCTTCACTTTCATCGTGCTGCGCCAGCTTGAGGAAATGGGCTTTTGCAAACGTGGAGAAGGGCCCGATTTCGTTAAAGGCGGCCGCATCGCTCTTGGAGGCGACTTACCTATCAACACCCATGGCGGGTTGATGTCGCAAGCGCATACGCTGGGCATGAATCACGTCGTCGAGGCTGTCATTCAGTTGCGAGGCGAGGCAGGCGCTGCCCAGGTCGCGGATGCCCACATCGGGCTTGTGACGGGCTATGGCGACTTCGGCGACGGATCGATCGTCATTCTACATAACTGACAGCAGGTAAGGATTAGGCTCCCTATGACCACAATCCAAAGTGCCACGCAGCCGTTGCCGCTGCTCGCCGATAGCCCTCTCTATACGGCGTATTTCGCGGCGCTGCGCGAGGGTCGCCTGACCGTCCGACGTTGCGCTGCATGTGGCACACTGCAATGGCCCCCACGTGACCTGTGCGGCAAATGCCAGTCGTCGAACTTCGAGGTTGCGGATGTTCCGGCATCTGGAGAAGTGTTCACATATAGCGTCATGTACAGAGCCTTTCAGCCATGGTTTGCTGACATGTTGCCGTATGGCGTCGTCGTGGTGCAGGTCTGCGACGGAATCCGTGTCTTGGGTCGGTTCCTCGGCGATCCGGAGACTTTGGCATGTGGGCAATCGGTCGAGCTGCAAATCCAACGTAGCGAAAGCGAGGCACCCATAGTTTGCTGGAGGGCCAGGAAATAGGCCTCACCATGGCCCGGGATCATTGGGAGATGAATGTGCCGAAGGGACTATGAGGGGCGTTGGTGCATGAATACACCTGTGGTTGATTTTTTTGTGATCGACTCGCGGTATGATAGCTTGATGACGGTATTTCAGTAATGAAGTAGGAGGAAGTGTCATCCCGAGTGCCATCAGGAAGCCGCATGCCGAACAAGATCAACGACGATCGCCGCCACAAGTTCAAGAAGATGAGATACCGCGTGACAAACTGGCCGCAATACGATGCGGCGTTAGGACCCGAGCAGGAATAAGCGATTCGGGCACGCGTTTTTTCCGATATAGGATTCCGGCACGGCTGTGGGGTTGCTACAAATCGTGGATGATCGATGAAAATGCGATCCGCACGCGATATGCGGCCATCAAGGACCAGTTGGATGAAGGAGGCCGACGGTTGTTTGTTGCGGCGGAGAAGGCTGCCGCGGGGTATGGCGGAACAGCCGCCCTTTTTCGGTCGACCGGTGTTGCACGTAGCACGATCATTCGCGGTGCGAAGGACCTTGCTGATGGGTATTCAACCACATCGCGAGTCCGGCGCCGCGGTGCTGGCCGGCCGCCTTTGAGCCGGGCTGACCCCACGATTGTTGAGGATCTCCAACGGTTGGTGGAGCCGGCGACAATGGGCGACCCGATGCGCCCGCTGCTGTGGGTGTCCAAGAGCCGCGAGAAGCTGGCGGTGGCGCTTCGCGCGATGAACCATGCCATCAGCGCCAACACTGTTGCAAAGATGCTGGTCAGCATGGGCTATTCCCGTCAGGTTAACCGCAAGACGAAGGAAGGCAGTCACCATGCCGACCGTGACGGGCAATTCCAGCATATCAACCGCGAGGCCATTGCCTTTCAGGCCGCTGGCCAGCCAGTGATTTCTGTCGATACCAAGAAAAAGGAATTGATCGGCGAATACAAAAACGGCGGCAGCGACTATCGCCCCACCGGCTGCCCTGACGCGGTCAATGTGCATGACTTCGTCGACAAGGACCTGGGCAAGGTGGCACCTTATGGCATCTATGACATTGCCGCGAACGCTGGCTGGGTCAGCGTCGGGATCGACCATGACACGGCGGCATTCGCAGTCAACTCGATCCGTCGGTGGTATGAGGCGGTTGGACGCGGGCGCTACCACAACGCGGACCGGCTGCTGATCACCGCAGATGGCGGCGGCTCGAACGGATCGCGCGTGCGTCTGTGGAAGCTCGAATTACAAAAATTCGCTGACGAGACCGGCTTGATCTTGCAGGTGTGCCATTATCCGCCGGGCACATCGAAATGGAACAAGATCGAGCATCGCATGTTCTGTCACATCACCCAAACCTGGCGTGGCAAGCCGCTCATCAGCCGCCTCGCCGTTGTCGATCTCATCGCTTCCACAACCACCAAGACCGGCCTGACGGTACGCTGTGAACTCGATGAGAACAGCTATCCCAAGGCAATACGCGTTACCGACAAAGAGATGGCGGCTATCAACATCACAACCGAACCATGGCACCCTGAGTGGAATTACACCATCAGCCCAAGATCATCATAGCGACGCGGTAATTAATGATTAATGCCTTAGTTCGTCGGGGCGATTTGACGGTGTGGTTGACCGAGGAAGCCGTGACAGCCTGGCGCTCGCCGAGGCGAACTGGTCGCGGTGGTCAGCGTATCTATTCTGATCTGGCAATCGAAACCGGCCTGGCTCTTCGCCTGGTTTTGCGTTTGGCGTTACGCCAGACCGAAGGCGCATTACGCTCCATTGCCGGCCTGCTTGGGGCGGTCATCAAGGCTCCTGACCACACAACCTTCAGCCGCAGGAGTGCGCATTTGACCCTTCTGCCGCAGACGGTGAAGCGGGATGAACCAATCCATCTTCTGATCGACAGCACGGGCCTCAAAATCTACGGCGAGGGTGAATGGCTGGATCAGAAGCACGGGGTTCGGGCGCGTCGGCGCTGGCGGAAACTGCACATCGCGGTCGATGCCGATACCCACGAGGTCCGTGCCTGTGAATTGACACCCGATGATGTCGGCGACGTCACCGCCGTGCCGGACTTGCTTGATCAGGTAAAAGATCCGGTTGCTGCTGTGATCGCCGACGGCGCTTACGACGGACAGCCGGTCTACGATGCGGTGGCGGCAAATCATCCAGGAGCCGCCATCGTTATTCCACCCCGGTCAACGGCAGTTGCGGGACAAAATGAGAACCCAACGCAGCGCGACCGCCATCTCGAGGCTATCGCAAAGCACGGTCGGCGCGGCTGGCAGCAACGATCCGGCTATGGGCGGCGAAGTCTCGTTGAAACCGCAATGTTCCGATACAAAACCATCATCGGTCGGCGACTTCACGCTCGGACTCTATCCAATCAACAGACCGAAGCCAAAATTGCCTGCAACGTCCTGAACCGGATGACCGGCCTCGTGGTGCAGGGGGCGCTGCAGGCGACCTGGCTGGCCGATTTCGCCCGGACCTGCCGGGGCGACGCACCGATCACCCACTTCGAATTCCGCGCCCGGAGCGCGGTATTCCAGGGCCGGGCGCTGACCCTTTCCGCCTTCGTCACGCCGGACGGTCTCGATCTCGCCCTGCGCGACAGCAGCGATGCGATCTGCATGGTCGGCCGGGCGCGCTGATGGGATTCCTGACCGAAGCCGAACCGCCACGCGGGGTTGCGCAACCGGTGCTGCCCGGAATTCGCCGCATCGTCGCACGCAATCCCGGGATCATGACGTATCACGGCACCAACACCTATCTGATCGATGGCGATGACGGGCTGACCGTGCTCGACCCGGGCCCCGACGATGCCACCCATGTCTACGATATCGTCGAGGCTGCTGGCGGGGTTCCGATCGCCCGGATCGTGCTGTCCCACACCCATCACGACCATCTGGCCTGTGCGGCTGAGCGGAACAGAAAAGTAGCATAAGGAAGATTACTACTGAACCGCAGGGCTTTGCGCATTTATATGTTTTAGGGGCTAATTATTTTAGAATATTATTGCCAGCCTATCCTTCGCAAAAGTTATCGCAGAAGTGGGTGTTTCCGCACGGGAGTTTTGCGAGGCCTAAGCCGTTGAAATGCCTTGTTCCGCCTAGACTTCGCAGAAGTTAGGAGTTTCGCACAAGTGGGTATTTTGCACCGCCTTATGCCGCTTTTCTGTTCCACTCAGCCGCACAGGCCTTGATCGCTCGTCCATCAGCCTGGAAATCACGAGCGTGCTTGCCTTCGGCTTTCCGGAACATCGCACCAATCAACCGTTCGAACAGATCAATGGCATGATCTGTCAGGTTAGCCGCCAGATCGAGGGTGATGGCGGTGAGTGTGGCGTGGCGTCGCCGGCGTTCGTAATCGGCGATATGCTGAACCGTCATGCGTCCCGCCTCGCGGGCAAGCTGTGCAAGACGGGCTTGGTTAACGAAATGGCCCCGCGCCGGAGCGAGACCGATCGCCCGCACATGCGCCAACCGTTCGATCAATCCGATCATCGAACCAGGCTTTGCGGATTCCGGCATCTGGCGCAGCCAGGCCAGCCAGCTCTGACTGGTTTCCAGGCGACGCGCTGTCAGGGCATCCAAACCGCGTCGTTGGTCGGTGGATAATCCGTCGGTCAGCCGACGCTCAGTTTCACGCCGCGCTTTGTGTCGTACCTCGATGCAAATTCGCTCAAGTCTCGCTGGCGCCGGTACAATGATGCCGCGTTGCCGGCATTCCTCCATAGCCAGAGCGGCAAGATCAAGCAGACGCTCGTTCTCGATCGCATGGGGAAGCAGCCAGGCTGACAGTTCATTTGCCGCCTTGGGGCCAAATGTCCGGACCCCGAGGCGGTTCAGCAAAGACGCGGAATGACGACGTCGATTTTGTTCGGATGCCAGGTAGGATACGAGTGAATCTGGCAAGACGTCGATCTGATCGGCAACAAATGAAACCAGAGATGGATCGGGTATCTCACCCGCTCGCAGCACTCGGCCAGGATGGCGCAGATAGCAAAGCATCAGCGCGTAGCCGAGGCGATGATGATCACCACGGCCGCGTCGAATCAGCGCCAAGTCCGCAGCCGACAGGGTATAATGGCGGATCAGACCCCGCTGATAAGCCTCTTTTAATAGAGGATCGCGGCGGGCGAGTCGGCCAGCCTTCAAAAGCTCAAAACTCATTCTTTCTTTAGAACGCATCATACTTACCATCTGTCTTCTCAGAATGTAAGAATCTTTCTCTATATAATCCATCGGCGCAATTGCAGATATTTTGAGACAGAGTAACCAGTCTTCCCCAAATCGCAGGTTTGGATTAAATCCGCCGGCTTCTATTATAAGACTCCTCTTAAATGCACTTGCACCGATATGTAACCAGTTTCTCGCTAGTAGTTTAGTAAGTTCTGGATGATACAATCTTACACTTTTTCCTTCTTTAGAAAACTTTCCTAATATTTGGTTTATATGTTCTGTACATTTTATTATACCTCCTGGCAGTAAAAATATATATCGGCCCGCTATCCATACTGAATCTGGTTTTTGTAGTATCACAGCGTAAATATTGTTTATTTTATCCGGTGGCCAAAGATCATCTGATTCTATAAAAGTAATCCAATCATATTTTGCATGTGAAATTCCTGTCGATCGAGCACCGGCCGGACCACTATTTTTGATGTGGGTGATTAAACGTACACCAAATTCTTTTTCTAATTCATTAAGAGTCACAATGGTATTCTTTTCTGTTGACATATCGTCAACTATTATTACTTCTATATTATGTGTACCAATCTGAGATACTACTGAAAGAATCGCCTCTCTAATTATTTTTGGATTCGAATTATATACAGGACAAATTACCGACACGTCCATTTTACTTCCCTAACAATATTCGAACCTAAATAATAACTGGCGTTACGCGGCGCTCAACGCTTTACCATACGCCGTAGCATTAACAATAGATCCGCCTCTGCGCCGTCAGGCCGACCAGTCATGAACCACAACGATGCGATCGTAACGACATAAACGACCCCGCCAAGGCTAATGGCTGCCGCCAGTTGTGCCCCCAGAATCGGGTCTGTTCCACTCCATCGGCCCCAACCAAGATGTGCTGCCAGCAAAGCCGCCGTCATGACGGCGGTACCAACCAGAACTCTCCAAACGCGGACGAGAATTGCGGTAACTGTCACCTGCAACCGGCGCGACACCACCAGGAAATATACCACTTGCGCGACGACGTCGATGATCGAGACCGCTATCGCGGCACCGATCAGCCCGTAACGAGGTACCAAGCCGATCAACAGGATGACCCTCAGGATTGTCAGTCCTATGTTGAGTCTCAGAGCGGTTTTCAGCCATGCCTGCACCGCGAACACCGTAGCCGCTATCGAGCCGAAAACAGTCAGCGTACTAGCAATGCCGAAAATCTCGAGTAACGGTACCGCACCGAGCCATTTTGCACCGAAGGCAAGCTTCACGATCGGGTAGGCAACCAGAGACAGTCCGAATCCGGCCGGCACCGTGATCAACGCCATCAGCCCGAGTAGACGCAGAAGCATTGTCGCTCCATTATCACCATCTTTTCTCGCTTCTGAAAATCCGGAAAACGCCGCCCGGCACAACGGGCCGATCAACTCCGAACTCGGCAGCCCAGCAATTTCGGCACCCACCCCATAAACCCCGACATCGGCCGCGCCCGACACCCGCCCAATCACTATATTACTAGTAGCCGACTCGGCGACGCCAACGAGGTTGATCAGCCAGATCATCACAGAATAGCCCGAAACCCTGCTCCAACCTGACAAAGTGAGACGGGGTCGATAAGGATGCATCGCATAGCTCATCAATACCGTTGCCACCTGATTGATCAGAATGGCGTCGACCAGTGCCCAGTAACTCCGCAGCCAGAACGCCAACCCAATGCCAGATACCACCGAGAGCAGGCGCGGAAACAGCTTAAGCTGGAACTCCTTGTCGTACGCAATGAACCGGCGGAAATCGACCGTGCCAATATTTTCAAGGGAACTCACCGCACTACCGATAGCCACGACATATAGCACGTCAACCATATTTGAATCGTCGAAAAACCGTGCGATAGGAATAGCGCAGACCGCAATCACGATGCCAGTCACAAACCCCCTTATCGCGTTGATGGTAAAGCCGGTATCATAAAGCTCGCGATCAGGCCGCTCGTCGCGAATAATCGCCCCCATGATCCCGACCTCCGAAAGTTTCGAGAGGCTAAACATCAAATTCATCGAAAGCGCTACGATTCCGAACGCCGAGGGGGCGAGCAGCCGAACGAGGATCAAAGTACTCACGAGGCCGAGAATGCGATTGATAAACCTCCAGCCTACGATCCAGCCGGTGCCGTGGGCCGTGCGGGCGAGAACCGAGCCTTCGCGTGCAAGACTTCGGAGGCCGACATCGGCGGTGGGTTCGAGCTGATCAGTCATTCGAGTTAGAACGCCTTTCAAAACCACCCTTGCAGAGCGCGCAGGCAAATGAGCGAGCACGCGAGCGAGGTAA
>Ga0209012_1003500_pt1 | contig 11788 bp, 9 predicted proteins | sample RS3BMetagenome_FD_184735 | JGI IMG/M metagenome (GOLD analysis project Ga0209012, IMG submission 184735) | Ferric oxide microbial mat and aquatic microbial communities from Rainbow Spring, Yellowstone National Park, USA - RS3B (SPAdes) (version 3) ...
CCTCCGCAGCCCGGCCCGCTACACCGAGGCCGCCGACCGCCTGGTCGCGCTGTACCGGTCGGTCCTGGCCGAACGGCCGGACCATGCCCTCCCCCACGCCGAGGCAGTCGCCCAGTCCTGGATCGACGCCGAGACCTATCGGCTCAACACCTACTGGACCGCCAGCCGGGTGCTGGCAGGAGGATCGGTGGGCGCCGAGGCGAGTGCCAACAAGATCCATTGGTCGGAGACGGACCTCGCCATCCACCGGACGGCGATGGACCTCCTCGGCCCGGAGTCCGAGCTCCAGCACGACAATCCCTGGCTCGACGGGTACCTGTTCGCGCTGGCCGGGCCGATCTACGCCGGCACCAACGAAATCCAACGGAACGTGGTGGCCGAGCGCCTCCTCGGCCTGCCACGTGGTTGAGGGATGACGACGAACGGCGGACCGGCCGTGCACGCGGCGCACCCGGGGCGACGGACGTAGGGGGCCGGGACCGCATGCAGTTCTCCTTCTCCGACCAGCAGCTCGAGTTCCGCGACACCGTGCGCCACCTGCTCGACCGGGAGTGCACGGCTGTCGACCTCCGCGTGGCGTTCAGCCAGCCGGTCGCCCGGACCCCCCGGTGGCGCGCGCTGGCCGAGCTCGGGGTGGTCGGCCTCACCGTTCCGGAGGCGCAGGGGGGCCTGGGACTGGGGATGACGGACCTGGTCCTGCTCCTCGAGGAGGCCGGTCGAGCCGGGTTGCCCGAGCCGCTTCTGGAGACGACTGCCCTGACGGGCTCCCTCCTGACCCGGGCACCGCATGCCGCAACGGGCGCCCTGCTCTCGGCGATCGCCGCCGGAGACATCACGGCTGCCGTGGCGCCCCGCGGCGCCCGTGCCGCCACCGATGCTCCGACGGGCTGTTCCGGCGCGCGGGGGGAGACCGGCCTGGGGATCCGCGTGACGGACCTGGTTCCGGCAGCCGTGGGCGCGGATGTGTTGCTCCTCACGATCGACGACGACGGTCGACGCCCGGAGCTGCACGCGGTGCGGGCGGCGCAGTCGGAGGTGACACCGGTCCCCACCCTCGATCCGACCCGCCGCATGGGAAACGTCAGCTGGGACCCCTCCCCCTCCTCCCGGATCGCAGTCGGCGAGGAAGCGCACCTCGCTCTGGTCGATCTGGCCGACCTCGCCTCGGTCGCCACCGCGGCGGAGCTCCTCGGCCTCGCCGATCGACTGATCGCCACGACGACGGCGTACGCGCGCGAACGCCACCAGTTCGGCAAGCCGATCGGAAGCTTCCAGGCCGTCAAGCACCTCCTCGCCGGGGCGCAGGTGAAGCTCGAATTCGCCCGACCGGCGGTCTATGCCGCGGCGTGGTCACTGGACGAGGCGAGGGAACCGGGCGAGCGCGACCGGACGTCCCGGAGCGCTTCCCTGGCCAAGGCCTGTGCCTCGGACGCCGCCGCCGAGGCGGCCAGGGTGTCGCTCCAGGTGCACGGGGCCGTCGGCTACACGTGGGAGTGCGACCTCCAGCTGTACCTGAAGCGGGCGTGGGCCCTCGCCGAGGCTTGGGGGTCGGCGAAGGAGCACCGCCGACGGATCCTCGCGTCCCTGCTCGACGAACGGTGACGACTGTGGCATGCCCGGCGGCGCGGGGTCGGGCGACCGCCGTTCCGTGGCGGGAGAGGGGCCGCGAGCGGACCGGCCAGTGCCGCCGCCGGGTGCCCGCGTTGGACACCGACCAGTCCCGGACGGGTACGGTTGCGGGAGTGGCGAAGGCATCACCGAGGGTGGTTCCCACGTGACCAGGAGCGATCTATGCGGATGAAGGCGTCGTGACCCCCCGGCCGGAACAGCCCGAGCCGTTCCTCCGTGGAGCCCCCTACCCGGCCTACGGCGACGTTCCCTACCCCCGGGCCAACCCCACCGACACCGCGCGCCTGCCGGCCGACATCTGGCACGCCTCGGTCGTGCCGGCCGGTGTCCGGATCGAGCTGGTGGGGGACTCGAACGAGGTCGACATCGGTTACCGGACCACCACGGGGAACCTCGGCTATCGCGGGGACAGTGCCGGCATCACCTTCTCCGTCTGGCGAGCCGGACGGCAGGTCTGCGAGGAAGAGGCCATGCTCGGGGAAGGGATGGTGAGGCTGACCATCGGCCCGGCCGCTGCCGACAAGCCGGCCACCATCTACCTCCCCGAGGGGATGCACCCGCTGATCCAATCGGTGATGCCCGTCGACGGGGACATCGCACCCGCACCGCGCCAGCCTCGTTGGGTCGCCTACGGGGACTCGGTGACCCAGGGATGGATCGCTTCCAGCCCCGCCCAGGCGTGGACGGCCATCACCGCCCGCAAGGCCGGGCTCGACCTGGTCAATCTCGGCTACGCCGGTTCCGCTCGCGGCGAGATCGTCTCGGCCGAGCACGTCGCCGGCCTCGAGGCGGACATCATCTCCGTCGCCTACGGGGCCAACTGCTGGGCGCGCACCCCCCACAGCATCGGGATGATCACCGAGGGCCTGCGTGGGTTCCTCGACATGGTCCGCACCGGTCACGCGGAGACACCGATCGTCGTCATGAGCCCGATCCTCCGTCCCGACGCAGAAGAGACGTCCAATAGGCTGGGTGCGAGTCTGTCGGCGCTCCGGGCGGCCATGGAGTCCGTCGTGCGGGAGCGTATCGAGGGGGGCGACGCCGACCTGGTACTGATCGAGGGACTCGGCGTCCTGACCGCCGAGCACCTCGACGACGGCATCCACCCGGGGGACGAGGGGCACAAGCGGATCGCGGCCACCGTGGTCAAGGCGCTGACCGCCGCGCGGAAGGCGTCCGGTGCCCGCGCCGGAGCTGCCGGGGGCGCGGCGTCCGGTGCCCGCGCCGGAGCTGCCGGGGGCGCGTCAGAGCGCACGGCTCGGTCCAGGCCGGGCTCCCGGTCGGACACGTCGGCGAAGACCGGCATGCGACCGCAGCCAGCCCGGGCCGCCTCCGGACCGGACGCCGACGATGGGGCTGGGTCGGATCCCGGAGCCAGCGCACCGTCACCCCGTCGGCGGGCCGCCGCCGAACGGACGGCCGCCGACTGACCTCCATCCGACCGGCCGAGGTCGGCCCGACGAGGAACGACTCCGACAGGAAGAGGCCCACATGAAGATGGACGCAACCACACTCATCGACTCGTTCCGGGTGGACGGAAAAATCGCCGTGGTCACCGGGGCGGGAAGCGGGATCGGACGCGCCAGCGCGCTCGCGCTCGCCGGAGCCGGTGCCACCGTCGTCTGCGCCGACATCGACCGCGAGCGCGCCGTCCTCACCGCCGACGACATCGTCGCCAGCGGTGGCCGGGGCGAGGGGGTCGGACTGGACGTCTCGGTGAAGGCTGCGGTCGACGACCTGGCGGCCCGGGTGGTCGCCGACCACGCCGGCATCCACGTGTGGGCGAACATCGCCGGCATCATGGTCGAAGGCCCCGCGCTCGATGCCCCGGAAGAGGACCTCGACCGCATCCTCGCCGTCAACCTGAAGGGCGTCCTGTTCGGATGCCAGGCTGCCGGCCGGGTGATGGTCGAACAGGCCGAGGGCGGCAGCATCATCAACGCGTCGTCGGCCGCGGCCGACGTGCCCAGCCCGAACGTGGTGAGCTACGCCATCTGCAAGGCGGGGGTCGTCCAGCTCACCAAGACGCTCGCCTACGAGATCGGGCGCAAGGGCGTGCGCGTCAACGCGGTGGCGCCCGGGTTCGTACTGACCGGTATGACCGGGCGCTACTTCGTCCGTCCGGACGGCACGGTGGACGAGCAGATGCAAGAGGCCGTCCTCGGCCCGATGCGCAAGGCCACGCCGTTGCGGGCGATCGGCGAACCGGAGGACATCGCCGCCGCGGTGCTCTACCTGGCGTCCGACGCCTCCCGCTTCACCACGGGCCAGGTGATGCGACCCAACGGCGGGGTCGCCATGGTCTGACGACGCAGGAGCGGGCCGCGGGTGGCGGAGGAAGCCGTCCACCGGGGGCCGGCGAAGACCTGACGCACCGTCAGGAGGAGGGTACACTCGGGCCATGGCCGACCTGCCCATGATCATCTCTGTGGACGACCACGTCGTGGAGCCCGCCACCCTCTGGACGGACCGCCTCCCGAGCAAGTTCCACGAGGTGGGCCCGCGCGTGGTGCGGGCCCCGATGGGGGAGATCACGTTCATCGGCGGCAAGCTCACCGTCAAGCCGGGCTCCCAGGGCGTGCCGACCGACTGGTGGTACTACGAGGACCTGAAGCGACCGTTGCTCCGGGTGGACTCGGCGGTCGGCGTCCCCCGGGACGAGGTCACCATGCGCGGGATCACCTACGAGGAGATGAGGCCCGGTTCCTACCAGGTGGCACCACGTCTCGAGGACATGGACGTGAACCACCTCGAGGCCTCGCTCTGCTTCCCCACCTTCCCCCGGTTCTGCGGCCAGACCTTCACCGAGGCACACGACAAGGAGCTGGGCCTCCTGTGCGTCAAGGCCTACAACGACTGGATGGTCGAGGAGTGGTGTGGGCCCGATGCGAACGGCAGGCTCATCCCGTTGACCCTCGTCCCGCTCTGGGACGCCGGCCTGGCGGCGGACGAGGTCCGGCGCAATGCGGCACGCGGCGTGCGGGCGGTCTGCTTCAGCGAAATTCCCCCGTTCCTCGGGCTTCCGTCCATCCACGATCCCGACCACTACTGGGATCCGTTCTTCCGTGCGTGCGAGGAGACCGGCACCGTGGTCAACATGCACATCGGCTCGTCGTCGAAGATGCCGTCGACGTCGGCCGACGCGCCGCCGGCGGTCGGCTCGACCCTGACCCACTCGAACGCCACCTACTCGATGGTCGACTACCTGTTCTCGGGGGTCCTGGTCCGGTTCCCCGAGCTGAAGCTCGCCTACGCCGAGGGGCAGATCGGCTGGATCCCCTACATCCTCGAGCGCGCCGACAAGGTGTGGGAGGAGAACCGGGGCTGGGGTGGCGTGGCGGACATCGTCCCCGAGCCGCCGTCGACCTACTTCCACCGCCAGATCTACGGCTGCTTCTTCGACGATGCGTTCGGACTGAAGAACGTGGCGGCGGTGGGCGTCGACAACATCACCTACGAGTCGGACTACCCGCACTCCGATTCGACCTGGCCCAACACCCGCCAGATCGCCGAGAAGCAGATGAAGGACCTCACGGACGAGGAGCGCTACAAGATCGTCCGGGGCAATGCCATCAGGCTCTACGGGCTCGACTTCGCGTGACCGGCGCGGAGCCGGTGTCACGGTAGCCGGGTCGCGCCGGCGATGGACCTGCGCTACACGCCCGCAGAACAGGAGTTCCGCCACCACCTCCGATCGTGGCTGGCCGGGGTGCTGCCCTCGCTCCCGCCCAAGCCCCAGCCAGACGACTGGGCCGGGAGGAGGTCGTACGACACCCGCTGGCAGAGGCTCCTGTTCGAGGCCGGCTACGCCGGAGTCGACTGGCCGGTCGAGGGAGGCGGGCGGGGATCGTCGCCCGTCGAGCAGCTCATCTTCAAAGAGGAGCTCGAGCGGGCCCACGCCCCCTACGTCGGGGTCAATTTCGTCGGCCTGCTCCATGCGGGCCCCACCATCATCGCGGAGGGAACCCCGGCGCAGCGCCGGCGCTACCTCCCTCCCATCCTCCGGGGCGACGAGGTCTGGTGCCAGGGGTTCTCCGAGCCGGACGCTGGCAGCGACCTGGCGTCCCTGCGCACCCGGGCCAGGCGGGACGGCAACGAGTACGTGGTTACGGGATCGAAGATCTGGACGTCCCACGCCGAGGTCGCCGACCACTGCGAGCTCCTGGTGCGCACCGGGGACGAGGGGAGCCGACACCGCGGCATCACCTGGTTGATCCTCCCCATGGACCTGCCCGGCGTCGACATCCGTCCGCTCACCACCATCGGCGGGTCGACCGAATTCGCCGAGCTCTTCCTCGACGAGGTCCGCGTCCCGGTGGCCAACCGAGTCGGTGAGGAGAACGACGGCTGGAGGGTGACGATGGTCACCCTCAGCTTCGAACGGGGGACCGCGTTCGTGGGTGACCTGCTCGAAGCGGTGGAGCTGCTCGCCACGACGGTGTCGATCGCCCAGCGGACCGGAGCATGGGGGGACCCAGGGGTGCGCCGCCAGGTCGGCCACCTGCGGGCCGAGCTCGACGCGCTGTGGGCGCTCACCAAGCGGAACGTGTCCCAGGCGGCCCGGACCGGGGTCCCCGGCATCGGCGGCACCGTCTTCAAGCTCGCCTACACCGAGACCCGCCAGCGTCTCGGGGAGCTGTCCCTCTCGCTCCTGGGTAGGGCCGGCCTCGCCGCGGAAGACCTCGAGCTCCTCGACGGATCGGGACTGCTGCCGTGCGAGACGGTGGTCGACGACTGGTTCCGGGGGATCTCGTTGACGATCGCGGCCGGCACCTCCCAGATCCAGCGGAACATCGTGGGCGAGCGGATCCTCGGGCTCCCCAAGGAGCCGGTCGCTCCGGCCGCGGGCAACCGGTAACCGGCGTGGACTTCGAGCTCAGCGAAGCCCAGGTGGACCTCGCCGCCGGCGTGCGCCGGCTCTGCGAGGGGCGGTTCCCGCTCGAGGTGGTCCGCCGGGCCGAGGGGGCGGACCAGGTGGTCGACCGCGCCACCTGGCACGCCCTGTCCGATGCCGGCGTCTTCGCGCTGTGCCTCCCCGAGGATGCCGGCGGTGCCGGTCTGGGCCTGGCGGAGGCGGCGCTCGTCTTCGAGGAGCTCGGTCGGTCGCTCCTCGCCGGTCCCCTGGTGGCGACCCACCTCGCCGCCGGCCTCATCGATGGCGCTGACGACGGCTCGACCGTGGTGGGCCTGGTCGAGCGGCCGGATCCCCCGCCCACCGTCGCGGACGGAGGATCCCCCGTGCCGGTATTGGTTGAGCACCTGGCCGACCTCGACGTCCTGCTCGTCCTCTCCGAGCTGGGGATCTCCGCCGTCGATCCGTCGTCGCTGGATGCGACCCGGCTGCGGCGGCCGATGGACCCGCTCACGCCGGTCTGGTCCCTCGCCTCACTGCCGTCAGGCGCGCCGGTGGCGGGGCCCGAGGTCGCGAAGTGGTGGCTGCGGGACGGCGCCGTGCTCACCGCCGCCCTCCAGCTCGGCGCGGCGGCTTGGTCCACCGACCTCGCCGTCGCCTACGCCAAGCAGCGCGTCCAGTTCGGCCGGCCGATCGGCGCGTTCCAGGCGGTGAAGCACCTCTGCGCCGACATGGCGGTCCGCACCGAGGTCGCCAGGGCCGCCGTCCATGCCGCGGCGGTCACCGTCGACCAGCCGGACGTCGGGGACAGCGTGGTCGCCGCAGCCGGCGCCAAGCTACTGGCGGACGAAGCCGCCCTCGCCAACGGCAGGTCGTGCATCCAGGTGCACGGGGGCATGGGGTTCACGTGGGACGTCCCTGCCCACCTCGCCTACAAGCGCGCCCGGGTCCTGGCCGGCCAGTTCGGGACCGCCGAGTCGCTGGCCGAGTCGCTGGCCGAGTCGCTGGCCGAGTCGCCGGCCGGGGGGCATCCCGGGTAGGTGACCGGGCCGGTGGCGCCGATCGGCACCCCGTCAGGGGACCGGCGTCGGTGTCGGGGCCGGTGCGACCGGCGCACCCGGTGCGCACGCACGCGGGTCCCACGGCTGCAGGTTCTGGGTGGTCGGCGAGGGCGGGGTGATCGTCGCGCTGGTCGGCACAGTGGCGGGTGTGATGGTCGACGCCGCGCCCGACGAGGTGGAGTTCGCCGGCGTCGACGACGCCCCCGAGGCCGGTGCGGTCGCGGAAGTCGTCGGGGGGTTCACCGTGAACTGGGTGCCGGTCACCACGGTGACCATGGCGCCGTCAGCCACCCGGGTCGGGTCGTAGCCCATGATGACCGAGCCGCTCATCGAGCGGACCACCGCCTCGGCCGCCGCCTCGACGGCCGGAGCCCTCGAGCCGTAGTAGACGACCGTCTCGGCCACGTCTCCGGTCGGGGTGACGTTGCCGACGCCGACCGTGTGGAATCCCAGCGCTGTCAGCGCGTTGGCGGTGTCGGTCGCCTGGTTGTAGGCACCGGTGCCGTTCATCACCGAGACCGTCACGGTGGAGGGGGCGGGCAGTGGCTGGCCGGTCATGGTGTCGGTGTTCGGCCCCACCCCGAAGACCTGCTCGATGGCGGTGAGGTCCTGGACCTGGGACGGGAACTCGACGTCGCCGTAGTTCCCCCCCCGGTAGATCAGCGCTCCCCCGCCAGCCGGGTCGGACACCGTCTCGACCGGGATGGTGAGCTGGGGTGCGGAGTTGACGCTGACCGAATGGAACTCGAGCACCAGGTTGGCCATGTCGCTGACCGACCACGACTGGTCGAAGGTCAGGTCGCCGCGCACCGACTGGACCAGGTTGAAGTCGGTGATCGGGTTCCCGAGACCCTGCTTGGCCATCTTCGTGGCGAGGACGCGCAGGAACTCGTGGTCGCGGCGGATGCGGGCCAGATCGCTCAGCGCCTCCTGGGGCCAGTAGTGCGGATCGGTGGAGGTGGTAGTGGCGGACTTGTACTGCAGGTGGCGTGCCCGGACGACCTGCAGCGCCTCGGTGCCGTTGAGGTGGACGCAGGCGTTGGCCTGCACGTTGAGCCCCGAGTACGCGTCGAACACGGTCATCGGGAAGGCCATGTTGACCCCACCCAGGGCATTGACCACGTTGGCGAACTGGTCGAAGTTCAGCTCAACGAAGTGCTGGATGGGGATCCCGAAGTCCTCTTCGATGGCCGCCACCAGCTGGGTCGGACCCTCGTACAGGCCGGCGTCGATCTTGTTGGCGCCGCCGGCCCGGGCGTTGGGGATGAACAGGTCCCGGGGGATCGAGAGGATGGCCAGCTTCTTCGTCGCCGGGTTCACGTGGAGGATCATGATCACGTCGCTGTTCACACCGGTGACACCCTGCGAGCACAGTCCGTAGGCGGGGTTCTGCTGGGCCAGCGCGCACCGGGAAGTCGAACCGACCATCAGGATGTTCTCCGTCCCCGCCTCCGTCCCGGAGGTGGTCGTCCCCCGAAGCCCCTTGACGGTGATCCGGTGCAGGCTGTTCGCCAGGTGCCAGGCGTACCCGGCGCCCCCGACGACCAACAGCGCGACGACCAGGAAGCCGATCAGGACCCCGCGCCGGGTGCGGCGCCGCCGCCTCGACCGCTGGGCCGCTCTCCGGCGGCCGTGCCGGGTCCCGGGGTCCCCACGCCTCGACGAGCTCCGTTTGATCTCCGCCCCGAGCGCCGAGAGCCCTTCCTCATTGGCCGTCATCCGCGCAGTGACCCGGCGGCGGGGTCGACGGCGGTGGAGCCCGAGGCAGCGCAGTTCATGACCTGCGAGCGTACCAATGGGCGATCGGTCAGCGCGGTCGCGCCCGGAAGCACGATGCCTGCAGAGTCCGTAGGGCAGCGCAACAAGCACGACGTCCGGCGGTCCGCCGCCCCGTCCAGGACCTGCCGGGCCCCGGACGGGGCGGTAGCCTGCCCCGGTGAGCCCAGACCAGCACCAACACGCGCACGAGGACAGCACGGCGAGCGGACCGGGAGCGGGGGGCGCCACAGGCCCAGGGCACCGATCCGGGACCGGGCCGGTGTCCGTCCCGCCCCCCGGCGACGTGGTCACGATCCTGCCCGAGGGTCGCACCGCGTTCGGCATGCAGCTGCCGATCCAGTCCCAGTCCACGATGTACGCACAGGCCTGGGAGGCGGCGGCCGGAGCGGCCGAGCTGGCACAGATCGCGCTCGCCTGCGAGTCCGCCGGGTTCTTCTACGTCGGGGTCTGCGACCATACCTTCATCCCGGAGCGCCTCGCCGGGGCCATGAGCACCACCTGGTACGACACCGTGGCCACCCTCGGGTGGCTGGCGGGAGTCACCACCAGGATCCGCCTGCTCTCCCACGTCTATGTGGTGGCGCTCCGCCACCCCCTGCGGGCGGCCAAGGAGTTCGCCACGCTGGACGCGCTCTCGGGGGGCCGCGTGATCTGCGGGGTGGGCGCAGGTCATGTGAAAGAGGAGTTCGACCTCCTCGGGCCGCCCTTCGACCGCCGCGGACCGGCGACGGACGAGGCCATCACTGCGCTGGCCAGCGCCCTGACCCACGAGTTCCCTCTCCTGGACGGTCCCCGCTGGCCGGCGTCGGGCCTGGGCCAGCGCCCCCGACCGGTCCAGACGCCCCGACCCCCCATCTGGACGGGCGGATCGTCACCGGCCGCGCTGCGGAGGACGGCTCGGTTCGCCGACGGGTGGCTCCCGCAGTCGCTCGGTCCGAACGCCGAGCTCGTCACCACCTTGCGCCGGATGCGGGAGGAGGATCGCCCGGGCGCACCGCTCGACATCGGCGGGCTCACCGACTGCCTCCACGTGGGTACGCCTCCCGACGGGATGGAGATCCCACCGAGAACGGTCCACGGTTCACCGGACCAGATCGCCACCTACCTCCGCACGTTCACGGCCGCCGGGGTCGGCCAGGTACAGGTGCGGTTCCCCTCTCGTGGGGCGAACGAGCTCTGTGACCAGATCGCCGCCTTCGGGGCCGAGGTCGCGCCCCTGGTCGACCGCTGACCAGGGCGCGGACCCGACTCAGCGGTAGGTCGCCCGACCGCCGTCGATGACGATCCCGGCAGGGGTCGCCGTCTGGAACACGGCCGAACCCTCCCCCTCTTCCCAGATCGCGACGGTGAGCGCCTCCCCCGGGAAGACCGGCTTGGAGAACCGGCCGGTCATCGACCCGAACCGGTCCGGGTCCGAACCGCAGCAGGCATGGAGGACGGCCCTCCCGGCGAACCCGAACGTGCACAGGCCGTGGAGGATCGGTCGTTCGAACCCTGCCCTGGCAGCGAAGCGCGGGTCCGAATGCAGCGGGTTCCTGTCGCCCGAGAGACGGTAGAGCAGCGCCTGGTCGGAACGCGTCGGATAGACCACGGTGTGGTCAGCCGGGCGGTCGGGCACCGCGAAGCGTTGGGAGGGCCCGCGGTCGCCGCCCCAGCCGCCCTCGCCGCGGATGAACGCCGACGACGTGGTGGCCCACAGCCGTCGCCCGGTCGACGCTTCAGTGGCGACGGTCTCGGTGACGACGAGCGCTCCGGACCCCTTGTCGTAGACACCGGTCAGCGTGGTCACGGACTCGGCCGTCCCCTCGACCGGCAACGCGCCGTCGAGCGCGACCGCCTGCTCCCCGTGGACGAGCATCGTCCGGTCGAACGTGCCGAGGGCGGCGTAGATCCCCTGCCCACCCGAGAGCACCACCGGGAAGGTCGGGAGGACGCGCTGGACCACATCCTCGCTGTTCTCCGTGGTGAACTCGAGCTCGAATCCGGTGGGATCGAGGGCGCCGGCCCCGACCCCCACCGCGTAGAGCAACGCGTCCTTCGAACTCCACGTCACTTCGACCGGTGCGGACACGAACCCGACGGCATCTACGTTCAGCGGCATCCCCGTACAGTAGATCAGCGTCGGAAACCGGCGCGGGTGCAGGGACCCGCGCAACAGGGACCCGCGGACGACGTCCGGGAACCCGGGACCCGCGCAACAGCGTCAAGCGGAACGACGTCCGGGAACCCGGAAGAAGGTTGGGCGGCGAGGTCGGGCGGACCCGTCGCGGAAGCTCCCGCCGCCCTCAACCGCCGGCTCCCCCGGCGACCGCACCGGAGGGGGCGGTGGTCGTGGTGGTCGAACCGGAGGCGCCGGGGGCGGTGGTCGTGGTGGTCGAACCGGAGGTGGGCCGGGTGGTCGTGGTGGTCGAACCGGAGGTGGGCCGGGTGGTCGTGGTGGTCGAACCGGAGGTGGGCCGGGTGGTCG
>Ga0209012_1003501_pt1 | contig 11787 bp, 16 predicted proteins | sample RS3BMetagenome_FD_184735 | JGI IMG/M metagenome (GOLD analysis project Ga0209012, IMG submission 184735) | Ferric oxide microbial mat and aquatic microbial communities from Rainbow Spring, Yellowstone National Park, USA - RS3B (SPAdes) (version 3) ...
GCCGACGATCGCCTGGGACGACCCGGTGGCCAAGGCCGCACTGGTCGACGGGCTGGTCAACGACGCGCTCGTGCTGCTCGGTGCGTTCGCAGACGACGCCGAGGAGGCCGAGGCCACCTCGGCACTCGGCCTGCTGGCCCTGGTGGCCGGCCAAGATGTCGAACAAGGCGACGACGGCACCTGGACGATCGCCCGCAAGGTGGCCCCTGACCGGGTCATTTCCGTCGTCGACCCCGAAGCCCGTCACATGCACAAGTCCCGATCCGTCTATCGGGACGGCTACAAGGCCCACATCGCCATCGAGCCCGAGACCGGGCTGGTGACCGCGGCGGCACTCACCCCGGCAAACACCGCCGACGGACCGACCGGGGTCGCACTCCTCGACGGCGAGGAGCCCGGGCTCCAGGTCCTGGCCGACGGCGCCTATGGGTCCGGGGACACGCTGGCGGCACTCGGCGCTGCCAAGCACCAGCGAGCCATCAAACCGTTTCCGACCTCGCCGGCGATTCCCGGCGGCTTCTCTCGAGACGACTTCGTCATCGACCATGATGCCGGCACTGCAACCTGCCCTGCCGGGCACACCGTCACCATCACACCCAAACGACACGCAACGTTCGGGGTCCGATGCCGGGGCTGTCCGCTCCGTGCGCGCTGCACGAAGTCCAAGGATGGCCGGGCACTCCGACTCACTCCTCACGATCATGAACTCGTCGAGTCCCGACGGGCATGGCGGGACGGCGACTTCACCGACGACTACCGGCGATGGCGGCCGATGGTCGAGAGGTCGATCGCCTGGCTCGTCGCCGGCAACAACCGGAGAGTGCGCTTTCGAGGCGTCGAGAAGAACCAACTGGGCCTCTCGATGCGGATCGCGGCGATCAACCTTCGGCGGCTCGTCAACCTCGGGCTGGCCCACGACGGAACATGGGTGCTGCACGGGTAAGCACCAGAACCGGCGCCGATCGGCCAGCACGGCGACCCCGAACTGGCCGCGCTTACGGCGAATTCGTCGTTTCCCGACACCGGGCGCCCGCAGTCCTGAGCCGAAGCGTCGCTGATCTCGGAGAATGCGGCTTGTTCAACAGCGTCCTAGGACGGCGTCGGTACTGCTCCCGGAGCTCGCGAACGTGCTCATCGAAGACTGCCGCGCGGCCTGCCGCCTCTGCCGAGCGCGCCGCCTTCTTGAGCAGCTTGATGGCCCGGGCATACGAAGGTCTGCCGGCAATCGTCAGTTCCTGATCGGCCAGGTTCAGGAAGACATCCAATGCGTCGGCTGGATCGCTCTTCATTCGGGCGTCTGCCAGTACCTGCCAGCGCCGGCGACCGATTTCGGATTCTCCAGCGCTCCCCGCCACCGCCCATGCCTGATCGACCTCACCTTCGGCAAGTAGGACGTCGACGAGAGCCCCTCGGTCGCAAACTTCCAGTGCGTCCCTTGCCAGGTCGCGCTCGTCACCCCACAGGCCGGCTGACTCCGCGGCCTCTTTGAGATGCATGTACGACGACGCTGACGGCATTCTGTTGTGCTCTTCACGTCGCAGTGGCAGCAGCTGGTCCACGTCGCCACGACGGCGATAGACGTCTGCCATCAGGTCGTAGAGCTGGGCCACCTGCCATCCGTTGGTTTCGACGATTCCACGGCCTGCCCAACGGAGGACGTCGTCGTCGCGACCGAGCTCTTCCATCGCCGTCGCTATTCGAATGAAATCGTACGGTCGCGTGAGTTCGCCCCCGACGAGTCGAACGATCTCATCGACATCGCCATCCAGGACAGCGAGGCGCTCCGTCGCATACCGGACTGCGAACGCCTCGTCGCCTGCATCGACGCGCCTCTGGACCTCGCGTCGATAGGCCGTCATTCCGGCTTCTTCGAGAGCTTCGGCATAGCGGACCGGATCCACCGTGAAGAAGTCCTGGTCGTCGAAGGAGAACCGGACCATCCACCGAGCAAGACTCTTCGGATCAGCCACGCCGGTAGTGCACACCTGCCAGTGGAGTTCGAGCAGCTCGGCCGCGAGGTCGCCGATCAGGCCGTCCGAGTCATCGGCATGCAAGATCACGTCGACCACGTGCCGGACTGCCCGCTCGATCAACACGACCAGTTCCGCCGATGGCTGCGACGCCGATTCACGCTGCAACTCCTCGACGAGAGGCGACTTCTCGAGTGCCCACTGGGAACTCTGGAAGTAGTCCAGGAAGCGGCGTGTCCGGAGTTCCCGGTCGATCCGCACCTTGAGGTCGTCAAGCGGCAAGTTCAACCTCCCGATTCCTCGCTCCGACATCCGATGCTCGGATGTCCGACGAACTTGGCGGAAACGACCATGGCGACATGGTTCCAGCTGATGGTGCCGCCACCTCGTTCGGATGCCGGCACGTAGATCCCGCAGCCGACTCCCGCTTCGAGCTACCGGCGAGACTCGAAGTAGTCCAACACATGGTCCGTCTCGTCCCTACCCGGTGCAGCGGAACAACGGAGGTCACCGAGTCCCGGGTCCAGCGATGCGACAAGGTCAAGGTGTTGCCGACGCACGTTCGACCAGTGCGTTCGCGGCTCTGCCGGCCCGCTTTCGGTCGGCACCTGACGACGGTTGTGCCGAGTATCCCGAACGAGTCTTCATCTGGAGGAGCGTGCTCAGGTGGCGTGCCATGGTCCGGTCCACCCGAGCGAGCAACGCCACGGCGTAGTCGTGGTCCTCACCTCTCGAGTGCTCTCCCAGATGTGCGCAGCAGAGGACGTCGGCCGCGGCGATCCCCGCGTGAACGCACAGGGTGATGTAGGCGTCTTCAACATCGACTGCCCCATCGGTGATCGTTTCGATGATTTCGGCGGCATCGGAGAACTGCCTGGCCTTCGAGAGGCGTCCGGCCCTCGCCTCCTGGTCGCAGGGCTGAGTTCTTCCAGATCCGCGGACCACTACGAGCGGACCCCCGCGAGTCTCCGACGGAGAAAACTCGGTGGGCCCTGGACCCGAATCCCTTCTTCGCCGATTGCGACCAACACGGGGTCACCGTTGCCGGCGGCCTCACGAACCTCCTCTTCACCGAGCTCGAGGACATGTGAACCGTTGCCGGTCCAGCGCCGGACGGTCTCCGCGATCTCGTAGAGCTGATCCGTCCACACATCATCGTCAGCTTCGATGCCGCGTGGTCGGATCACGAGCAGATCGATGTCGCTGTCGGGGCGCATGTCAGTTCGCGCCGCGGATCCGAAGACTGCGGCGTAGGCCGAGGGGATCTCCCATCCCTCGAGCTTCTGCCGCATGCGGTCGAGCAGTTCCTCCTTCATCCGCGAGAGTTGAACCACGGCCGCGGCGGCCAGGTGATCGCGATTGAGTTGGTACAGAGAACCCTTGCCCGCGCCACGCTGCAGGACGATGCCCTGGCGCACGAGGCGTCCCAGCCCCTTGCGGATGCCGGCCACGGAATGCTCTCCGACGAGGCGATGGATCTCCGGAGGTGTGAACTCGGTGTCGGCCAGTGCGAGAACGCGCAGGACATCTCCGTCGAGCGTGGGGGTCACGACTCTCAGTGGATGGTCCAGTTCTATGAACAGAATTGTACGTATAAAGCAACTATTGTCAACCTATGCGTACTTGAGTGTGTGTTTCCCCCCTAGACTCGGATGGTGCCGGCTGCGACTCGATTACCAGGTCGCGGCGGCTCCCACCACTCGACCCACCTCGCCCAGCGCACCAACCGCCCAGGACATGAGCCGCCAGCTCGGACGATTCCGGATCGACTTCACCAGTTGGACAGAACCCGGTCGCCGCCTGGAGCACGCATCGAAAGGTGTCGGGGTAGGGAAGCGCCCTCGGTCCTCAGCTCAGCCCGCTGAACTCTGCAGCCGTGGCGTCACGACTCCGAATTCAGTTGATCGAGGGCGAATCGGAGCATCGGCACGGCCCGGTCCGGCAGTTCGTCCTCTGGGAAATACTCCTCGTAGAGGGCGACTGCCTCGTCCACCGAGCTGATTCCGCACTTGTCGAGCAGGAACTTGATGTCAGCCTCGTCGCGTCGTCCCCTACTGGCCCGCATCTTCATGGCCAGCAGCGTCCGTTCGTCGGCGACGACCACCTCGACCGTCCCCACCTTGAACACGGGCCGCCAGTCGGGCTCCTTGAAGGTCGGGAAGTACACCTTGACGGAATCATGGAGCCAGTCGGGATGCAGTCCTCGGCGATCGGCGATGTCGCCGGCTGCGGCCAGCACGGCGTCGGTCGGATAGCCGGAACCATCCACATCGTCGGTGCTGAACCTCGACTCGTAGGCCAGCACCATGGCAGCCCCACCCACCAGATAGATCCGAGCGACGACTCCCCTGCGGTCCAGCTCCTCGGACAGCTCCCGCAGTGCACCTTCGATCTCGGTCCGGTCCATCAGACGCTCTCCAATTCCGCTCTGGCCGCCAGTACGCCGTGTCGGACGAACGCCCCCGGGGCGGTGGCCAGCTCCCATGCGTGCAGCGCCTTGTTGTCGGACAGGTACCAGAGCGGTCGGACGAACCGGCGCTTCTCGTTCGTCCAGGGGGGCGGTGGAACATCCCGGGTGGCCGATTCGTCCTCGACGACGGCGGCGATCAGTGCGTCCCACCGTGTCTCGCCGGTCAGGGCAGGGGGCGCCTGCACGAGCCCTTCGAACTCCTCGGCAGTGGCCGATCCCAGTGCATCCCTGAAGTCGATCACCGCACGCAGCGCACCGTCCTGTCGCAGGTCGGTCGACCAACCCTCGCCGGCCGGCCCGCTGAGTCGGTCACGGACGCGGTTGGCCGTAGCCACGGCGCTTCGGGGGTGGATCGGCTCCACGCCGACCGTCAGCACCTGGCCCGTCGCCTCGGCCAGTCTGCTGAGGAGCGAGAGGGAGGGCTCTCGTCGCCCGCTCTCGATCTCCGCGATCGTCGGCTGGGGGACACCGGACGCCGCAGCGAGCGCGCGTTGGGACAATCCGGCTCTGCGCCGGAGATCCCGTACGAATCTGCTCGCCACTGACTTCCCGTCCATACCCAAATGATACTGAAAAACGTATCAACGGGGAAGTGCGGAGGTGCCCGGTCCCGGACCGCCGCGGGTCGGCACCCGAAGCAGTGCTCATGGGGCGAGTCGTGTCGATCCGGATCACGATCCCTTGGCCAACGCAGCCAACGCCCGGGCGATCGCCCGGTCGCGCTCATCCGTCGCGTGCTGGTAGCGGAGCGCCGCCGCTTGGGACGCGTGGCCGGCCCGACGCATCAGCTCGGCGACGCTCGCTCCTGTGGCGGCCGACCAGGTGAGCCCTGAATGCCGCAGGTCGTGGAACCGGAGGTCGTCCCGGCCGATCGTCGCCCGGGCGGCGGTCCACGCCACGCTGAGGGACCGATCGGTCCCGGCGACGACCAGCGCATCGTCGTCGGCTCCGACATGGGCCTCGAGATGTGCGACCAGCAACTCCAGGGCATTCGCCGGAACGGCGAGCGTGCGCCGACCCGCTCTCGTCTTGGGCTCCTTGACGACCGTGCGGCCGGACATGGCCGTCGTGCGGGTGACCTCGACGGTGACGAGTCCGTGTTCGAGGTCGACGTCCTTCCGACGCAGCCCCCGCACCTCACCCCTCCGCAGCTGACACCATGCGGCCAGGACCACGGCGATCCGGAGGTCCGGAGGCATCAACTGCGCGAGTTGCTCCACCTCGGCCACCGTCGCGACCGGCCGTTCCGGGGCCCGCTCCACAGCGGCGCCGCGGATCTGGCAAGGATTGGTCTCGAGGAGTCCGTCGGTCACCGCGGTACGCAGGATCGAGGACAGCAACCGGTACGCCTTGGCGGCCGTCGTGGGCCGCGTCCGGGCGATGCCCACATGCCATCGCCGCACCGCCGGCGTGTCGATCGATCGGAGCGGCGTGGACCCGAACGTAGGGTTGAGGTGGCGGGTGAGCAGCCATGCGTAGAGCTCCTGGGTGCGCTCTGCGAGGTCGATCCTCTGATCGAGCCACTCCAGGGCGTACCCGCCGAACGTTGCGTCTGCGTCGATGAGGACCACCGCCTCCGGACTGGGGACGTCTCTTCGCGGCAGGTCTTCGTGGTCCTGCGACCGGCTGCATCCGACAGTACGGCCCGGATGTGACGGCCCATGCCTGCAGCGGCACGGTGGCACCACCCGTCTCGTCGTGCTCGGCGCACCCGGCGGGAGCATCGATGGCAGACCTCTCCGCAGTCGCCTCAGGATCCGGTCCTGGACCTGGCGGCGGCGCACCCACCCGTGGGGACTCGGGCATGCGGCGCGCTGGGACCCGGGCGGCGGCCGGTCGCCCCTCGAACCGCACCCCGGCCTACTATATTGTTATCGATATAGAGGAGTCCGCCCGTGTACGGAGCATTCATCAGGCAGGCACGGATCTCCCGTGACCTGACTCAGGTCGAACTCGCCCGCATCGTCGGGATCGAGCAGCCGAACCTCTCGGCCTACGAGAACGACCGACAGATGCCGTCGGCCGACGTGTTGAACCGGATTCTGGTGGGGTGCGGCTACATCTTGGAGGCGACCGCCGGAGAGCGGCGTCTGGTGTGCCCCCTTCCTGGATCACGCCGCACGACCACCCCAGATCCTCGGTTCGGCCTGGATGCTTCGATGAAGATCAGCGAGTCGACACCGAAGCCGCGTCGGCCGGACGACGAACAGTCCGCGCTCAAGCTCGAGCAGGTGCTGGCCCTGGCCGACGCGGTCCGCGTGTCGAAGGCAGCGGAACGGTGAGACCGATCGGTGACGTCATCGTCGAGATCGACGCCGAATTGGCCGCCGCGGACGTCCGGTACGCGTTCGGTGGTGCGTTGGCGCTCGCCTATTACGCAGAGCCTCGCGCGACCGTGAATGTCGACATCAACGTCGGAGTCCCCTATGCGTCGAGGTCGACACTCCTGTCACGACTCGACGCGATCGGATGGCACACGGACGCCGACGCGGCGGATGCCCCTCCGGCTGCCGGGACGAGGCTCCACCAGCTCGGCGAGTCCGTCGTGATCGACCTCTTCTTCGCATTCGACGACCTGCACGAGCTCGTTCTCGACCGTGCAGTGGTCCGACCCTTCATCCATGCAGGCGTGCGACACGAGCTCCGGTTCCTGACCGCCGACGACCTGACCGTCTTCAAGATGTCATTCGGGCGGACCAGGGACTGGGCCGACATCGAAGCGATGATCGCGGCGGGCACGCCCATCGATGCCGACTACGTCGAGCAGCAGCTGGTTCAGCTCGAGGGACCGACCGCCTATCCGTCAGCAGCCAGGCTGCGGGCACTGCTCCGGGAACAGCCCGCGTAAACCGGCACGCAGTCGGAGCTGGACGGTCAGTGCGCACTGTCGTCGTCGTCAGCTGCTGAGGCGCCGAGCGCACGCGCTTCGATCCGGCCGGCGGAGATCGACGTGCACTCCGTCAGTCGACCGGCCTGCCCGTCCCCCCGATGCGCAGCATGTAGTCGCCGAACATCGGCACGGTGAAGTCGATGCGTCCGCGCTCGGGCACGAAGCACAGCGACCGCCGGAGCAGCGACTCGCGGAGGGGCGTGACCGCCGACGGCTCGCGTCCGAGGGCCCTCGCCACCTCGGCGGTCCGCACCGGCCCGGGCCCGATCCGGGCCATCGCCAGCATGTACCGCCGTTCGGCCGCGGTCGAGGCGCCGGCCCGCACCCGGAAGAACCCGTCGTCGAGCTCGGCCATGGCCAGGGGGATGCTCCGCCGGACGTCGTCCGCCGTGATCGCGTCCGGCCCGTCCGCCACGTCCCACGCCTGGAGCCCGAACTGCTGGATGAAGTACGGGTAGCACTGCGTGACCTCGAGGATCTCCTCGAGCGCACCGTCGGTCCACGTGACGCCCTCGTCGGTCGCCGGCTGCTGCAGCGCGTCCGCGGCCTGGTCCGCGCTGAGCGACCCGATGGTCGGGAACATGAAGAGCCGTTCCGCGTAGGCCTTGGCCTGCCCCGTCGTGGCCGCCAGGGTCGGCAGCCCCGCACCGGCGACCACCACGGGCAGGGCGAGTTGGGCGGCACGGTGGAGCCCGACGATCAGGGACTCCAGGGTCGTCCGGTCCACGTGGTGCAGTTCGTCGACGGTCAGGAGGATGCCGGTCCGGTGCTCCCTGGCCGCCGTCCCGAGCTCGACGAACAGGCCGGCCAGGTCGGCACCGAGGTTGCCCGAGTCCGCCGGCCCCGAGATGGCCTCCACGTCGATGCTGAGCTCCGTGCCGTCGGGAATGCGGAGGCTGAACGCCTTGAGCACGCCGAACGCGCGCCGGAGGGTGTCCCCGGCGCGCTTCTTGGCGTCCATGGCCAGCAGGATCCGACGCAGCGCCGCCGCCAGGTCGGGCGCCAGGAGCCCGTCCTCGGCGACCTCGATGTGGGCGTGGAAGTAGCCGTGGGCCTCGGCCAGCTCCTGGAACTCGACGAGCAGGACGGTCTTCCCCACGCCCCGCAGCCCGGTGAGGATCTGGCTCCGGGCGTTCGAACCGAGGAGCAGGCGCTGCAGCGCCACGTCCATGGCGTCGATCTGCTCGTCCCGCCCGACGAGCGTCGGCGGCCGGCTCCCGGCACCGGGCGAGTACGGGTTGCGCACGGGATCCACCGGCGGCTCCTCCAGGTTCTATGTCGTTCTATAGCATATTCACTATAGAAAGGTACCCGCGACGTTCAGAGTCCCATCTATAGCTGAAGGGTCATACACGTCGGGGATGCGGGCGGAAGGGGAGCCCAATCGGCCGACTATGCGCTTCTACGCGCATGTCCCTATAGAGAGTGCACGACCCGGGCGTCGCCACTGGGCGCCTTCCGGTCCCCCGCGGCCCGGTCCGTCGACCCGGACGGCACGCCCGGAAGCGGACCAGGGCAGGTCGGGGCCCCTTCGCCCGGCCGCCCCCTCAGGCCAGCGTCCGGACCAGTGACGCGATTGCGATCGACAGCACCCCTGCGCCGAGGATCCGCCGGAAGGGGTTCACCCCGCGCGCCAGCTCGTCCGTCGCCCACCACCCGAGGGTGCAGGACACGGCCACGTCGAGCCCCTTGCCCGCCGTCCCCGACGGGGAGGCGAGCAGGCGGACGACGTACAGCCCGAGGAACAGGAGGAGGCTCAGGTTCGGGCGCTGGGCGATGGTGATCCGGCCCGTGGCCCGGTTGCGGAACAGCCAGGACGTCATGACCCCAGCCTCGCGTGCCACCGGACGCTGCGGTCCCGCGGGCCCACCCGACCCGCTCGCCGCCCCCTCCGCACCCCGGACCGGTCCACCCGCGCCCCCCCGACCGCTACCGTTCCGGACATGTGCCTCCTCGTGGTCGCCTGGCGGACCGTCGACGGCTGGCCCCTCGTCGTCGGGGCCAATCGGGACGAGTGGCTGGACCGGCCGGCCACGGCGGTGACCGTGCTGCGGGAGGCGGATCCGAGGATCCTGGGCGGACGGGACGAGCGGGACGGCGGCACGTGGCTGGCCGTCAACGAGCACGGGGTCGTCTGCGGGCTGACCAACCGGCCCCTGCCCGACGGCCCCGACCCGACCCGGCGGTCGCGTGGCCGCCTCCCCCTGCTGGCCGCCGGGTGCCGCACGGCCGAGGAGGCCGTCGGTGTCCTGGTCGACGAGGTGTCCGACGGCTCGTACAACCCGGCGTGGCTCCTCGTCGGCGACCGGAGCTCCCTCCACCACCTGGCCGTCCACCCCGACGGGCCCGCCGAGGTGGCACGCCTCGGCCCCGGGCTCCACGTCCTGGAGAACGCCCCGCTCGGCGACCCGTCCCGCAAGGTCGACCACGTCCGGGCGGTACTGGAGCGCGCCACGTCGGCCGGGACCCCCCTGTGGGAGGCCCTGCCCGGACTCCTCCGGGACCACACCGTGGTGGAGGCGCCGGACGGCGTCCACCGGTTCGCCGACGGGCGGGAGCGCCGGGCCGCCACCCTCGCCCCCTGCGTGCACAGCGACGGGTACGCCACCCGCTCCTCGGCCCTGGTCCGGATGGGCGACGACCCCGACGGGCTCCCCCAGCTGCTCGTGGCCGACGGCCCACCCTGTTCCGAGCCCTACGTCGACGCCGGCGGCCTGTGGACGCGGGGTCCGTCGGGGGCGTGACCCCCACCGGGGACGTCCGGCCCCGGCCCCGGGGGGACTATCCGCGCCGTGGGCCAGGGAGGCTCCCGACGGATGCGGCGTGGACCCCCGTCGCTAGCCTCTGTGGATGGAGTCCGGGCGCATCTTCCACCGCGTGGCGGCGGTGCTCGCCCCGGCCCTCCTCGGTACCGGCACGATCTTCCAGGCCAAGGCGCGCGCCGACGACCACTGGTCGACCAGCCTGAAGGTCGCCGTGGTGTGCGAGGTCGACTCGGAGGCGTCCGGCGCGCCGGGACCGCCGGACTGAGCGCCGGGTCCGTCAGCCGAGCAGCTTCGCCTTCTGGGCCTCGAACTCCGCGTCCGACAGCACGCCCTGCGCCTTCAGGTCGGCCAGCTTCGCCAGGTCGTCCACCTGGCTGGTGCCGGCGACGTCCCGGACGTGCGAATCGAACGCCTGCTTCTGGCGGGCGGCGTCCTTGACGGCGTGCTCCTGCATCTTTCCCCCACGGGCGATGAGGTAGACGAGGATCCCGAGGAAGGGGAGGACGATCACGAAGATCACCCAGAGGGCCTTCGCCCACCCGCCCATGTCGTGGCTCCGGAAGATGTCGCCGAAGATGGCGATCAGGATCCAGATCCAGATCACGAACAGGAAGAACTCGAGCATCGTCCAGAACAGGCTCTGCTGCAGGTAGTAGTAGGCGAACATCGGTCACGCTCCTCGTGTCGTCGTCATCCGAACAGCTTCCGCTCCGTCGTCGATGCGGTCCTCACCCGTCAGTCGGCTCGTCCCGGGTCGGTTGGCCCCGGGTCGGTCCGTCCAGGGTCGGCACGTCGCGGGGTCTCGCCAGCACGGGCCGCGCCGCCGGGACGTCCGACCACTCCTCGCCGCACGTGCGGCACCGCCAGCTCACGCCGCTCGACTCCAGCGTGCCGAGCCGCACGATGAGGTGCGGTGCATCCGTCCCGCCGCAGTGGGGACACTCGCGATCCGCCCGCGTGTCGTCGTCGACGGGATCCATCAGCCCCTAGCCGGCGTCACCCTTGGCATCGGCCTCGATCGCCTTCTGGTCGGCCTTCATCTCCTTGGCCTGGACCTTCTGGGCGTGCTTCATGGCCGCCTCCACCTTGGCCTCCATGTCGGAGACGGCCACGACCACGAGCCCGGCCTGGCCGTCGTCGAGTCCCTCTCCCAGTTCCTTGAGGTCGCTGCGGCTCATGCCCGCCGCCGCGTGACCCGCCAGGGACCCGAGCAGCGCGCCACCGCCCCCGGCGGCGACCAGCAGTCCGCCGCCGATGGCCGCGGCGGGGAACAGCGCGATCACCAGCCCGGTGGCCAGGCCCACACCGCCGCCCAGCACCCCGCCGACCCGGGTCGGCGTCTCGTGCTTCTTGACGATCTTGACCTTGCCGTCGGCCTTGCGCTCCACCACGGCGGCGTCGTAGGCGTCGATCAGACCGGCCTCGGTGTGGAGCGCGTGGACGGCGTCGTAGTCGGCCAGCGCGTCCGCGACGTCGCCGTACACGCCGGAGTAGACGAACAGGGTGTCGAAAGCCATGGGATCCTCCATCTGGTCACCAGGTCGTGCGGAGCGCCCCGCACCACGTCGAGTCTGCCGGGGGGCCCGCCGAGCCACCAGGGCCGAAAGTCCCGGGGCACCACGCCCCGGACGGCGGGGTCACACGGGCGGCCCCGCCGGGGGCGACACCACGGCCACGACGGGGGCGGCCGGG
>Ga0209012_1003512_pt1 | contig 11757 bp, 11 predicted proteins | sample RS3BMetagenome_FD_184735 | JGI IMG/M metagenome (GOLD analysis project Ga0209012, IMG submission 184735) | Ferric oxide microbial mat and aquatic microbial communities from Rainbow Spring, Yellowstone National Park, USA - RS3B (SPAdes) (version 3) ...
GGAGACAGCATCTCTAAGGAAGGGATTGCTGTCAAGGGCGGTGTTCTGAAATCAATAAACCAGTTCTTCAATAAGGAATACGCTAGATTAAAATCCATAAGTGATAGGCAAATAGGAAATAAGCAATTAACAAAAAGAGAAAAGAGATTGTTCATAAAAAGAAACAGGAAGATAAAGGACATTATGCACAAACTGAGCAAGGCAATTGTTCAATATGCTAAAACAAGAAACATTGATACAATTATCATAGGTCACAATAATGGATGGAAGCAGTCAGCAAACATGGGAAGGATCAACAACCAGAACTTTGTGCAAATACCTTTTAACATATTGATAAATCATATCAAATACAAGGCAGAGGAGGCTGGCATACAGGTAATAATACAAAACGAAGAACACACAAGCAAGTGTTCATTTCTTGACAATGAAAGCATTGAGCATCATGATGAATACATGGGAAAAAGAATAAAAAGGGGCATTTTCAGATCCAAGGATGGAATACTTATGCATGCGGATCTCAATGCTGTATATAACATAATAAAAAAGGCAATCCCTGAAGCATTTGCGGACGGGATAGAGGGTATAGGGTTATACCCAAGAAGTTTAAGCGTCTCTGAATTCACAGGGATGATAGCTTCCAAAGGTGGATGTTAACATGGTTAACAGAAATCATAACCTGACTGCCTTTCCATGAGCAATATTTTTAATAAGCTTTTCCCTGTCCTCGTTTTCTTTCCTGATAATTTTATCCATTTCTTCCGTGATTTTTCCTAGCTTTGCATCTTTCATTTGCATAATAATGTATATTACTTATTAATAAATAAAATTTTTTAGTATTTAACATTTTTTGTAAAAAATTTTATAATAAAAAATATTACTGATTAATATGTTTCCACCGTGTATTTCAGTTAATGAATACTTAATCCCAGAAACAAGAAAAAGAGTTGCTAAAATTTTAATAAAAAATGGAATCAAGGAAAATGAAATTGCTAAAAAATTTCACATATCGCAGGGGATGGTAAGTAGATATATACATCAAAAAAATTCAACTTATCTTGATAGTGAAATTGATGAAATTTCCACTGAATTAGCAAAAAGAATTTTAGATAATTATGGTGATAAAGATAATACAGAACTATTTTGTAACTTTTGCATAAAAACTAGGGAAACAGGGAAATTCTGCCAATTTCATAACATAGAACATTGCGACCTTTGCTTTTATCTTTATGATCCACAAAAAAACTATGAAAAAAATATTGTGATTCAAGAATTAATATCTTCGCTGAAAGATCTTTCAAAATTAAATATTAATGAACTAATGCCTGAAGTAAGGATGAATATTGTTTATTCAATTGAAAATCCAAATTCTGTAATGGATGTCGCAGCATTTCCAGGGAGGTTAACATTTTTTAACAATGAAATAATAGCATACAAAAATCCTGAATTCGGCGCAAGCAAGCATATGTCAAATATTTTAATTTCATCGAATAAAAAAGATAAAAATAAAAGGGCTGCAATAAATATTAGGTTAAGGAATGACATAATTGAAAGATTAAAAGAAATGGGAGAAAAAACGTTAATAATGGACAGATCAATCTATAAAAATGTTGAAGATTTTATTGAACATCAAACAAATGATTTTGATGCAATTATTGACCCTGGTAGTTTTGGCATTGAACCTGTTATATACATTTTTGCTGAAAGCCCAAAAAAAATTGTTGAAAAATTGAAAAAAATCTTGAAAATGGAGGCATAAACATGAATTATATTGATGATCTTGAAAAAATAAGGAAAAAAAAGCCCTTAATACATCACATAACCAATTTTGTAGTGATGAATGACAGTGCAAATATTACATTAGCCATTGGTGCTTCACCCATTATGGCACATGCTGAAGAAGAACTTGAAGATTTGATTGCATTAGCAAATGCACTCTACATAAATATAGGTACTCTGGACAACTATTGGATACAATCAATGTTTAAGGCAGGAAAACTGGCCGAAAAATATAATGTCCCTGTATTGATTGATCCTGTAGGTGCCGGAGCTTCAAAATTAAGAACCGAAACTGTCAATAATTTACTTAAATCGTTCAAAGTCGATATATTAAAAGGAAATGGAGGTGAAATGCTTTCCCTAGCAGGTATTAAAGGAGGGATAAAAGGTGTGGACTCAATTAAAGAAGCAACAATGGATGTAGCATTTGCACTTTCAGATATGTTTAATATTACAGCAATTATTACTGGAAAAAGAGATTTTGTTTCGAATGGAAAAATTGGGGCATCTGTAGATAATGGAACTGAAATGTTTCAATTCATTACGGGCTCAGGATGTATGCTGGGTTCTGTAGTTTCATCTTTTCTTTCAGTAAACAATGACAGTTTTATTGCTTCAATAGAAGGTCTAGTCACATTTGATATAGCAGGGGAATTAGCATCAAGAAAGTCAAAAGGTCCTGGATCATTTAAACAGTCTCTTTTTGATGAGATATACAATTTCAGTAATGAAAATTATAAGATGGCAAAGGTGAACTTCTATGATTGAACTTCCAAAAGGTATATATGGTATTACCTCAAGGGATTTTGGGAAAACACATGTTGAAAGTGCAGAAATACTTTTAAAGGCAGGTATAGAGATAATTCAATACAGGGAGAAAAATGCTTCAACAAGAAGAATGCTCCAGGATGCTATTGATATAAAAAAAATTTGTAAGGAATATGGAGCAATTTTCATTGTTAACGATAGGCTAGATATAGCGATAGCATCGGATGCTGATGGCGTTCACCTAGGACAGGAAGATATGCCCATTGAAATAGCAAAAAGAATGTTTCCTGGAAAAATTATCGGTATATCTGTTTCTAATGTAAATGAAACAATCGAAGCACAGGAAAAAGGTGCAAACTATCTCGGTGCTGGATCCATATTTCCAACTGGAACTAAAAAGGATAGTGAAGTAATTGGCATTGACATGCTTAGAAATATAATGAACGTTGCACGAATACCTGTTTATGCCATTGGTGGAATAACACTAGAAAATCTGGATATAATAAAAAGATGTAATGTAAGGGGAGTTGCAGTAATTTCGGCAATACTGAATGCTGAAAATCCATTTGAAACAGCAAAAGAATTCATAAGGAGATGGGAAAAATGAACTTTGCAATGACAATAGCTGGTTCTGATTCCATATCTGGAGCTGGAATCCAGGAGGATCTTAAAACATGCACCATGCTGGGTGTATATTGCTTTACTGTTATCACATCAGTCACGGCACAGAATACATTTCAGGTAAGGGATATTTTTGATATCCCGGAAAACATTGTCGCAAGTCAGATAGATGCAATAATAGATGATATTAATGTAACTTACGGTAAAACAGGTATGCTCAGCAACAGCAAAATAATAAAAATTGTATCTGATAAGATCAAGGAATATGACCTTAAAATGGTTGTAGATCCTGTAATGGTTGCGAAGTCTGGAGCACAGCTTTTAAAGAATGATGCAATAAAAGATTTGATTGATTATTTGATCCCAGTTTCCTATTTTATTACACCAAACATTGATGAAGCGGAGGTGATTCTTAAAACAAAGATAAGAAATGTAAAGGATATGGAAAATGCAGCCATAAAAATGTATGAATTAGGGCCTCATGCAGTAATCATAAAGGGTGGGCATATGAATACCAATTTCATTACTGATGTCTATTATGACGGTAATGAGATTTTAAAATTCAAATATAAGAGAATTAAAACAAAAAATACTCATGGTGCTGGTTGTACATTATCTTCAGCAATAGCATCTTACCTGTCCAAAGGATACAGTGATAAGATTGCTTTCGCAAGAGCAAGGAAGTTCATGCAAAAATCTATTGAAAATAGTTTAGAAATGGGTCACGGCCATGGCCCTCTAAATCCCATGTATAGAATAAAATTTCATTAATTTAAAAAATTTTGAACAAATTGTTTAAAATTTTAAACTAAAATTAATAAATAGAAAATAAATCATAGATTCAATGAAAAAATTAACAATAGAAAAAAATATAGTTGACGATGTATCATTTGGTGCTATCGTAAAAATCAGGGATCAACTATTAGAAATGCAGAGGAGAGGTGAAAAAGTATTTAGGCTTGAATCTGGAGATCCTTCTTTTACTCTTAAGGAACATATAAAAAATGCAATAATAGATGCAATAAAAAATGATAAAACACATTATACAGATTCTACAGGTATACCAGAATTAAGGAAGGCTATTTCTGAGAAATTGAAAAGAAAGAATGGAATTATGGATGCTGACACTGATAACGTATTGGTGACGAATGGTGGCATGAATGCTATTTATGTTGCTTTCAGATCACTTCTGAACAATGGGGATAAAGTAATAATACCTGATCCGATGTGGACAGAAATTGCTGAAATAATAAAACTCTCTGGGGGCACTCCTGTATACATGCCTATTCAAGACTTCGTTGAATCTATTGAAAAAACAAGATTCCAAAACCTGAAGGCAATTTTTATAAATTCACCCCATAATCCAACGGGTAAAGTTTTTACAGAAAATGAGTTTAAAAAGATTATAGATTTTGTCTCTGACAATGCACTATTCTTAATTAGTGATGAAGCTTATGAAGATGTCATATTTGATGGAAGAAAAAATTTTAGTCCTGGGTCAAAATATGAGAACACTATATCACTATATTCAATGTCAAAAACATATGCTATGAGCGGTCTAAGGATTGGATACATTCATGCTAGAGACAAAAAAATCTTAGAAAGAATGAGAAAAATGTTAAGAGTAACAATTAATGGTGTAAATTCTATTACACAATACGGAGCTGTAGCAGCATTGAATGGGTCACAGGATTTTGTAGATTTAATGAAAAAAGAATATCAAAAAAGGAGAGACATAATATATTATGCAGTCAAAGATTCTAAATTTCTTACACCGATCAAACCAGAGGGTGCTTTTTATTTATGGTGCAAAATAAATGAAAAACCTGAAGGTGTACATAATTCGTGGGAAATGAGCGAATTTATTCTCAAAAAAACAGGTGTAGGATCTACACCTGGACCTGTGTTTGGGCCTTCTGGAGAAGATTATATAAGATTTGCATTTAGTGCAGATACTAAAGTTATAGAAGAGGCATCTTTACTTTTAAAAAATTTATACTGATTGTTTAATATTATTTTATTTAAGTTTTTCTATAATACTCTCTGTTAATAATTTTGATTTATTATGTGAGCTTTCAATACCCCATGAGTGCTTTCCTTATCCCATAATACTCAAGGACGAATATTCCATCCTGAATGTGTTATTACCAATTCCTTCAGTATGGTGGAATAATTTTTACTTTCTCTAACTAATTTAGTAGCACTCAATACCGTTTCATATATGCCTCGAGAGCAAGATCCCTAAGCGAAAACACTTAATGACCAGTATGCATCACTGCTTATACAACCGTAAGGTTGTAGGCTGGGCCACTCCATATAATCGTCGTAAGAGTATCTATGTATCTTTCCTCCTCCTCTTTTATTTCACCAAAATAGGAAAATATTTCCAGTAGTGTTCTCTTCTTTTCCTCTGGAAAATCATTTTCAAAAGAGATGACTGAAATCCACATTTTATCTTGGCAGTTTTAATAGTCATACTCCTTACTGAAAATGAAAAGGATAGAAAATTGTTGATTACTTGAATAGATAAAGTAGCATCCAAAGATATTATTACATTCCCTTTAAGTTCTCTAGACATTCTTTTTATTTCTTTAACGATATCCATAGATTTTAATGAAAATAAAATCACATCTGATTATACTATTGCTTAAAGATTATTCAAGTTAATTTTAATTTCAATGGATTCTAGATCATTTATAGACAAAGTTAGGAGTTTGAGGCAAGCGAAATCACTAAAAACTTAATATACATAAATGTTTTAAAATTTATGATAAATATGTCAATAGAATGGAATAAAAATAAAATGTACTTTGACGATCTGTTCATGGCGATTGGTAGAACACCTTTGATAAAACTGAAAAATATTAAGATAGAAGCAAGAATTTCATCTGACATTTTCGGCAAATGCGAATTTTTAAACCCATCGGGAAGTTTGAAGGATCGCGTTTATTATAGGATAATAACAGAAGCAATAAGGGAAGGAAAATTAAAACCAGGAATGGAAATAATAGAGGTGAGTACAGGAAATGCAGGCATTGCCTGTACATGGATAGGCATGGCACTAGGATACAAAGTAACTATAGTTATGCCTGAAGGTATGAGCAACGAAAGGAAAAAATTGATCAGGCACCTTGGAGGGAACATAATTGAAACCCCAGGTGCAGAAAGTGATGTGGATATATCTTATGGATTAGTAAAAAAGATGGTAAATGAAAATTCTCAAAAATACTGGTTTCCGGACCAATATTCCAATGATTATGCAATAAAGGCCCATTATGATACAACTGGTCAAGAAATATGGGAACAGATGAATGGAGAAATAGATGCTTTTGTAATTACACAGGGAACAGGTGGAACCTTAACAGGTGCTGGTCATTATTTCAAAGAGAGAAATAAAAACGTAAAACTGTTTGCTATAGAACCAAAAGAGGCTCCTTTACTTTCCAGAAAAAAGTGGGGTTCACATAGAATAGAGGGCATAGGTGATGGTTTCGTCCCCAGAAATCTGGATCTCAGCATTCTTGATGGTGTTGTAACTGTGAGCTCAGAAGAATCAATATACTGGGCAAAACAATTAATTTTGAGGGAAAAATTATTAGTGGGAATATCATCTGGTGCAAACCTTGCAGGTGCAATAAAACTTTCAGAGAAGCATCCAGAATTAAAAAACATAGTTATAATGCTCAATGATACTGCAACAAGATACTTTTCAACTGAGCTTTTCGATGTAAAGAAGGAGGTAAACATACCGGTAAGGGAACATCCAATGGATGAATATACAAAACAGGAACTTGAAAAGTACCAAGGAAGATGGGAGATAATAGATTGACATTTTCTAATAAATTTATAATTATATTTTTAAATTAAATCTATAACTTTTTTTAACACCTTTAGACCTGCAATCATGTCTTCATCACTTGAAAATTCCTCTTTTGTGTGACTTCTTCCATTATGCGAGGGTATCATAATCATTGCAGTGCTTGTGATTTTGTTCATATACATTGCATCGTGTGTAGCCCAACTATAAATATGCTTGTATTTTAAATCAAGTTCTTTGCAGGCCTTTTCTATCTTTTTAATAAGATCTTCATCAAAAAGGGTTGTATTTAAGGCCCACCCCCTTTCTTTATTTATTGTCAAACCAAGGTCCTCTGCTATACATTTTGCTTTTTCATAAACAATGCTGGCATTTTCATAGGCAAGATGCTGGTCAGGACTCCTTATGTCAAGTTTGAGCTTTACAATACTGGGGATGACACTATATATATTAGGGATATTGTTTATTTCACCAACGGTCATGACAATATTTGGTGTCTGTTTTTTGGCAATTTCATTTATTTCTGAAATAAAACGTGAAGCACCTACAAGAGCATCTTTTCTCAAATTCATTGGCGTTGGCCCTGCCTGGTTTGATTCTCCTATAAAAGTATAAAAATCCACTATATCTGTAACAATACCATAAGGAATGCCAATACTATACCCTTCTTTTTCAAGAACTGGCCCTTGTTCTATATGAAGTTCAATAAAATGCTCTGGATTTAAATTTTTAATTCTATTTTCTTCCTTCCCCTGAAAACCTGATGCTTTTAAAACATCAACAAACTTTTTATTTTCTCTGTCTATTCTTGAATAGATAAATTCTTTATCAAAAACACCAGTTGCAATTCCAGAACCCTGGAGATCAGGTTGCCATCTAGACCCCTCTTCATTAGTGAAATCCACTAGCATTAAATTTTTTCTAATACCATTTATATGAAAATTCTTTAGTACATTTAAACCTGCAATTACACCGTACATGCCATCAAACCTTCCACCGTTCGGTACAGAATCCATATGGGAGCCTATGATTATAGCATTTGTTTCATTCTCGTTTAGAGATCCGTAAATGTTACCAGCATCATCAAAGCTTATGGAAGATCCAATTTTTTTAAGTTCACCTATGAGTGCATTCCTAACTTTTATATCAAATTCGTTCAATGCTTCTCTATTAACACCAAACTCTTTTGTCCATCCTATTTTTGAGATTCGATTAAAATCTTCTAAGAAGATCTCTTTATCCATAATAAATCTATCTATGAATTTGACATATAAAAATATTTTTTATTTTGATGCTTTGTTGAATAATTCTATCAAGATTATCATTCAAAAATTAGTGTATCACAGTATTTCAATGACTTTCTTTATATCTATAAATTAAATTTTAAAAATACGTGCTTCAAATACTTTTCAATAATTATTCAACAATGCATATAAAATAGGAAAATTTAAATATATGCTAAATGATAACATTTATGAGGTGTCCAAAGGATGCCTGAAGAATTAAAAGAAGTAGCTGAAAAAGTGGCTGTTCAATCTGATAAAAAACTCAGGAAGGCACTTACACTTCAGGACTTATTTTTTATGTCTATGGGTGGCATAATCGGGTCTGGCTGGCTTCTTGGAGTAGCAGGTGGCGCATATCTAGCAGGTCCGGCAGCAGTTCTCTCATGGATTATAGGTGGTATTATTGTTCTGTTCATAGCGTTAACCTTTGCAGAAGTATCAGGGGCAGTGCCAAAATCTGGTGCAATAGTAAGATACCCACATTACACATTTGGTCCATACACAGGATACATTATGTCCTGGGCATATTTTCTATCTGCAGTATCTGTGCCTACAGTTGAGGCTGAAGCCGTATTAGAATATGCAAGCACATACATTCCAGGTCTGTTTCATACAGTGTCTGGCATAAGCGTTTTAACACCATACGGTATACTTTGGGGTATATTTCTTTTGGTGATTTTCTTCTTCCTGAACTATGCAGGCATTAGATTCTTGGGTAAATTCAATACTGTTATGACTTGGTGGAAGTTTATTATCCCAACACTGACATTTATTTTCTTATTGTTCATGTTTAATGCATCAAATTTCAGTGCATACGGTGGTTTTGCGCCTCAAGGATGGAGCAATGTATTTTATGCAATACCAACTGCTGGTATAGTATTTGCTTACCTTGGTTTCAGACAGGCTATGGAATTTGGTGGTGAGGCAAAAAATCCTCAAAAGGATGTACCTAGAGCTACTGTTTATTCCGTAATAGCTGCAATAATTCTGTATTCTTTACTACAGCTTTCATTCATAGGTGCACTCAGATGGGGGCTCCCTTCTACTCCTTCACCTGGTCAATGGTCTGCAATTGTTTCAACTGGTATAGGATCGGCACCATTTTTCACAGAATTAAAATACAGTGGTATGGCTGCACTCGTTGCGTTCTCATATTTCCTCCTTATTGATGCATGGATCTCACCGTCAGGCACAGGTTGGATTTATACTGGAAATTCAGCAAGGGTTCTTTACGGGGTATCTGCAGATGGAATATTCCCAAAAATATTCTTAAAAATACATGAGAAAACCAGAGTTCCATTAATTGCATTAATAGCTTCTGTTCTTGTTGGAATAATATTCTTCTTGCCATTCCCATCCTGGTATTTGCTTGTAGGATTTATATCAAGTTCAACCGTTCTCACTTATGTTATAGGCCCACTTGCGCTCCATGGCTGGAGAAAACATGCACCAGAACTTAAAAGACCATACACTCTAAAGGGTGCTTCAATAATTGCACCTATAGGCTTTATTGGTGCTGCGCTCATAGTGTACTGGTCAGGTATCGCTACACTTTCTTGGATATACTCGATTATCCTATTTGGTATGCCTTTCTTCTACTTCCTATATGGCCCATCAAAACTTAAAATATCTAAGAGTCTAAGTTATACATTAGGCATAGTGGGTATAATTGTAGCTATAATTACTTTAGGGTTGGCCTATTTCTATGTCCTTTATCCATCAAGTACAGAAACATTAGCACAAAACATGACATATTTCCTGATCATATGGTTCATTGAATTTATTACATTCTTAGGAATTACTCTAGTTTCACAAGCAAAAGTAGCCCCAGAATACAAGATATACTTCAAGAGCGCATACTGGTTCATTGCCTTTATGTATATTTCATATCTTGTAGTATATTTCAGTGTTTTCGGATATGTAACAATTTCCAATTTCACTTCATCGACTCCTCTAATTCCTTTTCCATGGGATACAATTCTCATGATAATAATATTCCTGATAATATACTTCTTTGGCTTAAAAGCTACATTTAAAACTGAAGACTTATCAGCAGTGGTTGAAGAGCAGAAAGAGCCTGAAGTTCCAATAATTGGATAAAAAATTTTTCCATTTTTATTTTTTATGGAATTGATAAAAGTTTCAGGAAATACATACATTTTTCCTGGTTCAACAACAATAGGCGTATATCTAGAGGATAATGAGGCAACAGTAATAGATACAGGTATTGACGAAAATAACATAAAAAAAATTTTCAACTACTTAAAAGATAAAGGTGTTTCAATCAATTCTGTTATAAACACGCATTGTCATGCAGACCACATAGGTGGAAATGCATTTCTTCAAAAAAAAGGTGTAAAAAATTTTTATTCTAGTGAAATTGAATCATTTTTTATAAAAAACACTGAATTCCTTCCAGGATACATGTTTGGATCAAATCCACCAACATTTATGCAAAACAAATTTTTAATGGCAGAAAAAACAAAAAATGTGAATATTAAAATTCCTAATATTTTTAATATAATTGATCTTTCAGGTCATTCTTGGCAGATGATTGGAATTTTAACTAAGGATGATGTTCTATTTTGCGCGGATTCTTTTTATTCTGAAGATATAGTTTTAAAACACCCAATGCTCTTTCATATTGATACAGAAAATTTTTTAAAAAAAATGGATGAAATTCTCTATATGGAAAATTATAAGAAAATTATTTCACACGGTGGAGTTGTAAATAATATTGAAAGGACAATAAACATAAATAAAAATGCAATTGAAAACATAATAAATAAAATACTCGATTCATTACCAAATTATTTAGATTTAATTTATTCATTACTTTCAACAGATTTTAAATTCAATTCATCATGGGAATTTTACCTTAACATTGTACCTTTTAAATCTATTTTATCATATTTAGAGAAAAATGGTAAAATTAAATTTTCTATAAAAGAGGGAAAAATATATTTGGATAAAATTTAAATCTGAAACTTTTTATATCCAACAATGAATAAAGATTTCATTAGGTATATCATTATAGTAATTGTGACCCTCATTTGCTCATGAGTTTCGTATATAAAAATATTTTTTATTGCTTTTTTCGAATTTTGTGAATATTTTTAAGTGAAAACATAAATGTATCGTATTTAAAAAACTTCATCTTCAATAAAATTCTGAATATTCAGGACAAGGGAAAGATCATCTTTTAGAGATGGGTAGAAGATGCAATAAATGACAATAAAAATAATGATGATTTTTCAATCATTTTAAACCCTGTTAATCCTTCAACAGTCTAGGATATGGCTAAAAATGGAGAGATCATGCCAGAAAAATCCACCGACCCTTATCCAGAGCTATTATTAGGATTAAAATTAATAGATTTAAACGATCACATACCCTAATTTTTAGCGCCGAGGGGGAGATTTGAACTCCCGAGTCCTCAGGGGACAATAGATCTCGAATCTATCGCCTTTATCCGGGCTAGGCTACCTC
>Ga0209012_1003519_pt1 | contig 11722 bp, 9 predicted proteins | sample RS3BMetagenome_FD_184735 | JGI IMG/M metagenome (GOLD analysis project Ga0209012, IMG submission 184735) | Ferric oxide microbial mat and aquatic microbial communities from Rainbow Spring, Yellowstone National Park, USA - RS3B (SPAdes) (version 3) ...
CTTAATAATTTCATCCGTATGAGCTGGGGCTGTGGGGTAGCTTGGTATCCTACGGGCTTTGGGAGCCTGAGACCCCGGTTCAAATCCGGGCAGCCCCACTGTTTCAATCCTACATTAGTCCGATTTAAACCTGGCTATTTCTATTTCTCGCCCTCCTTGCCAGATTTCAATCCTACTTTAGTCCGATTTAAACGGAATGTATCATTAAATGAGTATAATAACGGTCAAATTTCAATCCTACATTAGTCCAATTTAAACTGATTGTAGCTATAGTTGATGAAGTAGTAATACTATTATTTCAATCCTACATTAGTCCAATTTAAACCGCTTTCGAGCAGGCTTTTACGAGAGCGAATTCATCATTTCAATCCTACATTAGTCCAATTTAAACAATATCAGGAAATTATATTACGGGTACGGCAAGGATATTTCAATCCTACATTAGTCCAATTTAAACTCTCAAGTCCTCAGGGAAATCTGCCAAATTTCCTCCATTTCAATCCTACATTAGTCCGATTTAAACTACTGCAGGCGACGGTGTTTCAGCAGAGGTAACGATGTTTCAATCCTACTTTAGTCCAATTTAAACAGGTGATACGAAAGCGAGCTGACTAAGTGCTATTGTGTTTCAATCCTACTTTAGTCCAATTTAAACGGAAAGGAGCTTTAACAGATTTGGTAATAGTGATAATGTTTCAATCCTACTTTAGTCCAATTTAAACATTTTTGGTTTGTTATTAGGCACTATTTCTGTACCCGTTTCAATCCTACTTTAGTCCAATTTAAACAAGGCCTATTTTTGCATTTTTAGGGCCTTAAGCCCAAAATCATTTATCTTTATATCGGGGATGTATAATAATGTATTGTCTATTTAAAGATTCCCGACAAAAAATTTTTTAATTATCAAAAAAATTACATAAAGAAAAAAACAAATATGCATAACCATATTGAAAGTAGTAAAAGAGGGTGAAGAGTTTGAAAAATGCAGTAATAGCTCCATTGGGACAAAGCCCACCAGTAATTACTACTTTTATAGAGGGAATTGGGGAAAAAATAGAGGATTATATTATACTAATCACAGAGAACAAAGATGTAAGAATGGGATATGAATTAATTAGAATTGCAATGAAACTCAGATATCCCTCAGTTCATATGCACGAAGTTGTATTACCATTTGAAGACGTTTATACAACAGATGATAATTTGAAATTTATGGCAATATGTGCCAAGATAATCAAGGAGGAACGAGAAATTCACAAATGTGATAAGATATTTTTGAATGTAGCTGGAGGAAGAAAAAATATGTGTATATCTCTTTCACTACTCGGTCAGATAATGGCGGTTGACGGAGTTTTCCATATTATTAAAAAAGATGTAGAAATTATAAATGTACAATTAGAAAAATTTAGAGCTGAAATAGAAAAGATATACATGGCAAAAGATGATGAGGAAAAAATAAAGATCTATGAACAATATGCTGAAGATTTTGATAAAATTCTTTTTCCATCACCTAAAGATTATGAATTAATAAGAATTCCAACTCTTCCATATCCGCTGGACTACCTCGGAAGAATAATTTCTAAAATCTTCCAGGATATGGACTCTCTTACCTTTGAAGAAAAAACGATGCTGGAGAGGCATGGCATACTTGAAAGAGTTGGTAATCGCTTTCAACTAACAGATTATGGTGCAAGGTTCTTGGGGGTGTTTCGAAAATGAAAATAATCTTGGGAGTGCCGGGTGTTAACAACTTGTGTTTTTATATGGTATCAAGAGTACCTACCTCAAACAATGCTACGCATTCTGCAGGATTTTCCGCTCACATATATTTTTTGAGGCATAATTCGATCCTCTTTTTAGTTTTTTCTCCTGGACTATATCTCACATAAAGTTTATCGCTCATTTTTCTTACTTCTGTTACCGTTCTTTCAAAACCTACATGAGCTAGAAAATTTCTCTCATTGAAGTCAGACGTCTCATCCTCATATAATAAATACTTGCCTAGTTTTTCCCACGTTTCACATGCACGCTCTATGAGTGTTTTGTTCTCTTGTCCTTTCCCGTGTTGGAGATTGTGAATTTCATAACCCGAGAGAGATACATGTGTATGTAGATTAAAAATTTCGTAAATAGAATTACCTGCAGATCCAAACTTTTCTTTAATTTCATTGAGTGCAACGCCCTCTTCTCCATACTTCTGAATTTTATTACTTTCGAGGACTTCAGCAATTCCAGCATAAAACCCTAATGAAAGGATAATTTTTAAGTAAGAATCCTTTGAAAGATTGGGAGAATGTTTCCAATCCTTTGATAACTTATCTTCAATGTCCTCTATAATACGTTTTAGTATGTCAATAATCTCTTTAAGGTCGTGGCAGCCATAATGATATAATGCCAGTGGAGAATTGTTTTTAATGGCCGAAAACACAATACCAAATTGATTAAGTATTTCGTCTAACTTTTTCTTTATTTCTTCTTTATCTTTAAAATACCTATATGAAAGCCTACAACCACTACCAAGATCTATATCATCTTTTTTGACAGGCGAAGAAAATAATGCTTTGAATTCTATTGGCTGAATATATATCTGATATTGGGTTGCCGATGACCCTAGAATCGGATCTGAGAATGTAATATAGATATTCGGTCTTAAGTCTTTATTTTGCCAGTTCATTAACTGAGAAAAAACTGAAAAATGCTTTACTGCTTCGAGTAGGGCAGCTACATATATATTGTGCCCAGACGATATGTCTACATAAAATTCATTTTTTTCATTTTTCTTTTCAAGATATCTTTCAATCATATCAAGTAAAATCTCTAAAACAATATCATCATAACTTGCCTCAAGATCTACCTTGACATTCAACTTCTTTACTGTATACTCTCCGAGCGAGTGTACAACTAAAAACTCATTACCGACATTATGCGGATGGTGCTTTAAAATCATTTTTGGATATGCCAGATAATCTGAAATATTTGCATTGATGTTTATTGCAAAAGGATCATCTTTCAAAGATTGTAGGGCATTTTCATTATAAACTATACTCACTGGGTAAATGAGAACGAGTGTAGCATTATTGTTGAAATATCTTTTTAGAGAAATTGAAGAAAGCGGCGATGGATAAAGCGTTTTCTTATATATGAAATTCAGGTCTTGATTATAGTTTCTGTCAAACCTACCTATCTGATAAATAAATTTCATAATTCGACCTTCCTTACTTCGTAGTAGTTTTGAAAACTACTTAAAAGTGACTCAAAATCAGAAGGCCAACCATCCCAAACTAGAATTACACCGAAATAATTATTTCCTATTTTTTTTATTTGAATAATTAAAGGCGAAACTGCTCTCTCTCCATAACGAGGTTTATAAGCAATTTTATCTACCCCTAAATTTTTCTTTAATTTTCTATAAAAATTATCTCTTAAATCATCCATAGCTAAATCCCAAGAATTGAAAAAATTATTTTTTGGTTTAATCAAGTAAATTTTTGTGTTTAAAATGTTAATGAAATTGTTTTGTTTTAAATTGCCTTTTAATTTTTTTATTTTACTTTTTATGTCAGCAGCCATTTTTTCAAGATTTTCTCCGTTGAAGCTAAAATTCTCATTCTCAATTTGAACACTCCCAAATCCTCTTCTCCATCTCGCTCCGATTCCTCCAAAAAGTGAGAGTAACATTAAAGAATTTTCAAGTTCCTCATTATATTTAAAGTGAGGAAAGGATCTAAAATCGAGTTGAAATGTATGAGGAGGCGAATATGCTCGCCTTTTGATAGCATTATAATTTTTTGCTGCATTTTTCTCTCCCCTTTTTCTACGGTCGTTCATACATAAATAGGTATCATATGCTTGTGTAGGTTCGTTTACTAATTGCATAGAAAATAAAGCTGCGTTTTCCGTTGAGCCAAAAACATCACTTTCAACTTTTCTTAACTCTTCCATTCCTAAAAAACTTGACTTATAAAATCTAAACCACCACCTTAATATGCCTTTTATTGATTGAGTTCTTAGTTCTACCATATCTTTATTAGCACCTGCCATCACAATTGGAGTAATAATCGAAAAATTATACCTTTCCCTGTTCATACCCTAACCTCCGTTGAAATTCTTCTAGCTACAACAAGCATGCTGGCAAAGTTTTCAATATCAAGTTTATTAAACTGTGGTAAAATACTATTTACAAAATATTCTTTCAACTGTTCTTTCTCTCCTTGCTTTCTCATGAATATTCTCTCCAGTTCGTTCCTCAAAATCTCATTTATGGCCGGGACGTTCTCGCCCTCACCCTTATCTTTTTTCTTGTATAACTGTTCCACAACCTCGAGATATTGATATGGGAATACACCAGGGAGTTCATCTGCTCTGAACTTACGGATCAATTCAGCAATAAAATCTACTAGATCCCATTTTCCGCCACACTCTCTCTCCTCTCCACTGCGCGTTAAAAATACAAGGCAAAATCCATTTTTCCCATATTTATATTTAGCGGTCTTTTCAGCTTCATTTACCTTTTTTAATGCTAAATAAAGTGGAAATTTATGATGAACGATTAAGATCCCTGCACTCATGGAGGCTTTTGAACTCAACGTCCTTTTAAAACTATCCTGTAAATCATATGCACATTTCAATACATCTTCTACAGGCAAAAATGCTAGAACATCGTCGCCACCTGCATAAATAAGCTTTCCGTAATGCTCTTCTTCTACGATTTTTCTTACTTCTTCCAGCGCATAATGAGATAATTTTCTTGAAAATGCTTGGTGAATGGAGGGAGAATTTGGATGTTTGGCAGATAAAATTTGTTGAAGATTCTTCCTGTTTTCGCCCTCTGAAAATTGAATGAGCGCATCTCTTGTCTTTTCATGAATTATGTTTTCTATTTTTGGATTAAATTCTCCTTTGAGCCACTTCCCAATATCATCCCCATCCATTTGTAATATAGCATAGTATCTCGAAGGGTTGATTTTGTTCTCTCTTAAGAATTTTAAAATATCCTGGTAATCTTCTTTATTAATAGTTGCTTCATATTCTTTTTTAAAGTAATCTGTGCGATAAGTTTCTTCCATAAGATACTGTCCGTCAATTTTATAAAGAGAATCCCCTTCTAGTTTTGGAACTGAGATAGAAACAGATAGACTTCCCACCTTTTTATCAAAATTATTGAATTCCTGTTTAAATTGAGATTTGATGTTAACATCTAACTTTCTCTTTTCTCCAATACTTGCCATCTCAGAAGTTGATGGGAATTTTACAGCATCTGCAGGTAAACCAAATTCATCTTTTATAATTTCAGGAAACAGCCTTTTTGTAAGACAAATTCCACAAAGTCTTTCACCTTCTTTTACAATTTTTGGAGTTAATTTTTCCCAATTAATATCTAGAACCTCAAATTCTCCGCAAATATGACATTTTTCACCTGGTTGTTCAACTTGTTTGAAGTTCCTTATACTTTTCCTTGCACCAAGGAGTTTCTCCGTTAGTTCTAAGAGGAGTGAATAAGCACTACCAATATTAGCAGTTTTATAGTACGGGTATTTTATTATTTCATCAACCGTAGTGTAAAGTTCATCTTTACCACAGATCTGTGCATAATCTCTCAACACATCGTCGAGACCTGCATTCTGAATCCAAGGTACTACAGCCCAATAAACTTGGAAGTAGGATAAGAGTTGCTGTTCTATCTGCTTTACTATCTTTTTCTCATCATAACTATTTATATTCTGCTTATTGAGATTGCTTTCTAATACTCTTTCAGCCAGTTCTTTTAATGTAGTCTTAAAAGCCTCCTCACACTCATTACCTAATTGGGTGCTATAAGGAATAATAGCAAGGAATCTATTTGGTAGATTAGCAATTGTTAATTTGTCATAAGAAAAGTTATTAGTAAAATTTTCATACCACTTTTCAGAAGCAAAATGACTCTTCAGAATGTTTTCGAATGTTTTATTTCCAAAGTTTAAAGATTGATATCCAAAATTTATACTGCATAAATATCTATCAACAAGTGGCTGTCTTAATAAGTTCGGGTATACAATAATATCTGGGCCATACTTCTCCACTATCGGTTTCATGCTTTTCCAGATTAGATAAGAGAGCATATAACTGCCAGCCCATAAATCAGATGTTTTTCTGGCTTTTGAAATAAAACTCTGAACTGGTGCAATTGTAAAGAATAAAAAGGCGGGAAATGTTAAAGCAGAGGCAATTGCAGATGTCTCAACGAGATGGTCATAGATAGAGTGATTTGGTGCTCTAGAATCCGCAGGATGTTTGTTTATCTCTGGGAAAATTTCCGGATAAAATCGCCATAAGAATAAAAAAGCAAATTTTGCCTTTTCATCTTGGTCTTTAAAAACAAGTAATTTTCCAAGTTTTTCAATTATTCTTTCGACTTTTTCTTGGTCTGGTGTCTGAACATCTTCTTTATTTTCCATAAATATATCTAAAAATTTACATTCTTCAAAACTTACTCTGGATGATTCCTCAAATGCTTTTGGATCTAATAAATTGGAAGGAGAAACAATAATTCTACTTTGTGCAGAGGCGATTTGATCTGCATTCTTTATTTTTTCTTTATCAACCTCAACATTCTCGCCCATGATCTTTTTAAAAAGTCTTTCTCCTTCAATCTCATGATCTTTAATCATCTTAATCTTATATGGTGGATCATGAAGAATTGCTTTTAATTTAAGTTTCCAATCTGTGTTTTCCATTTCTCACCCCTCCATTTTTATTAAGCTTCCAATTTCTATATCCTTTACATGAGATTCCACTATTACAGCTCCATTAAATCTTGGATCAAAAACTGCTATTGCCCTTACCGGGTGATAGTAATGCACTAGAAATCCATAAAGCCATATTGGTCCTTTTCCAGAAAGCACCACAGTATTTATTGAAAACCCATTTTTTACAGGGTCAGGCGGTCGTATATTCTTCAGATCGCTCGGTTCTAGTTCTCTTTTTAATTCAAATTGCACTACAGTAATTTCATTTTTTATCTTTTTTACCTCAAAACTTATAACATCCCCGTCACTCAAATCTGCCATATCCAACCCTCGTTTTTGCTCCTAAACCATATTCTTCCAAGGCACTTTTAAGCAAATTATTTACAAAATTTGTTAACTCTGGAAAATTATTAAGCCATTGATTTAGTATTTTTTTAATTTTTTTTGTTTCTTTGAAGCTATTTTCTTTATTCAAGATTTCTTTTGTTCTGCTCTCATCAAATAAGACATTAAAGCAGAATGGAATACCCTTCTTAACTGTCAAAAATACAATTGGAATTGGATTTTCCCAGTCTCCTGGCGTTTCTTCTTTAGTATAATATTGGAAGTAATGAGGATTCATCACATCAACATCAAAAATTTCTTGAGTGTTTTGGATATGAGGATAGGCATCGAGGAAAACCAGAACCCCCTTGAAGTTTTGTGTTCCAAACAAAAGTTTGTGTCTTAGAATATCATCATCTTCGGAACCAGCAATTTCGCTGTCATATAACTGCTTTTGTAGAACTTCTATTTCTTTATCAGTGCGTATGTTCATTTTTTCGGCAATTTCCCAGAAACTCACCATTCGAACAACTCCTTTCAAAGCCGTTGCTGGGATATATGGTATCCCAAAGATATGGTGTAAGGTCAGAGATGTTTCGAGAACATGCCCTCCACCAAGTCCCACCACAAGGCGAGAAGATGTTTTTAAATTTAAACATTTATTGGATTCATTATTGAAGATATTCCTGTATCCTAATTTTTCTAAACTTTCTACTTGATTTGTAACTCTTTGAGGCAAATTATCCACAATTTTGGGAATTTTTGTTAAATTACGAAAAAATTTACTTTTATTTTCAGGTTGTTCAATAATGTCATTTTTTATAAGTTTCTCTAAAATAAGGGATGTATTCTCATACTTATCTATATTGTTATAGATATAATCTATAAGTTTTCCATAGTTCTTAAGTTTCCCATCATTCATAATTCAGCCTCAACAATTCTTTTTAGCCAATTTGCAATAGCAAGAACTTCAATCGTAGCCAGACGAAGGGTTTGAAAATCTACATTATTAAGTTCTTCTAATGCATCACTATTGACAAAACCCTTATTTTTTAGCCAATCATTAATTGTATCATAAACAGGCTTTCTTTCATCTTTTGATTTGTAAAAAGCCAAAGTTGAGATTAACCCATTTAAAATTATAAAAGATGGTAAGCTTCTTGCATAAGTTTTATATTTATCTTTATCCGACGTTATACTTTTTATTTTTTTGATACAAAAACTTGCCCTTTCTTGTTCAAGAGTTTTCATCATTTTTTTCCACCTCAATATCGATTTGTAGAATAGAATTTGAGCCTTACATAGCCTTTTCCAGTTGTTTCATCTCCGCCAAGTTGAAGAAGAGAATTATCTAAAAGTTTTAAAGATTCTATAATATCATTGTCTTTAAGATAATTTTCCTTCCAAGCGTTTTGAATCTTTTTTAAAATTTTATTTTTGGTATCTTCATCGCCCTTTAATTTAATTTTAATTTCCTCCCAGTTAGGTATTTCATTTTTTTCTTTTTTAGATTTAAGGATATCATATAAATCTCTTTCAATTCCAAAATATGGATCTGTTATAAAAACTAAGGAATAAAAAATACTTTCAGACGGAATTAATTCCTCGCTAAATAAAGCACCTTCTTTAACTGTTCCTTTAGCCTGTTCAATTCTTATCCTTGTCCTTATTTCAACAGCATAATTCACAAAATCTTTAAATACATTGTCAGAAACAATCACAAGATGGTTTTCAAGATTTTTAGTTAACTCATTTTGGGGGATAATTGTTTCTTTTTTTAAAAATTCAGAGAAATTTCTGACCTCATCTTTAATATCTGCATCAAAAACAAACTCTTCAAGAGCAACTTTGTCATAATTTTGAATTTTTAAATTTTCATTTGCAATAACTACTTTATCATCAGACACATTAGGAATTTGAATTTCTTGATTGTTATGTTTAAAATTTAATCCTATCGCTTCCAAATCCCCTTTAAATCTCTTTAAAACAAATGGACATGTAATCCATGCGAAAACACTCTTTACAGAACGTACAGGGAAAAGTAAAATCTTAGCGTCTGTAATACTTATACAACTTGCAAATTCAGAGCTTTCTTCTTCCGGGCCGAAGATTGTTTCTACTTTGTCTTTTGTCCATTTTCTGGTGGTTGTGTCTCTTATTACACCTTTTATTCCACTCGACCAAAGCACTGGAAATGAAGTATGTTTTTCTCGTTGCACAGGTAGATCAACATATGATACACTTTGCCCTGCACCCATATGTATAGGTGTTTCTGCATAAAAAGTTAATAGCGCACTTTTATTATACATCCCTATTAACCTCCTTTTTTTATTAATAATAGATTTGCTCCTATAAAATCTTGTCGTCCCTTCGGTTCTCCTAAATAATAATGCCTATTATTTTTAATAAAAAAGGAAATGGAATTTATTGTGCTCTCTTCATTATTGCTTTCAAGCCAGAATACTGTTCCTGGTGGATAAGCTCTTTTTGTTTTTGTTCCAAAATTTTTTGAATTAAGGGCTACAATTTTGTAGTTTCCATAACAAGAGGAATACATTTTGAATCCCTCTATTACTGGAATATTTTCGGAGGGATCATAAAAATCAAAAATACCATAAGTTAAAAATAGAAGTTTAATTTTGTTACCTTTATTTAAATTGATTTTCTCTTCAATTTCTAAATTTTTTATTATATATTCTTTAAAATCATTTTGTTCCACGTTATAGTGTATATTTTTCATTTCTCCGCCAAGTTTTAAGGCTCTAGGGGTACTATTGAAAAAGTCATAAACTTTTTCATAATCTTCCAGACCAGCGTTTTGAAGCCCATTAGAAAAATTAAATTCAGCCCAAAAAACTAATTTAAAATCTTCTTTTAATCTTAAAAATTCAATTCTATAAAGTGCATCATCCCTTGACCCAATAGAATAAAAGGTGGGATCAATTGAAATTCCCACTCTTGGTTCTTTTTCAAAAATATCTTTGTATCCCAGAATTGTATTTTTATCGATCTCTAGATCATTTAGCCATTTTTTAAGACCTTCGATAGAAATAAATCCATCAAATGCCTCAATATTTTCAGTCCCTATATAAGTAGGAAAAGTCTCTATTTTTTCTGGTTTGTTCGTGTTTTTTGGGTCAAAAAGGTTTAAATTTACTTTTAAGGGTTTTACCACAAAAAATTTTTTAAGATCCATTTTTTTTCTTTTAGAATATATATTTTGTGGTTTTGGAAAATAAATTTTAGAATCATTTTGAATGAAGGGACCATAAACCGTTTTCAAAATGTTGATATCAGCAAATTTTTTAAATTTTGAAGTTATAGCGCCTGCAAATGTATGTGGAAATGGCGGAAAAACAGAATCTACAACATCTCCCCTATTAAAGGGTCTTCCAGAACCAAAAAAAAGAATATCATATGGAGTAAAAGTAAATTTGAGCATAATATTTCTCCTCCAATATTTCAGATTTTCTAATTTCTGCTTTATCTTCTCTCAAAATTTTTGGCAAATACAAACCCTCGTACATATATATAATAATAATGCAGAAGTATAATAAACTTACTTGTACAGCTTAGCACATCCTTTTTTTCTAGCTTATGAAATTAATTTATTAAAATGATGTCATATTGGAAATAAGGTACAACATAGCAGGTTACAATGTGAAATGCTTAGCTCTCTCATAAAAAAACGTTGTAAGATTTAGTCTTATTAAAATCCCATTTAAACTAATTCTAGGAGCATTGATAATATAACTGAGTCTATAAAATTTCAATCACTACTTTAGTCCAATTTAAACCAGTTTAAGGTAGTAGATCAGAACGGTAATCCAATACAGTTTCAATCCTACATTAGTCCAATTTAAACAAGCTTATGAATACTGATTTTGTTATGAAAATGCTTAATTTCAATCCTACATTAGTCCGATTTAAACTTATAATACCAGTCCCCAACGATCCTGCCATTATATCTGTTTCAATCCTACATTAGTCCAATTTAAACTGTGCAATTTGTGGGAAAGAATATAAATCTTTAACATTTCAATCCTACATTAGTCCAATTTAAACTTAGCATTATATTTTATTATTAAATATTATAGGATGGATTTCAATCCTACATTAGTCCAATTTAAACTCGATGGCTCACAAGGATAATCATAGGACCAGGCTACATTTCAATCCTACATTAGTCCAATTTAAACCAGGGCTTCTGGGTGCAGTTGGCATTCCCTTTACTGAATTTCAATCCTACATTAGTCCAATTTAAACATAAATAATGGAAAGTATAAATGAGAATTGGATTAATATTTCAATCCTACATTAGTCCAATTTAAACCCATTATTGATTGAAGAAGCTGTTGAAATAGTTAATACATTTCAATCCTACATTAGTCCAATTTAAACCAACTCGAGTTATGTAATAGGCATGAGTGTTTCAAAGAAATTTCAATCCTACATTAGTCCAATTTAAACTAGGCCTATTTTTGCATTTTTCGGGGCTTTAAACCCAAAATCACTTGTCTTCATGTCGGGGATGTATAATAATGTATTGCTTATTTAAAGATCCCCGACATAAAATTTTTTAAAGATCAAAAAAAGGCTTAAATTATGTTATTCAAGTTTGCCTTCTCTATACCAAGTGTTTTAACATTCATAACATCTTTTATTCTCATAAT
>Ga0209012_1003521_pt1 | contig 11717 bp, 10 predicted proteins | sample RS3BMetagenome_FD_184735 | JGI IMG/M metagenome (GOLD analysis project Ga0209012, IMG submission 184735) | Ferric oxide microbial mat and aquatic microbial communities from Rainbow Spring, Yellowstone National Park, USA - RS3B (SPAdes) (version 3) ...
GGGGGGGTGGGACGGCACGACGCTCACGCACGCATACGACCTGGGCGATCGCGCCGTGCCCGGCCGGCACCGTCTGACCGTCCGCATCGACAACCGCCTGATCGTCGACGTGGGCCGGAACGCCCACAGCGTGTCCAACCATAGGCAGTCGAACTGGAACGGCGTCGTCGGCGGCATCGAACTCCGCCGCACCGACCGGGCGTGGATCGACGGCGTGCAGGTGGACGGCCGGGAGGCGAGCGCCGGTAACCTCCGACAGATGCACGCGGGGTCGGGCCCGCCGGGGTGCGCACGAACCGGGAGTGTCTGGGGCTGGCACGGCGCCCGCCGTGTGCCCCGCCGCGGATGCCCCCCGCGCGCTGCCTGGCCCCTGCAGGTTGGGGCCCCGGCGTCGCGTAATGGCGCATCCAGGGGGCGAGCGGTATGCCAGGCTTGGCGCGGGTCGGGCGGAACGAGCCGTGCCCGTGCGGCAGCGGCCGGAAGTACAAGGTCTGCTGCCTGCGGCGCGACGAGGCGTTCGAGACCGCGCGCGACGGCGCCACGGAGCTGGCGCAGATCCTCCTGCGCTGCGTGCGGATGCCCGAGGTGTTTCCGTCCATCGAGCGGTTGTGGGATCGCTATTGGCCGGAGGATCCGCCCAAGGACCTCGCCACCGCCCTGAACACGAACACCGGGTCCGAGGAGGACCCCGTCGAGGTCGACACACCCCCGTTCCTCGTGTGGGTCGTGCACGGCGCGCCCCTCGATGGCCTGCCGGCCGCGGAGGGTCTCGCCCGCAAGTCGGCGCGCGGGACGCCCACGCTGCTCGACTTCGCCATGGGCGACCGCGACGAGCCCGCGCACACCCCTGCCGGGGCCCTCGCGGAGGCCCTCCGGAACAGCGTGGCCTCGGCGTTCCAGGTCGTCCGCCGGCAGCCCGGGCGCCGGATCTGGCTGCGCGACGTCTTCACCGACGAGACGTTCGAGGTGGGCGACCGGATGCTTTCGGAGGAGGCCGCGACGGGCGAAGTGCTGATCATGCGCATACGGCCCCTGGAGGGGCTGTACGAGGCGGTCGGCTCGGCTTGGCGCTTCCCGGCCACCGAGGTCCGTGCCCTGCGGCCGTGGGGGGAGATGCAGCTCTCCGGCCTGCGGGAGGTCGAGCCGGATGCCGGCTGGCGCGACCTGTGGCGGGAGCGATGGGAACTCCTGCACCACTATGTCCTGGAGCGGCGCCGCCAACCCCGGCGGCCCCAACTGTTCACGACTACGGGCGAGCCGGTGGTCTTCTGCCGCGTGGAATGGCGCGTGCGCGACGCGGCAGCGGTGGCCGCGGCCCTCGACGCCCGGGGGCCGGAGATCCACCGTGACGGCGACGAACCGGAATGGACCTGGGTGCCGGCGCACGGGGACGCGCGATGGGTGCAGCGCACGCCCGCAGGGGAGGCGGAGGCGCCGGGATCGGGGCTCCTGCCCGGCGGGCCCGCGCTCGGGCGCATCGCGCTGGAGGGCGATGCCGAGCGGCTGGTGCTGGAGACCATGTCGGCCGAACGCGCGGAAGCGGGGCGGGCGCTGGTGGAGTCGCTCGCCGGCGCGCACCTGGCCTTTCTCGGCGACCGTCGCCGTTCGGTGGAGGAGATGCTGGCGGAAGGCCCGGACGGGCGATCGGGCCCGGGCCTTGCCCCGGGAGGCCCCGGCGAACACGCGGCGGAGGTGCCCGAGGCCGCGCTGCGGGAGGCGGCGGAGGCCTTCTTCGCCGACTACGAGCGCCGCTGGGTGGACATGCCGATCCCCGCCCTCGGCGGCAGGACCCCACGCCAGGCGGCCGCGAGCGCCGACCCCCTGGTGCGGCGGCAACTCCAGGACCTGCTCCTGGAGTTCGAGGAGGCCGAGACCCGCGCGCGGCGGGGCCCGGGCGGCGCCGGGATGTCCGTGGCGCGCGTGCGGCGGCGCCTCGGGATGGACGGGGCCGGGGCTGGACGGTGACGGGCTCCCCCGCGGGATGCATTCCGGGTCGTCCGCGCTTCCCGGAGCAGAGCGTTCTTTGGCCGCTATGGCGGCCATACACGTCGGGGGGGCCCCACCCTCGCGCGGGACCTTTCACATCTCACATCGTTCCGAGCGCGCCGCACCCGCGATCGGGGCGCAGACCGTCCCGAAGAGGCGCCAGGCGGTGCGGCCTGCATGCACCGGTGGCGGCAGTCAGGCGTGGGGATTGTGGCCGATCGACCCCTCCTTGGACGCCGCGCGTTCAAGCGCCCATCCGGCGGGTGGAAGGACGGCGTTGGATCCCGCGCAGGGGCGGTGCCGGAACGTCAGCGGAGGTAAAGAGCACCGTCGGCGTCGAGTTCGGGCGTCACGCAGTGGACGCCGAGCTTCTCAAAGTCCGAGCGGTTCACGGTGCATGCGGCAAGCGACCGTGCCTGCGACTCCGCACACAGCATGGCGTCTACGAAAGACACGTCTCCGGAACGCCACCGCAGGAGACCATCCAGCACGACCGCGGCGTCGGCGCCGATCAGTTCGACACCCGGGGCCGACGCCAGGCTGATGAGGAAGTCGGCGGTCTGCTGGCGCGTCCATTTGAGGAAACGCGGATTCTGCACTACGTACGAGATCTCGTGCAGCACGAGCGGGTGGAGCAGGCCCTTGGCGGTCCCCGCCTCCAACTCTTCGATCAGCCGGAGGCAGGCGCCGGCCTGCGGATCATCGGTCTGGGCGTGAATGAAGATGTTGGCGTCCAGCAGCCCGACAACCCTAGGATTCACGCGCGGCAGCCACCTCGCTCGATGCGGGCGTTCGGCGGGCCAGGTACTCGCGCGCCAGATCCTGTCCCATGTCGGCGCGCAGCCGAGCGATGTCGGGCACCTTCGCCTTTGGGCCCTTGAAGAAGTCCGTGAGCGGCCTGCGGGGTACCGCCATCACCTCGAACCGGCCGGGTCCGAGGGCACGCACCAGCAACTGGTCTCCCGGCCGCATCCCGACCGCTTCGCGCACCCGGGCCGGAACGGTGAACTGACCGCGCTCCTGTAGTCGTGCAAGTGCCACAGTACATGCCACATCCTTCTGTGCACTTGGCATTGTACCGCACCTCCTCGAGCTTGCAGTATCCCGAGGACAATGCCTATGCATGCCCGCCGGGCTGGATGTTCGCGCGGGCGGGAGTGGGGGACCCAAGGGCAACCGGCGCAAGCCGGATTGGGGCGGTACGAACAGCAGATGTCCAGGGTTGTCAGGCAAAACCGGCTGCTGCCGCCACCACGATGGCACGGGCGATGGAGCATGCGGCGGAGGGGGGCCCCTGCCCCCGACGGTAAGGGACAGGGGCCGTTTCCATTTCCGACAAACCGTCGCGGGACCACACGTTTCCCTTCAACGCCCCGAAGACGAACCGGACATCGACCGCGTCCGGCGCACGCGATGGCCGGCGCCCACGCGCGCGTCCATCGCCGTTGACGGCCGCCCCGGCGCTTGGTAGCATGAACCATCGGCGCGCGGGGCGCCGCCCGTCCGCGGGAAGGACAGCGTCCACCTGAGCCAGCCGTATAGCGTCGCCGACCCGGCAGAGGCGAACTCCTCCCGCCCGACACAGCCGACCTCGGGCATACGTATGGGGGGTTTGTCATGGCCGAGCGGTGGTTTGCCCTGCATCCCGACGTCGACCAGTTGCGGCGCCAGGCGAAGGAATTGCTCGACGGGTTCCGCCGGCAGGACCCGGCGGCCCATGCCGACTTCGCCGAGCACCACCCCGAGCGGATCGCGCCCGCGGAGGCATCGCTCGCCGACGCGCAACTGGCGCTGGCGCGCAGCTACGGCTTTCCGAGCTGGCCGCGCCTGGTGCTCTCCCGCCGCATGACCAACGCCATCTGGGACGACGACATCGACACCGTGCGCGCGATCGCCGCGCAGCATCCCGAGGTCGTCCGCCACCACGCCCACCGCAACTGGGGCCCGCCCATGTCCTTCGCCGCCAACCTGGGGCGGGACCGCATCGTCGCGCTGCTGCGCGAGCTCGGCGCCGAGGACGTGCAGTGGGCCTTCGACCGGGCCTGTCTGCAGGGACGGCTGGAGACGGCGCGCCGCCTGTACGCCATGGGCGCTCGCCCGGAGCCCGGCGCGGTGATGGGCCCCTGCGAAACGCAGAACGCCGCCGGGCTGGCGTTCCTGCTGGAGCTCGGCGCGGAGCCGGCCGACGCCAGCGGGGACCGGCTCGCGCCGGTGGGCATGCTGCTGGAGACCTACTGCCGCAACCCGGAGGGCAAGCACCGCTGCCTGGAGCAGCTCGCGGAGCGCGGGGCGCCCCTGCCCGATACGCCGACCATGGCGGTGCACCGCGGCCGGATCGACCTGCTCGAGGCGCATCCGCGGGGCGATCCCGGCCTGCTTGCGCGCACGGCACGAGGAGATCTTTCCGCCGGAGGTCGGCTGTCACGCCGACCACTCGCTGGCGCTGAACGGAACGCCCCTCGGCGGCGGCACGCTGCTGCACCTCTGCGTCGACGGCGACGAGCTGGAGATCGCGCGTTGGCTCCTGGACCGCGGCGCCGACGCGAACGCGCCGGCCGCGCTGGACGCCGACGGCTTCGGCGGGCACACGGCGCTCTTCGGGTGCGTGGTCTCCCAGCCGTTTCGCACCGGACGCGACAAGGACGGCGCGTTCGCGCGCCTGCTGCTCGAACGCGGGGCCGATCCCAACGCGCGGGCCTCGCTGCGTAAGCGCCTGCGCGACGCCGACGACGAGACGATGCACGAGTATCCGGACGTGACGCCGCTCGCGTGGGGCCGGCGCTTCCACGGGCGGGAGTGGGTCAACACGGCGGCGATGGCTCTCATCGAGGCGGCCGGGGGGCGCGAGGCGTGAGCGGGGCCGGGGACGTGCAGGTGCGCCGGGCGGCGTACGCGGACGTTCAGGCGATGCGGGATCTCCACCGCCAGGAGATGGACTGCCAGATCCGCTACGACTCCCACCTGGGGCGGGGGCTGGCCGACGCCTATCTGCTCCTCTTCGACGGGCGCATGGCGGGGTACGGCGGGGTCCCCCACCGCTACGACGCGGGGCGGCTCACGGAGTTCTCTGCGTGCTGCCGCATGCGCGGGTCCACCGCCAGCGCATGTTCCGCGAGCTGCTGGCGGCGAGCGGGGCGACGCAGAAGGTCCGTTCGTCACGACGGGCGAGGCTGTCAGGCCTCTGGGCATCAGATCCCTTGAATACCGTCAAGCGTTGGATGCGAGAGGGTCTGCCGCAGGGGCGGAAGGTGGGCGGACGTTACTTCGTGTCGGGTTCCCTCGATCGAGGAATTGCTCAAGAAGGGGCACACCGATCTTAAGCGTCTGCAGGACGAACATGCGCGCCTTGATCAATTGCGACATGTGACGCAACCGCCATCATGGGGGCAGGGCGCAATACCGCTGAGATAGGGCGCTACGGCGGTCTCCGGCGGCGCGGTAGACGGTCGCCATCATCGGCCCAAAGGCGTTGCCGCTGAACCCCTCGAGCCCCCCCTGGCGCCAACCGCCGCCTTACGCGGCGGCCGCTCGGCAACGCCAAAGTAAGCGGTATTGGGGCTTGGCGCCAGGGCCTGCGCCAACCGGTGTCGTACTTCCATGCGACCAGTCGGGGCGCCGACGAGCGGGGACAGATCATTACGCGACTCTCGCAAAAGCGCGGCGTCATTGACCTGCCCCTTCACCCCGCCGCCAACGCCCGCCACGCCTCCTGCACCCCAGCCCCGGCACCGCTCCACCCAAACGGCAGCCCCGCCAGCGCGAGACGCACCGCGCGCCCACCGGTCCCCACGTCCGCGACCAGTACCCCGCGCCCCCGCTCGGCCACCCCCTCCCACGCCGCCCCCCGCAATGGATAAACGAGCACCGACGTCACCGCTTCCGCGTCGAACAGTGCCGCATACGCCAGCACCTGGTGCACATCCGCCCGGTGCGCGGCGCGCTCCTCCTCCGTGAATGTGCGCCACCCGTCCGCATCCACGTTGGCAAGGTGCGCCTTGTACTTGGCGTCGAAGACGACCACGCGCCGCCCGAACCGGACCACCACGTCGGGCGCCAGGTGGCCCAGCGACGGCGCCCCGGGCTCGCGCCACCGGAACGGCACCGTCGCGGTCCGGTCACGCGCGGTGGTGACGATCCCGCCGAGCCCCGCGGCCCAGCGCCGCACCGCACCTTCCACGAATCGCTCCCATAAGACGTCCAGCGCCTCCGCCCAGGCGATGCCGTGGAGTTCCGCAGCACCGCCGAGACCCCGGTCCTCGGTCACCCAACCGAGCGCTTCCACGCCCGCCGTGACGATGGGGTCGGTGAGGGCCCCGGGGAACCCCCTTCCCGACGGGCGCATCGGGGCCACGTCGGTGACGGCCGCCAACAGGGCAAAGGCTTCCTCGGCCAGCCGCCACGCGAGGGTGTCACCCCCCGTCGCCCCGAGCAGGGCCCCGCGGAGCCGCTCCAGCGCCCATCTGACCTCCGCCCGCAGCCTGGGGTCCTGGCCGAGGTCGGGATAGCGGCAGGGGAAGCGGTTCCACGCCCCCGACGGCAAGGACCCCAATGCGTACCGGGTCCAGTCCACCCGCCCGCGCACGCCCGGGAGCGTTGCGGAGGCCATGCGGTATCCGCGCCGCAGGTGCCCAAGGAGTTCCCGCAGGCGGCGAATCACCGGCCCGGCGATGACCCATGGTGGCACTTCGCGTCCACTGCCCGGCACCAGCGGGAGGGGCAGCATCTGCGGCATCGCCTGCCACCCGGTCTGCTCCAGAACGCGGCCCATACCGGCCCACCCGAACCGAGGGCGGATGACAAGGCCCGACTCCACGTGGCCGGTCTCCGGCGAGCGCAGGGGAATCGCGCCCACCCGGCCGCCCGGGTGGAGCAGGAGTCGTGTCCCCCGCCGGCCGGGCTCGATACCCACCCGCAGGTCCAAGCCCGCGAGGGCGTCACCGTTTTGGCGCAAGAAACTCTCGGCCACCTCTCCCCAATCGCGGCGTGCCGGGGGATGGAGCGCAATGGGGGTGCCGCAGTCGGTAGCGATGTGGAGACGAGAGGCAGAGGGGGCCGCGAGGATTGGCCGCGATAATGATCGCGGCACATTGGGAGATCTTTGGCGTCCACCCCTACCGGGCAACGCGGTCACTGATCCAATCGCGGCACGTTTGGACCTCGGCGGCGGCGCCGCCCAGCAAGCCGGCGGTGAGGTATTCGTCCAGCAGGGGCAGCAGTTCGTAGCGCAGGCGGCGGCGCAGTTGGTCCTCCGTCTTGGCCAGGTAGTACGCCTGGCCGGGCAGGAGGGCCAGCGCGTCGTCGGGGGCGTGCTCCACGAATGCGTGCGCGAGGCGGTCGAAAGCGTCCGCGGCCAGCGGGAGGGGTTGCGCGGCCACGGGATCGCGGTCCGGGTACAGGGTCACGAAGGCGAAGCGGCGCCGGACGGCGAGGTCCATACCCGCGATGCTGCGGTCGGCGGTGTTCATGGTGCCCAGCACGTAGAGGTTCGGGGGCAGGCGGAGGCGGGCACCGCCGTTCCAGGCGTGGGGGAGTGTGATTTCCCGTACCTCGCCGGGCTCGAACAGGTAAATGGCTTCGCCGAGGACCTTTGCGAGATCGCCCCGGTTGATCTCGTCGATCTGCAGGAGGTAGGCCACGTCGGGGGCACGCTCTGCGGCCTCGACGGCCTGGAGCAGCCATCCCGGCCGGACGGCGAAGTGGAGCGTGTCGTGCGCGGGCTGGGGGGCAAGGCCGACCACGAAGTCCTCATAGGTGATCGCCGGGTGGAACTGGACGGGGAGGCCTCGGGCCTGGAACGCCGGGCCCTCGCGGATGGCGTCGGACAGGCGTGTCTTGCCCGTTCCGGGCGCGCCCTGCAGTACCACGAAGCGGCGCTCCAGGAGAAGGGCGGTGACTTCGTCCTCGCTGGGATTGGCGAACAGTTCGGCGTTGAGCGCGGCGAGGTAGTCGTCGGAGCCGGCTCGGTGCGCGGCGAGGACCTGCCAGCGCCGCTCGTAGGCGTAGAGGTCGAGGAAGGCCGCGAGGGTTTGGGCGGCCCGGTCGTCGGGCGCCTCCACCCCGACCTCGGCGCAGGCGTAGATGAACGGACCGTAACGGCGTAGGGCGTCCGCATACCCGGCAAAGGCCTCGTGCACCGCCGGAGGGAGGGGGGTGCCGATCGCCGCCGGGTCGGGCTTGGTCCAAGCCGTCACGCCGTTGCGCCGCAGATAGGCGCGCATCGCGGCGACGTGGCGGCGGTGGCCGGGCCGGCCGAGGATGCTCTCATCGGGGCTGAGACCCAGGGTGCCGACCACGAAGGTGAGCAGGCTCCCGCCGCCCTTGCGGGGGAACCAGACCAGGCTCATGCCGCCGTAGGGGCCGGACGTATTGCTGCCCTCGGGGAGGAGGCCGGCGAAGGGGATGTGGGTGGGGTCGGCGGCTCGGCCGTAGGCGTCCCGAATTTCTGCCTGCGCTCCGTGGCGGGAGTGGTAACGGTCGCCGAAGAGGGCCTGTAGGGCCGCACGGGCCGGGGGGTTTTCCGCCGGGGTGTCGGGGAGGCCACGGCGGACGAGGTCGGCGAGGGCGGAGAGGGCGGACGAGGTCGGCAAAAGGCAGGCCTCCTTGTCGAAAGGAGGTTCGGCGAAAGGGGGAAGGGGGCCTGCGTACGGCGGCGGGGGGGACCCGGCCGGCCGAGGACTGGCAAAGGCACCGCCGCGTTACGGTGCCGACCACGACGCTCGATCCTCGGCCGCGCCCGATGGGCTGTCGGCCGCGGCCCATCCCATCTCGCCCAGGAATTGCGACGGCTCCTGGACCTGCTCTTCGCCCCACGGCATCCGACGCTTGCGTGGCCGTGTCAGTGTCAATCGCCGCTCCGCGCGGGTCACGGCCACATAGGCGGCCCGCCTCTCCTCCTCTAACGCCTCCGAGCCCTCCTGCAGGCTGCGGTAGTCGGGGAATGCGCCCTGATTCATGCCGACGACCCACACGGCCTGAAACTCCAAACCCTTGGCAGCGTGCACGGTCAGGACGCGGACGCCGTCTCCCTCGGGCTCCGGCGAAAGGGCGACGTGGCCAAGGAACCCGCCGAGGTCCGGTTCGGCCGCGGTTAGACCCGCACGGTACGCGGCGAACCGGGAGCGGAGAAGCGCCGCGTCCCGAGCCGCCAATTCTCGGTCCTCCGGCCGGACGTTGTTCTCCAGTACGGACAACAGCGCCGGCAGGTATCCGCCGACATCCGCTTGAGTGCCCTGCGCCGCGCAGTCGGCGAGTGGGCGGAAGAGGTGCGCCCAGGTGGGGTGCGCCCGCTTGGAGAGTTCCGTCAGGACGGCGTGGGCGTTGCCGATCGTGCCCCGGCCTTCGGCCCTGTCCAGTACCGCCAGACCGTTGAGTCTCAGCGCCGAGGCCAGCGCCTCCAGGCGCACCAGATCCGACGCGTTGTGCAGGACGTGGAGCGCCAGGTGGAGCACCCGGCCTTGGCGAGACGCGAGGATCTCCTCTTCAGTCGTGCGGAACAGGACTGGGATGTCGCGCACTTCGAGTTCAGCCTTTGCGGCGTCCAGGAGATAGCGATTCCTTCCGAGGATTGCCAGCCGGTCCGGGCTGCGGGGCTCCCCATCCCAGTTGCCGGCCAACGCCTGCTGCACGCCATCCGCCACGCTCCGCGCCTCCGCCGTCTCATCCTCCAACTCCCGAATCGTCACGGCACCCCCGGCCGCGATGCGGTACGCGATCGCGGGTGGGCGAGGGAGGCGGTCGGTGTTATGGCCAATGAGCCGGTTCGCTATCGCGACGATCTCCGGGTCGGACCGGAAATTCATCGCCAACTCTCGTTGCTCGGCTTCGAAGTCCCTTAGAAACAGCTTCAGGTATCTGTGGTCGGCGCCGGCAAAGCGGTAGATGTGCTGATCCCCGTCGGCGACCAGCATGATATTTCGGTGTTGGTCGCCGCATAGGGCTCTCAGCAACTGGTACTGCGCCCGGTTCGTGTCCTGGGCCTCGTCGACCAGAATGTAGCGGTAGAGCCGCCGATAGAGGGCGGCCACGCGAGGGGTCTCCGTGAAGAGGCGATGGCAGAGGACCAAGAGGTCATCCAAATCCACAGCCCCGAGGCGGCGAAGTGCGGCGTCATACGCCGCAAAGGCAGTGGACAAGGGGACCCCCGACACAAGCTCACCCCGGACGGCTGGAGGACCGATTAACTCATGCTTGGACCGCCCGATTCGGAACAGACCACCCTCCAGGGCCTTGCGCGGCACCGACTGCTGAAAGCCTTCGTCGCGTAGCGCCTGGGTCAAGATCGTCACTCGGTCGGCGAGGCTCTCGTACACGGTGAGGTTCGGGGCCAGGCCGATGTGCCCGCCGTGTCGTTGCAGGGCGTCGAGCGCGAAGGCATGGAAGGTGGTGATCAGCGTACGCCGCCATGCGTCGCCGACTTCCTCGCGCACCTTATCGCGCATGTGGTCGGCCGCACGGTTTGTAAATGTCAGGGCGAGGACACGAAACGTTTCAGCCTGGCTTTGACGCAAGAGCCGAATGATGCGTTGGGTGAGAACCCGGGTCTTCCCGGAGCCCGGTCCGGCCAGAACCAGCAGAGCGCCCTCGTTGAAGGCCACCACATCTGCTTGTTCGGTCGTGAGTTCCTGTGTGGCCATCACCGCTCACCTGCCAGACTGGCCGTGATGCCGGTAAACAGCGCAGCGACTCGCTCTGGAACCCTGTGACGAGGATCCTCCAGGGCCAGGATACGCTCCGTCAACGGCACGGCATAGCCGGGCTTGGCGTTCTTCAGGTAGTTGGCCATGAACGTACCCCGGGACCGGCCGGCGGAGTTGCGGGCAACAAAGCCTGCTTCCCGCTCCGCGTCGATGTACGCCTCAACCTCTTCAGGATACTCTCCAACCATGTACGACTCCCAACCCGCATGCGCAACTGTTCCGTCACGTCGCGACGAGCATCCAGCAGTTGGAACGAGAACAGCTCCGCGATCTCCCCGGCCATCCCGGGCCGAGACAGCGGGGCCACGACCCTTGCCGCCTCCGCAGTTGTTCGCGCCCAACCGCGTAGGAACCGGCGGCTGAAGCGATAGTCATCGTGCGATTCGTCCCAAGCCAGCTCAGCCCGAAGGGCGACAAAATCCGGATCGGTTGCACCGTCGCCAGCCTGCACAGCTTCTCCGAGAAGGTCGGCGACTTCTTGATCGAACTCCGAGCCCGCTTCCGGCACCACCAGACCGTCGACTCGGAGGACGCGGTCCCGTGGCAGTTCGGCTTCTTCAGGGGCCAGGTAGATGTCCTGTGATGCGGGTCGCCGCGCGCCGAACAGGGCAGCTAACGCGTGGAGCAGGCTGGTCTTCCCAGAGTTGTTCTCCCCGATGAGCACGGTGTTGGGTCGCAGGGGAACCCATGCGTCTCGCAGAGCCCGGAAGTGTTCGACACGAACCTCCTGAAGCCGCATGCCCGGCACGGCGACACCCCCACCCCACAGCGAGTAGGCGTTCGCCAAGTGGGTGGGGATTCCTGGACATCGGCTGGGCCGGCCCGCCGTCTGCGTACACCGGCTACCGCTCCATGGCTGCGCCGGCGCCCCAATGCCGTCCGCTATGGCGCGCCAAGTGGTACTGCAGGGGTACGTCGGCGCGGTAAGGGTTCTGTTCGTCGACTCACCCGTCCTCACTCCGGCACGTCTGACTTGAATCGGCACGATGGATATCCCGAGCATCCCAAAAAGGGCCCGTACGGGCCGTTCCGCCG